>Ga0256841_1000145_pt1 | contig 79495 bp, 62 predicted proteins | sample 356308metaG_FD_185971 | JGI IMG/M metagenome (GOLD analysis project Ga0256841, IMG submission 185971) | Hydrothermal vent microbial communities from Mid Atlantic Ridge, Atlantic Ocean - 356-308 | ecosystem: Environmental > Aquatic > Marine > Hydrothermal vents | place: Atlantic Ocean: Mid...
TCCTGAGGCACCAGCTTGAAGACCGCCGCATTGCTGATGCCCATTCCGAGCCCGAGCAGGATCTCGGCGCCGACGGCGAAGCCGTATTGGTGCGAAACAGTGAGGATCGCTGCACCGCCCAACATCGTCGATAGGGCGAGGATCGCCGTGTTCTCCCCGCCCAAACGGTCGGAGATCGCCCCGCCCGCGACCCGGATCACGGAGGTCAGGATCGAATAAAGCGCCGTCAGCCCGCCGGCAGTGACCGCACTGACAGCGAAGAACTTCGTCCAGTAAGTCGGCATCCACGCCGTCAAGGCGATGAACCCGCCGAACGTGGTGAAGTAGATTCCGACCAGGGCCCAGGTCTTCCAGACACGGGCGGAGTTCTTCAGGCTATCGGTAAGGTTGCCTTTCGGGAACAGCTCCTGGCCGCGCTCCTGGGCAAGTCTCCGGGCCTCGGCCGGGTCTGCACCCTGGTGCGCCGCCTGGAAGTACCACGCGTTGCGGCCCGTCATCGCATAGAGCGCCGTGCCGACGACCAGGAAGAGCAGCCAGGCGAGGTAAGAACCGGCGAGCCCCCAGGCGCCCAGCGCGATCGGCAGCAGGAACGAGAAGAGCCCCGGCGCAATGTTGCCGACGCCCGCGTAAGTGCCCAGCGCCGTTCCCTGCCTGGCTTGCGGGAACCAATAGGAGACCTGGCTGATGCCCACCGAGAAGGTGGCGATGCCGCAGCCGCTCAGGACCCCGAGGACCAGGATCAACGGATAAAGGCTGCGGCTGAGATGGTCCGGGTAGAGGAAATAGATGACGCCGAACAGGCCCGCCATCCCGATAATGGAAAGCACCAGGAGGACAAGGAAAGGTTTGCGTCCCCCGGTGGTGTCCACCCACGCCGAGAACGGAATCCGGAGCAGCGAGCCGGACAGCGACGGCACCGCCACCAACAACCCCACCAGCACCGGGCTCAGCGACATCGCCTCCTGGAACCGCGCCGCCGTCGGACCGAACAGCGACACCGCCGCAAACCCGATGAAGAAGCCGAGGGTTGCGCCGAACAACCCTTCCCCAGGACTGCCTTTGAACTTCACCATGGTTTCTGTCTCCTCAGCTCTTGCCGGCCGGCGAAGGCCCCGGCCGCCGGTACCAGCGCACCACCTGCGGCCGCCGCCACAAGTAGGGATTGGGCACTACCAGTACGTGCACCAGCCGCGTGAACGGCATGAAGCCGATCACCAGGTATGCGTTGACGATATGGAGCTTCACCGAAAGCGGCATCGCCGCGATGCTGGTGAAGTCCGGATTCATCTTCACCAGCGACCAGAGATATGGGGTCACCGAGGCCGCAAACCACGAAGAACCCCAGGGGTGGAATACGGCGACGTAGATGCCGCTGACGACCTGGACCAGCAGCAACGCGAACAGGACCCAGTCCGAGACGCTGGTCACCTTGCGAATCTTCGAGACCTCGAAGCGCCGCGCGACCGACGCCACCAGCCCCACCAGCGTGAGCAGCCCGAAGATCAACGCCGAAGCCTCCAGAATATAGAGCCGTATGGGGCGGCTGTTGAACAGCAGCAGCTCCCTGGGAAACAGGAACGCCACTACGTGCCCGGTGAGCACCACCAGGATCCCGTAGTGAAACGGCACCAGCCCCCAGAAGTGCCGCCGGTTCTCCAGGAACTGCGACGACAGGCTGGAGTAGCTGAAAGTGCGCATCCGGTAGCGCTGAATCGTGACCAGAAAGAAAGTAAAGAAGACGACATAGGGCAACACCGCAAACAGCAGCGGGTCCAGATACGATGACGCCGTGCTAACCATGAGCAACCTCCGCCAGAGAGCCGCTCCGCCAGGCTTCCACCAGCACCTGGACGGAGCGCATGACCGCTTCGTAAGGATTTCCCTTGCCTTCGATGGAGGCCAGCATTTTCCGCACCGCCGGGCCCAGAAACTCAGCGCAGAAAAGCGCTGCTTCGCCGGACTCCATGTGCTCGAGAAGCGGCAGCACGTGAATCAAATGGTCCGGGAGCTCTCCCTTTTCCGGAACGCCGCAATCGCGCAGCCGCCGCCGCATCGCCACCAGGAAACTGCCGCGGGCATATTCCTCGCCGTAGAGCTGCCAACCCACCTCCAGTGAGCAGACGGGGTTGAGATCGAAGGTGCGGGTGAAGAGTTCCTGGAGTTCCTCGAGGGAAAAGCCGGACACCGCCTCCTCAAACTGCGCCACCCGTTCGGCCGCCTCGGGACGGAATCGCTCCAGCGCCGCGCGGCAGGCGGCGATCTTCTCCCGGTAGTCCGGCCCCGGGTACTCAAAGAGCCGGCCGAGAGCTTCTGCCGGTCCCACGAGTTCCGTCACATCGCCCTCCCCGGACCGGTGAGGAAACCGAACCCGGCCGTGGTCCGGTGTTCGCCCGGATCCTCGAGCATCTCGATCGCCTGCTCGCGGTGCTCCGGCGGGATGACGAAGCGCTCGGCGAAGGTGCACAGCGACGTAAGGCGGTAGATCTGCTCGGCCTCCTCCGGCGAGCAATCCGCTTCGCGCAGCATACGCTCGGCGGTCTCCATCTCCACGTCGCCGACGGTGAGCGCCCGCCGGTACCAGCGGACCGCCTTCTGTTTCCGCAGCGCGTACCGGACCTTCGCTTCGTGCCCGGCGCCGAACAGGTTGGCCAGGAACCGCATCGGCACCCGCGCGGCGTCGATGTCGTGGAAGAGGTCGTCGGAGACGTGTTCCACCGCCTCGTTCTGCTCGCGCGAGGCCATCACCGGCGACATGGGCGGCACGTAGAAGAGCATGGGCAGCGTCCGGTATTCGATGTGCGGCGGCAGCGCCAGCTTCCACTGCTTGACGAACTTGTAGACCGGCGACCGCTGAGCCGCTTCGACCATCGCGTCAGGAATGCCGGCCTCGCGGGCGGCCCGGATCACCTCCGGATCCCAGGGGTCGAGGATCATGGAGCGCTGCGCCTCGACGAGCTCCTCGTCCGGGCTCTTAGCCACCTCTTCGATCCGTTCGGCGTCATAGAGCAGCACGCCGAGGTAGCGGATCCGCCCGACGCAGGAGTGGAAGCACGCCGGAGCCTGGCCGGTCTCGATGCGGGGGAAGCACAGAATGCACTTCTCGCTCTTGCCGGCGAACCAGTTGAAGAACACTTTCTTGTAAGGGCAGGCGGCGATGCAGGAGCGCCAGGCCCGGCAGCGGTTCTGATCCACCAGGACGATGCCGTCCTCACCGCGCTTGTAAAGCGCCCCGGAGGGGCACGAAGCGACGCAGGCCGGATTCAGGCAGTGATTGCAGATGCGCGGGAAGTAGAAAAAGACCAGCCTCTCGATGGCCGAGAGCTGCTGCTTCTGCTCTTCGGTGAGCCCCTCCAGGTTGGGGTCGTTCTCGGCGTAGATCGGCGAGCCCCCCAGGTCGTCGTCCCAGTTCGGCCCGGCCTTGATGTCGATCGGCTCGCCGGTAACCATCGAGATGGGGCGAGCCGTGGGCTGATCCGGCCCCTCCGGGGCGTTGAACAGGTGCTGGTAGTCGTAGGTCCACGGCTCGTAGTAATCGTCCATGCTCGGCATGTGCGGGTGGTGGAAAATGTTGAAGATCACCTTCCCCTTGCCGGTGGACCGCAGACGCAGTTTCCCGTCCGCGCGTTCCCAGCCGCCCCGGTACTTCTCCTGGTTCTCCCACTGGGTGGGATAGCCGCAACCGGGCTTGGTTTCCACATTGTTCCACCACATGTACTCGGCCCCGCGGCGGTCGGTCCAGATGTTCTTGCAGGCGATGCTGCAAGTGTGGCAGCCGATGCATTTGTCCAGGTGAAACACCATCGAGATCTGTGAGCGAACGTTCATCCTCTTGCTCCTTTTTCAGCCGGCGGTCACCACTTCAGCTCCGGGAGCTTCCGCACCAGCACGTGGGTGTCGCGGTTGACGCCCGTCGGCCCCCAGTAGTTGAAGTGGTAGGTAAACTGGCCGTAGCCACCCACCATCAAGGTCGGCTTCAAACGAGTCCGCGTCAGGCTGTTGTGTCCGCCGGCGCGCCGGTGGCCCCGCAGCGGCGACTTGGGTACGGAATAGGTGCGCTCGGGCGAGTGGTACTGGATGGAAATGCCCCGGGGAATGCGGGCGCTGACGGCCGCGCGGGTCACGACGACACCGTGGTCGTTGTGCACCTCCACCCAATCGTTGTCCTTGATGCCCAGCTCTTCGGCATCCAAGTGATTGATCCAGAAAGGCTCCACGCCGCGCGACAGCGTCGTCATCCGCTGGTTGTCGCCGTAGGTCGAATGGATGTGCCATTTGCCGTGGGGCGTCAGGAAGTTCAGCATCTTCGTGGGTCCGGCCTCCTTGGTGAAGCGCAGGTCGGCGTACTGCGCCGGAAGAGGCTTGGGTTTGTAGGCCGGCAGGTGCTCGCCGAAGTCCAGGTAGCCCTGGTGGTCCAGATAGAAGTGCTGGCGCCCGGTGAGCGTGCGCCAGGGCACCAGGCACTCGACGTTGTAAGTGAACGGCGAATAGGGCCGGCCGTCGTTGAGCAGGCCGGACCACATCGGGCTGTTGTTGAAACGGTACGGCCGGCTTTGCAAGCCTTGATAGTCGACGCGCCGGCCCCGGTCCCGCTCGACCAGGTGGACGAGCGGCAGCCCTACCTTTTCCTCCATGTTCTTGTAGGAGCGGTAGGCCAGCTCGCCGTTCGTCACGGTAGCCAATTGCAGGATCAAGTTGCACACGTGCTCATCGTCGGCGAGCGAGGGGTACCGCCGGCCATCCCACTCCACCGCCGGGCCGGTCCCGGCCAGCTCGTCGTAGACGTCCTCGATGTCGTACCGGGTTCCGTGGGCTCCCAACCCGTTGGCCCGCGCCACGGGCCCGAACGAAATGAAACGGTTGTAAAGGTTCTTGTAATCGCGGGTGACGATCTTCAGCGCCGGCATCGTCTTGCCTGGAATCGGCTCGACCTCGCCCTCGAGCCAGTCCTTCACCTCGGGCTGGGCGATCTCGGCTGGGGTGTCGTGGGCCAGCGGCGCGGCGATGATGTCTTTCACCGGTTCGGGGAAGTGCTTGGCCGCCAGCTCAGAGAACTTCCTGGCGATGGCCTGGAAGATCTGCCAGTCGCTCTTCGACTCCCAGCAGGGCGGCACCGCGGCCGAAAGCGGATGGATGAAGCTGTGCAAGTCGGTCGAGTTGAGGTCGGCCTTTTCGTACCAGGTGGCCGCCGGCAGCACGATGTCCGAGTAGAGCGCCGAGGTGTCCATGCGGAAGTTCAGATCCACGACCAGGTCCATCTTTCCCCGGGGCGCGTGCTCGTGCCAGACGACCTCGTGGACCGCGTCTCCGGCCAGGTCTTCGGCAATGGCGTTGGTGTGGGTGCCCAGGTAGTGCTTGAGAAAATACTCGTGGCCCTTGGCGCTGGACATCAGAGCGTTGCCGCGCCAGATGTACCAGACCCGCGGCCAGTTCTCCGGCGCGTCCGGATCTTCCACCGCGAAACGCAGCTTCCGCTGCTTGAGCCGTTCGACTACGTAGGCGACGATCTCCTCGTCGGTCTTGGCGCCGGCGGCCTCGGCCTCCCGCACCAGATCGAGAGGGTTGCGGTCGAACTGCGGGTAAAAGGGCAGCCAGCCGCTGCGCACCGCCCGGACTTGCAGGTCCATCGTATGTCCGCCGGCCAGCGAGCCTTCGCGGCCCTCCTTGGGCACGGTGTGATAGTCGGTGAACGACTTTTCGTAACGCCACTGGTCGGTATGGACGTAGTGCCAGCTCGGCGCATTCTGCAGGCGCGGCGCCGGGATCCAGTCGCGCCCGAAGGCGACCACCCCCCAGGGCTCCATCGGAGCCAGCTTCTCCTGCCCGACGTAATGCGCCAGCCCGCCGCCGTTCACCCCCACGCAGCCGCACAACATGAGCGCCTGGATGGCGGCCCGGTAGATCAGATTGTTGTGATACCAGTGGTTGATCCCGGCCCCGATGATCACCGTGCACTTGCCGCCGGTGAGCCGGGCCGTGTTGCCCCACTCCCGGGCGAACCGGATCAGCAGGTCGCGGCCCATGCCGGTGTACTTCTCCGACCAGGCCGGCGTGTAGGGCATGGACTCGTCGTTGTAATCGGCGGGATACTCGCCCGCAAGGCCGCGGTTGACGCCGTACTGCGCCATCAGCAGGTCGTAGACGGTGGCGACCGCGACCTTGGCGCCGCCAGCCGTCTCCAGATGGCGGATGGGAACGCCCCGCCGGAGGACGCGGCCTTCGCCGAAGTCGTCGAATCTCGCCTGCACGACGCCGTCGTTGCGCTCCAGGAAGGTGAGCGCCGGGCGGATCTCGCTGCCGTCGGCGCCGTCCTTGAGTGTCAGGTTCCACTTGCCTTTCTGTTTGCCCCAGCGGAAACCCGAGCTGCCCATCGGCATCTTCGGCCGGTCGTCCGCCTCGTCCCACATCAGGAACTTCCACTCGCCGTTCTCCTCGCCGGCGTAACGGCTCAGGCGGTTGGCCCGCAGCAGACGGCCGGGCCGGTAGCCTTCGCCGTCCTCGATCAACTCGACCAGGTACGGCGCGTCAGTGTACTTCCTGGCGTAGTCGAGGAAGTAGGGAATCTGCTGTTCGTGGTGGAACTCCTTCAGCAGCACGTGGTTGACGGCCATCCACCAGGCCCCGTCCTGGCCGGCGTTGATGGCCACCCACTCGTCGGCGTACTTCGAAACCTGGCTGAAGTCCGGCGAGAAGACCCACATCTTGGAGCCGTTGTGGCGGGCCTCGGCGGCGAAGTGGCAGTCCGGCGTGCGGGTCATGTTCAGGTTCGACCCCATCACCGCCAGCAGCTTGGCGTTGTACCAGTCGGCCGACTCGTGGACATCGGTCTGCTCGCCCCAGGTCTCCGGTGAAGCCGGCGGCAGGTCGCAGTACCAGTCATAGAACGACAGCGCCACGCCGCCCATCAACTGCAGCATCCGGGCGCCGGAGGCGTAGCTGATCATCGACATCGCCGGGATGGGCGAGAAGCCGGCGATCCGGTCCGGCCCGTATTTCTTGATCGTGTAGATGTTGGCCGCGGCCATCAGTTCGAGGACGGTGTCCCAGTCGGTCCGTCGGAACCCGCCCTTGCCGCGCGCCCGCTGCCAGCGCCCGCGCGCTTCCGGGTTCTCCACCAGGGACTTCCAAGCTTCGACCGGGTCCTCATGATCGGCCCGGGCCTTGGTCCACAGATCCAGCAGGGCGCCCCGGGCGTACGGGTATTTCACCCGCAAGGGGCTGTAGAGGTACCACGAATAGGAAATGCCCCGCTGGCAGCCGCGCGGCTCGTAAGGAGGGAGGCCCGCCTGCAGCGACGGGTAGTCGAGACCCTGCATCTCCCAGGTCACGATCCCGTCCTTGACGTGGATCTGCCACGTGCATCCCCCGGTGCAATTCACTCCATGGGTGCTGCGAACGATCTTGTCGTGCTGCCAGCGATTGCGGTAGAACTCTTCCCAACGGCGGAGCTTCGGGTCGAACTGGTCTTTGATCCAGGTGATGCTGCCGTTTGTCTTCATCACGCACCTCTCGGTATCTCGCCCTCGGTCAGCGGCTGCCGCACTCCGCGCAGGCGCCATCGCCACGCAGCGTCGAAGCAGACGAGCGCCAGGATGGCGCCCCCGAGTCCCAGGAAAAAGAAATTCAGAATGGCGACCGAAGTGTCCTCGCCGCCTTTGTGGGCGGCATCCTCCAGGAAAGCGATCAGTGGGAGGATCTCATCAGGCTGCAGCGGATGCTTGCCGAACAGCGGCCGCATCGTCTGGGTGGCAGGTGCCATCAGCCACGCTCCCAATCCCTGACGGCCCTTCAGCCGTTCGTAGACCCGCGTGAGGTCCGGCCCGAGCCGGCCTCCGCCCAGGCCGCCGAGGCCCTTCATCGTGTGGCAAGAGAAACAGGCCGGGCCGCCGTTGGCCAGCTTCCGCGACCCGAGGAAGATCTCCCGTCCGATCTCGATCTCGCGCGGCGTAAAGGGCCGGTCGGTAATCTGGAGCCCCTTGAACTGGCTCTCTTCGAGCTTCGATTCGGCCTCGATCAAATCGATCAGCTTCTTGGCCAGCTCCGGGTTCATCCCCGGCAGTGTGGGCATCAACACCCGCCTGGCTTCCTCGAACAGCTTCAGGGCGTATGGATCGCCGCTGTCGATCACTGCTCTGGGGTTCTGTATGAAGTTTTCCAGCCAGGCCCGGTCCTTCTGCTGCGTGACGTTTTTCAGGTCCGGACCCGTGAGCCTCCCGCCGCCGATCGTGTGGCAGCTCGTGCAGTTCTGCCGGAAGAACTCCACCGGATCCTGGGCCGCAGCCGCCCCAACCACCAACCACACAGCCCCGCATAAACTCAAGAAGCTCAATCTGTTCGTGAGCCGTTTCACCCTAAGTCACCTCCTTGCGGCAGGCCGCCTCCGGCGCCGCCCGCCGCGCCACGCACGGCCCGGCCTCGCCCGGCAATGTCGGCCAGGGTCGTGTTCTCGAGAAACCGGATGTAGGCGGTCCGTACGCCGCGCCACGCCTGGTGGGCCGAGCATGGGTCGTGGTCCGAGCACTCCTCCTTGCCCAACAGACAGGCGGGCCTCGCCCTGGGGGCGTCGAAAATCTCCACAACGTCGATCAGATGGACTTCCTCCGGCAGCCTGCAGAGGCTGTAGCCGCCCCCGCTGCCACGCGCGGTGGACAACAATCCGGCGTTTCGGAGAGCCAGTAAGACCTTGGAGAGATAGTTCGCTGGGATGTCCGCCCTCTCGGCCAGCTCCCGGCCCAGCATCGACTGGCCTTGCGGCAGCCGTGCCAACTGAATCAGGGCCCGGAGCGCGTACTGGCAGGTGGCGGAGATCATCGGAGAACTTGTTGACTTCTACATGTAGAAGTATATTGAGTTCACGATCTAGATATATATAATCAGCTCGCTCGTGTCAAGTAAAAAATCGAGGCCGAGTCCCCATGAGTCCGCTTTTCCCTTGTAAATCAATCAGTTATTTCGATAGCTCCAATCTCCGCGGCGGCCCCGGAGCCCGCCGCCTTCGGCGCCTCCTCGGCAGCGCAGTGAAAGAGGAGACCAACGAGGCACACCCCGGCTCAGCCGGCAGGCACATCTTTCCGCCACGGCGGCCGGGGAAGCAGGCCGTGTTCGCAGGACGGATGCCGGTCAGCGGAACCAGCCCAGCAGGATGTCATGGAGACGCAACAAGCCGGCACATTTGCCCGATTCGGGGTCTACCACCGGCAGGAGGGAGATCTGGGATGGGCGGTCCTCCATCAGGCGCATCGCTTCCAGGAGGCGTGCGCGGGGAGGCACGGTGACCGGCCGGGTCGTCATGATGTCGGCGGCCCTGAGCGGCCGGATGTCGTCGTAGGTCTGCAAAGCGCGCCGCAGGTCGCCGTCGGTGATCAAGCCGGCCAGCCGGCCGTCATCATCCACAACGCAGGCGGCGCCCAGCGGACGGCTGGTCATGGCGATGACGACCTCCTTCAACGGCGCCCGGGGAGACACCCAGGCGACGTCGTCTCCGGTGTGCATCGCCTGGCTCACCGTGTGGCGCAGGTTCCGTCCGATCTGCCCGCCGGGGTGCCGCTCGGCGAAGTCCTCGGCTGAGAACTTCCGCGCGCACATCAAGGCCACCGCCAGAGCGTCGCCTAACGCCATCGCCGCGGCGGCGCTGGCGGTCGGCACGAGACCCTCGGGATCGGCTTCCCGCTCGACGGAGGCGTCCAGCACGACGTCCACCGCCGCCGCCAGAGGCGAGCGCCGCCTGCCGACGATGCCGACCAGCGGGCACTGCATCTGTTTGAGCGCCGGCAACAAGCGAAGCAGTTCGTCGCTGGCGCCGGCATTGGAGACGAGCACGACCGGATCGCCGGGGCTGCAGACGCCCAAGTCCCCGTGGACCGCCTCGGCGGGATGGAGAAAGACCGCCGGCGTGCCGGTGCTCGCGAGGGTGGCGGCGATCTTGCGCGCCACGTGACCGGATTTCCCCACCCCGGTGACGAGGACTTTGCCCGGGTGCGAAAGGATGATCTCTGATGCACGCAGCAAACTCTCGTCCAGACGCCGGGCGGCGGTTTCCACGGCCCGCGCCTCGACGAGCATGGCGGCGCGGGCCGCCTCGAGTGCATCCGCCTTGCTGGTAGGTCTCTGGCTCATAAGTATTCGCCGCCGGAACGCCTGCGGCATCGGTTCCCGCCGGCGCCTGAACCCGCGGCCCGACACCCTCCTCGGTTTTGGAGCCGCCACCCACTCGAAACCCCGGCCCCGCGCTTAGGCTCCCGCACGCGCCCCTGCGTAGTGTTTTAGCACGCCGCCCGGCGCGAGGCCAATTGCCGCCCGGTCCCAGGCCGGGCCCGATGGAATCAGCGGAGACGGCGTGCCACGTCTCAGCGCTGTTGGAATACAATGCCCAACGAGATTGCATACGAAGCGACGGGCTGCGTGGCCGGGGCCCCTAAGCATAACCGGGGCGAATTCGCCATAGAGCCGTGTTGCGGGCCGCCGGTTCACGGGGCGCACGCAACGACATGCCGGCGGCCCATCTGGCATCATGAAGATCACTCGGATAGAAACATTCCTGCTGAAAGCGCCGCTCGGCGAGGAGCGGTTCTGGTCGTCGCAAGCGAGCTTTCCGGAGCGTAAGAGCCTGTTGGTGCGGATCGACACCGATGCCGGACTCTCCGGCTGGGGCGAGGCCGGCCAGTACGGTCCCGCGGAACCTGTGGCATCCCAGATCCACGACGTCTTCGCCCCGATGCTGCTGGGCGAGGAGGCGCGGCAGCCCGCGGTCCATTGGGATCTCATGTACAGCCGCACGCGCGACTTCGGAGCGAAAGGCTCCACCATCGAAGCGATCAGCGGACTCGACATCGCACTGTGGGATCTGATCGGCCGGTTTCACGAGGCGCCCATTTGGGAGTTGCTCGGCGGGGCGTTCCGCCGCACGGTGGAAACCTACGCAACCGGCCTCTACTACCGCGGCCCCGACCCTACGGACTTGGCGGCCGGACTCACTCAGCTCCGCGAAGAGGCGGCGCGTTACCGCGAAGAAGGTTTTTCGGCGGTGAAAGCGAAAATCGGACTGTTGCCGCCGCGGGACGACCTGGAGCGGATTGCGGCAATCCGCGAGGCTATCGGCGACGACATACTGCTGCTGGCGGACGCCAACCATGCTTATAACACCCATGTCGCTTGTACGGTCGCGCGCGAACTCGAAAGATTTCGTATCTATTGGTTCGAAGAACCGGTGGTCCCGGAAGATCTCGAAGGCTACCGGCGGGTTCGGGCATCCACGACCATCGCCATCGCCGGCGGGGAGTGCGAACACACCCGTTATGGCTTCGTCCGCTGGTTCGCCGCCCACGCGCTGGACATCGCCCAGCCGGATCCGACTGCGGCCGGTGGATTTACTGAACTCGCCCGGATCTGCGCCGCCGCCTCCGCCTTCCACGTCCAGTGCCTGCCCCACGTCTGGGGAAGCGGTGTGGCCCTGGCGGCCGGGCTGCAACTCCTCGCAACGATCCCGCCGGCGCCGTACACTGCAAGCCCGCGGGCGCCTTACACCGAACCGCTGCTCGAATGGGACGCCAACCCGAATCCCTTGCGGACGGAAGTCCTCGAGGAGCCGATCGTACCCAGGGAGGGAAAAGTGCAGGTGCCGGACGGGCCGGGATTGGGCATCCGGATCGACGAGAGAGCGGTGGCCCGGTACACTGTAGCGCAGCGCTGTTCCGAGTGACGCCGGCTCGAGGGCCGGCCGCTCGAGGAGCGCGGCGACGGGAACCGAATGACGCCGCAGGCCTGGCTTATAATCGGGGTGTGAAACCACTTGTTGCGATGCTCGCTGCCGTTGTCTGGCTTTCCGGCTGTAGCGGGGACATCCAGAACAAGGAAGCCGTACGCGAAGGCGTTATCGAGCACTTGTCGGCGAATTCAGGGCTGGACGTGGGCTCGATGGACATCGAGGTGAGGTCCGTGGAGTTCCGTGGCGACGAAGCCGATGCGGTGGTATCGTTCCAGGCCAAGGGCTCCGATGATCCGGCGGCGAGCATGCAGATGCGCTATCTGCTCCAGAAGAAGGGCCGGCGCTGGGTGGTCAAGAGCAAGACCGGCGGCAGCGGGGCCCACGGAAGCGGCATGGGGACGCCGCCGGGCATGCCGCCCAGCTCCGGCGGAGCGATGCCGCCAGGGCATCCGCCGGTCGTAAGGAACCCAAAGGGCCAGGGAAAAACTGAATGATGCGTGTCGCCGTACTCGGCGGTGGTCCGGCGGGGGCGTACGCCGCCGAACGGCTGGCCAGCGCGGGACTGCCGACCTTCCTGTTCGATGAAAAGCTCGCCTGGGAGAAGCCTTGCGGCGGCGGCCTGACTTTCAAGGCCTACCACCGCTATCCGTTCCTGATCAGCAACAGCAGGCCCAAGAAACTGGTCACCCGGCTACGACTGGCGGCGCCCGGAGTGGGCGCATGCTCGATGAACTTGAAACGCCCGCTGATCGTCTACTCGCGGCGCGAGTTGAACGCGATGCTTCTCGAGCGCGCCGCGCAGGCAGGCGCCTCGCTCGAACGGGAGCGCGTGACGGGGCTCAGGCGAACCGAAGGCGGATGGGCTGTGGAGACTTCCCGGGGCACGGTCCACGCCCATTACTGCATCATCGCCACCGGTGCGAGAAACCCGCTCCGTCCTTACGGCACCCGGTGGAGCGCGGCTGACACGATGCATGCCCTGGGGTATTATCTGCCGGGCGAACAGGACCACATCGATGTTCAATTCCTGGACCATTTCGAGGGCTACATTTGGGTGTTCCCCCGCTGCGGGCACCTTTCGGTAGGCATCTGCGGCAAAGGCGAGGCGGCAAGACGCTTGAAGCTCCGCCTGCACCGGTTCCTCGAAGAACGGGGCCTGTCATGGGAGGGAGCGCCGTTCTACGCCCATGTGTTGCCATCTCTCGCACCCGGCTCGTGGCGCCGGAACCGCATCGCCGGTGAGGGCTGGATGGCTGCGGGCGATGCCGCCGGGCTGGTGGATCCAATCACCGGCGAGGGGCTGTATTACGCGGTGCGTTCGGCGGAGCTTGCCGCCCGGGCGCTGGTCGAAGAGGGACGGCAGGGCGAAGCGGCGGGCCTGGCTTACCAGCGCTGGGTTCTCGAAGACTTCGGACGCGACCTCGAGTTCGCCGCCCGCCTCTCCAAGCGCCTGTTTCTGGGGCGGTTGTTGTTCGGCAGCGTGCCGGCGCGGGTGGTGGGATTCTCCCGGCAGAGCCCACGGTTCCTGGATCTCGTCCAGGACCTCCTTGCGGGAACCCAGTCCTACCTCGGTCTCAAGAACCGCCTGGTCCACAGTCTGAACGGCACCTTGCATGAGATCGTGATGAGTTTCTTCTTCCGCCGGATGCTGCCCAGCCAGGCAAGCAGCCGGTAATCCACTGAGGGAAAGGCAACGTGAAAGACAGCAGGACGCTCGACCTCAGCCGCTCGAGAGCGCTCTTCGAACGGGCGCAGCAGACAATCCCCGGGGGCGTAAATTCGCCTGTGCGGGCTTTCCGGAGCGTCGGCGGGACTCCGCCGTTCATCGCCCGGGGCGACGGCGCCCGCATCTGGGACGTCGACGGCAACGAGTACATCGACTACGTCGGCTCGTGGGGCCCCCTGCTGCTGGGCCACCGGCACCCGGCGGTGATCCGGGCGCTGGAAGAGGTGCTCGCCATCGGGACGAGCTTCGGCGCCCCGACCGAGCGGGAAGTGGAACTGGCCGAGCTGATCTGCGACGCGGTTCCATCGATCGAAATGGTGCGCCTGGTGAACTCCGGCACCGAGGCGACGATGAGCGCCATCCGCGTGGCCCGCGGCTACACCGGCCGGGATCTGACGGTAAAGTTCGCCGGATGCTATCACGGCCACGTCGATTCGCTGTTGGTCAAAGCAGGCTCCGGGGTGGCGACCTTCGGCATCCCGGACACGGCGGGCGTGCCGGCGCGGTTCGCCGAAACGACGATCACCCTGGCATACAACTCGATTGAGGCCGTGGAACAAACCTTCCGGCAGCGGGGTGGCGAAATCGCGGCCGTCATCGTCGAGCCCGTCGCCGGCAACATGGGCTGCGTGCCTCCGGCGGACGGTTTTCTGGAGTGTCTCCGAGACCAGTGCACCCGCCACGGGGCTGTCCTCATCTTCGACGAGGTGATGACCGGCTTCCGCGTGGCTTTCGGCGGCGCGCAGCAGCTCTATGGCGTCACCCCGGACATGACGACTCTCGGCAAAGTGATCGGGGCGGGGCTGCCCATCGGCGCCTACGGCGGGCGGCGGGAAATCATGAGGCGGGTGGCGCCGTCGGGGCCGGTCTACCAGGCGGGCACGCTCTCGGGCAATCCCCTGGCCGTCAGCGCCGGGCTGGCCGCGTTGCGCGAGCTGCGGCGGCATCCCGAGATCTACGAGCGTCTGGACAGGCTGGCCGGCGAGCTCACCGCCGATCCCCCGGCCGGGGTCACGGTGAACCGCGTGGGCTCCATGTTCACCTTCTTCTTCACCGGCCGGCCCGTCCGGAACTACGCCGACGCCCAGACTTGCGATACGGAGCGCTTTGCCCGCTTCCACCGGGCCATGCTCGAGCGCGGCATCTACCTGGCGCCTTCCCAGTTCGAGGCGGGCTTCGTATCGGCGGCGCACACCAGCGAGGACATCGCTAAGACAGTGGCGGCAGCCCGGGAGGCGGCGGTCGCCTGAACAGAGGCAGGATTCGCCGGGCCGACACCCATCCGACAGCCGCCAGGAACAACAGGCTGAGGCCCAGTACGACGCTCCGGCGCCGGGGCGGCAGGGTGAGCGGTTCGGCCGCTCCGGGCACGCCGAACGCCAACGTCACCTTCAGAACCGCCTGCGCCGGCGAATCGCCTTTGTTGTCCACGACGATCTGATATTCCCCCGGCGCCGCCGCCAGATAGCGGTACGGATGGTCTCGCGGCTTCGACGGGTCCATGTAGACCACGCGGCGAGCCCCGGCGCCCGGCGGGGGCAGCACGACTACGAGCACCTCATCGCCCTCCACCAGGCGGCAGGAGACTTCGATGACGGCACGCTCTTGCTGAAGAACCGCCGTAACGCCCTTCGCCGACCGCGGCGGAACTCTCACCGTTTCATCGACCAGCACGACCCGCTGCACGGGGGCGGCGGCCAACAACAGCGCCAGCAACCGGATCATCTCCCCTGCTCCGAGTGGACGATTTCGCCGCCCACCACTGTCATCACCGCCTTGATTTCGAGAATCTCTTCGGGAGAAATCTCCATGATGTCCCGCGACCACATCACGAAGTCAGCGAACTTGCCGGGCGTCACCGAGCCCTTTCGGTTCTCTTCGAACGCCGCGTAGGCCCCATCCAGGGTCCAGCTCTTCAACGCTTCCTCGCGGGTCATTCTCTGTTCCGGCATCCAGCCGCCGTGGGGCCAGCCGGAGTGATCCTGACGGGTGATAGCGGCGTAGAAGCCCCACAACGGATTCGGGTCCTCGACGGGGAAGTCCGAACCGTTGGCGATGGGCAGGCCGAGTTCCAGGAACCGCCGCCAGGCGTAGGCGCCCCGCACGCGCTCTTCGCCGAGACGGTCTTCAGCCCACCGCATGTCACTGGTGGCGTGGGTCGCTTGCATGGAGGGGATCACCGAATACCGCCGAAACAGCTCGAAGTCGCCGGGGGCCACCACCTGGGCGTGTTCCACGCGGAACCGCCTGTCATTCGGACCCCCGAGGACGGCGCCGTAAGCCTGGAGCACCACGCGGTTCGCCCGGTCCCCGATGGCGTGCGTGTTCACCTGGAATCCATGCACGAGCGCTTGCCTGGCGATGCGTTCGATCTGCTCTCTTTTCAAGATCATCAGCCCCCGGTTGCCCGGATCGTCCGAATACGGCTCCAGCAGCGCCGCCCCCCGGGAACCCAGCGCGCCGTCGGCGATGAGTTTGATGCTGCGGACGGTGAGGCGGTCTCCAATCTCGATCCCGCGCATCAGATATTCCCTCCAGAGCTCGCCGGCGCCGCCGATCATCGCGTAGACGCGCAGTGGCAGGCGTCCGGCGGCGACCAGTTCCCGGTAGGCCCCGAGCTCCACCCGGTTCACGCCCGCATCATGGACGCCGGTGAGCCCCAGCCGGACGCAGAGTTGCGCCGCGCGCGCCAGGTCCTCCCGCACTTGCTCCGGCGCCGGCTCGGGAATCAACCGCGCCACCAGGGATTGGGCCCGGTCTATGAGTACGCCGGTGGGCCGGCCGGCGGCGTCCCGGTGGATTTTGCCACCTTCAGGGTCGCGCGTGGCCGCCGTGACGCCGGCGAGCTCCAGCGCCTTCCGATTGACCCACGCCGCGTGCCCGTCTATCCGGGTGAGGTAGACCGGGTGGTCCGGCGCTGCGGAAGAAAGCTGATCGGCATCGGGAAAGCGCCGCCCCGGCCACCGCGTCTGGTCCCAGCCGCGGCCCTGGATCCAGTTGCCCTTCGGGGTATGTGCGGCGGCTTCGCGGACCCTGGCGAGCACGTCCTCCACCGATGCGGCCCGCCGCAGATCGAGGATCCTCAAGCTCCGTCCGAGGCCGGCCATGTGAGCGTGAGAGTCGATGAATCCCGGCGTGACAGCCGCCCCGCCGGCGTCGACAACGCGGGTGTCAGGGCCGCGATGCTCCGAGACGTCGCTGCCCACCGCGAGGAACCGGCCGTCCTTCACCGCCAGGGCGGAGGCCACGGGCAATGCTGCATCCACGGTATAGATCCGTGCGTTCGTGACGATGAGGTCGGCCTCTTGAGCGCTCATGGCAGCCGCGAACAGAAATAGAATGAGAAACATGGAAGACAGTATGGCACAGCCCCTTTCCCGTCCTGGTTCCTCTCGGTTACCGGCCTGGAAGTCCGTGGCCGGCTGGGTCTCGGCCGTGTTGCTGGCCGCCATCATGCTGGTGGCCGGCATATGGAAACTCACGAGCCCGCTTGAAGCCGCCACCCGAATGCATCAGGCGCTGGTGCCGGCATCCCTCAGTCTTCCGGCCGCCGTCGGCTTCGGTATCGCGGAAACCTTCAGTGGAATCCTGCTCCTTTTGCCGCGCTTCCGCCGCTGGGGCGCCTGGCTGAGCGGATTGCTTCTGGTGGCCTTCATGGTCTACATCGGGATCAACTATGACCAGTTGCTCGGTGAGGGGTGCAACTGTTTTCCCTGGATCGAACGCGCCGTCGGGCCTGAGTTCTTCGTAAGCGACGCGGCGATGCTGTTGTTCGCCGTCCTGGCCGGCGTCTGGTGCGCGCCGCCCAGGCGCTGGCAGGGCGCGATTTGGGCGCTGGCAGCGATCGCCGTCTTCGCCGGAGCGAGCCTCGCTTACAACCTGGCCGCGCCGCAGGGCAAACTTGCTCCGGCGACGATCACCGTGGACGGGCGTCCCTTCAACCTCCGCGAAGGGCGCGTGCTGATCTACTTCATCGATCCGGAATGCACCCATTGCCTTTTCGCCGCACAAGACATGGCCCGTTATCAGTGGAAGGATGTGCAGATCATCGTCGTCCCTGTCGAGCGCGAGTTCCTGGCTCAGCAGTTCCTGGAAGCATCCGGCCTGAAAGCGCGGGTTTCCAGCGACGTGGCGAAGCTGCGCGAAGTCTACAGTTTCGGGGATCCGCCTTTCGCCGTGGCCCTGGAAAAGGGACGTACGCTCGCCGAGTTGCGCGTCTTCGAGGGGGATGAGCCGCAAGCGACGCTGCGCTCCCTCGGCTTCATCGAATGAGTGGAAGAGTCCGCTCGCCCTCGTTGGTTCTATAACGGGGTCAGGTCGGCCGGGCAGCGCTCAGTTCCGGCGTTTCAGCGTCGGCCGCTCGTCCTCATCGTCTCCCGCCGGGATCGGGTTGCCCTGGCTGTCGACCTTGCCGGTGCCGCGCTTGCGCAACCGTGGCCGGCCCGCTTCCTTCTTGTCGCCGCCGACGTGGCGGTTGTGGAGCATCGCCAGCCGCGCTTTCACCTTGTTGAACTCCGAGGTGGTAACGACGTATTGGGGTTTGGCGGCCAGCAGTTCCTGGATGTTCCTTTGCGCAAACTTGATGCGGGCGCCGGTAGGGGGGTGGGAAGAGAAGATCTTCGCCATCGTGCCGGGCTTGCGTTTTTCGGCCGCCTGCAACTTCTCGAAGAAATCGATGAACGCCGTGGGGTCGTAACCCGCTTTGTACATGTATTGCAGGCCAAGCAGGTCCGCCTCCTTCTCGAAGCTGCGGGAAAACTTCAGGAAGCCCATGGGCACGAGAATTCCAGCCGCCTGCCGTATGCCGTAACCGGCCCACCCGCCGAGGAAGATCAACGGAATGGAGGCAAGGTTGGCGATCTGGGCGCGGGTCGCCTGGCGGGTGCCGTGGCGGGCCGCAATATGGGCGATCTCATGCGCCATCACGCCGGCCAGTTCGGCCTCGGTATCGGCGCGGAGAAGGAGTCCGCTGTTGACGAAGAAGAAGCCGCCGGGAAGAGCGAAGGCGTTCACCTCTTCGCTGTCGATCACTTTGATCGTCACCGGAATCCGCACATCGGAGTTCCGGACGAGGTTTTGCCCGACGCGGTTCACATACTCGGTGATGACCGGATCGTCGATGAGCTTCGCCTGCCGCTCGATCTCCTGGGCAAACCGCTTGCCCATGGCGATTTCTTTCTCGATCGAGTAGAAATTGACCCCTTTGCCGACGTTGCGCTCGCCGATCTTGTCCGGGTCTTTCTTGGGGGGGAGGTGCTTCTTGCCCGCCGAATACGCGCCCACGGGAGCCAGCAGGAGAAAGACGGCAAGAGTCCCCGCCGCCTGCTTCAGTTGCCTAGTCATGACCAGCTCCTTCCCAGGGCCGCTGCCTACTTTCATTATAGGACCCCGCCGGCGCTCCCCCTCGGAAAAGGATCACGCCGTCAGCCCCCCACTCGGGCCCCGCTGCGGCTCCTACTCGGTTTAACGTATAGTCTTCGGAGTGGGTTACCAAACGGTCACCGGCTCTCGGGACGATGCTCTCTGGAAACGTTACCGGGATCAGTTTCCCGTAACCGGGCATTTGGTGTATTTGAACCACGCCGCAGTGGCGCCGCTGGTGCGTCCAGCGGCGGAAGCGATGCAATGGCTGGCAGCCGATGCCCGCGATTACGGATCCCTTCACTACCCCCGGTGGCTCGAAGCCTACGACGGCCTGCGGCGCGAAGCCGCCCGAATGCTCAACGCCGAGCCGGGAGAAGTTGCAATTGTAAAAAACACATCCGAGGGCATCGCCACCATCGCCGCCGGCATCGATTGGAAACCAGGCGATAAGGTCGTCGCCTTCAAAGAAGAGTTCCCCGCCAACTACTATCCGTGGAAGCGGCTCGAGGCCCGGGGGCTCCGGGTCGAGTGGCTCTCGATTCACGATTCTCTCGACAAGATCGACGAGGCCTGCCGCGAAGCCCGCCTGTTGGCAGTCAGCTTCGTCAACTATTTGTGCGGCTGCCGAATGGACCTCGAGGCTCTGGGCGGGATCTGCGCGCGGCACGGGACGTTCTTCTTCGTCGATGCCATCCAGGGGCTGGGCGCATTTCCGCTGGACGTGCGCCGGGCGCGCATCGACGCCCTGGCCGCCGACGGGCACAAATGGCTCCTCGGCCCGGAGGGCTGCGGGATCCTCTACGTTCAACGCGATCGGCAGGACGAGATCGAACCGGTCGAGTTCGGCTGGACGAACGTCGCCGGCTACGCCGACTATGCTAGCCGCGACATGACGCTGCGCTCGGATGCCGGCCGTTTCGAGCCGGGAACGCTGAACACGATCGGCTGTTTCGGGCTCCGCGCGGCGATGGCGTTCTTGAACGAAGTGGGGCTGGAGCAGGTAGCGCCGGCGGTCCTCGAGCGCGCCGGGCAGATCGCCGCCGCGGTCCGGGAAAAGGGCTATGAAGTGCTGTGCGGAGATTCCACGCTGGCCCGTTCAGGCATCGTCAGCTTCCGCAAAGACGGCGTGGACGAGCGCGGGCTGGTCAAGAAGCTGCGCGAGAACGGCGTCCTTGCCGCGCCGCGCCAAGGCTGGGTGCGGACGTCGCCGCATTTCTACGTGAGTCCGGAGGAGGTGGAAAGGATGTTGGAGCTGTTGCCATGAGCAGGAACCGGCGTGCCCCCGCCCGCGGCACCCCCAAGGGCCCGGCCCGCCGGGCGAGCGTTCTGGCGGCCGCGGCTCTCCTGCTTCTGAGTTCCTGCCGCTCCGCCGAAGAGCCCGCGGCCATCGACGGCCTGGTCGAGGACTTCGTTTTCTCCTCGCTGGCCATGTCGCCGGTCGCGGCCACCGGCGCCGGCTATCACGTCCACCACGGAGTGCGCCTGGACGAGCTGCTCGACGACATGAGCGAGCAGGCCATGGAGCGCCAGCGGCGATTCTACCGGGCGTTGCAGACGCGCCTCGAGGCGATCGACCCCGCCGCCCTCACGCCGCAGCAGCAGGCTGACTACCAGATCCTCGCCGGCCAGATCGCTCTGGCGCTGCTCGAACTCGATACGATCCAGAGCTACCGCCACAACCCCACCGTATATGTCGAGCTCCTCGGCACAGCCCTGTTCGATTGCTACAGCCGCGGGTACGCACCGCTCGAGGAACGCTTCGGGCACATCGCCGCGCGGCTCGAGAAAGCGCCGGCTCTGCTCGCGCAAGCCAAGACCAACCTGACGGATTCGCCGGCGATCTGGGCCAAGGTGGCCCGTGACGAACTGAAAGGCGTCGTACGGTTGGTGGACACGACGCTCCGGGAAGCGGCCCCCGGGAGCGTCTCCGATGACTACTCCGCGGCGGCGGAAAAAGCCCTCGCGGCGCTGCGGGACTTCGACCTGTTCTTGAAAGGCAAGCTGCCCCAGCAACAGGACACGTGGCGCCTGGGCGCGGAGAGATACGCGCAGAAGTTCCGCTATCAGCTCGCTACGGGCCTCACGCCGGAAGAGGTGCTCGCGGCGGCCGAGAAGGAGCTGGAGCGCGTCCGCCGCCAAATGTACAGGATCGCCGTCAGGCTGGAAGGTGGAGGGGGGAACGTGTCCGGCGAGGGTGGAAGAGAAGCCGTGATTCGCCGGGCGCTCGAGCGCATCGCCGCCCGCCACGCCACTCCAGAAACCTACTTCGACGAGGCGCGCCGGGACCTCGAGGAAGCGACCGGCTTCGTGCGCCAGCACGCCTTGGTGCCCCTGTTCGGGGTCGAGAACCTGAAGGTGATCGAGACCCCGGAGTTCATGCGCGGCATCTATTCCGTCGGCGGATTCAACCCGGCGCCGCCGCTCGAGACCGAGTTGGGGGCCTACTACTGGCTCACGCCGATCCCCGACGATTGGCCGCCCGAGCGCATCGAGTCGAAACTGCGCGAGTACAACTTCTACGGGCTGAAGCTGCTGACGATCCACGAAGCCATGCCGGGCCACTACGTGCAATTCCAGTACGCCGACCGGGTGACGCCGGAGCCGCGCCGCCTGCTGCGGGCCATTTGGGGCAACGGGCCGTACATCGAAGGCTGGGCCGTGTATGCCACGGAAATGATGCTCGACGAAGGGTATCTCGACTACTCTGACGAACTCCGCTTGACCTTCCTCAAACAGGCCCTGCGGGTGCTGGCCAACGTGATCCTCGACATTCGCCTTCATACGAAGGGCATGACGGACGAAGAGGCGCTGTCGCTGATGATCCGCCGAACGTTCCAGGAACGCCAGGAAGCCGAGGCCAAGCTCGTCCGGGCAAAGCTCTCCTCTTGCCAACTGCCCACTTACTTCGTCGGCTGGCAGGCCTGGCGGAAGTTGCGGCGGCGGTACGAAAAAGAGGCGGGCGCCGGATTTTCCCTGGCGGGGTTTCACCGGCGGGCGCTCGAAACCGGGGCCGTGCCGCTGCCGGAGCTCGCCCGCCTGCTGCTCGGCCGGCCCCTGGATTGATCGCCGGGCCCCCCAGAGGCGCCGCGACGGGCGAATCACTGCTAGAATTGGACTTCTCAGAGTATCATGAAAGTCGCCGCCATTCTGCCGGCAGCCGGACTCGGAACCCGGATGCGGTCTCCCGAGCACGAGGGTACCAGCCGGAAGCAGTTCATGCTGCTGGACGGTTCCCCCATTCTGGTGCACACCGTACGCAAGTTCCTCGCCTGTCCGCTTGTCGATGAGATCATCGTGGCTCTGCGGACCGAAGACATCCGCTGGGTGGGCGAGATGATCGACCGCGAGCATCCGTCCAAGCCGATCCACCTTGTCGAAGGGGGCGACTCCCGGCAGGAATCGGTGCAGAACGCTCTCGGTGCGGTCTCCGCCGGCATCGACCTCGTAGCCGTACACGACGCGGTACGCCCGTTCGTCGATCAGGAGATCCTCAGGAAAGTGATCGAGCAAGCCGGCGAGACCGGCGCCGCCATCGTGGGCATCGTCCCGGTGGACACGGTCAAGCAGGTCCATCTGAACAGGGTTCGGGCTACCTTGCCGCGGGACAAGCTGATCCTGACCCAGACGCCCCAGGTCTTCCGGCGCGACCTGCTGGTGCGGGCTTTCGACACAGCCAGAGCCGACGGATTCATCGGCACCGACGAATCCAGCCTTGTCGAGCGCCTCGAAGAGGTCGAGATCATCGTGATTCCGGGCAGCGACCGCAACATCAAGATCACCAAGCCCAGCGACATGGAGCTGGCCCGGTTCTTCCTGGCCGAGGAGCGGGCGCGCACATGAACCCGGCCGGGCCCAACACGGCGGACATGATGCGGTTCCGCGTGGGCTTCGGTTGGGATGTCCATCGCACGGAACCCGGCGAGGCCATTATCATCGGCGGCGTGCCCATCCCGGCGCCCTTCCGTCTGGCGGGGCATTCGGACGCCGACGTGCTCTTGCACGCGATCACCGACGCTGTCCTGGGGGCGGCCAATCTCGGCGACATCGGGATGCATTTCCCGGATACGGACCCGAAATGGCGGAACTCGGCCAGCGACGTCTTCCTGAAACACGCCATCGAGCTGGCCGCAGCCCGCGGCTACCGGATCGTGAACGTGGATGCCACGGTCGTTCTCGAGCGCCCGAAACTGAAAGACTACCGGCGGCCGATCCAGGAGAATATCTCCTCCGTCATGGGGCTGGACCGGGGCAGGGTCTCGGTGAAGTTCAAGACCGCGGAAAAGACCGGACCCGTGGGCGAGGGCCGCAGTGTCGAAGCCCAGGCGGTGGTGCTGTTGGTCAGTGGCGGCCAATAAACCGGCCCGTCCGCTTCACGGTAGATCCGCCGCCATGCGGCCGGCCAGGAAGGCGAACTCTACAATCCGCGCCAGGGCGGCGCAGTCCCAGTCAGCGTGAAATTCGTCCGTGGGCCGGTGGTAATCCCGGCTGAGATACGACCGCCAGAGCGCAGCCCCAGCGCTGTCCCGGCGTCCGGCCAACCGGGCCCCCATCCGGACCCGGTAAGCGGCCACCCCCGCTTGGACGAACCAGTATGGAGAGGCGCAGAAGCCGTTGTCTTGTCCCGAGCCGGATTCGATCGGGAGCCGGAGCCGGCGGGCGGCATCCCGGATCTGCGCCCACACGCCCGCATCGGCCGGCCCGGCAACCGCCACCGAGGCCGGCACCCCCACTGGCAGCAACGAATCGAAGGAAAGCAACAGGCGGGTCTTCTCGAGCGGCATGAGAGGATGCCGTACGTACCATCGCGAACCAGCTTCGACCGGCTCTCCGGCGGTGACCGCCAGGAACAGCGCCGTCCGGGCGGGTTCCTTCTCGAGCGAGGCCCACAACCGCGCCAACTCGAGCAGCGCGGCGCAGCCCGTCGCATTGTCCACCGCCCCGTTGTAGACCCGATCCTCTCCCTCGGCCCGCGTGCCCAGATGGTCCCAGTGGGCCAGGAACACTACCGTCTCCTGCCGGCGTTCCGGTGCGCTGCCGGGGATCATGGCAACCGCGTTGGCGGACCGAAGGCGCCGTGTTACCAGTGGGATATGCATCTGAATCTCAAGTTTCAGGGGAAGTCGAAGCGGCTTCTGCGTGCTCTCCAGTTTCCACAGCGCTTCCGCCGAATGTCCCGCTCGCGTGAGCAGCCGCTGGCCGGCTTCCCACGACAGCCAACCGGCGAAGCGGAGACCTGTCCGGGCGTCCTCTTCGAGACCCACGGCCTCCCTGCCCCACGTGGCGCGCACCGCCTCCCACGGGTAGCCGGAAGCTTCCTCGGAGTGGATGAGCAAGGTACCTGCGGCGCCGGCCCGGCGAGCTGCTTCGAGCTTCTGCCTCCAGGACAGGCGCCCGGAGCTTTTCCCGCCAGGGCTGCCCTTCTCGCGCCGGCCGGGAGGAGGCTCCGCGAACGCCACTACCACTTTGCCTTGGATCTTGGCGGCCCCCGGGGGATCGGCGGCGCTTTCGGAGCCGAAGCCGCCGGAGCCCACGAACACCAGCGGAGCCGACAGCGAGACCTCGCCGGCTTCCCGGGCGCCGGGAATCCCCACGAAATCCTCGAGCCAGACAAGGTCGATCGGCTCTCCACCTCTCCCGCCACGAATGCGCAGGATGGCGCCCGCCCTTACCCGCACGCTCACGAGGGGAACCTCCTGGAAGTACGTTCCCTTCTCCCCGGCCGGTAGAGCGCCGGCAACGGCGAACTGGGAGGCAAGGTATTCCGCAGCCAGTCGGCCGCCGCGCGTCCCCGGCGCCCGCCCTTCCAGCAGGTCGTGGGCCAGGAAGCGCACGTGCGCCGCCAGACGTTGAGGAGAGGGCCGATCCGCCGGGCGCGCCGCCGGCAAGGCGGACAGTAGCGCCAAGAGCCACAAGGAGCGTTTCAAATCCCCAGTCTAGCGAAGGCCGCCCGGTGGCGCCCGCCGCTAGAGCGTGAGCCCGCCGTCGAGGACCAGCGCCTGGCCGGTGACGTAGTTGTCCGGCTCCAGGAAGAACCGCACCGCCCGTGCCACATCTTCGGGCCGGCCATACCGCGGGATGACGTCCTCGTCGAGGAACCGCTGGTACTTTCCCCGGGCGATGGAAGCTTCGGCCATCCCCGCGGCGTTGACCCCCGGGCAGATTACGTTCACCCGGATGTTCACGCGCCCCCGGCATTCTTTGGCCAGGACACGCGCCGCCTGCACCAGCGCGGCCTTTGGCGCGGCGTAGGCCGTGGATCCGGCGAAGACCGAAACCGCCTGCATCGTCGAGAACAGGACGATCGCACCCGGCGTGCCCGCTTCTTTCATCCGCCCGGCCGCCTCCCGGGCCAGCAGGAGCGGCCCCAGGAAGTTCACCTCGATCGACCGCCGCAGCGCCTCCTCGAACTCCTGCGGCCCCCCGGCCCGGGCCGGTATCCCAGCGAACACCACCAGCCCATAGAGCCGTGGCGCGGCATCCAGAAGACGGCTCCGGTCGGCCGCCCGGGTGATGTCAGCCTGGACGACCCTGCCCAGCTCCGCGAACTGCTGCGCGCGTTCGGCGTTGGAGCGGTAGGCGACTACCAGCTCGGCGCCCTCCTGGGCCAGGAGCCGCACCGACGCCGCCCCGAGGCCGCCGGAGCCGCCCACCAGGATCACCTGCCGGCCGCCCAGTGATTCAGCCACGACTCACCTCCGCAGTCCTGCGTTCCCCGGCCCGAATCCACGCGTATCCGGCGCCCACCATTGCCAGAAAGATCGTCAGCACCTCGGTATCTCCCAGGTTCAGCTCGAACATCCCGGAGGTCATGATCGCAATCACTCCGGCGCACGCCCCGTGCAGGTACCAGCGCTCGGTCTCTGGAGCCCGCCGCCGGGCCCGCCAGAAGTCCCGCAAGCCGCGCACCAGGAACCAGACCAGGAACAGCATCGCCGGAATGCCGCGCTCGGCGGCATAGTGCAAGTAGATGTTGTGCAAGTGCCCGTACCAGCCCTCGGGCAACGGCCGCGGCACGTCTTCCGGGACGTACTCCTTGAAGTGCATGCCGACGTGCTCCGGCCCCAGGCCCAGCAGCGGATGGGCCTGGATCATCCGCAACCCGGTCCGGAAGGTGACCACACGGTGTCGGTTCGAATCGACATCGCCGTGCGGTCGCACCAGCGAGACGACCCGGTTCCGCAAGGACGCCGGGCCGACGGCCAGGACGACGGCGATTGCCACGGGCATGGCAGGAATCAAGCGCCGGTTCCAGAACCAGAGCAGGTACACCACACCTACGAAAACCCCCAGCCAGGTGTTCCGGGTAAATCCCAGCACGATCGCCGCGGAGAGGATGGCGCCCGCAGCCAAGGCGAGCAGCAAGCGGCGGCCTCTCGGACGGGCAAACAGCACCCAGGAGGCCAGCAGCAGGAACACGAGCATCATCTCGCCCCCGAACGTTTGCCAATGCGACATGAAGCCGGTGATGCGCGCCGCTACGTAGTACACATAGAAGGACGTGCCGATCTCGCGCGCTTCCCGCCATTTCCAGGCGAATTGCCCGAGCGCCACCACCGCCGAGGCCGACGCCGCCGCCGACCATGCCAACACGAGCCGGGTGACATATTCCCGGCGCGCCAGCGCCGTATAAACGACGGGCAAGATGAGAAACACGTAGAACTTCCGGATTTGAGGCCACCCGGCGGCCGGATCCTCGGCGAATGCCAGCGACACGAGGGTGGCGGCCATGAACAGCGCCAGAGGCAGCTTCACCCGCGGCAGGCTGAGCCCCAGGCGCGAAACCAGCAGCGCCACCACGGCCAGCCCAAGCAGGATCTGGCTGGCGGCGATGGATATCAGCGGGCCGATCGCCGCCCCGAACGACAGCGCAACGGCGGCACGGCGCAGCTGTTCCTGGCGTAACTCGAAAAACATAATCCGAGTGGGGACCTTCAGTATGCCAGAATAAAGTGAGTACTCGGGGAGCGGGACACGGAGAAGCCGCCATGGAGATCTACATCTTGCGCCACGGGATCGCCGAGGCCCGTGGAGCCTGGACGAACGACGCCGACCGCGCCCTGGTTCCCGAGGGGAAAAAGAAGCTGAAGGCGGTCCTCCGGGTGGCGAAAGCCGCCGGCGTGGGACCGGTGCAGATCCTTACAAGCCCTTACCGCAGGGCTTTGGAAACCGCCGAGATCGCCGCCGAGGAACTCGGCTGCGAGGGCAAACCGATCCGCTGCGACGCCCTCCGGCCCGGCTCGGAACCCGAAGAGGTCTGGGCCGAAATCCGCGGCTTCAAGCCCGGCGAGCAGATCCTGCTGAGCGGCCACGAGCCGCTGCTGAGCCATCTGGCCGCTTTCTTGCTGGGCGCGCCGTCTCTGCGGATCGACTTGAAGAAAGGCTCACTGTTGCGGATCGAGATGGACCGCTTCGGCGTGCAGCCGCGGGGCGTCTTGCGGTGGTATCTCACCCCGAAGCTCGCCGTGGCGGCGTGCAAGACCTGACCGGCCCGGGAAGGAGACCGGCATCCAGGTTCATGGAACGAGAGGAATGAGCGAAACGAGAATCGCACTACTGACGGGGATCACCGGCCAGGACGGTTCGTACCTGACCCGCCTGTTGCTGGAGAAAGGCTACATCGTGCACGGCATCATGCGCCGCGCCTCAACTTTCAACACCGACCGGCTCGACGAGATCTACACCGATCCTCACGAGTCCGGCGCGCGCCTCCTGCTCCATTACGGGGACCTCACGGACGCCACCGGCTTGCGCCGCATCCTGCAGAAGACGCGTCCCCAAGAGATCTACAACCTCGGCGCCCAGTCACACGTCCGGGTCTCCTTCGAGCAACCCGAATACACGGCCGATACCGTGGCCACCGGGACGTTGCGCTTGCTGGAGGCCGTCCGGGACTACTGCGACCTCACGGGCAACCAAGTCCGCTTCTACCAGGCGGGCTCCTCGGAGATGTTCGGCGCCTCGCCGCCGCCGCAGAACGAGAAAACGCCCTTCTACCCCCGAAGCCCCTACGCGGTGAGCAAGACCGCCGCCCATTGGTATGCCGTCAACTACCGCGAAGCCTACGGCCTGTTCGTTTCGAACGGCATTCTCTTCAATCACGAGTCTCCCCTCCGCGGCGAGACCTTCGTCACCCGAAAGATCACCCGGGCCATCGGGCGGATCGTCAACGGGCTCCAGAAGAAGCTCTACCTCGGGAACCTCGACGCCCGGCGCGACTGGGGCTTCGCCGGGGACTACGTGGAGGCTATGTGGCTGATGCTCCAACAAGACGAGCCGGACGACTACGTGGTGGCCACCGGCGAGGCGCATTCGGTCAGGGAGTTCCTCGAAGCGGCGTTCGGGCATGTCAACCTCGACTGGAAAGATTTCGTCGAGCACGATCCGCGTTACTTGCGGCCGACCGAAGTGGATTTCCTTCTCGGCGACGCGTCGAAGGCCCGAGAGAAGCTCGGCTGGAAGCCCCGCGTCGGCTTCCGCGAGCTGGTGCGCATGATGGTCGAGGCCGACTTGGAGCTCGCCGAGCGCGAACGCGTCCTGGCCGAGGCCGGCCACCGCATCGCGTTCCGCGGCGCGGCCACCCGCTAACCAGGAGGTCGCTGGAGGCCAACATGGAAAAAGAGGCAAGAATCTATGTTGCCGGCCACCGGGGCATGGTTGGGTCGGCGATCGTGCGGCAGCTTCGACAAAACGGCTTCACCAACTTGCTGCTGCGGACTCGCGAAGAGTTGGACCTGACCCGGCAGACCGACGTGGAAGCCTTTTTCCGCGATCGGCGCCCCGACTACGTGTTCCTGGCCGCCGCCCGGGTGGGTGGGATCCACGCCAACCGCACCTACCCGGCCGATTTCATTTACAACAATCTCGCCATCCAGACCAACGTCATCGACGCCGCCTCGCGGTACGGCGTCCGGAAACTTCTGTTCCTGGGCTCCTCGTGCATCTACCCGCGGGAATCGCCCCAGCCGATCAAGGAAGAATACCTGCTTGCCGGCCCGCTCGAAGAGACCAACCAGTGGTACGCCGTCGCCAAGATCGCCGGGCTCATGATGGTCCAGGCATACCGCCGCCAGTACGGCTTCCACGGCATCAGCCTGATGCCGACGAACCTTTACGGGCCTGGCGACAACTTCGACCTCGCCACCTCGCACGTCCTGCCCGCGTTGCTGCGCAAGTTCCACGACGCCGCCGCCGAAGGGCGCCCGGAAGTCACCGTCTGGGGAAGTGGGAGACCGCGCCGCGAATTCCTCTACGTCGACGATCTCGCCGAAGCGGCGGTCTTCCTCATGGAGGAATATGACGCCGAAGAGATCGTCAACGTCGGCGCGGGCAAAGACATCTCCATCGCCGAACTGGCGGAGCTGATCGCCGAGACCACCGGATACCAGGGGCGCATCGTCTACGACACGTCGATGCCGGACGGAACCCCGAGGAAACTGCTGGATATCTCCCGCCTTACTGCACTGGGCTGGAAGCCGAGGACCAGTTTGCGGGAGGGAATCCGGAAAACTTACGAATGGTTCCTCTCGGAGGCCGAGCCGCCTGAGCGGAGACGGTCCGGCGCCGGATCTCTATTTTGAATAGCGCTCCGTCCACTCGTCCACGCGGCGGCGCAAGCGGTCGCGAACGGTCACGTACTCCAGATTCTCGTACTCGTTCTGGAACTCGCGTGGATCCCGGCGCAGGTTGTAGAATTCGTTCGGCCCCTCGCCGTCGTTGCGCACGACCAGTTTGAATCGGTTGTCGCGGGCCATCCGCGTTTCCCGATAGTAGCCGAAGACCGTCCTCGGCCACTCTTCCTCCGGCGGCAGCGCCCGCCGGCTGAACTGGTACAGGAAGCTCCGTCCCGGCAGGTTGCGATCCGGCGGAGGGGCCGTGCGGCAAGCTTGCGCGATCGTCGGCAGCACGTCGGTGAAGGAGACCATTTCCGGCCGGGTGGACTCCACCGGAATCTCGCCGGGCCACGAAAAGATCAGCGGCGCCCGCATCACTTCGTCGAACATGTTCGGCGGGTTCGAACCGAGTCCCGCGCCCCACAGCCCGTGCCGGCCCATCGTGTGGCCTGTCACGCTGGTGAACACGACGAGCGTGTCACTCCACAGCTTGGTCTTGCGCAGGTGGTCGAGCAGTGTCTTCACCTGCGCATCGACGGCCGAGACCGCCGCGGCGAACTTCCTCATGCTCGCCACCGGGTCTTTCATGTACTCCTTGCCCCGCAAGGCGTTGGCGGCCAGGGGCTGCCAGCCGATCGATTCGAAACGGACGTCCTTGTACATGTCGTAGAACTGCTCCGGATGCCCCTCATACGGCTCATGGGGATTCGGGTAGCTCACGATCAGCAGGAACGGGTCGGGGCCACGGTGTTCATCGAGGAACTGCACCGCCGCCTCGGTGATGATGTCCGGCAGGTAACCGTTGCGGTTCTCCATCTTCCCTTGGCGGCTCATGGTGGGATTCCGATAGGGCATGTCGGGCGCGGCCATCGTGTAAGTGAACTCGAAGCCGTGCCCGGGCGCGGCGTCATTGCCCATGTCCCACTTGCCGGCGAAACCACACCGGAAACCTTTCGCCGCCAGCAGGTCCGAAAGCATCTTCTCCTCGGCGAACCACTGCGGCGGAGCAGCCTGGCCCTGGGGCGGGTCGCCGGCCGGATGCGGCGTCAAGAAGTCGTGAATGCCGTGCTGCATCGGCGTCCGCCCCGTCAAGAGTGTGGCTCGGCTGGCCGAGCCGGCGGGGGTCACGACAAAGGCGTTCGTGTACCGCACCCCCAAGCGGGCGAGCAGATCGATGTTCGGCGTCCGGATCTCCTGGTTGCCGTAACAACCGCACAGCCAGGCGCCGAGGTCCTCGGTCAGGATCACCAGCACGTGGGGCGGCTTCATCGCCGCAATCCGCTGCTCCTGCTTCTTATGTCTCTTCTTTTTCTTCTTCTTGGCGAACAGGGGCGCCGCCGCGCCGCCGAAGAGAAAATAGCGCCGGGATAAACGCATATGCTTCTATAGCCTCTACGTATCTAGAGTACGTCAGCGAAACCGCGCTTCAGGTGGCGGAAGAACAGCCCTCCAGCGACGAACGCCGCCACCGCGAAGCCCGCCGGTACAGCGATGGAACCCAGGTCCGGCAAACGTGACGTCAGCAAACACTCGCGATAGGCCCGCACCAGATAGCGCATCGGATTCCACGCCAGCAAAAAGCGCACCTGGCGAGGGTACATCTGCTCGGAGATGAAGATCGGCGTCAGCCAGAACCACAGCGTCAGCACTACCATCGTCACCTGCGCGGTGTCGCGCAGGTAGACGTTCAACCCGGCCACGATCCACCCCAGGCCGGTGGCGAACAGGCCGAGCAAGAGCATGTAAGCAGGCAGCAGCAGGATTCCCGGGCTGACGACGCCGACGGCGACGGCTACCGCAATGATCACGATCGCCAAAGTCAGCAGGTGTGAGATCAACGTGGAGAGGTACACCGTCACCGGCAAGATCTCCGCTGGGAATATCGTCTTTTTGATGAGCGCCGCATTCTCCACCAGTGACGTCGCCGAGCGCTGAAGCGTCTCCTGAAACAGCAGCCACGGCAAGAACCCGCACAGCAGAAAGACAACGTAGTTCTGCGTCACCTCATGCCGCGGCAGCTCCACCTTGATGCAGATCTGGAACACGAACGTCCAGGAAATGAGCAGCACCAGGGGATGAATCAGACCCCACAGCCACCCGGCCGCGGAACCGACGTACCGCTGTTCGAAGTCGCGGCGCACAAGCTGATAGATGAGGGCCCGCCGCTCAACGAGATTCTGGAGAAAGTATCTGCCCGGTATGCGCCCCAAGCGACTAGGATAACGGATCGGCGCGCAGCCGGCGCTTCCGCCCCCAGGGAGTGTTCCACGAGCCTACCGGCCCCGCCGGGACTGCGGCTGATATCGCGCGCGGATGGCCATCAAACGGCTGACGATCTCCGGACGTTCCTGCCACAGGTTGTGCCTCTCGCCGACGTCCGTCTGGAGGTCATAGAGCTGTCCCTCAGGGCCGCCCGGGGGAGGTTGAATCCTCCGGGGCCTGCTGAACCCGCCGGAGCCAAGGTGCGTGATCAGCTTCCATCGCCCTTGCCGCACCACGGCGGCGTTCTCCTTCAAGATCAGGTGCTCATGGATGGGGCCCCCGAGGCGCCGCCCGAGCAGCACGGGCAGGAAGCTCCGGCTGTCCACCGCCGTTTCCGGCGCCTGGACTCCGACGACCTCGGCGAGGGTGGCCATGATGTCCGTGAAAGCGATCAGCTCATTACTCTCGGTTCCCGGCGCCACCCGTCCGGGCCAGCGCACGACGAAGGGCTCCCGGTGGCCGCCCTCCCAGGAGTCGGCCTTCATGCCTCGCAGCGGTCCGGCCGCACTGTGGTGGAAACGCTCGACGTCAGCCGGATACCAGACCGGCCCGTTGTCACTCGTGAAGATGACCAGGGTCTCCGAGGCCAACCGCTCCCGGTCGAGCGTTTCGAGAATCCGTCCGACCGTATGGTCCACTTGAACCACGAAGTCGCCGTACAAGCCGGCGTGGCTCTTGCCCCGGAAATCCTCCAACGGCAACCACGGGGTGTGCGGCGCGGTGAGAGCCACGTAAAGGAAGAAGGGACTCCGCACGCGCCGGCGGGCGAAGAGCTCAATCAGCCGAACCGCCTCTTGCTCCAGGCGGGGCAGGACGTCCCGGTGATGGAAACCCGGCGCCACCGCACCCGCCCGCCAGAAGGCGCCCTGGATCGGGCTCCAGCCGGGAGTGTTGCTCGCCTCGATCCGCTCCGTTGGCGCCTCTTCGGGGCGCCGGTCCCGGATGTAGAAATAAGGCGGGATGTCCAGTGACGCCGGGATGCCGAAGTAGTAATCGAAGCCCCGATCACACGGCCCGCCGGTCAGCGGCTTGCTGAAGTCGTAGGCCTCACCGCCGTCGAAACCCAGATGCCACTTGCCCACCATGGCCGTGGCGTAGCCCCGGGCTTTCAGCATCGTCGCCAAGGTCGCTTCTTCCGGGCGAACCACCGCTTCCCGGCGCCATTGGAGCCGGCTCCGCAGCGGGTACCTCCCGGTCAGCAGACCGTACCGGCTCGGCACGCACAGCGCCGCCGCTGCATGCGCGTCGGTGAACCGCATGCCTTCGGCGGCGAGGCGGTCCATGGCCGGCGTGGGAATCTTCGATTCGGGGTTGTTGAACGCCGGGTCTCCATAGCCCAAATCGTCCGCCAGGATGATCACGACGTTGGGGGGATGGGTTTTCTGCGCCGGCAGGCCGGCGGCCGCCAACAGCAACGCCGCGGCTGCGTGCAGGAATGGATCTCGGATACGCCGTATCAGCATCGGATTCATTCTCTGACAATTGCGCCGCCGAAGGGAAACAGAAGGGACCATTTCCGGCGCGGGCGCCCGCCCGCGAAACGCCGGCGGCAAACAGACGCAATCCGCCCGGCGCCTCGATTCGAAGGGAACCGAACGGGTCGCGCGGCCGGATGCCTCAGTCCCGGCGGCCGCCTTCCAGGAAGACCCGCAGGCGGTGGCTCCGGCTGGGATGGCGCAGCTTCCGCAACGCTTTCGCCTCGATCTGCCGGATCCGTTCCCGGGTCACGGCGAAATGCTGTCCCACCTCTTCCAGAGTGTGTTCTCCGCCGTCCTGGAGCCCGAAGCGCATCTTGATGATCTTTTCTTCGCGAGGGCTGAGAGTCTTGAGAACCTCGGCCGTCTGCTCCCGCAGGTTCATCTTGATCACCGCCTCCGACGGCGACACCGTCTGCTTGTCCACGATGAAATCGCCGAGGTGGGATTCCTCCTCTTCGCCCACCGGCGTCTCCAGGGAGATCGGCTCCTGGGCTACCCGCAGCACCTTGCGCACCTTGGCCGGCGTCATCTCCAAACGCCGCGCCAACTCCTCCACCGTGGGATCGCGCCCCAGCTCCTGCTGCATCTGGCGCTGGGTCCTGACGAGCTTGTTGATCGTTTCGATCATGTGGACCGGGATCCGGATGGTGCGCGCCTGGTCCGCTACCGCCCGGGTGATCGCCTGCCGGACCCACCAGGTAGCGTAGGTCGAGAACTTGTAACCGCGGCGGTAGTCGAACTTGTCCACCGCTTTCATCAGTCCGATGTTGCCTTCCTGGATCAAATCCAGGAACTGGAGCCCGCGGTTCGTGTACCGCTTGGCGATGGAGACCACCAGCCGCAGGTTGGCCTCGATCAACTGCTTCTTCGCCTCCACCGCCTCGCGTTCCCCGCGCTCGACGACGCGCAGCGTGTGGCGCAGTTCGGGCGCCGTGGCGCCGTACTCGTTCTCGAGCTGCTGCAGCCGCTGACTGAACTCGCGCAACTGCCGCCGGAGGTCGCGCATCTCGTTCCGCGACAGCCCATCGGGAACCTCGAGCTTGCGTTGGGCCTGGGCGATCTCGCTTTCCACAAGACGGAGCTGCTCGACCGCCTCCCGGAGCTCACGGACGAGCTTCGTCCGGAACTCGTGGTCCAGGTCGAGGCTCCGGACCAGCTTGGAAATCCGCACCGTAGTCCGCGCCAGGTTCATCCGCAGTGTCCGGTGCTGTTTGGGCTTCAAGCCCGGGGAAACCGCCAGCAGCCTCTGCCGGTAGCCGTTCGCCTTCCGGAAGAGCCGCTCAACCTCCTGCAAGGTCTTCAGGAACTCTTTCTTCCGCTTCTCGACCTCGTCGTTGGAAGGAAGCGGTTCGGCCATGTTGACGATCTCCCGAATCGACGCCGTCCCTTGCTGAACGTCCCTCTTGAGTTCGAGCAGTTTCTTGATCACCAGGGGGCACCGCGACAGCGCTTTGTACACGGTCTGCCGGCCGCGCTCCATGCGCTTGGCGATCTCGATCTCGCCTTCACGGGTCAGCAAGGGCACCGTGCCCATCTCGCGGAGATACATGCGGACGGGATCGTTGGTCTTGTCACCCGCCAGGTCGGCCGAGTAGTCCAGCTCAGCACTCTCGTCCGGCTCCTCTTCGCGCCTGACCGGGACCTTTCCGGCATCATCGATCACCTCGATGCCGGCGCGGTCGAGGTCCGCCAGCAGCTCGTCGAGCTCCTGCCCGTCTACGACGTCGTCCGGGAGAAACTCGTTCACCTCGTCGTAAGAGATGTACCCTTTTTCCCGGCCAGCGTCGATGAGCTGCTGGAAGCGGCTGGATTTGTCGTCACTCGCCACCGATTCCCCAGAAGAGACCGCCTTCACCAGCGGTCCTTGCCATTGTACAACACGCGGTTGCAGCCCTGTTTCAGCGCCGGGCGAGCCGTTCGAGCTCTTCGGTCAGCCGCCTCGCTGCCGCCAAGTCGCCGGAGCGCTCCGCATCACGGATCTGCTCTCGCAAGGCCGCCATCCGCGACTCGCGATCTTTGCGTTCGAGCTTCGGCAGGAAGGCCGCCGCCTGCTCCAGCGCCGACTCCTCGTCTTCTAGTGCATCGGCAAAAACGAGGCTTGCCAGTAGGCGCTTCTCCTCTTCGCCGAGCCGGTTCTCGATGTCCAGATACCCCCAGCCCGGCTGCTGCTGCTCCAACATCAACATCGTCCGCAACAGCGGCCACGTCCGGAACTCCCGCACGGCGTTCAGCTCCGCCAGCCGCGGCAGCACGACCTTCCGGGCCTCGGCGCTCTTCAGCAGGAGGTTCACGAACATCTTTTCCTTGGCGTCCACCTGCGTCTGCGCGGGAGTGTCGCTACGGTCCGCGGCCACGCCCAGTTTCCGGAACTCCCGGCGCACCAGCCCCGCATCCACTCGCAGCAGCGCCGCCGCTTCCTCGGCCGCGGCCGCCCGCTGTAAGCGGTCCGGAAGACGTTTCAACGCCGGCAGCACCACCTGCCGGAATCCCTCCACGCGGCCCTCCGCCGTCGAGCAATCGAAGCGCTTCCGCGCCCGCGCCACCAGCCATTCGAAACATCCCGGCGCCTCGTCCAACCGCTCCCGGTAGGCTTCGGCGCCCCGCTGCTTCACATATTCATCCGGATCCAGACCGCCCTCGAGCTCCAAGACCCGGACGTTCACCCCCTCGGAAAGCAGCATCTCGATAGAGCGCTCCGCTGCTCCGGAACCCGCGGCGTCGGGATCGAAGTTCACCACCACTTTCCCGGCGTGCCGGCGCAGCCCCCGGATCTGTTGTTGCGTCAGCGCGGTGCCGCAACTGGCCACGACTTCTCCCACGCCGGCCTGGTAGAGGCCGATCACATCCATGTAGCCCTCGACCAGAATGGCCCGGCCCGCCTGGCGGACTGCACGCTTCGCCCGGTGCAGGTTGTAGAGTACGTAACTCTTCCGGTAGATCGGCGTCTCCGGCGAGTTCAAATACTTCGGCTCCCCGCCCCCGCCCAGCGCCCGGCCGGCGAATGCGATCACCTTCCCGCTCTCGTTGTGGATCGGGAACATCAGACGCCCGCGGAAACGGTCGAACCAACCGCTGCCGTCGTCGCGCTCCAACACCAGCCCCGAAGCGGCCATCTGGTCCCGCGTGAATCCACGCCGCTGAAGCGCCTGCACGAGGGTTTGCCCGGACCGGTCGGCGAAGCCGAGGCCGAACTCTTCGACCGTCTCCGGCGCCACTCCCCGAGCCAGGATATACTTCCGCGCCGCCGCGCCGGCGCCCGACTCCAACGTCTGCCGGAAGATCTGCTGCGCCAGCTCGTGCATCTCGTACACGGCCGCCCGCAAGCGAGTTTCCTCATCGCTGTAGGCGGGCTGTTTCGGCACCGGGATTCCGTGCCGCTCGGCCAGCAGCTTCACCGCCTCCCAGAACGTGAGGCCCTCGATCTCCATCACGAACTTGATGACGTCGCCGCCCTGGCCGCAGCCGAAACACTTGTAGAACTGGTGCACCGCATGAACGCCGAAACTCGGGGTCTTCTCGGTGTGAAATGGGCACAGTCCGACCCACCGCGAGCCCGCCTTTTTCAGCGTCGGCACGTACTCCCGGACCACGCTGACGATGTCTACCTGGGACTTGACCTGCTGAGCGAACTCCATGGCCCGGCTCTGTCCATTATGCTACCCGGGCGCGCCCGCCCACGTAAGAGCGGCGAGACGCTGGAGCCCTCCGCCTTAGCGCTCCATGCGGTCTTCGATCAGCACACGGATGGTGGCGGAGACTCCTTTCACTCCACGCGTGCCGTCGATCGTCCAGATATCGGCCTTCGGATAATATGCCCGGAGCATGTCCATCTCTTCGTGGTAGCGTGCCAGCCGCTGGCTGACGATCTCTGGAGCGTCCTCGGGACCGCCCCGTTTCGCGCACCGCTCCCGCACCACCTTGTCAGGGATGTGAATCTGGATGACGATCGGGCTCGGCAAGCCGAACTCCCGCACCAGACGGCCGAGATAGTCGGCTTGGGCGCGGGTCGCCGGGTAGCCGTCCAGAACAAACCCCCGGCTGATCTCGGTTCGTTGTAAGCGTTCCCTCAGCAATTCGTCCAAGTGGGAGGACGTGCGTGGCAGCTTGTCGCCCGCGGCGCCGGCGTCGGCCGCCACTAGCTCTTCCACCGAGATCACCGGCAGGCCGTATTTCCTTTTTAAATACTCCGCCTGGGTCGATTTGCCGCTTGCCGGCGGCCCAACCAGGACCACCACCAGCGGCTCCGGCAGCACGTCCCCGGCCATCAAGCCGGTCGCAGCCACGGCTAACCACCCAGCCAGCAACCAGCGCCTCGATTTCATCCGATTTCCCTCCCTCGGCTACCCCTTAGGGTAGCAAGTCCCGGCGGCGCCCACCTGAAGCCTGCCGCCGCCCAGCCACGGAGCGAACCCATTAGTACTTTGGTTTGAGTACCGCACCGGGCCGTAAGGGGTTCTCCTGCGAACAGTTCAGGTCTAGACTGGAATCGAGGAGGTAAGGCGTAAGGATGAGGCCCGCTCGGGATATGCGCCGGTCGCGCCGGGTACCCATGGAAGGCCGGATTGCGCTGGCCTGGAGCGACGACCGCGGCAGGCTGTGGGAGACCCGCGGGCGCCTGCGGGACGTGTCAGGGCAGGGCGTCGGCGCCGAGGTCCGCGACCCGGTCCCGAAGGGCGCCTTGGTTTCGGTCAGCGTGCGGCCGGCCGGCTGGCGGCGCAGCGGCATCGTTCGTCACTGCAGCCGGGCCGGCAACCGTTACCTTCTCGGCATCGAGGGCTGCGATATTACGTGGTGCCGTTACGGCTGACGCCCAGCCACGCCGCTGAGGCGTGCCCGCCTGGGGTGAGCCAGGTGCTCCTCGGCCTTTCGCTTTCAGCGGTGCGGATCGCCGGCGAAGTCGTCAGCTCCCGTCTGATTCCGGCCGTTCTTTCTTGAACATGGCGATCGCCTCGATCTCGACAAGCAGCTCCGGCCGGCAGAGTTTTGCTTCGATCCCCGTAGATGCCGGATAGGGATCGAGCCCCTGCTCGTCATAAAAGCGCTTCCGCTCCTCGTTGAACTCCTTGTAGTCGCGGTCGATATCCCGCAGGTAGCAAGTGGTGCGGATCACGTCCTTCCACGTCGCGCCCTCGGACTCCAACAGCTTGGTGATGTTATGAAAGGTCCGGCGGCACTGGGCGCGGAAGTCGCCCACATGGACGCTGTTGCCATGTTCGTCTACGCTCGCCGTGCCCGAGATGAACAGGATCACCAGCCCATTGAGATCGACACGCATCCCGCGGGAGAAGGCGCTTCCGTATTCGCAAGCCTCGTTCAGCACCTCAGGAGCCCTGATCGCCCGCTTTTTCACAGTCGCACCCTGAATCTCATTGATGATTTCGTTGATTTTCAACACTAGCTCTACCTCCAGGCGCGCTCGGCCGGGACGTCAGCCCGGAACCGCGGCATTCCGCCGGTCCGTTGTACCTGGCGTGCTGCCCGGCCGCCTGGCGTGCCCCCTGAAGTACGCAACGGCGCCGAGGCCCCAATCTGAAACAGACCATGAGACCTGAGAGTCAGAATCATTATACTTTAGTTCGCAACCCCGGTGGCAAGCAATCGGCCGCGCCGGCGGGTATCGCAAGTTTCAGCCGGGTTGCCGCACGACTCGAAAACCCCCGGCTGCACGCGGACCCGCTGACCGCCCCACCGTCGCCCGCGCAGCGCTGGCGGGGCCACTTGACAACCCCGGCGGGCCGCCGATAGGCTCGTATATAGAAGGGTCTTGAGCGTGCGCCCGTAGCTCAGCTGGATAGAGCGTCTGGCTACGAACCAGAAGGTCGCGTGTTCGAATCGCGCCGGGCGCACCATTCTTTATTTCTTGATCACTCGGCTCGCTTAACAGAACCGACCGCCTCCTCAGCTCGAGCCGCGGCGGCCCCGCACAGGAAGCCGTGGAACAGGCCAGTTCCCCGATCCGTTGAGCACATACCGCTCTGCCTCATCCGGCAGTTGGCCGGATCCGCTCTTCGGCGGCGCGCCACACTCCACCCCCTGCCCGGCTCCACCGGCTCGGGAACCATCAGACTTTGCCAGCCGGATGTCCGTTTACTTCTCCACATTCGTTGGCTATACTTGACTATGACCGTTCGCGGTCGTGAGAGGGGGACGCAGTTCAGGGCCATGAGCAACGGCAGTGGGTGCTGGTATGTGGCATGATCCCAGGCTGACTCCTCTCGCAACCAAACCATCGCTCGCCGCACTCCTCCTGCTCTGCCTTTCCTGGCCCGCTTTCCCGTACGGGCGGCGGATCCCCGCCCCGATCGTCTTCACCCAGGCCGCAACCCACGCTACCGCCGCCGGGAAGCCAGCGCCATGCCGGCTGGTGCGTCTCGACCCAGGCGGAAGCCTTCACGTGCTCACGCGGGACTTCTATTCGGCGCGGGACCCCGAGGTATCCTTCGACGGCGACTACATCCTCTTCTCCGGCCGGCGCCGGCCGGAGGATCGCTGGCAGATCTTCGAGATGAAGGCCGACGGAACCGGCTTGCGCCAGGTGACCTCCGAACCAATGGACTGCCGCCGGCCGGTCTACCAGTCCTACTTTTACGTCATCACCGCCGACAAGCCCTGGCGCCAGATCAGTTTCGTGGGACTCCAGCCGGGACGTGAACCAGCGATCTACTCGACCCGGCTGGACGGTACGGCGCTGCGCCGGCTGACGTTCAACCCTTACGGCGCCACCGACCCTTTCCTGATGCCCGACGGCCGCATGGTGATCTCGAGCCGCCAGAGTCACCGCGTGGAACCCGGCCCCGAAGACCGCGCTCCGCTGTTCGGCGTCAATGTGGACGGGACGGATTACGCAGCGTTCACCGGCGGCCAGGGCGCAGCCTGGAAGTGGGCGCCGGCCGTCACTTCGAACGGACTGGTGGTCTTTGTCGAGTCTGACCAGCCCCGTCCCGACCGGGCCGGCTGGCTGGCCGCCGTGACCACGCGGCGTCCGTTGCATTCGTACCGGAAGCTAACCGAGCCGGGCGAATGGCTCTACCGGTCGCCGTCCCCGCTCCGGGACGGCTCGATCCTCGCGGCCCGCAAGCGCGCCGGCGACGGCTCCACCTTCGCCATCGTCCGGTTCGACCCGGCGGCCAGCGCCGCGGAGGAGGTTTTCGACGCCGCCGATTACGATGACATACAACCCCGGCTGCTGGCGCCTCGCCCGGTCCCCGACGGCCGCAGTTCCGTGGTCAACGAACAAGACCCGACCGGTATTCTGTACTGCCTGAACGTCAACATCTCCGATTTGCAGCCACGGGACGGCTGGACGGCGGGGGTGGCGAAACGGTTGAGGGTCATCGAGGGCATGCCGCGGACTCGCGAGTCCGACGGTTTCCCTCCGCCGGCGCGGCGAGTGCTCGGCGAAATCCCGCTCGAGAAAGACGGCTCGTTCAACGTCCGTGTGCCGGCCAATATTCCGATCCAGTTGCAGCTCATCGATGAGCACGGCCTGGCTCTGCGGAGCTGCCAATGGATCTGGGTGAAGAACAAAGAACCGCGCGGCTGCATCGGCTGCCACGAGGATGGAGAGCTGACGCCGGAGAACCGCATGGTGGATGCGGTGACGAAACCTTCCGTCCGCCTCACCTTGCCGCCGGAACGCCGCCGGCGGGTGACCTTCGAGAAGGACATCCTGCCGATCTTCCGTAGCAAGTGCGCCACCGCGGGCTGTCACGGCGAGACGGCTTCCGTCCGCTTGACGTCCCTTGCCGAAGTTCGCGCCCACGTTGGGGCCAGCGCCCGGACGTCGCCCTTGGTCTGGCATCTGTTCGGCCGGAACACCTCGCGGCCGTGGGACCATCCCCTGCCGGCGATCCAGACGGTGGAAGGAATGCCCCCGAAAGGCGGAACGTCTCTTACCGACCTGGAGCGGCGGCTCATTCTTGAATGGATCGATCTGGGGGCCGAATGAAAAGAACCTGCTTATGCGTGCTGCTGGCGCTGGCCGCCGGTCCGGCGGTGGCGAACGACCTCCCTGTCTTCACCGAGGTCACCCGGGAGGCCGGCATCGATTTCAAACACAGCTACGGCGATTTCGAACTCGACAACATCGTCGAGGGCACCGGCGCCGGAGCGTGTTTCTTCGATTACGACAACGACGGGTTCCAGGACCTCTACCTCGTCAACGGCGCCTGGACCCGGGGCGTGAGCGACAACCGGGGCCGCCGCCTCCGCGGCAAGCTCCATAACCGCCTTTACCACAACAACGGCGACGGGACTTTCACGGACGTCACGGAAACCTCCGGCGCCGGCGATGAGACTTTCTCGAGCGGCTGCTCGGCGGCCGACTACGACAACGACGGCGACGTCGATCTCTACGTCTTGAACTACGGCCCGAACAGGCTCTACCGCAACAACGGCGACGGGACGTTCACCGAGGTCTCGCACCAGGCAGGCCTGGACTTTCCCCGCTGGAGCCTTCACGCCGTCTGGCTCGATTACGACGGCGACGGGTGGCTCGACGTCTACGTCGCCAACTACCTGCGCTACGACGAGGGCAAGTTCCGCGACTTCTACGCCGCCCGAGGCTATCCGGGCCCGCTGAGCTACGACGGCGAACCCGACGTGCTCTACCACAACAACGGCGACGGCACGTTCACGGACGTGACCGACGCGATGGGCGTCTACGTAGCCGACGGGCGCGCGATGAGCGTCACCGCCGCCGATCTCACCAACAGCGGCCGCTTGGGGATCTACGTCACCAACGACGCGATGGAAAACTACTATTGGGAACAAGGGCCCGACGGCAAGTTCCATGACCGCGCCGCGGAACTGAACCTCGCTTGGGGCGAGAACGGCCAGAACGTCGCCTCCATGGGTCCCGCGATCGGCGACATCGACCGCAATGGCTGGCTCGACGTCTTCGTTCCCGACCTCCGCTACTGCACCCTGCTCATGGGCAACAAGAACGGATGGGACTTTCGAACCGACACCGTCGGCCTCTCCGTCGTCATGGGCCAATACACGAGCTGGGGGCCGGCGCTGTTCGATTACGACAATGACGGCTGGCTCGACCTTTACACCAGCCACGGCAACGCCCACCACGAATACGTCGAGGAAGACACCCTCGTCCGCAACAAGGGCGACGGAACCTTCGAGGACGTTTCCGATCTGTCCGGACCCTTCTTCCGGGAGAAATATGTCGGCCGAGGCGTGGCCTACGCCGACTACGACAACGACGGCGACATTGACCTGCTGGTCGTGAACCTGAACGACTACCCGAACCTGTTACGCAACGACGGCGGCAACCGGAACAACTGGCTCATGATCGACGCCCGGCTCGTCTTCCCCACCGGTGAGCGCACGGCCATCGGCGCCCGGGTGAGCGTCGAGACCGAGGGCCTGAAACAGATCGCCGACCTCGTGCCCATGAGAGGCTATCTTTCCCAGCACGACTCCCGCCTGCACTTCGGACTCGGCCGGGCCCCGGCGGCGCGCACGGTGACCATCCGCTGGCCCGACGGCGCCGTGGAGACCTTCCACAACGTGCGGGCGAACCAGGTGCTGAAGCTTCGCAGGGAGGTGCACCGGTGAAGAAACGACCGAGTGCGGCGCTCGCCACCGCCGCGCTGGCGGCGCTGGTCGCGGCGCCGGCCTGGGTGAGCGCCCAACGGGTGAAACCCGTCTACGTCGGCGCCCGCGTCTGTGGGCAGTGCCATTCCGGGTCCGGGATGGGCAATCAGTACAGCGTCTGGCTCCATTCCCGCCATGCTCAGGCCTACGCGGCCCTCGCCGAACCTGAGTCGCGGGAGATCGCCAAACTCAGCGGCATCCGCCAGGAACCCCAGGAAACCTTTACGTGTCTCGGCTGCCACTCGAGCGGCGCCAACGCTGAGGACTGGGAGAAGGACGAGACCTTCCGGGTTGAAGACGGCGTACAGTGCGAGAGTTGCCACGGCCCGGGAAGCGAGTACATCGACCCGGAAGTGATGAGCGACCCGCAACGGGCGAAGGCGGCCGGCCTGATCATGCCCGGCCCCGACACCTGCGACCGGTGTCACCAGGAGAAAGGTACACACATCGCGGTGCTGAACTCCCCCGTACTCGATGTGAAGGAGGGATTGAAAAAGATCGCTCACCCGACGCCGGAGAATCCGGAAATGGGAGGAGTGCCGGAGTACCCTGCCGAGGCTCCGAAACGCGAAGGTCCGAAATACATCGGATCGGCCAAATGCGGCGAGTGCCATCGGGGGCGCAAATCGGGTTTCCAGTACTCGAAGTGGCTCCTTTCCCGCCACTCCCGCGCTTGGGCCGCGTTGGGCACGGCGCAGGGCATGAAGATGGCTCGGGCAAAGGGCATTCAAGGCGATCCCCAGAGGGCTCCCGAGTGCCTGAAGTGCCACTCCACCGGCTATCAGGAAGGCGCCGAGGCATTTGCACCCTCCTTCTCGATCGACGAGGGAATCGGTTGCGAAGCCTGCCACGGGCCCGGCAGCGATTATTCGGTGGAAGCCGTGATGATGGATCCGCTGGCCGCCCGGAAGGCGGGGTTGAAGAAGGTGACCAAAGCCACCTGCATGCCGTGCCACGAGAACGCCCACGGCAAACCGTTCGAAGCCGACCTTAGCGCTGTCTCCCACCCCTCTAAGCTCCCCGACGTAGCCGAGGAACCGCGTTACAAGACGCCGCTGAACATGGCGCTGCGTCCGGGGACGAAAGAAATCTGGGTCACCTGCTCCGGATCGGACTCGGTGATTCTCGTCGACGCCTCGGGCCGCGAAAAGATCGCCGAGATTCCCGTGGGCGGCATGCCGGAAGATGTCGCCTTCTCGCCGGACGGCGCCCGCGCCTTCGTTTCGAATCTCTTCGACGACACGGTTTCCGTCATCGATGCTTCGGCCCGGAAGATCGTCCGGACCGTCCCGGTGGGAGACGAGCCGCACGGCGTGTTGATGGACGGTAAGGGCCGCCGCCTGTACGTCCTGAACTCGATTTCGGACGACATCACGGTCCTGGACGGCGCGACTCTGAAGCGCGAGAAGAACCTCGTGGCCAGTCGCCGCCCCTGGTCACTCGCCTCTTCCCCGGACGGCGCCCTGATCGCCGTCAGCCATGCCCTGTCGCGGTTCGTCCCCTTCCGCAAGCCGTCGCGGGCCGAGGTGACGATCATCGACACCGGGCGAGGCGTGGTCGAGGACCGCTTCGTGGCCGAGGGCGCCAACCTGCTGTTGGGCATCGCCTGGCATCCCTCCGGCGATTTCGCCTTGACTACCTTGAACCGGACAAAAAACCTCGTGCCTATGACCCGCCTGCTTCAGGGCTGGACGATCACCAATGGCCTGGCGATCTTCTGGCGCGACGGGACTGTGGACCAGGTGCTGCTCGACGAGCCGGGCATGTGCTTCCCCGATCCCACCGATGTAGCGATCACCCCCGACGGGCGCTACGCGCTGGTTACCAGCTCCGGCTCGGACCGGGTCGCCGTCGTGGACCTGCGGAAGCTGATTGCTTTGATCCAGTCCTCCTCGCCTTACGAGCGGCGGCACGTGCTCCCCAACCACTTGGGAAAACCCACTGAGTTCGTCATCAAGCATATCGCCGTCGGGCGGAGTCCCCGGGGCGTGCTGATTCTGCCCAATGGCGAGACGGCCTTCGTGGCCAACTCCCTCGACGATTCGCTGTCGGTGATCGATCTGAAAACTTTCAAGGTCGTGGGCAGCGTGGATCTGGAAGGCCCGAAGGTGATTACCAAAGCCCGCCTGGGCGAGCGCCTCTTTCATAGCGCCAAGATCACCTTCCGCCGCCAGTTCTCCTGCCATACCTGCCACCCGGACGGACATATCGACGGCATCACGTATGACATCGAACCGGACGGGATCGGCGTCAGTCCGGTGGACAACCGCACCCTCCGCGGAATCCTCGACACGGCGCCTTTCAAGTGGGAAGGAACCAATCCTACGTTGCGCCGCCAGTGCGGCCCTCGCCTGGCCGTCTTCTTCACCCGGATCCAGCCGTTCACCCCGAAGGAGCTCTCCGCGCTCGAGTACTACATCTCGACGATCCCGCGTCCGCCCAACCGTTTCCGTCCCCTCGGCGCTGAACTCACTGAAGCTCAGCGCCGCGGCAAGGAGATCTTCGAACGCAAGTACACCAACGACGGCCGCCTCATTCCCGAAGGAAACCGCTGCATCACCTGCCACTACCCGCCGTACTACACCGACCGGCGGCGCCACAACGTCGGGACCCAATTCCAGTTCGACCGCGAGTCGGACTTCGACACGCCGCACCTCAACAACATTTACGATTCGGCGCCCTATCTCCACAACGGAATCGCGCACTCCCTGGAAGAAATCTGGACGGTCTACAACCCGTACGACAAGCACGGCGTGACAAACGACATGACAAAAGATCAGCTCAATGATCTGATCGAGTATTTGAAGACATTATAGGAGCAAAATCCGCAATGTTAGCGAAACTCGTATGGCCGGCCGCAGTGGCAGGATGCCTCCTGGCCGCACCCGCCAGGCCCGAGGCCCTGCCGTACGTTTACACGCATTGGAAGCAGTTCACGGTGAAAGACGGCTTGCCCAACGACCACATCTTCGCCGTCAAAGTCGATGGACCCCGAGTCTGGATCGGAACCGAAGGCGGCCTCGCAATGCTCGACAAGCGTACCGGTCGCATCCGTTCCTGGACCGAGAAGGACGGCCTGCCCTGGAAGGTCGTCTCCGCCATCGACGTCGATCCCAAGACCGGCGACGTCTGGCTGGGACTCTTCGGCGGAGGCCTCGCCCGCTTCAGCGGGGGACGTTTCGATCATTGGCATCAGCTCAACAGCGGGCTGGTAAATGACGTGGTCTACGGCGTGGCGGTCGAACATGAAAACATCTGGGCGGCGACCACCGCCGGCGCCAGCCGCTACAACACCGTCACCGGCGAATGGACCATCTTCACCGAGAAGAACGCCCCCATGGAAGAGATCTGGAACTACACCGTCACGTACAACGACGGCAAGGTGTACCTCGGCGTCTGGGGCAGCGGCGTGCTCGAGTACGACGTCAAGCGCGAGCGGTGGAAAGACTACCTGGATCCGGACGGCGAAATGGAGATCGACCTGTATCGCGACGACGGCGTCGTCCACGTGATCACCACCGGCGTCAGCTACGTTGACGGCATCCTGTGGACCGGCTCCTACTTCGGCGGCTCCCGTTACGACGGCCGCAACTGGCGGGGCTATTTCAATAAGGATTCCGGCCTCCCCAGCGACTTCATCAACTTCGTCAAAGCGCGTTCCGCGAACGAAGCCTGGTACTGCACCGACAAAGGCCTCGGAGTCATCACCGATTTCAAGACGAACACCTGGGTCGTCTACACGCGGGACCCGGAAAAGCACACCGGCAAGGCGGTCGTCATGCGCGACCGCGACGTTTTGAAGACCATCGACACCGGCATCAATATTCCGCACAACTACGTGCTCTGCGCCGATCTGGACGGCAACGACGTCTGGGTCGGCACATCGAAAGGACTGGCCTGGGGCATCGGCGACGCCTATTACGCCGGGCTCCGGGAGCAACCGGAAAGCGAACCGCAACAGCGCGCTGGAGGTGAGTGATGAAGAAACGAGCGGCGAGCGGCGGCTTCCGAAACCGCGCCTTGTGGCGGCTTCTCACTGCGGCGGCCCTGGCAGCTTCATTGGCCCCGCTGGCGGCCGCGGCCGGCCGCGAGTCTGGGAACTGCGATCCCGAAAAGGACATGCCGCCGAAGCTGAGAGCCATCGTGGACGACGACACCCTCGAGGTGCTCCGCGCCATCGATTGTCTCAGCCCTTATGAAGTGCCCAAGCTGCCTCTCCGGCAGGATCACAATTATGCCCGCACCCCCGAAGACCTGGAACCTTACGGCGGCATACGTCCCTACAAGGAGCACTTCTTGCTCCAGATCGAATACACCGGCCCTGGAAGAGCGATCCCGGAACCGGAGCACGTCGATAGCGTCAAGATCGGCTTCATCGGCCCCATCATGTCCACGGTCTCGGTGGCCACCGGCGGCAAGAGCCACGAAGAGCCCCTCGGCATCAAGATGCTTCAGGGCGCCCGCCTGGCTATCGAAGAGGCCAACGCCAGGGGCGGCTACTTCCGGCGAAATATCCCATTCGAGCTCGTCGTGCACAACGACAACGGCCTGTGGGGAGCCTCGGGCAACGAGATCATCAAGATGGCTTACGACGAAAAGGTCTGGGCCATCCTCGGCACCATCGACGGGGCCAACTCCCACATCGCCATCCGCGTGGCCCTCAAAGCCGAGATCCCGATGATCAACAGCGGCGATACCGACCCGACCTTCGTTGAGACCAACATCCCCTGGGTGGCCCGCGTGATCAGCGACGACCGCCAGCAGGCTTACCTGCTGGTGGACTACATGATCCGCAAGATGAATTACAAGCGGATCGGCATCATGCGCGCCTCCAACCGCTACGGCCGCTTCGGCGTCCGCGAGGTGAAGGACTCTTGCCGGCGCCTCGGCCGCCCCATCATCCTCGAAATGGCTTACAAGCTCGGCCAGAGCGATTACTCTCTGCAGCTCGAACGCCTGAAGTCCGAGAACCTCGACGCCATCGTCCACTGGGGCGACGCCGAGGACGCCGCCACGATCCTCAAGCAAATGCGCGCCATGGGGATGAACCAGCCCTTCCTGTGTAGCGACCGCGCTGTCAGCGACCGGTTCGTCAAAGCCGTCGGCCCCGAACTGGCCGAGGGCGTCATCTGCGCCTATCCCTGGAACCCGGACCGGAAGGATCCCAAACTCGAGCGGTTCCGCGAAGCTTTCCGCAAGCGCTTCAACGAGGAACCGGAAACCTACGCCGCCCACGCCTATGACGGCATGAACCTCTTGATCTGGGCGGTGCAAGTGGCGGGCCTGAACCGGGCGAAGATCCGTGACATGATCGCGTACCGCCGGAAGCCCTGGCCCGGCGTCACCGGCGACATCCCGTTCAGCGCCGCGCTGGACGACCTCGGCGAGGTCTTCCTCGCCAGATTCGAGCACGGCCGCTGGCACTATTACTCGCGCGACGACCTGGGCATCCCCCGCGGCTACATTCCGCCCCGTGACCGCACCAGCCGTGCTTCGGAATGACCCTGAGTCCCCTACTGCGGCTTGGCGTAGCGGCCCTTCTGACCGGCGCGCTGGTCTGCCCCGGCGCTGGGGCCGTCAAGATCGGCTATTACGGGCCGGTTGATCCCAACCACCCCCTCGGCGGCGCCGTCTGGCAGGGACTGCAACTGGCCCTGGAAGAAACAAACGCCGGCCCCGGCGAACCGCTCGTGCTGGTCCACTTCTGGGACGAGAACCCGTGGACGGGCGGCGCCGCCGGGGTCGTCCGCATGGTTTATCAGCAACGAGTCTCGGCCCTCATCGGATCCATCGACGCCACGGCGACCCACCTGGCGGAACAGGTCGTCGCCAAGGCCCTCGTCCCGCTCGTCGATCCGGCCAGCACCGATCCCTCCGTCAACGCCGCCTTCGTCCCCTGGATGTTCTCCGTCATGCCCAGTGATCGGGCCCTGATGGGGTTGCTCGCGGCGGACCTCGGCGCGCGCCCCTTCGTCCTGCTGAGCTCGACGGCCCACGACGCGCGCGTCATGACGGCCGAGTTCCTCAAAACCCTCGGCAAGCGCCACCCGCAGCGGCACATCGAGTTCCGCCGGGCAGAGCTTCGGATCGCCGAGGAGGCGGCCGCCGTCCGGCCTCGGACTGTCGTCCTGCTCGCCGGACCCTTGGAGAGTGCGAGGCTGGTGCGCGACCTGCGTACCCTCCTCCCGGGGGTCGAGATCTTCGCTTCCCACTATGCCGGCCGGCGGGTCTTCCTCGAACGCGCTGGAGACGCGGCTGAGGCGGTACGATTCCCTTTGCCCGCCCGGCTCAGTCCCGGCTTCGTCCAAAGGTACCGCCGCCGCTACGGTACGGAGCCCGACTACGCCGCCGGCTACGGCTACGACGCCATGAGACTCCTCATCCGGGCCATCCGTGAGGCCGGACCGCGGCGGGACGCGATCCGGCAAGCTCTCGAGAAACTCTCTCCATATCAGGGCGTGACCGGTGCGATCCGCTGGAACCGGCTCCGCCGCAACGACGCCAGGCCTCTTTCCGCGGTCATCCGCGGCGGCCGCATCCGCGTGGATTAGCGTGGCTCGGCGTGTCTGCTCGAGGTCCCGGCCGCCCGTGACCCCAGCCACTCGCCCCGGAACCGTGTGACCGCTTCCGGGATTTTGCGCCCCGCATCTTCGAACGGGATGATTTCCAGCCGTGGCGAGGCAGCCAGCCGGACCCGCGCCCTCGCCCGCCGCCCGCGCTGCTCGTAGTCGAGCACGATCACGTCTCCGGGCCGCTTCTTGGCCAGCATCCGCCGCCATTGTTTCCGGCCGCGGATGCGCTTGCCGTCCATCGACAAGATCTTCGCCCCACGGTCCAGCCCCGCCTCGTACAGCGGCGTCCCCTCGAGCGGGGCCACGCTCAATACCACCCCGTCGCGCCGGAACGAGAGCTGCGATGCGCCGAGGAACGCCTGTTCCGGCTCCGCCGGCCGCAGCAGGAAGCCCGCCGCCGCCAGCAGCCGCCCGTAGTCCGGCAGCTCGCCCCCGTGGATCGACGCCCGGAAGAACTCCCGCGCGAACGCTTCGTCCCCCGCCACCCGGCCCAGCACGGCCTCCAGATCGGCAAGCGTATAGGGCCTCTCCCTCCGGCCGAATTCCTCCCACATCGCCCGCATGTAGTCGTCGAGCGAACGGCCGGGAAAGCGGCTGCGCAGGGTAAGGTCGAGCCCGAGGCCAAGGGCGAATCCGTATGAGTAGTACGAAAGGTGCGTGTTGCGGAAGTTCGTCGGGTCCTTTGCTACGGCGCCGTCCGTCAACGGCGCCAGCAGACTGGCGAGCACGGGCGGCTCGTGGCGCCGCGCCGGAGAGTTCAGCACCGCGTCCAACGTCCGGGACAACCGGTCTGCGAACTTCCCTTGATCCAGCATCCCCGCCCGCTGCAGTACCAGCGCCGTGTAATAGCTCGTGAAACCCTCGGCGAACCAGAGCTCGCCGGACAGGTTGCACCGCTCGAAGTCGAACGGTTCGAGAGACTTCGGCCGGAGACGCTCGACGTTCCAGGCATGGAAGAACTCGTGAGCGATCGTGCCGATCAGTTGCTCGCTGTCGGCCAGTTGGCGCGTGCTCGTACAGTAGGTCGAGTTCCGGTGCTCCATGCCGTCGCCCGCGGCCCACGGCAGATAGTCGGCCAGGAAGGTATAGGTTCCGTAATCGAACCGCGGCAGCTCGCCGAAGATCCCGATCTCCTCACGCACCACCTTCTTCACCATCCGGGCGAAGGCGTCCACGTCGGCGGCTTCCCCGGTATGATGCACCGCCAGCCGCAGCGTCTGCACCCGGCGGCCGTCGTCCACCTTCCATTCGCGCAAATCGAACCCGCTCAGCTCGACCGGGCTGTCCATCAAGTAGTCACGATCGCGGGCCTCGAAGGTGAACGCCTCGCCCACAGGGTGCAGTTGGGTCGCCGCCCGCCAGCCGCAGCCTTCCGGGATCTCGAAACGAACCCGCACCGGCCGGTCTTCGGTCCCTCTCGCCCACATGTAGGTGGCTGGACCGTTCAGGTGCGCGTGAGTGCCGTCGATCTGGTCGTAGGTGCCGTCTCCCCGGTCGCCGAAGAGGGTGTAGCGGAGCCGTACCGTTCCGTCGTGCCCCGAAACGTTCCAGCAGTGCGGCTTCGTGCGCTCTACCCGCAGCTCCCGTCCGGCTCCGTCCCACGCCGCCACGTCGTAGACGTTCTTGGCGAACTCGTGCAGCGCGTAGCGGCCCGGCGAGGTGCGGCTCATGCAGACCTCCAGGTCCGGCCCTTCTACATCCCGCCACCAGACTTCGATTTGCGCCTCATGGTGCACCCGGTTCGGGAAATGGATCTGGTACTCGACCGGCGGCGCGGCTATGGCGCCGAACGCCAGGATGGCGCCGGCGCAAACAATGCGGGACGGCACGGAAACACTCTTGGCTGCCAAACAGACCATGATACGGGATGCCGGGCTGCCGCCGCCCCCGGCCTGGGCTTGGGACATCGAGCCGCCCTGGTTCCGTAAGTGTGGCGGGCAATTTGCTGAATCATTCTCGGCGGGGCGTGGTATACTGATCACTCCACAGATGACTGAGTTCGTCCGCGCCCGCTACCTCATCGAAACGGCTCTGCCTTTGGAAGAGGCCGCCGCCGTAATGGCGGGCGAGCAATCCACGGGTACCTTCGTTCGCCTGCCGGGCGAAACCGAGGAACTCGTGCGGGCTCACGCCGCTCGCGTGGAAGAAATCCAAGAACTGGGCGCCGTAGACCAGCCGAGTCTCCCCGGGGCCATGGCGCCGCCGCCCGGAGGTCCGGGCAATGAGCGCTACCGCCGCGCCGAGGTGGTTCTAGCATGGCCGCTTTCCAATATGGGGGTTTCGCTTCCCAATCTCCGCTCTACCGTGGCCGGCAACCTCTATGAGCTGCGCCCGTTCTCCGGACTCCGATTGCTCGACATCGAACTGCCGGAGGCCTACGCCGATGTCTACCCCGGCCCGCAATTCGGCGTCGAGGGAACGCGCCGGCTCTCCGGCGTCCGCGGGCGGCCTCTGGTCGGCACGATCGTCAAGCCGAGCGTCGGCCTGTCGCCGGAGGAAACCGCCCGCCTCGTCCGCACGCTGGCCGAGGCCGGCATCGACTTCATCAAGGACGACGAACTGCAGTGCGACGGGCCCCACTGTCCCTTCGATGAGCGCGTGGCGGAGGTCATGCGGGTGATCAACGACCACGCCGACCGCACCGGCAAGAAGGTGATGTACGCCTTCAACGTCACCGGCGAGCTGGACCAGATGCGCCGCCGGCACGACCTGGTGCTCGAACACGGCGGCACCTGCATCATGGTGAGCCTGAACAGCGTCGGGCTGAGCGGCGTGGCCGATCTGCGCCGCCACAGCCGGCTGCCCATCCACGGTCACCGCAACGGCTGGGGCCTCTATACGCGCGCGCCGCTGCTCGGCATGAGCTTCATCGCCTACCAGAAGTTCTGGCGCGTCGCCGGCGTCGATCACATCCACGTCAACGGCCTCCGCAACAAGTTCTGGGAGCCCGACGATTCCGTCATCGCCTCGGCCCGCGCCTGCCTTGCCCCAATGTTCGCCCGGCCCGGCAAGGGCTACGAGGTGATGCCGGTCTTCTCCTCCGGCCAGTGGGCCGGCCAGGCTGCGGACACCTACCGGGCTTTGGGCTCGACGGACTTGATCTACGCCTGCGGCGGAGGCATCATGGCCCATCCGGGGGGCGTCGCGGCAGGCGTCAAGAGCATTCGCCTGGCCTGGGAGCTGGCGGTGGCGGGCCGCTCCCTGGAGGAGGGCGCAAGGGAGCACGTGGAACTGCGGCAGGCGCTCGAGAAGTTCGGCAAGCGATGAGCGGACTCTCCGATTACCAGCGCGTCGTCGCCTACTACGGCGACGACTTCACCGGCTCCACCGACGTGATGGAGGCCCTCACGGTCAACGGCCTGCCGGCGGTTCTCTTCTTCGAACCACCCAGCGACGACCGCCTCGCCCGCTTCCCCGCCTGCCGGGCCGTCGGCGTCGCCGGGACCAGCCGCAGCCGCAGCCCCGAGTGGATGAAGCAGCATCTCCGCCCGGTCTTCGAGCGCCTGAAGGAGCTCGGCACGCCGCTCGTCCATTACAAGATCTGCTCCACCTTCGACAGCTCCCCTGAGGTTGGAAACATCGGCTGCGCCATCGAGATCGGCCGCGAGGTCTTCGGGTCCCGCTACGTACCGCTCGTCGTGGGCGCGCCGGTCCTCGGCCGCTACACCGTCTTCGGCAACCACTTCGCCGCCGGCGGGGGCGAAGTCTACCGGCTGGACCGGCACCCGACGATGTCCCGGCATCCGGTGACGCCCATGGACGAAGCCGACCTGCGCACCCAGTTGAAGCGCCAGGCCGGTTTGAGCGCCGGGCTGATCGACATCCTCGCTCTCCGGGGCGAGCCGGAGCAGCCCGACCGCCGCTTCGACGAGGTCGTGAGCGCCGGCCCGGACGTGGTCCTCTTCGACGTGCTCGACGACGCCTCGCTCGTGCCCATCGGCCGGCTCCTCTGGGAGCGCCGCGCCGCCTCCGGTCCCTTCGTCGCCGGCTCCTCGGGGCTCGAGTACGCGGTGGCGGCCTACTGGCGAAGCGTGGGGGAACTGCCCGCCGCCGCGAACCGTTTCGACGCCGGTCCGGTGGATCGTCTGATCGTCGTTTCGGGTAGTTGCGCGCCGGTGACGGCGCAGCAGATCCGGACGTCGTTCGCCAACGGCTTCGACGGCCTGCGCCTCGACGTCAGGCCGCTCGCGCGGGGCGACGCCGCCGCCATCGAAGAGGCGGTGGAGGCGGGCCTGCAGCCGCTCGGACGCGGGCGCAGCGTCGTGCTGTACACGGCCCTCGGCCCCGACGATCCCGCCCTCGTCGAACCCGGCCTGAGGACTCCCGAGTTCAACGCCGCCCTGGGCCGGTCGCTCGGCGCCATTCTGCTCCGGCTGATCGAGCGCTCCGGCGTCCGCCGCGTGGCGGTCTGCGGCGGCGACACGTCCGGCCACGCCGGCAATGTTCTGGGCGTCTACGCACTGACGATGGCGGCCCCGATGGCGCCGGGCTCCCCGCTGTGCCGCGCCCATTCCGACAACCCCCAGCTCGACCGGCTGGAGGTCGTCTTCAAAGGAGGTCAGAACGGAAATGAACAACTCTTCAGTCAGGTCCGCGAAGGGCGCGCTCGTTGACCGGGAGCGGACCGCCGCCGTCAGGACCGTGGCGCTGTTCGGCGCCGGCGGCAAGATGGGTCTGCGCCTCACGGCCAACCTGGCCAGGAGCAGCTACGAGGTCCGCCACGTGGAGATCAGCGAGGCCGGCCGGGCGCGGCTCGCCGAACGGGGCGTCACCCCGGTGGGCGTCGGCGAAGCCCTCGACGGGGCGGACGCCGTCATTCTCGCCGTTCCGGACAACCGCATCGGCCAGGTCCTGGCCGGGATCGAAAAGCAGCTCCGCCCGGGCACGCTCGTCGTCATGCTCGACGCCGCCGCCCCGTACGCCGGACAGCTCCCGCCGCGGGACGACCTCAGCTATTTCGTCACCCACCCCTGCCATCCGCCGGTGGTCGGCGACGAGACCGATCCGGAGGCCCAGCGGGACTTCTTCGGCGGCGTCAAGGCCAGGCAGCACATCGTCTGCGCCCTGGTCAGCGGCCCCGAGGAGGCCTACGCCGCCGGGGAGGCCATCGCCCGCACCATCTTCGCTCCGGTGATGAACGCCCACCGGGTCACCCTTCACCAGATGGCCATTCTCGAGCCCGCGCTCTCGGAGACCATCGCCGCCACGTGCATGAAGGTGATCGCCGAGGCCACCGACGAAGCCATCCGTCTCGGCGTGCCCCGGGAGGCGGCGCGCGACTTCATCCTGGGCCACCTCAAGGTCGAGATCGGTATCGTCTTCGGCCTCTTCGAGGGGGCCAGATTCTCCGACGGGGCCCTCAAGGCGATCGAGAAAGCCAAAAAGGCCATCTTCCAGCCCGACTGGAAAAAGGTATTCGAGCCGGAGGCCATCCGCCGGAGCGTCGAGGACATCGTCAACCCCGAACCGCACTAGGCCGCCCCGGGGCGCACGCTTCGGGCCGTCACCGGCCGCCCGCCGAGATCACCACGATGGCGACGATCAGCAGGGAGATCCCGGCGAGGGAGGCGACGTGCGCCTTCCGCGGCGCGCCCTTCCACTCCCCACTGAGCGCGCCCAGCGCGTTGGAGGTCATCAACGCCATCGACATGAAAAGAGGCCAGCCGACGATGCCCCCCAACTCGCCGAGGGTTTCCGCCCCGGCCCCGTAGACGACGAAGCTGCCGAAGCACAGCACCCCCATCAGGCTCGCCCAGAACCAGTGCGAGGGCGCCGGTGTGTGAAGCCGGTAGAGGCTCCAGGTTCTCTTCTTCGTGAGCAGGTAGACCGGATAGGCCGCGTTCAAAACGAAGCCCGCCGTCAAGCACAGCGGCCACACGGCGTTCGACGCCATCTGCGGAGCCGTCCCCATCTCGATCGCCCTCCGCCGCAGCTCCTCGCCGAAGACGAAGCTGAAGTTCAGCATCGGCGAAAGCACCCCCGCCGCAATGCAGATCAACAGCGCCGTCCAGAACCCCCCTTTGGGGGCCCGCCCGGAGCCGGCCGCATCCTCCCGGCGTTTGGCGGCCAGCGCGCAGAAGAAGACCCCGGCGATGACGATCAGCGTGCCGGCCATGAGCGTGTACCCCCGCCGGGTAAACAGTTGCTCGGGATGGAGCACGATCATCGGGTAGAACGTCCCGATCGGCGCCAGCAGCCCCAGGATGATCCCGTAGCCCACGGCCAGTCCCATCCGGTCCACGCCCACCCCGAACAGTACGCTGCCGAGTCCCCAGCCGAAGCCGAACAGCAGCGCCGAGGCAATCGCCCCCGGCGAGACAGACGAGTAGAGCTGCCACAGATCGGGAATCGTCGCCAGGGCCGCGGCCCACGGAACCAGAATCAGCCCGGCCGCGGAATAGACCAGCCACGAGTTCTCCCACTCCCACTGGCCCGTCTTCTTGATAGGCGCGACGAAGCTCCCGTTGAGAATGCCCCCCGCCAGCACGCCGGCCACGCCGGCCGCCACCGCGCTTTCCATAGCCGCTCCCTCCTCTATACCGCCAGCGCTTGCCCCTGGGCCGCCGACTCGTAACTGCCGAACACCAGCCGCATCGTCTTCAGGTTGTCCTCACCGGTGGTTTCGGCCTCGCCCTCCCCGCGCAGCGCTTCCAGCAGGTTCCGCTGGCAATCGACGATGCTCGAGTGCAGGATGGCGTACTCGGGATCCGCCCACCTGTACGTCGGCGGCGGATAGCGCCGGCTGTGGGTGCCGTCTTCGGTGGTCACCCGGATCCAGAAGTCCAGCTCCAGCCTCACCGAGCCTTTGTCGGCCTCGATGAAGACCCGGGTCTCGGGGAACTTGTCGTGTTCGAGGTAGTTCTCGGCGTAGGCCATCTCCACCAGCACCGTCATCGAGTTCTTCATCCCCAGCACGATCGTCGCTACGTCTTCGCCCCGGATGTTGGGGTGCACGCGCTGCGTGCGGCAGTAGACAGTGTCCGCTTCGCCGAAGAAAAACCGCGCCACGTCGAGCGTGTGGCTGCCCAGATCGGTGATGATGAACTGCTCGAGCTCGGCCAGGAACGGCTGGTTCCGGAACACCGGAAAGCCGCTGATCATGTCGATCCGCGCCCGGAAGGGCGTGCCGATGACGCCGGAATCCAGCACCCGCTTCAGCTCGCGCATCGGCCGCTGCCAGCGCCAGTTCTCGTTCACGTAGAACGGCACGGACGCCTTGCGGCAGGCTTCCACCATCCGCTCGGCCTGCTCGAGGGCCGGCGCCATGGGCTTCTGGCAGACCACCGGGATCCCCCGCTCGGCTGCCATCAACACGAACTTGGGGTGCGTGTCCGGGCTGGTGACGACGTCGAGGAAGTCGATCCGCTCCTTGTCGAGCAGCTCCTCGGCGTCACTATAGGTTCGGGCGACGCCGAACTTCCCGGCCAGCGCCTCGGCCTTCTCCGGTACGCGGTCGCAGACCGCCACGCACTCGCATCCCCCCACTTCCAGCCATCCGGCAAGCTGGAAGTGCGACCAGAACCCGGCCCCCAGGACCGCGAATCGCAGCTTGTTCCGTTCCATCCGCCCTCCTTTCGAACCCGCCTCCCCGGGCCGGAGCGCGCCGTCAGGCTTCGCACTCCAGCCGCGCATAGGCGTATGGCAGCAAAGCCACGCTGAGCACGCCGCCGCGCACCGTGGCCGGCCCCCACTCCGAGCGCCGGAACTCCTCGGGCTCGCGCATGGCCCGTTCGGCGCTGTACTCGTCGAGCACGCGCTTCCGCCAGCGCCCCTCCCAGCCGGGCGTGGCGATCCGGAGATAGAGCACCTTCCCACTGACGTTGGCCGCCAAGACGCAGCGCCTGCCGTCCTTCTGCAGCATCATCGCCGCCGCTTCCAGCGGACGGCTCACCGCCGCCGGGACCACTTCGCCGCCGGCGAATTCCTGCACGTCGGCCAGCACGTGGTAGAGCGGAAAGACGGCCCCGGGAATCGACGGGAACCGATCGGGCATCGGCGGCCCGCCTTCCAGCTCCATCACCCCGCGCCAGCCCGTGGTTTCGTAGTAAGTCACGCTGCCGGCGCCGCTCTCGCAGAGCGCCTGCAGGCTTCCCAGCGTCCACCCGGCTCCGAACAGAGACATCTGCCGCGGATCCACCGAGGAAGGCAGCGCGTCCGGGTCTTGCTCCACCTTGCCCGTGGCCACCGGGTTGAACTGCTGCCGCAGCGTCACCGTGGTGACCGCGATCGTGGCCGCGCCGGCGAACGAGCGGGCCGTCCGCACCGTGTCCCGCAGCCCTTCGAAAGTCTCCACCAGGCTCGCGTTGTCGAAGGCATGCACCTGCGGATTGACGGCGTAGCAGATCACGTCCGGCTCCTGCTCGGGACGGTTGCGGTTCAGCTCGGTGAAGTTCGTGTCGGCGCCGGCGCCCACCGGCCCCTTCAAGAACCGGCGCGCCCGGCCGAGCAGCCCTGCCGTCGTCCAGCGCTTCTTCTCGTCGTAGACCAGCCAGCGGACGATGCGCGGCTCGAGTTCCGCTTCGGCCGCCGCCAACCGGCGCAACTGCGCTTCGGCGTCCTCGCCCGCGTAGACGGCCGCCTCGAGCGGCACGCCGAGTTCCCGGGCGAGAGAGGCGGCCTGCCGGAACACCTTCCCCCACCCCTCGTCCTCGAGATGCAGGTCCACCCGAAGATGCGACGGGCTCATGGCCCGCAGACGGGCGGTCTGTGCCGGCGTGGGAACCGGCGACTCGTCGGCGTACCGCAACCCCACCGGGGGCAATGGCGCCGCCTCCCCGTCCACCGGCCGGATCTCCACCGCCGGCGAGCGTCTCCGGCCGCCGGTCTCCCGCGGCTCGCCCTCGAGCCGCAGCGTCACCGACTGCTTGATCCGGGTCCCTTTCGGCACCTTCACCGGAAACGGCCGGGCCAGCGGCGTACAGTAAGTCTTGTACGATGCGTCAGTCCAGTTGCGCTGGTCTTCCATCTCGAAGACCTCGCCTTCGAAGCGCACCTCGGCGGTGACGCCGGGCTCGACCTCGTGCGAAATCGCCGCGATATTGAAGAACGGCTGGTGCGGCGAGATCAGTTCCGGGAACCGCCCTTCCTCCCGGCCGCCGCCGGTCTGCTCGACGGCGCACGGGTTGCCGGCGCACTCCCGGATCGGGTGCAGCAGGCAGAACCCGATCCGGTTCCTCAGGAACGTGGACCGCGCTTCACCGTCCATCTCGAAGCGCACCGTCCCCTCTTCGCTGCCGCGGAGCCGCCCTTTCCAGAGAAAGTCGATCGGTCCCTGGCGGCAGACCACGTCGAAGGTAACCTCGAAGCCGCCCTCGTAAACAGTCGCTTTCAGATCGTTCACTTGCGGCGGGACCGTTCCCCAGTTGCGGTCGCGCACCGCCGCGTACAGCCCGCGGATCACCTCGTGGTCCCCAAGCCGGACGTAGCGTAAGAATGCGAGTTTCCGATCGAAGTACATCGTGAGCGGCCCGGCGCGGAGCGCCATCCAGTCGGGCACGGGTTGCGGCCGCCCATAGTAAAGCTGCCAGCGCGTCAGACGGTTCCCGGATTGCGCCCGGGCCGCGCCCGGAGCACTGAGCATCCACGTAATGCCAGCCGTGCCGCTTCGCAACCAATCCCTGCGCCTGATCCCGGAGCTGGGAGGCCGCCTGCGTTTCTCGCTCATACGTCGATCCTTGTCCGATTAAACTGGGCCCGGCCCAGGCGGGCGGACAGGTGATCATCATACCATCATGCACCGCGTTCGCAAAGCCAACGCTGGAACGGCCGCGCGCCCACTCCAGCCGCTCCCCCGCGTGCCGCTACGCCCGTGGGCGCTCACCCTGTCCGCGCCTCTGCTCGGGCCTTGACTGGTATGATGATAAGCACGTATGGGTTCCAGCCACCCCATCGAACGCAAGAAACTCTCCGACCTCGTCATGGAGCGGCTCCTCGAACGCATCGAACGAGGCGAGTTCCCGCCCGGCTCCCAGCTTCCCTCCGAACGCGAACTGATGAAGCAGTTCCAGGTGGGGCGCCCCGCCATCCGCGAAGCGCTACAGGGACTCCACCGCATGGGCCTCATCTCGATCACCCACGGCGAGCGGGCCCGCGTCGAAACCCTGAAGCCGAAGACCGTCTTCGACCAGATCGCCGCCCCCGTCCGCCATCTCCTCATCACCAGTCCGGCGACGCTCGAGCACCTCAAGCAGGCCCGTATGATGTTCGAAGTGGCCATGGTCCGTCTCGCGGCCAGCCAGGCGAAGCCGGAAGACATCGAGCTCCTGCGGGAAAGACTCGAACAGCACCGGGCCACGCTCGGCAAACCGGAAGAGTTCGTACGAACGGACATTGCGTTCCATACGGCCATTGCCTCAGTGACAGGGAATCCCATCTTCACCGCGATCAGCGAGGCTATGTTGAGCTGGCTGTTCGAGTTCTACACCGAGTTGTTGCGTTTTCCCGGCCACGAGGAGATCACCCTCGCCGAGCACGAGCGAATCTTCAACGAGATCGCTGCCCGCAAGCCCGAGGAGGCCGCCCGGGCCATGATCGAGCACCTCGCCCGCTCCAACCCCCGCCACCGGGCGCCGCCGGGTGGCGACCACCCTGCCGGCTCCAGGGCGTAGCCTTCCGCCGCCTCCGTTCGGCTCTCCAGTCGGCCCTCCGGACTTCACTCCATGATCCCCGCTTGCCGCACCCAACACCGGCCGTTGGACCTTCCTGCTGCTCTCGGAGGTTTCGTAGGACAAATAGTACCGTGTTGGGCTTGGTCACTAAGCCGATCTGATTTTGGGTATTGACCCGAAACTCACTCCGTGTTAGACTGAGCCGAATGGTCTGATCATCATGTCACGATACCCTTGTGGGTCCTACTGTCCCCAGCCAGACACTCCGGTACTGGCAGCCACCAGTGCTCGGCAGGGCGGGTACCTCTCGACCGGGACCATTCTGTTGCCTCCAATGGCACGCTTGCCCGGTTCGAATGGGAGCGTCTCTGAGGTGTTGGGCGCCGGGTCAGCAAGCCACTCTCGAGCCGGCCGTCCGGCTGGCGCCTCCGGGATCCTGGAAGGCTACCTGGACATGTATGAGAAAGGCCGGAAGCATCTGTCGATGATCCGCGATCGGGCCGCCGGGCTCCCTCCTGAGCTCTCCTCCTACCCAGGCCGGCGGCCCACCGGATGCGCCCAAAACCATAGCGTTCGGGAATCAGGGACCGCCGAGTGCTCTTCCCGGCGGCGTGAAGCCCGCTGTTCCGGCGGGACCTCAGATCGTGGGGACGCCCAGGGCCGGCGCCAACCAGGCCAGCAAGTTTCCGGAAACCCTCACCCGCAGCCGCCGCTCGGAGCGCCCGGCTCCCTCACAGCGGTTTCTGAGACAGCTCGGAAAACCTTCGATTCTTGGAGAAAGAAATGCACATGATCAAGACGACTCGGAAAAGCAAATGGCGAGGGCTCCTGGCCCTCGTGGCGTTAGGCTTAGCCCTCGCGGGCCTGACCGCCACGGCGGTGCCATCCTTCGCCATGGACGTGGGGATCAACTCGTACGACCACCGGTGGTTCAACGGCGCGGCGGATCCATTCAAGACCGGTTACCAGAACGTCGATCCGAATGACCCGAATCCGTTCAAGCAGATCTATTTGGACGAGATGGGCATTTTCACGGGCATACGGATGATGGACCCCAACCAGACCAACGATGTTCCGTGGCAAGATCCTCACGACCCGGCCTGGGCGAACCGCAGGCAGAAAAGCAACCCCAACCAGAGCACCATGGCCTACGAGTATCAGATCGAACTGGCCAATCAACTGGGACGGGATCTCTGGGTCACCGTGCCCAACAACGCGGAGCCCGGCTATGGGTACAACCTGGCCGTTCTCATCCGCGACAACCTCGACCCGAACTTGAAGGTCTATGTCGAATACTCGAACGAGACGTGGAACTTCACGTTCGGCCAGGCCCAGTACTGTGTGGACCAGGGCGTGGCTCTCGGCCTCGATCCCGATCAGTATGTCGCCGGCTATAAGTATTACGTCTACCGCGCCGTCCGGCTCTTCGAGGAGTTCGAGCAGGCCTTCGGCAGCCAGATGTCGACCCGTGTGGTGAAGGTTCTCGCCGGCCAGGCAGTGAACACGTGGTTGACCACGGTCCACATGGACGCCTTAAACGATCCCGTTATCAACCCGAACGGCACGCGGCCCGATGCCTACGCCATCGCCCCCTATGTAGGCAGCAGCGCGGCCTCCATCCAGGATCTCTATACTGAGTTGTCACAACTGCTTCCCACCATTGCCCAGCAGCACAGCATTGTCAGCGCCGAAGGACTCCAGCTCATTGCCTATGAAGGCGGCCAGCATGTGCTCAACAACGCCGACGTGCTCAACCGCGACCCGGCCATGTACGATTTTTACACCTATTATCTGGACCAGATGGCCCCCTACTTCTCCGTTTTCTACCTCTATGCAAATTACAGCGCCTTCGACACAGGAAGCGCCTGGGGCCTGAAGGAATACCAAGGTCAGCCCATCGGCACCGCCCACAAATACCGGGCCGTTCTCGACTGGATCAATCAGCACAGCAGCGGCGATACTACGCCGCCCGCGCCGCCGTCCGGTCTTACGGCCACTGCCGGCGATGCCGTCGTCAACCTCGACTGGGCTGACAACACCGAGTCTGATCTGGCCTCCTATAGCGTCTACCGCTCCACGACCAGCGGCACCGGTTACACGCGTATCGCGTCCGGGCTGACCGCCAGCGCCTACTCGGATACCTCGGCCGCCAACGGGACTACTTACTACTACGTAGTCACCGCCGTGGACACGTCTTCGAACGAGAGCGGCTATTCCAACGAGGCATCGGCTACTCCGCAGGCTTCCGGCGGCGGTGGTGGCGGCGGCGGCGGGGGGAGCGTTACCTTGACGCCGACCGATGACGATGCGAACACCTCCGGGCGCTGCGGGTCGTCCGACCTGCCCTTCAGCCAGTGGACTCACGCCTTCTTGCGCTTCGATCTGTCGAGCGTCAGCGGCACGGTGACTTCCGCTACTTTGCGTCTCTATTACACGCCGGAATCCGGCGCCCGGACGCTTTTCGTACACGACGCCTCTACGGATGCCTGGAGCGAATGCGGGGCAGTGCCATCGAAAGGCAGCACCCAGATGGGCTCGGTCGCCGTCGATGCCGTCGGCTGGTATGAGATCGACGTCACCAGCTACGTGGACGCCGAAGCTCAGGGCGACGGCGTCATCACCTTCACGATTTCGAGCGATCAGAGCAGTTGGAAGTACTTCAGCTCCAAGGAAGGCAGCAATCCGCCGGAGCTCGTCATCAGTTCGACCGGCGGCGGAGGCGGCGGGGACACCACACCTCCCGCAGCGCCCACTGGCCTGACGGCCACCGCCGGCGACGCTGTGGTGAACCTCGACTGGGCGGACAACACCGAGCCCGACCTGGCCTCCTATTCGGTCTACCGCTCCACCACGAGCGGCTCCGGCTATACCCAGATCGCCTCGGGCCTGACCGCCAGCGCCTACTCGGATACGTCGGTGGCCAACGGAACCACCTATTACTACGTGGTCACCGCTGTGGATACGTCCGGGAACGAGAGCGGCTACTCCAACGAGGCGTCGGCCACCCCGCAGGCCTCCGGCGGAGGCGGCGGTGGCGGGGGTAGCGCCACCCTGACGCCGACCGATGACGACGCAAACACCGCGGGACGCTGCGGATCGGCCGACTTGCCGTTCAGCCAGTGGACCCACGCCTTCCTGCGGTTCGACCTCTCGAGCGTCGGCGGGCCGGTGACCTCGGCGAAACTTCGTGTCTACTATGCACCCGAGACCGGCGCCCGCACGCTCTTCGTCCACGACGCCTCTACCGACGCCTGGAGCGAATGCGGGGCGGTACCGTCGAAAGGCAACACCCAGATGGGGTCGGTTCCTGTCGACGCCACCGGGTGGTACGAAATCGACGTGACCAGCTACGTCGCTGCGGAAGCGCAAGGCGACGGCGTGATCACGTTCACCATCTCCAGCGACCAGGGCACCTGGAAGTACTTCACTTCGAAGGAGGGCGCCAATCCTCCACAACTGGTGGTCACCTGGTAGCTGAGCAACCACCGAGACGACGCTACGCGCCCGCCCGGCCCCGCGCCGAGCGGGCGCTTTTTTCTTCCGCGGTTTGGTCCCCCGGACTTCCCGGCCATCCGTCCAGCGAATCCCGACTCCCAAGGGGAGGACTCCGGACGCCCGCCCACGGCATTCGTCCTACGCGAATGGATTCCCCTCGCAGGGCTTTCAGCATCCGGCGCCGGCGGGAGGATTCACCGCGCCAGCGCATGCGCCCGCGCTCTCGTCTCGCGCCACGTCGCCAGATGCGGCTGCAGCTCCTCGACCATATCCCGGAACTCAGGGAAGGAGAGCGACTGCCGCCCGTCGCTCAGCGCGGCCGGCGGCTCGGGATGTACCTCCACGATCAGTCCGTCCGCGCCGATCGCCACCGCCGCCTTCGAGACCGGGGCAACCAGATCGGCCCGCCCGGTGGCGTGGCTCGGATCCACGATCACCGGAAGCCCTGTCATCTTCTGCAGCAGCGCCACGGCGGCGATGTCGCACGTGTTCCGCGTCGCCGCGCCGAATGTCCGGATCCCGCGCTCGCAGATCACCACCCCGGGGCACCCCCGCGCCCGGAGCAGCTCCGCTGCGTCGGCCACCTCTTCCACCGTGGCTGTCATCCCCCGTTTCAGGAGCACCGGCTTACCCGTCTCCCCGGCCGCGGCCAGCAGCTCGTCGTTGTGCATGCTGCGGGAGCCGATCTGGAGCATGTCGGCGACTGCGGCGACCGTCTCGACCTGTCCGGTCGCCATTACCTCCGTCACCACCCGGAGCCCCGTCGCCCGGCGCGCCGCCGCCAGCAGTTCGAGCCCTTCGGCGCCCAGTCCCTGGAACGAGTAAGGCGACGTCCTGGGCTTGAACGCCCCGCCCCGGAGCATCTGCGCTCCGAGCCCGGCGACGAAACGGGCCGTCCTGAGGATCTGGTCTTCCGATTCCACCGCGCACGGACCGGCGATGACAACGAAATCCTGCCCCCCGAAACCGATTCCGTTGACCTCGACCGGCATTCGGCTTCCCACCATAAGGCCGGTCTCCTGCTCTCCTTAAATCATAGGATCAGCTCTCGAAATCGGCAAGCCCTAACCACACCGGTCCCGCACCGGGCAACCCGTCCCGTCCCATCCCGGTCCCTACTTCATTCCTGCTCGGGGCCGAAGACCCGGCGCAGTGCGGCGATATTGGTTTCCATCACGCTCTGGAAGTCGCCCTCGCGAGGCGGCCGCGCACAAGGATCATAAACCGCAATGCGAACTCCCATTCGCTTCAGCCGGGCGGCGATCGGGTCGATGGGCTGCGCCTCCCAGATCATCCACTTCGCCGGGTGCCGCCGCAGCAGCGCCCGGAACTTCGCCCATTCCTGCTCCGGCGGCATCGCATCCGGCTCCCAGTGCACGGTGCGCCCATTGATCCCATAGCGCCGCTGCAGGTACTGGTAGACCGGGTGAGAGAAGACGACCGGCCGGCCGTGGCGCTCGCCGATCGCGCTGACGATCGCTGCGTCCAGTGCCCGCAGCCACTGCTCCAGTTCGGCGAACTGCTTGTCGAACAGCTCCTTGTGCTGTGGCCACCGCACCGCCAGCGCCGCGTGGATCACCCGCGCTTGCTCGATAGCCAGGCCAATGTCCAGCCACGTCGTGAACGCTGTCCCCGCATGGGTGTGCTTGCCCTCGGGACCGTGACTGTGGACCGTCACGCCGGCTATTTCAATCAGCCGGCCTTCGAACGTGGCCGAAGTGTCAATCACTTTTGAAGGCGGCAAGGAAACCGTCTTCAGCCACGACTCGTACGAAGCCCCGTTCAGCACGATGAGGTCCGCCGCCTGCATCGCCCGGACGTCTTCCTCCGACGGCTTCCAATACGCCGGATCCACCTCCGGCGGCGGCGCATAACGGACCTCGATCACCGGCAGCCCGATCCTTTCCGTAAAGTACTGGAGCGGGTAGTTGGAAACATAGATAACCGGTTTCGCCCCGCGTCGCCGGCGAACCTGTCCGCCGCCGTTCGGTCCTGCACACCCGAACAGCAACAAACAAACGGCAGCCGGAATTGTTACTGATCCCTTCATCGTCACCATGTGCCTCCGTGCGCTTTTCGCCGGGACAAGCTCCTCACACGGTCCGGGCTCGGACCCCCGCCAGCGTTCCGATGGTTACCGCGCGGTCGAAACGGCGGACCAATTCGGGATCGTGAGTCGCCGCCACCAGCGGAGCTCCCGTCGCCTCGGAATAGCGAAACAAGATCTCCATCACCCGGTCGCGGTTTGCCTCGTCCAGGTTCCCCGTCGGCTCGTCGCACAGCAGAACGGCCGGCTCGGTAACCAGCGCCCGGCAGACCGCGACCCGCTGCCGCTCGCCTTGGGAGAGCGCCTCGGGCAGCCGCCTCAGCTTGTCCCCCAGCCCTACTGCTTCGAGAAGCTCCACCGCCCGCGATCGCGCGTCCCCGTCCAGGCGCAGGGCCGGGCTCACCCGGTAAGGCAGCAGGACGTTGTCGGCGGCGTTCAGGTAGTCGAGTAGCTCGAACTCCTGGAAGACCAGGCCGAGCCGCCGCGCCCGGAAATCCCGCCGTAGCTGCGGCCCGAGGTCCGTAAGTATCACACCCTCGATCTCGACCGTTCCCTGCGCCGGCGTCAGGATTCCGGCCAGTAGGCTCAACAGGGTGGTCTTGCCGGTCCCGCTGCCGCCGGTGACGGCCACTTTCTCACCGCGCCCGACTCGGAAATCGGCGACCGCCAGCCGGAATCCCCCGGCGGGATAGGCGAAGACCAGATCGCGGACCCGGATCACGTCACTCGCCATCGCCTCCCTACTATTTCCCTTCGGCCCTCACCTACCCTGCCGACAGGTCTCCGGCGTCACCGTATCTGGGAGTCACCGGACCAAAGCGTTGAAGAACAGCTTGAACGTCTCGTAACTCTGTCCCCGGTATTGCGGGCGCATGCCGAAAAGAATGTAACGGCCCCGCCCCACCGGTACTTCCACCAGCGCCGCCTTGCCCGCGATCCGGGCCTCCCCCAGAAGCCAGCCCGAAGCCAGTATGCCGGCTTCCGGATAGCGCGCAATCACCGTGGCGCCGTCCTCTCCGGCGGGCTCGAAAACCGGACTCCCCTGTGACCAGACGGCGATCCTCTCCGGCAGCCCGTAAGTCAGCGGACTCCGTTCGAGCACCACGTTTACCAGCGATCCCGGCGAATAGTACTCCGTGTTGCGCATCCCGGCTACCACGTTGCGGACCGCGGCGCCCAGCCTGCCGATCGCGTAAGCAGACGAGCGGTTCAGGAAAATCAATTTCCCGCCTTGCGCCACGAAGGATTTGAGCGAGGCCGCACTGCGGTCGTTCAGCCCGCCGGTGTACTTTTCGGGCATGGAGCCCTTCCGGTAGCCGGTGGTCAGGCTCGAGAGGCTCTGGTCCGGGAAGACAATTACGTCGAACCGCGCGCCCAGGTTGCCTTGCGTGATGACGTCGTTCGTCACCCGTTCATAGGCGAAGCCGAACTGCTCGAGCAGCCAGCGCGTCCAGCCCTCGTCCATGCTGGGGACCCAACTGCGGTAAAGCCCGATCCGCGGCCGGCGCACCTCGAACACGGGAACCGAGGACGGCTTCTGGGCGAAGAAGTCGCCGGTAAGCCGGTCGCGCCACACCCGGCCGCCTTCCCGCCACCAGCGGTTCACCTCGATCCAGGAATCGACATCCGATGCCGGCAGCCCCCCCTCGGCCGGTTGGCGGCCCTTCAACCGGAAGGAAAACTCCGAGACCCGCTCCAACTCGGCGTCGAAGGGCGCCTTGGCGGCATAGACGTCCACCCCCATCAACAGCGGCAGCGTCTGGGCCGTCACATCGTACGGCCGCTTCGGCGGCCCGCCCGGATACTCCCGCCGGTCCGGATAGTCCTGCCGCTCCAGGAGCGTCTTCGCCCAGGAGCTGTAGGGCTGCTGCATCCGGATCACGTAGGAGCCGGCGGGGAACTCGCGCCCATCGGCCCGGAACCGGCTACGCGCCCGCTCGATCTCCACCATGCCGAAAGCCAGCGTCTCGAGCATCTTCCTGGCCCCGCCGGGATTCTGCTGCTCGGCGCTCACCACGAAAGCATGCGGTTGCCGCCGCGCCACCGCCCGCTGCCCGATCCGGTAGAAGGCCCGCAGCAGATCTTCCCGCCGCAGGGCCGCCTGATAGAGACACGACTCCCACGCAATGAGTTGATAGTCGATGATGTCCCGCACCGTCCAGCGGCCGCCCAGCCACGGCTCCAGATAGTTCCAGCTCCTCTCCCGCGGGTTGTAGCCCCGCGCCGTCTTCCGGATCTGCTCCCGCCGCACCACGATCGGCGTCGCCAGCTTCGCGCTCGCCGTCTCGCTCAGGATCCGCATCCCGGCGTGGTAAGCCTGGTAGTGCCGCGCCGGCGTCCAGAAATCGTAGGAGGCGTTCACCACGACGCCGGTTTTGCCCGCCGCCGTCAGGTCGGCCGCCATGCCCATGCCGATCATGTTGCACAACTGGACCAGGATCGGGTCGATGTTCGGATCGATCGGGTCCATCCACGGCGGCACGAACATCCGCGAGGCCCAGGGGCTTTGCTGGTGTACGTCGTAGATGATCTGCGGGTGCCAGACGTTGTGCAGCTTCGATACCGCCAGCCGCGTTTCCACCTGCGAGAAGATGTACCAGTCCCGGTTGTTGTCGTGGCCGATGTACGGATGATACAGCTCCGGCGGGCTGGTTCCTTCGTAGGGCGTCCCCAGCGTCTTCTCGTACCACCGCCGCACGATCTCGACGCCGTCGGGGTTGAGCGACGGCACTAGGATGAAGATCACGTTCTCGAGGATCGCCCGGGTCTTCGGATCGCCGGCCGTCGCCATCCGGTAGGCGAACTCAACCGCCGTGTGCGTCGATCCCACCTCCGTCGAGTGCACTGAGCAGGTGATCATCACCACCGCCTTCCCTTCCCGGACCAGCCGCTCGGCTTCATCGGGCGGTGTCCGCCGCGGGTCCGCCAGCCGCTGCTGGATTGCCCGGTAGTGGTCCAGCCGCTCGAGGGTCTCCGGCGAGGCGATGATCGCGGCGATGAAGGGTTTGCCTAGCGTGCTCCGGCCCAGCACTTCGAGCCGCACCCGGTCGCTCTCCCGGTCCAGCGCCTCGAAGTAACTCACCACCCCGTCCCAGCTCACCAGCTTCCGGTCCGCGCCCATCGGAAAGCCGAAGTGCTCCTCCGGCTTCGGGACCGCGGCCACCGCCAGGCTCGCGCTCAGTAACAAATATCCGACAACCCGCCTCGAACACATGTCCACTCCAGTCACGCGACTCTCCATTGTATTTCCCGCGCGCGTGACGATGGTCGGGACACAGCGGCTGAAGCGAAGTGCCGGAGTCTCGCGGGATACGGCGCCGCCTGTCGATGAGGAGCAGAAAGTTATTCAGAGGCGGGGACGCCCGGGACGGCGGAGCCGGGCGATAACGCCGGCCCACCCCGCAGGTCCTGCCGCTTGCCGCACTGCCACTCGGGGGACATCGGATGCCGGTAGCCGGCTGTGAAGCCAGGCGCTAGGGCTTCAGTTCGATGACCTTCGTGCCGCCCTCAGCATTGTAGATGTGAATCTTGCCGTCTCCGGCCGGCCGCCTTTGCCGATCCATGCCCCAGATCCTCACCGGCGAAGGCTGGGCCCCTGCCCCCGAGCCCCCAGCGGCGCCCGGCGCCGGCTGCGCCCCGGCCACTGCTCCAGCCACCGCAGCCGTCGCCTTCGCTTTCATGCTCTCGATAAGCTGCTTCACTTCGTCCTGCTTCAGGTGCAGCGCCATCTCGACCCGGGATTCCTTGGTCGAAACCTGCAGCTTCTGGGCGAGGTTGGGTCCCCCTTGCTTGGGCAGCTGAGAAGCCAGCATCATCCCGGCCATGAGCTTCAGCGTGGTCGCCATCTCCTGAGCCTTAGCCGGATTCTCGGTCCCCAGGTTCAGTTGCAGCCCCAGCCCGTCTTGGAACGACAAGCCGGCCTCCAGGCTCCGTACGCCCTCGAGAAACTTCGGCTGCTTGCCGTTCTTGGAGGCAAAGTCGCCCGGGGTGGTCTTCGCTACGATCCAGACGTCACTGGCTGCGGACAGCTCGGCCGCCCTCTGGAACAACGGATTCGACACCTGCGACGGATCCCCTTCGCGGTAATGGTCGATGGCCGCTTCGACCGATTCCGGATCGCCCAACAGCAGCAGTTGCGGACTCACCAGCGCCAGCTCCGCTGGATCCCCGCTGTCGGCCTTCAGCTCCAGGATCTCCACATCGTCGTAGGTGGACTCCCCGGTGGTCTTCTCCGCCGCCAGAGTCCGGATCTTCTCCAGATCGAAGTCTCCCTGAACCGCCACCACTGCCGCCGGCTTACCACCTAGCGCTCCTTCCCGCTTTCCGGGCGTCGAAATGAAGACCCGTTGGACGCTCTCCATCAGGTGCAGGTCCTTGAGTCCACCAGGATTCGCCTCGGCGATCTTCTTGCGGATCTCATCGCCCAGCGGCGAACGCAGAATCCGCTGCCATTCGATCCCGATCAGCGCCTTGGCCTCCGGATGCGCGTAGCGCCACATCGACGGCATCGAGACGCTGGACGCCGCCCATGCCAGACCGCCGGCGAAGGTCAGCGTCAGCGTCGCCAGAAACACACGTTTCATGACATTGCTCCCCTGTCTTCCCCCATCGGCTCTCCGGACCTGAATCCGCATCGGGGAAACGCCTTAGATGGCCCTTCGCGCCGGCCTCCCGGCGCCGCGCCCGCGCCTGCGCTGCGGTAAACTCTCTTACGGTCCAATGAAGTTTCGCCTGCTCGCCGCCGTCTCGCTTCTCGGCGCCGCCGCTCTCTGGGCCGCCGAGAAGCCCAATATCCTCCTGATCGTCTCCGACGACCAAGGCTACCGTGATCTGGGCGCCGCCGGCAGCCCCGACATCAAGACGCCCCATCTCGACCGCCTCGCCCGCCAGGGCGTCCGCCTCACCAGCTTCTACGTCACCTGTCCGTTCTGCACCCCATCCCGCGCCTCCCTTCTCACCGGGCGCTACCCCCAGCGCAACGGCACCTACGACCTCTTCCGCAACGACCGCGTCGATGAAGGCTACCTCTACAAGCCCTGGGAGTACGAGGTCTCCCCGGAGCGCATCCTCGGCCTCGACACCCGCGAGGTCCTCATCTCGCAGGTCCTGAAACAGGCCGGTTACGCCACCGCCGTCTTCGGCAAGTGGGACCTCGGCTCGCTGCGCCGCTTCCTGCCCCTGCAGCGCGGCTTCGACGACTTCTACGGCTTCGTCAACACCAGCATCGACTACTGGACCCACGAGCGCTACGGCATCCCCTCCATGTACCGCGGCAACCGCCCCACCACCGAGGACAAGGGGACCTACGCCACCTGGCTCTTCGAGCGCGAGACCCTCCGCTTCATCGAAGCCCACCGCCGGCAGCCTTTCTTCATCTACCTGCCCTTCAACGCGCCCCACGGGGCCTCGAACCTCGACCGCCGCATCCGCGGCATGCCCCAGGCCCCGGGCAAGTACCTCGACCTCTACCCCTCGGGCGACGATCTACGCTCGGAGGTCCGCCGCAAATATATGGCCTGCGTCACCGCCATGGACGACGCCATCGGCCGCATCCTCGCCCGCCTCGACGAGCTGGGGCTCGCCGAAAACACCCTCGTTGTCTTTCTTTCGGACAACGGCGGCGGGTCGGGCTCCGACAACGCGCCGCTGCGCGGCCGCAAGTCCTGGATGTTCGAGGGCGGCGTCCGCGTCCCCGCCATCGTCCGCTGGCCCGGCAAGTTGCCCGCGGGCGTCGTCAACGATGAATTCCTCACCGCCCTCGAGATCTTCCCCACGTTCCTGGCCGCCGCCGGCGTCTCCGCCCCCGAAGGCGTCGTGCTCGACGGCTTCGACATGCTGCCCGTGCTTGCCGGCAAGCAGCCCTCGCCGCGCAAAGAGATGTTCTGGCTGGCCCAGGGCGAATACGCCGCTCGCGTCGGGCGCTGGAAGCTCGTGCGCTCCCGCCGCGGCAGCGGACTGTTCGACCTTGCCGGGGACATCGGCGAAACGAAGGATCTATCCGAGGAGAAGCCTGACGTCCTGGCCCGCGTCCAGTCCCGCTACGAGGCCTGGCTGAAAGCCATGGAGGAAGCCGAACCCCGCGGCCCCTTCCGGGACTACTAGCGATCGATCAACACGATGCGAGCAGCACACAACTCACCGAAGCGAACTCCATGGGCCGCCGCCCTCGCCCTGGCCGTCGTGTCCGCGCTGGCGGCTGCTTGCTCCTCTTCTTCGAACCCTGCGGCTCCCCGGATCGAAGTCTCCGCGGGCGAGCACGACCGCGAAGCCTGCCCGGTGGTCTTCCCCTTGCCTGAAGGCTTGCGGACCGGCTCCGGCTTCGCCCTCGTCCGCGAGGATACCGGCCGGCCCGTCGCTTTCCAGTACCTCGGCGGGGACCCGCCCCGGGGCGTCTTCATCCTCGACGAGCCGCTTCCGGCCGGCTCGGCGCGCATTTACCGCCTGGTTCCGCACCGCCCCCGGCCCGGCCCGCCCGCTGTCGAAACCGCCGCCGGCCGGGGAACGATTACCGTCCGCCGTCGCGGCCGCCCGGTGCTCGTCTACCACGCCGAGACCGTCGAGCCGCCCGAAGGCGCCGACCCCGTCTACCGCCGCAGCGGCTTCATCCACCCCCTCTACACCCCCTCCGGCAAGGTCGTCACCGACGACTTCCCGCCGGACCACCTGCACCAGCACGGCCTCTTCTTCGCCTGGGTCGATACCGTCTTCGAGGGCCGTGAAGTCGATTTCTGGAACCAGGACAAGAAGCTCGGCGACGTCATCCACACGGCCATCCGGCGCACCGTTTCCGGACCCGTCTTCGCCGAGTTCGCCGTCACCCTCGCCCACATCGACAAGACGGCCCCCGGCGGCCCCAAGCCGGCCCTGCAGGAGACCTGGACCGTCCGCGCCTACGACACCCCGGGTCCCTTCCTGATCGACTTCGAGAGCGAGCAGCGCACCGCCTCGGCCAGCCCGCTGCTCGTCCGGCAGTTCCGCTACGGCGGCTTCGCCGTACGCGGGGCCCGCGAGTGGCTGGGCCAGCCCGAGAGCGATTTCCTCACCAGCGAGGGCAAGACCCGTTCGGACGGCAACCACACCCGGCCGGTCTGGGTCGAGATACACGGGCTGGTCGATGGAGCCCCGGCCGGCGTCCTCGTCATGAGCAATCCGTCGAACTTCCGCCACCCCCAGCCGGTGCGCCTGCACCCTTCGAAGCCCTACTTCTGCTTCGCCCCCAACGTCGCCGGCGACTTCACCATCGAGCCCGGCCGTCCCTACGTCTCCCGCTACCGGATCGCCGTCCATGACGGCCCGCCTGACACCGAGGCCAACCGCCGCCTCTACGCCGCCTACGCCGATCCGCCGGAAGCCCGGCTCCGCGACTAACCCGGGCGCCGCTTCGCCGCCGCGCGAAGCGGACGAGTCCCAGGGGGCGCCCGGCGGGCGGGTGATAAAATACTCACAGGACGGTCCTGTCAAGCGTTCCCCGGTCGTCTAATGGTAGGACAACGGCCTTTGGAGCCGCGAGTCGAGGTTCGAATCCTCGCCGGGGAACCACACCCGACTTGCCCTGGCGGAACGCCCAGGATCTCTTCTACGCTCCCCAGCCCGTCTGGATCCTCAGCGACGAGAACGTTGAAACCGCCCGCTGCGTGCGCGCGTCTCAGTTGGCAGCATCAGGAGCGATCCGAGAGGATCCGGCAACCGGGCCTGGAGACGCCGCGGTGCCCTGAGGGCGGAAGCCCTCGATGCGCGGAGGCCGCCAACCTCCGAATCCAAGTCTCCGAAGCCCGCCTTCCGGTTTCCCCTCCTGATGACTTCGACACAGGAGGTTTGTATCGTTGGCTGTCTGGATGATCGAGAATTGCCCCGCCGATCCGTCCATCTTCGGAATCGACCATTCCAAACTGACCGAACGGCTCACCCCCGCGAACTGGCGCGACAAGGCCGCCGTCCGGCGGGTGGACGGCAAAGTGGTTTTCGCCAACGTCCTGCTGCTGAGCCGCAACGCCGGCGGCGGGGAGCAGCGCATGTTCGAGGTTGTCGTCTACGGAGCCGATGAGCGGAACCTCTGGTTCGATGGCGGTGAGCTCGAGCAGGCCATCGCCTACGCGAACGGCCTGGGTGAGCCGGTTCCGCGCTCGGAGTGGCCACCGGAGGAAGAGGCCCCCTGGCGCATCGGCGCTCCCCTGCGTCCGGGCGGCCGGCGGTGAGACCGCCGCCGCGCCAGGCCCGTTTTGCGCCGGTCTGCTCCGGCCCCCGGGCCCGTGAGGCCGGGGCTCGACGGCCGGCCAAAGCCTCAGGAAACAATTCCGTTACACAGGAGGTCTGTAGCCCCTATGGGATCCGTGACAAGATTCGCCAGATCCGCCAACTCGACAAAACATTGCCCCATTACGGCAACGCGGAAACGGGAGTCCGGGGAGGAGCCGCTGGGCGCCGCGCCCAGCATCAAGGAGCGGCTCAAGAAACTCGTCGTCGGGCAGGACGAAGGGCTCGAACTCCTGGCCACTTTGGCCGAGGTCTATCTGGCCAACCTCCACGATCCCCGGCGCTGCGCCGGGGCGGTCCTGCTGCTCGGGCCTACGGGCACCGGCAAGACGCATACGGCGCTGGCCCTGGCTGAGGTGATCCACCGCAAACGAAGCGCACTGGTGCGGATCGACTGCGCCGAGTTCACCCAGAGGCACGAAGTCGCGAAGCTGATCGGGGCGCCGCCCGGCTACATCGGCTACCAAACCACCGAGCCGTTTCTCGGTCCGAAGGCCCTCAACGCGGCGAGATCGGAGAACTGCAGCCTCGCCATCGTCCTCTTGGACGAGATCGAGAAGGCCCATTGGCAACTCCATGACCTTCTCCTCGGCGTCATGGACCACGGCGTGCTCAGGATGGGAGACGGATCGAAGACGTGCTTCAGCTCGGCCCTCATCGTCATGACTTCGAACGTCGGCAGCGAGCAGATGGACTCGGTCCTGAATCCCGCTTTCGGCTTCGTTAAGACAGGACGAAAAGACGCGGACTTCAAGCGGACCGTCGATCTGGCCCTGCGGAAGCACTTCCGTCCCGAGTTTCTCAACCGGCTCGACGGCTTCGCCGTCTACAAGCCCCTGACCGAAGACCAGATTATGCGGATCATCCGCCTCGAGCTCCGGGAAGCCAAGATCCGGGCAACGCGCGCGGGCGTGAAGCTGATCATCGACAAGAATGTGAGCCGGGCGATCTTCCGCGAGGCCTACAACCCGAGGTACGGGGCGAGGGAAGTCCGCAGGGTGATCCAGCGCCGCATCCTCGTCCCCCTGGCGAGGCTGGTCACGTCCGGCCGGCTCGGCGATGCCGAGGCCAGACGCAAAGGTCCCGCCGTCGAGGTCGGCGTCGGCCCGGATTTGAGCCTCGTCCCCAGGCAGCTCGCCGTCGCAGCTTCTTGACTCTCGACACACAGACTGGCGGGTACCAGGCGGCGCCGCGAGCCTGCGGCTCAGCCCCCCCCCGGTCCGCCTGCCGCCGGCACCGGACCCTTAAGGAGGTCGAACAAGCATGGCTCCGTGGTATCGACGGTATAACCCTCGCGACGAACGGCAAGTCAGGCGGGCCGACGCTGAGCGCTTGCTGCAGGAGAGACCGGATCTGGCCTTGAAAAAGGTGGTGAATCGAGCCGGCCGCCACTGTTCCTACTACATGTGGATAACCGGCTTGCTGGTCCGCTACGAACCCAACGAGTGGGTGACGGCGCCCGTAGGCGGACTGTTCGTCTGGAAGAGCCTGGAACACAATTGTGGGGGCTGGTCAATCGCTCCGGGCTTCTTCCCCGAACTATGGTTGTGCTACGTGCGCGGCCCGATGAACTTCCCAGGACTGCCAGAGCGCAACGTGCAGAGCCTGGCCGATGCCCAGCTCTCATGGAGCCTGCCGCCGGCCCCGGAGCACTTCGACCAAGGCGTCCGCGTCTACCGGGCGGTGAAGCTATGGAAAATGATCTGCGGGCGGGATTAGACCGGCTATTCCAATTGCTGGCGCCAGCGCCCCAGGCGGCGCCGCAGCAGATACGAAACATGCCTCTGATCATCGACGTGTACCATACGTGTTACACGAAGAAGCCGACGCTCGCCGTACGTGACGACGCGTATGTCCACTTTTATCAACGCATGGGCCGGCGCCGCATCAGCCGGTTCCTCGAAGAGCTGGCCCGCGAGCGGCTGAAGAAAACCGGCCCGGAAACCGCCTACCGGGAGATGACCGCCGACGAGGCCCGGGAGTCGGAAGCGGCCGAGTGGATCGACGCCTTGGCGGGTGACGCAGCCGCCTGAGGTCTCGATAGATTCCACTTCAGAGACGCAAGGCACACAGAGCTTTCCGTATCTCGGGATCAGCGCCGGGCGCACACCTGCGCGCCTCGAGCCTACCAGCCCTCGAGGACCCGCATTCGCCCCCGTGCACGCACCGCACCCAGCCACGCCCCGCCTTCCTCCACCCGCCGGCCAGCGAATAAAGAACGCCCTCTCTGCCCGCCGCACTCCGGTGGTCTCGAACCCTTCGTGACCACGCCCGCGCCGGCAACGCTGCGCCGCAAACGTCCCTGGACCCGAAAGCCATTCAATCCTTTGTGTTCTTTGTGTCCTTTGTGGTTCCCCACACATCCCCGCCGCAGAATGCCGCCGCCACCTGGCCCCCGGCTCGCCGTGGTTCGAACGACGAGCCGCCGCCTCACCCAGCCCCGGCCGCGATTCCCAGAACCTCCGCATGCTCTGTGTCCCGAGCGGTTCCATCCGGCACCCGCCGCGCCTTCGGCTGGGCGCACTGTAGCTTCAGTTGGCTCTGGCTTATCCTGAGTTAGTAAGAGTGATGCCCACTTCCAGACTCGGTTCCCGAGGCCGGACGGTGATCCCCAAGTCCATCCGCGAGCACCCCGGTGTCGGTCCCGGTGACGAGGTGGACTTCATCGTCCGCGACGACGGCGAAGTCGTGATCCAGCCGGCCACCATCGACGTGGAGCAGCTCTTCGGACTGGTCGGCCGCCCGGGGCAGGAACCGGTCTCCATCGAAGAGACGAACGAGGCGATCCGCAGCCGGTTCGGCAGACAGGACCGGTCTTGACGCCAACGTCCTGGTCCGCACGCTGGTCACGGACACGCCGAGACAATCGGCAGCCAGGCAGCGGGACCCTGTTTCGGCTTGCGATTACTCGCTGTCCTGAGTAATAATACTCATTGCATTGAGTAACTTGTCTACCGCCTACCAGCGTCCCTACGCCGCCCTGCTCGCTCGTCGCCTGAGCGAGCCACGGCGGTTCATCCAGGTCGTGGCCGGACCCCGGCAAGTCGGCAAGACCACGTTGGTGCAGCAGGTCATCGAGCGGCAGCGTGTCCCGGTCATTTTCGCCAGCGCCGATGAGCCCACCCTGAGAGGACCCGAATGGATTCCCCAGCAGTGGGAGGCGGCGCGTCTGGCGCTGGGCCGCCGGGGGGCCATCCTGGTGCTCGACGAAGTGCAGAAGGCGGCCGGATGGGCGGAGTCGGTGAAACGTCTGTGGGACGAGGACACCCGTAAGAAGCGTCCTCTGAAGGTCGTGCTGCTCGGCTCGGCGCCCCTCCTGATTCAGCGAGGTCTCTCCGAGAGCCTGGCGGGCCGCTTCGAGGTGCTGCGTCTGCCGCATTGGTCTCTGAAAGAGATGCGCGCAGCTTTCGGCTTCTCGCTCGAGCGCTACCTGTTTTTCGGCGGCTATCCCGGCGCCGCGCCACTGGCCGGCGACTCCGACCGCTGGGCACGCTACATCCGGGACTCACTGATCGAGACGACCATCGGACGCGACGTCCTGCTGCTCACGCGGGTGGACAAACCGGCGTTGCTCAGGCGGCTTTTCGAATTGGGGTGCCACTATTCGGGGCAGATCCTTTCTTACACGAAGATGCTGGGCCGGCTCCAGGATGCCGGCAACACGACCACGCTCGCCCACTACCTCGATCTGCTGGGCGCCGCCGGCATGCTCACGGGATTTTCCAAGTATGCCGGCCAGACCGTCCGCAGGCGCGGCTCCAGCCCGAAACTGCAGGTGATGAACACGGCGCTGATGACGGCGCAGTCCGGCCTCACTCCGGACGAAGCGCGCACCAATCAGGACTTCTGGGGGCGGCTAATCGAGTCGGCTGTGGGCGCATACCTGGCGAACGCCGCGGCCACGGGCGTGTGCCAGGTGTTCTACTGGCGCGAGCGCGACCGTGAGGTGGATTTCGTAGTCAAGGCGGGCCGGTCGTTGGTGGCGATTGAAGTCAAGAGCGGCCGGGTGCGCGGCTCCTTTCCAGGAATGGCGGCTTTCGTGAAATCGTTCAAGCCCCGCCGTACGCTCCTCGTCGGCGGAGACGGCATCCCGCTGGAAGAGTTTCTCCTCAAGCCGGTCGAGCATTGGCTGAAGCCATGACGCGGTTGGATGAATCGGGCGCCGAATCTGGCGCTCGAGCCAAAGACCGGCCAGGCAGTCGCGGAAAGCGCGCACATCTTCCGCCGCGTCTTCACCGTGTTCGCGTAGAACGTCTCGCCGTGCGGCGCCTTGAGCACGCAATATCGCCTCGGCTCATCCCCCGCCAGTCGCCGTGTCTGGCGCCGCCGTCGATTCGTTTCCCGACCCTTTCGCGCTCGGCCTCACGCCGGTGCGCCGCGCGGCTCATGAACCACACCGGGTTTCCCGAAGACTCAACTCGGTGACGTAGACTGAACCGCCCCGGGTTTCCTGGAGGCTGAATTACGTGACACAGACCTCCTTCTCGGAGGCGCCGTGCGTTTGATCATACATCACCTCGAACTCCGCCGGCGGCACGTAGCCGATCGGTCCCAGCAGGCGCCGGTGGTTGAAGCAATCGACCCAGTTCAGCGTCGCCAGCTCGACTGCCAGCCCATCCGGCCACGGCTCGCCGGGGGCTCCCCTTTTTTCGGTGACAGTCTACGCAACCCCTAATTTTCCTGCGAACCGCGCAGTCTGGGCGACCGGCGGCCGGAAACACGGCAGCAGCCATCCGATTGCAGACACTCGGCCAGCCCAGCGCCCGCGTTCGGGAAAAGAGGTGACTGTCCCCGAATTAAGCGCCCGCGTTCGGGAAAAGAGGTGACTGTCCCCGAATTACCGTCCCCGAATTACCGTCCCCGAATTACCACGGTCCCAATGTTTTCAGCACCAGGAGTTCGAAATCGCCACGGTGGTCGAGCAGCCAGTCGAGGTAGAACAATCCTTGATTGATGACATTCTGATTCAACGCGCGCTTGTACTCGATGATCACCGGGCACCCGTTCTCGTCTAGGCCGAGAGTGTCGATCCTCCCTCCGTGCTTGGGACCGGTGTGGAACTCTGTCGCGAGAAAGCGGACACCAAGAAGGGCTTCGAGATTCTGCTCCATGAGGGTCTGCAGCGACTTCTCCAATCCGGCCGCCCCGCCGTTCACCTCGACGACCCGATCAGTTTCCATGCGGAACAGTTTCAAATCGCCCATGACGGTTTCGGCAGCTCCTTTTCGCTTCAGCTCAACATGGACCCGCCTTCCTGTGCCGGTCCAACGCCGCCGGTTGCCCGACCATCCGCCCCGGCTGTGATCGCCCTCAAGGGGAGCCCCCGAAGCATTCGCTCCCGCACCAACCGTACGAGCCGTGTGGTCAGATCGCCGGCAATTTCATACAGCCCGCAGCGGCTTCAGCGCGCGTTGACGTGCTCCAGGCGGATCGGGCGGGGAAACGCCAGGGTCGGGCATCCTCCGGTTCCGTCCAGACATATTGACCTTACGTCCTTCGGCCTGTTCCGGGCAACCCTCTGGGGACTCCGACAGGGCGGAATCCCGGGTCCCATCCCTCCCAAGCGCTTCACGCAACCCTTTGATCCTCGGGCGCTTCCGACCAGCGTGTATCGCCCCCACCGGCCCGCCTGCTAGAACGGAATCGGGGCCGTCCCAGACACCCGCAGGAACGACCATTTCGGTGACAGACTACTCAACCCCAAAATGCCCCTCCCGCGCGCAGCCGCCAGGACCACCCCGAGAGGCGCTTCAGGCCACTTCCGGGCCAAG
>Ga0256841_1000146_pt1 | contig 79427 bp, 76 predicted proteins | sample 356308metaG_FD_185971 | JGI IMG/M metagenome (GOLD analysis project Ga0256841, IMG submission 185971) | Hydrothermal vent microbial communities from Mid Atlantic Ridge, Atlantic Ocean - 356-308 | ecosystem: Environmental > Aquatic > Marine > Hydrothermal vents | place: Atlantic Ocean: Mid...
ATTTAATAGCATCTCAGAATAATGCAAATTAATCCGGATGAAGCCCGTCTTTCTTTAAGAAACGACGGGCTTTCATTTCCGCATAAATTATTCAGCTGCCGGTAATTTTTTCCAGTAGCAAATCTTTATAAGATTTTTTTATTTGATTATCAAAATCCAGTTTCAAAAATTTTACAATTTCTCCGAATTCTTTTTTTGCTTCTTCGTCCGTTATTCCATCGGCAACCGTTTCCAACTCCAAGAACAAACCTAAATTTTTAACATCGTCCAAGTGAATACGTGTATGATTGAAAATGTAAAGAGTCCTCTTTTTTTCAACTGTAACAAGCTCTTCAAAAAGTCCGGTAAGATATTCAACCGGATCATCGCCCGATAAATAAAGTAAATTATAATTGCTCCATCTTTCCGGATTTTTTTCATCTCTGTTATACTTTATCAAACAGTATGTTCCGTTTTCAATCCGCAGCTTTAAAATTCCTCCGGAAACTTTATAGTAAATATCTTTCTGAACCAAAATTCCTTTGTAGTCGGCGTTCTTACTTTTTAATATCTCAATCAAATTTTCGTGTGAAGGTGTTTTTACCTTGATTTCCAAATTTTTTCCCATAATTTTTATTCCTTCCGTGGTACGGATTATAACATTGATATTAAATTGAAAATAATTATTTTTATAACTCAAATGAACCGGACAAAAATATGAAAAAACTACTATTAATACTTTTTCTATTACCGTTAATAACCGCTTTTCCGCAACGAATTGGTAAACTTGCGCCGGAAAAACCCCACGTAAAATTTCCACCGAATGCTTGGGGTGTCGATTTACTATTCGGTGAAGGCGGCTTCGGTTTGGGTACTTTTTACAGATATTCATTCACCGAAACATTAACGGGCTTTGTCGATTTTTCAATTTCGGAATCCAAAGACGAACGTGAATTCGAAAGATTCGATATTTTCGGACGTCCACTTCCGGTCTTTGGCAAAAAGAACAGGGTTTTTCTTTTACCTTTGAATGCCGGAATTCAGAAGCGCTTGTTTTATGATGATCTGACCGATAATCTTCGTCCATATTTTACGCTTGGAGCCGGACCTGTGATGGTTGTTACCACGCCGGCAGATGAAGAATTTTTTACTTCGTTCGAAAGGGCTCAGGCAAAATTCGGGGTTGGCGGCTACATCGGAATCGGTGCTAATTTCGGGTTGAGTACAAGTAATTTGCTGGGAATAAATTTCCGTTATTCAATAGCTCATCTCTTTGACGAAGGTGTGGAAAATTTTTACGGAACTTTTCTTAAAAACATCGGAAGTTTTTACTTTGCAATAAATTTGGGAATGATGTATTGAGTAATTTCAACGGATTCAGTGATGAATTATTTACTTTCTTTCGCGATCTTGAGAAAAACAACAATAGAAACTGGTTCCAAGAAAACAAAATACGGTATGATGAATTTTTAGTTAAACCCGCCAAAGCCTTTGTTGAAGCTATCGCACCTTTTTTCAATAATCTGGATCCGCAAATAAGAACAGCTCCGAAATTCAATCAAACTTTAATGCGGATAAATCACGATATGAGATTTCATAAGGGAAATCCGTATCGCACATACTTTCTGATTCATTTCGGTAAGTTTAAATTGGACAGCGAATTTTATGTTTATTTCGATTCCAGCTCTGTGCAAACCGGACTTTTTATTAATAATTCAACCAAAGGGAAAAATTATTTTAAAAGAAATGCACTCCAATTCCGGAAAGAAATTGAAAATGTTTTTACCGAATACAAATTGAACAACAACTATTCTTTATTTAAATTGGAAAAAGAACCCGTGTTGCTGAAAACCCATATCAATATTCAGAAACATTTGGATCTACTATTAAATGAAAAAATGATATTAATACAAAAAGTAAAACCTCCAACAAAAATAAAACTGCATTCCGCCTCATTTTTACCGGCAACAATGAAAATTTTCCACAATTTATTTCCGCTATATTGCTTTGCGGTTTCACCCGAGCCTTTAAAAAAAATTAAACATTTCGAAGATTACTCATGGGAAATTTTGTAATCGACCCGCATATTTTGATATGAATCACAGTTAAACGTATTATCATCATTAGATTTGAACCATAACAAAACAGACTGTAAAGCAATTCGCTTTAATCAAGATTGCGGGAGGCAAAAAAAATGAACACTGATTTATTCGATAGAAAAGTATATTTAAGCGGCAATACAATGCAGATGGACAAACGTGATTGGTTCTCATCTGTCTATCGCAAAGCAATAGGTTATACAATCGTAAAAATCAATACTCCGAGGGCAACAAGCAACGAAGCCGAGAATTTCAAAAGGTTTTTGGAACTGGAAGTAAAAAACAACAGCCTCAATTTTATTATTGATTTCGGTCAATGTGAATTTATCGATTCAACTTTTATCGGAACAATTGTTAAAATATTCAACAAAGTTAAAAAAGGTAATAAAAATTTAATTCTGGTAGTACCCAACAAAAAACAAGCGTCCATATTGACGATAAATAAACTGGACAGACTGTTCAAGATTTTTCCGTCGATTGAGAATGCCATTTCGTTTGTATCTGCGTAAGAAAGTTCGGATACTTAACCGGCTTTAATTGAATTATAAGAAGTCCGTTCAATTATTTCTTTGGCAAGATTCATATATGCTTTGGAGGCTTTGGCTTTCGGATTTATCGAAATTATCGGTTTGCCTAAAAATGTCGATTCACTCACTTCAACATTCTTCGGTATGGAAGTTTTAAACATAAAATTCGGATAACGTAACATCAACTCCTTTTTAATCCTGAACGCCACTTTGGTATTATATTCGTACATCGTTACCAGAATACCTTCCACTTCAATCTTTTCGTTGTAATTCTTTTTTATGTATCCGATGTGCTCCATTATCCTTTCCACTTCGTTGAGTGAAAACTTTGCGGGTTTAACCGGAATGATAACCGAATCGGATGCAATTAACACATTTGTTGTAGTACCTATTAACGTTGGCGGGCAATCAAAAATCACATAGTTATAACCGTAAACTTCCGAACCCATCAAATCGCTTAAAATCGATTCCCTTGAAGAAAGGTTTGCCAAGCGTTTCTCATCTGTGTACGAAAGTTTACGCATCGGAATAAAATCCAAATCCGGGTTATCCGTGCGGTGAATTACCGATTTAAAAGATTTATTAAAACTTAAAACATCAAGCAAGTCACCTTTAATATCATTATCGGAAAAACCCAGAGCAGAGGCACATTGACCGGAAGAATCTACATCAATTAAGAGCGTTCGTTTTTTGTTCTGGGCAAGCGCGTACGAAAGGTTAATTGCCGTTATCGTCTTCCCAACTCCGCCTTTGGGTATAACTACCGCTATTATTTTGCCCATGAACGTTTAATCTTGATTTTTAGAAACACTACCCTAATGGAGGTATTTAGAAATCAAATTTAATAAGAAGTAGAAAGAAAAAAAAGATATATTTGACTTTTGGAAAACAATTTTTATTTTTTCGTAATGACAAGCCAAACGCTACAGATAGATAAATCTCTCACCGTAAAGAGGATAACCGCACTTTGGGCATTCAGTGAAGCGGCACTAGGTGGAATTCTTCACGCATTCAAAGTACCTTTTACTGGACTTTTTATCGGCGGTTTCGCAGTAATTTTTATCAGCCTTATTGCATATTATTCCGGTAACCCCAAAGAAATTGTAAAAGCTACATTTATAGTTATGTCGGTTAAATTCCTTGCAAGTCCGCATACACCTTTGACGGCTTATTTTTCGGTTATGTTGCAAGGTCTTACGGGATACGTGCTTTTTTACAAAAAAACTTTTTTCCGTTTGTCCGCTTTTGCATTGGGAACTTTAACATTATTGTTTTCATCCCTCCAAAAAATAATTATCTCAACCCTTCTGTTTGGAATGACTTTGTGGGAATCCGTGGATTTATATTACCGTTTTATCATTAAACAATTTGCCAAAACATCCACAGCGTTAAGCGACGTAAGTTTCAGTTTGGTACTAATTTCCGCATACACCGGTTTGCATTTATTAGCCGGAATGTTTTTGGGCATTATTGCGGGAAAATTGCCCGGTTGGATAAACGACAATCATTCCGAATTGAAGCTGAAACTGATTGACGATAATTTTAACTTTAACAATTCAACAAGAAGAAAAAAAAGGAAATTCTGGTGGCAAAAAAAATCGGGTATTTTTTTGCTTTTCTTTTTAGTACAAATTGTCATAATTTCCTACTTCACTCCCGGTGCAGAGAAAAATTTTGCCGTTAGAATTGGATTGATGCTTCTACGCGTTACGTTAATTTTATTTGTGTGGTTAAAATTCATTGCTCCTTTAATCTTAAAATTCCTTCAGAAACTTCTGCAAAAATACAATTATAAATATTCTTCCGACATTGACTTAATCATTTCTTTGTTTCCGAATCTGAAAAAAATTCTTATTAGCAGTTATACTTATGCAAAAACCGAAAAAGGTTTGTTAAAAGTAAAATATTTCTTTGTTTATCTTTTCGTTATTCTTTTGGTAATGGATTTACATGAATGAATAGCGGCAAAATTTATATTCTCACCGGTGAAGTTAATTCGGGTAAAACTACTGCATTACGCAAATGGTGCAACAACATAAAAAGATGCGGAGGGATACTTCAACCGAAAATAAACGGTGAACGCTACATTACTAATATCCGTACCGGTGAAAAAAAACTTCTATCCGTTTCAAAAAAAACAACAAACCAAAATGTTATTTCCGTTGGAAATTATACCTTTTCCAATTTAACATTTACTTGGGCAAGAAATGTTTTATTAAACGAGGTTAAAAAAAATCCACCGTGGTTTATTGTAGATGAGTTCGGTAAATTGGAATTAAAAGGTTTGGGACTGGAGCCCGCAGTGGGCACTCTAATAAATTCCGTCTCAGCTGATACAAAAACAAATATGATTATTGTTATTCGTGATTATTTGGTTGGTGAGTTTCAAAAAAAATACAGGCTACCGGTTGAAATAATTGACAAAGACAACTTATCCAAATTGTTTTAGAACACATCAATGCATTCATAAAAAGAAAAGTTTTATTAACTTTACAGACTTATTAATTGAGAGGAACATTTTGAAAAAAGTACAATACGTTTTACTTCTTATTGCAATTTCCGTTCTGCATACTTACGGTGCAAACAAATATAACAACGGAAGTATAAAGCTTGTAGTGCAAATTGTGGTTGATCAACTTCGCGGCGACGTTATAAATAAATTCCGCAAAAATTTAAGTGATGACGGGTTTTTACGATTGGAAGCAAACGGTTTAAATTTTACTAATGCAAATTTTATCCATTCCGTTACCAAAACGGCTCCGGGACACGCGACAATTGCAACGGGCTCGGTTCCCGCTTTACATGGAATTATCGGGAATGACTGGTACGACGTTAAATTAGCCAAACAGGTTTACGCTTGTGAAGATCCCAATGCAAAAGTGTTCGGAGAAAGCAAAGGTTTATCCCCGAAAAACCTTGTTGTATCCACAATTTCAGATGAAATTTTCCTTGCAACCGGAGGCAAAGCTAAAATCTTCGGCGTTTCATTCAAAGACAGAGGAGCAATATTTCTAGCGGGGCATTCCGGTAAAGCATTCTGGTTTTCCAAACGCAATAACGGTTTTACTTCAAGCTCATATTATTATAAAGAACCCCCCGGCTTTTTGAACTATTTTAATAATTTGAATTTAGTTCATAAATATTATAAAAGTAATTGGGAACTGCTTCTGCCGGAAGAAAATTATATTTACAAAAGCAAAGACAAAAACAAATATGAACGGACGGAAGGAAATTTGGGTAAAACCTTTCCACACAGTTTTGCAAACATCAAAGAAAATGAGTTTGGCGGTGTAATTCCGTTTACACCGTACGGAGATAAAATAACATCCGATTTTGCTAAAGTTATTATTGATAAAAACGGACTTGGCAAGGATGACATTGTGGACTATTTATCCGTAAGTTTTTCTTCAACCGATTATATCGGTCACCGCTTCAGTCCAAATTCCCTTGAATACGAAGATCAAATTTACCGGCTGGATAGAGTAATTGCGGATTTTCTAAAATTTTTGGATGGTAAAATTGGTTTGGAAAATATCCTGGTTGTATTCACAGCCGATCATGGTGTTGCCGAATCCCCCGAATTTCTGGCAATGCAAAAGCAACCGGCGGGAGTACTTTCAACTTCAAGCTTTGTTGAAATGTGTAACGATTTCGGACGCAAAGAATATAAAATCAATTTCAACTTGGTTAAAAATTTAATTCCGCCTTACATATACTTGGATGAAAACAGAATATTGAAAGCCGGATTAAAACTTTGCGAAGTGGAAAACGATTTGAGAACAATAATTCTGAAAGACGAAGGAATTTACGACGTAATCACAAAATGCTTGGTAGAACGGAATGATATTATTACCAATCAAGTAACAATAAAAGTTGCAAATTCATTTTATCCGGGCCGCTCGGGCAATTTATACCTTGTAAATATGCCGGGGTGGTTTATGAGTTACAGCAAAGAAGAACGGGAAAACAGCGCCACACACGGTTCGCCTTGGAATTACGATACTTTCGTGCCCTTAATTTTTATGGGTCCCGGAATACCAACCGGTTTAGATTCTTCCGAAAGCGGTCCGCAAGATATAGCTCCCACAATAGCAAATCTTCTTGGAATTAAAAAACCTTCGGGCAGCGTAGGCCGTGTTTTGATAAAATAATCCGTTATGAAGCAACCGGCTTTAACTGAATATTCTTGTTAAAATTAACTCCAAGAATTCCCAGCTTTTCACTATTTTATTATTCATTTTTCGAATTATTTGCAGATTAACAGGAGATTATATGGAAAATTGGAATTGGGATATTCAAAATGAAGAATACCTCAAACGAACCATCCGGCGAGCCAAAGAAAGAAAAATTATACTACCGACATTCAAACAATTGAAACACCCCGAAACCATTCCAAATGAAATTCAAGAAAAATTAAGAGAGATAGGACTTTGGGACGTGCACCCGTTGAATTTGTTCAGAATAAACTGGGCAAACGATTATAAAACCGGTGGTATTGGAGATATAAATTTTCTGGAAATTCCGCAAGAAATTACCGGAGTTAAAGCCAGGATAATCGGACTTGTGGGAAAGTTTTTCCCGACCGGCGCGCATAAGGTCGGCGCTACTTACGGTTGTTTGGTTCCGTATTTGGTTACCGGAAGATTCAATCCCGATTACCACAAAGCCGTTTGGCCTTCTACCGGAAACTATTGCCGTGGCGGAGCTTTTAATTCCGCATTGCTCGATGTTCATGCCGTGGCAATTCTGCCGGAAGAAATGAGCAAGGAAAGATTTGACTGGCTGAAAGAAATAGGTGCCGAAATTTATGCCACGCCGGGTTGCGAAAGCAACGTAAAAGAAATATATGACAAATGCCACGAACTTGAAGCCGAAAGCGATGAATATGTAATCTTCAATCAATTCGATCAATTCGGCAATGCCGTTTGGCATTACGAAATTACCGGTTACACAATTGAAAAACTTTTCAATCAGATTAAAAGCGGAAAACAAAGATTAAGCGCTTACGTTAGTGCTACCGGTTCCGCGGGAACAATTGCCGCCGGAGATTATTTGAGAAAAGTAAACCCGCAGATTAAAGTCCTTGCTTCCGAAGCATTGCAATGCCCCACACTTTTGATGAACGGATTCGGTGGACACAGAATTGAAGGCATTGGCGACAAACACGTTCCGTGGATCCACAACGTTAAAAACACCGATGCTGTTGCGGCTATTGATGATGAAGACCCTCTTAGAATCTTACGCCTGTTTAACGAACCCGCCGGTTCGGAATTTCTTAAAAGCCTGGGCGTGGATTCCAATACGATTGAAAAGTTACCGTACCTCGGAATTTCCTCGGCAGCAAATCTACTGAGTTCTATTAAATTGGCAAAGTATTTCGAGATGAACGAAAATGATGTGATCTTCACAATTTTTACCGACTCAAAAGAAATGTACAACTCACGCCTGCAAGAAATGAGGGAAGAATGGGGTCCGTACACCAATGTGCAAGCCGAAATCGATTGGAATTCGGTGATTAAAAAACAATCGGTGGATTACTTTAAAGAACTTTCCTACTACGACAAAAAGGCAATACACAACTTGAAATATTTCACTTGGGTCGAACAACAAGGAAAAGATGTTGAGGAACTTAATGCACAATGGTACGATGAAAATTACTGGGAAGAACGTTTCAACATTGCCGGTACGTGGGATAAATTAATAGCGGACTTCAATAAAAAAGTCCAAAAGGATAATTAAACGCTAACATGAAAAGAGTACTGAAAAATATTTTCATCAACACAACGGGAAACAAAGTACGCTTGGGTGAAATACATTTTACCGGTAAAATTCTTGAAATAAAATTCCTTTCCGGTGAAATAGATTGGTCGGAAATTTCAACTATAGAAAAGAAGAACGGATTTTTAAGAAACTTAAATGTTCCCGGATCCGCGGGAAGTATTGATTTTATTGACGGAAATTACAATTTAGTAATTCCCGGTGCCATCGATCCTCATGTTCACTTCGATACACCGGGTTTTGAATTCAGAGATGACTTTGAACATGGTTCAACAGCTGCAGCGCACGGCGGTGTAACAACAATAATTGATATGCCGTGTACTTCGCTTCCTCCCGTAACAAACGGGAAAAACTTTGAACTTAAACTAAATGCCGTGCGAAACAGAAGTTTAATCGATTTTGCATTTTGGGGTGGGATTCGTGGAAACGATTTTTGTAAAACAATCGACATTGAAAAGCAGATTTACGAACTGATTGATTCGGGTGTAGCCGCTTTCAAAGTATATGTAATTTCCGGTATGGACACGTTTACCGATTTAACTTATGATAGAATTCGTGAAGTTGCAACAATTTTGGCAAAAACAAACATACCAATGGGAGTCCATGCCGAAGATAAAAACCTGGTTGTTACACGCCGCAAACAATTTAAACTGGAAGGTAAAAACGATTGGCGTGCCTATTGTGCTGCAAGGGATATAGAAGCCGAAGTTACAGCCGTTTCGGAAATCATAAAAATCGTACGGGAAACCGGTGTGCGGGCACACATTGTTCATTTAAGTTCTGGTGAAGGATTACGCAAAATTGCCCAAGCAAAGCAAAACGGGATAAGCATTTCCGCTGAAACTTGTCCGCATTATTTGTTCTTTACACAAAAGGATTTTGAAAACACCAGCATACGCAATTACTTGAAAACAGCACCCCCCGTGAAGTTTGAAAACGATAAAGAACAATTGTGGAACGGCTTGGCTACTGGTAATCTGAACTTTGTTACAACCGATCACGCCGGCTGTATTCCGGAAAAAGAAAAATCCTCAGGGAATTTTTGGGAAGTTTACGGCGGAATTCCCGGGGTTGAACATCGTGTCCCCTTCTTATTTTCCGAAGGATTTCTAAAAAATAAACTTACTTTGGAACAAACTGTCAATTTACTTTCAACAAATGTGGCGGAGTATTTCGGACTTACCTCAAAAGGTAAATTGGAAACAGGCAAAGATGCTGATTTTGCTTTAATAAATTTGTGGAAAACCCAAACTGTCAATTCAACTGAAATGCACAGCATGGGGAAATACACTCCATTTGAAAATATTAAATTCAATGCAATTGTTGAAGCAACCGTGTTACGGGGAAAAACTGTGATGGATAAGAATAAAGAGAGTGAAGAGAAAACAGGTTACGGTCAACTTATTAAAATTAAAAATATATAATTATGGTATTTTCAATATGAATTATAAAGTTTGTAACGCATGGATATGCCAAATTACCGGTGAAAACATCAAACCGGTTTTCGGTGATTTGACTGTTGAAAACGGAAGAATCGGACAGATAACCGAAAGGAGATTTCCCGGATTCCTTACCGTTAACAATGATGACAATGTTATTGATGCCGGTGGAAGAGTTTTAACGGTTCCCCTTGTAAATTTCCACGATCATATTTATTCACGCTTGGCAAAAGGTTTGCCGCTTGAAGGAGACTTCGGTAATTTCCAAAACATACTGAAAAACCTTTGGTGGAAACTCGATCTTGCATTGGAACCGGAAATGGTTAAGGCATCTGCAGAAATGGCGGCAATGGAATCAATTAGAAACGGAGTAACTTATATTTTCGACCATCATGCATCCCCTTCAGCAACAACTAACAGTTTGGAAACAATTGCCGGTGTGTTGGAAGATTTTAATTTACGTGGAGTTTTATGCTTTGAAACATCCGACAGAAACGGTAAGGAAAAAACCGCAGTAGCTTTTGAAGAAAACTATAATTTTTTTAAAAACAGAACGAATGAAAATATTAAAAGTATGCTCGGGTTACATGCATCATTTACTTTGGACGACGATAGTTTTGCCATAGCTGAAAAATACTTGCGGGAAAACGATTGGGCAATTCACATTCATCTTTGTGAGGATGTATCCGATAGAACAATCAGCCGGGAGATCGGCAATGATTTTCCTGTACAACGTTTGAAAAAATTCAATTTACTTAACGCAAAATCGATTCTTGCGCACGGAATTTACTTGAACGAATCAGATTATCAAATCATCAAAGAAAGCGGAAGCGCAATAGTATACAATATTGATTCAAACTTAAACAATTCCGTCGGACTGCCCGGTTACGCAAAAGTTCCGCAATCAATTCCAATTCTTACCGGTACCGACGGTATGCACGCCAACGTTGCACGTGCACAAAAGCAATTGTTTTTGATATACCGGCACCAAAATAATTCCTTCGATAAAACTTTCGAATATTTCAAAAAGGTGTACTTTGATCAATTTAATTTTGTGAAAAAGTATTTCCCCGATTTCGGAAATCTTGCAACCGGAGACCGGGCGGACTTTATAATTTGGGATTACGTTCCGCCAACACCTTTTAACGAAGAAAATTTTTGGGGACACTACATTTACGGCATCCTGGAAAGAACGGTAAAAACCGTGGTTCAAAAAGGAAACATATTGATGAACAATTTCCAATTGATAGAGGTAGATGAACATCAAATACATTTAAATATTTTTAATCAAGGTATAAAATTATTTAACAAATTCAAAAACAGTTAATGCGGGTATACTATGGAAACAAATGAAAAAATTTTGGAGCTTGCACAAAAGTACGAAACTTACACAGCTGAAAATCTTTCGAAATTAATCAAACACAAATCATTAAGTAAACAAGAAGAAAGTGCGGCAAACGAATTAAAACGGCAAATGGAGGAAGCCGGGTTCGATGAAGTCCGCATTGACAAACTTGGCAACGTAACCGGCAGAATCGGGAACGGCAGTAAAGTTATTGCAATCGACGGACACATAGACGTTGTCGATTTGGGTAATTTGGATAATTGGGAATTCGATCCGCTTGGCGGCGAAATTAAAGATGGATTTGTGCACGGCAGGGGCAGCGTTGACCAAAAAGGCGGACCGGTAGCGGCGGTTACAGCAGGCAGAATATTAAAAGAAACAGGAATGCCCGAAGATGTAACTTTACTCGTTACGGGAACCGTTATGGAAGAAGATTGCGACGGTCTATGCTGGAAATATTTGGTAGAAGAAGAAAATATTAAACCCGAGGCGGTAATAATAACAGAGCCGACAAACCTCAATATTTATAGGGGTCACAGAGGACGTATGGAAATTGAAGTTGAATTTTTCGGTGTTTCTTCACACGGCTCGGCGCCCGAGCGCGGTCAGAATGCAATTTATATGGCATCCAAAGCAGCCCTGGAAATTGAGAAACTTCACGAAAGATTGGCTTTCGACGAATTTCTCGGCAAAGGTTCAGTTACCGTAACCGAATTCGTTTCCAAAAGTCCCTCACTTTGTGCCGTTTCCGATTACGCTAAAATTCATCTCGACCGCAGACTTACCTGGGGAGAAGATAAGGAACTTGCATTAAACCAAATACGTGAAATTGTGAAAGATATGAATGCGACCGTAACTCTTCTGCAATATGAAGAAACAGCCTACACGGGCTTCAAGTACGGAATGGAAAAATATTACCCGACTTGGAAACTTGAAGAAAATCATCCGTTGGTAATCAAAGGCGCCGATACATTCCGGAAACTTTTTAAAAGCGAACCCAAAATTGACAAGTGGACATTTTCAACCAATGGCGTAACCATTAACGGATATTACGGGATTCCTGTAATTGGATTCGGACCGGGGAACGAAGTTTTGGCTCATGCACCTAACGAGAAAGTTCCCGTTGAACATTTGGTGAAAGCATCGGCTTTTTATGCAATGTTTGTTAAAAACTATTAGAATATTGTAAATTTAATTTATAATATTATCGATTTTTATTAATCTATTCCGGAGATATAAACAATGGTCACACAATTAAAAGGAAAACACTTTTTAACTACCGACGACTGGACAAAACAAGAGCTCGATACCGTTTTCGAGACTGCATTCGATTTAAAAAGAAAATTTGCTTTGGAAGAACCGACGATTTATCTTCCGCATAAAACATTGTTTATGTTATTCTTTGAGCAATCGACAAGAACCCGTAATTCGATGGAGGCGGGAATGACGCAACTTGGCGGACATGCTCACGATTTAACACCCGACAAAATGCAGCTTTCCCACGGCGAATCGGCTAAAGATACGGCGATTATTTTGTCTCGAATGGGACATGGCATAGCTTCGCGAAATTGTTTTTACGGTATTGGCAAAGATTATTTGGCTGAAATGGCAAAGTATTCCACACGCCCCGTAATGTCGCTTCAAGATGATGTTTACCATCCGTTCCAAGGTTTAGCCGATTTGATGACCATTTTCGAGTATTTCGGGAAAAACACAAAAGGATTAAAAGTTACCGTAAGTTGGGCTTACGCCGATACTCACGCAAAACCCCTTTCGGTTCCGCAAACACAAATACTACTTTTTCCCCGATACGGAATTGATGTTACGGTTGCACACCCTAAAGAGTTTCCGTTAAGTAAAAATATAATTGAAAAAGCAAAACAGAATGCCGGGAAAGGCGGTGGATCGTTAAAGTTTACAAACAACATGGACGAAGCTTTCGAAGGCGCACACATTGTGATACCTAAAAACTGGGGCGGCTTCGGTTATTACGGAGTTCAAGAATTTTTGGATAACGAAGAAGAAATATCGAAGCAAATGAAAGCCGATTTGGAAAAATATCATGATTGGATTTGTGACGAAAGAAGAATTAAATTAGCCGACAAACAGGTAAAACTTATGCACGCATTACCTGCCGACCGGAACCACGAAGTAACCGATGCGGTTATCGATAACCCCGGTATCTCAATTGTTTTCGACGAAGCGGAAAACAGATTACATACGGCTAAAGCAATAATGGCATTAACCATGTAAAAACAAAGGGGCTCTTCACAAGCCCCTTTATACTTTCTTCCCAATTCACTTTATATTACTATCTCAATAAAGTCATTTTCTTACTTTGGTATGCTCACCGGTAATGGAATAGATTTCCAAAGTAACTTGAGTGGTTGCGGGTAACGCGAATTTTATAGTGGTACTCGGATTAAACGGATCGGGATAATTTTGACTTAGTGAAAATTCCGCAGGTAAAGTTTCGGTATTTTGTACACCGACAATTCCGTTGGTATGAATATCTTCGGCGAAGGATGCAGCCCACGCCACATCTTCATCCGTATGGCAACGCAAGCAAGCGAAATCAAGTGTTACTGCCGGTTGTAAATCTCTGGGTTAACCGGAATTTTTCATTTTAAGTTTCTTTCGTCCGGCGTACAATTGAAATAGCAAAACCCAAAACGGTAACAATAACTCCAAGCCATACCAATCCGATAAAAGGTTTAATACTGGCTTCAACTGTAAACTTTTCAACTTTCTTTTGCGGTACCGGTGTTTCATCCAAAGTTGACAAAGCCAGCGTTATTGTACCGGCATTCAATCCGGTAAGTTCAATTCTTAAATCCGCATCCTTCAAAGTTACATTTTGGAACGAACGTTTTCCGTTGACCGTTACCAGTTTCGGTTCCACGTTGTAGTTTTGCTTTCCGTCAACTACCGAAATTTTGGCTCCTATGGTAAAATTTCCGCCGGCTCTCATTTTTGCCATTTCGGATTTAGGAAAATCGAACTCAACAAATTTTACCGTTTTACCTTTGAATTCTACTTCTTCCCCTTCTTTTAGTGTATATTCGGTACCGCTATGATTATGTTCATCTTCCCCGGTTGAATAACTCAAAGGTGTAACATAAAAATCTTTTGTTAACATGTTTAATATATCGGGTTCGCGCATAAGACTGTTATTAAAATCCGCCCGGTACATCACCGGCTCAATTATTTTAACGTCATCCCCGTTTTTTAATTGTACGTTAAAGGCAAACTTCTTACCGTTTTCTATAGGCTTATATCCCAAAAATGTAATTTCATATCCGAAGGCTTCAACCGGTTTGCCTTTTTCCAATTCAATTTGTTTCTCTTTTGTGAAACCGCCAGTTGCAATTACGCCAAGCATAAACAAAGCCAAACCCGTATGCGCCACATACGCCCCGGCGTGCAATGATTTGTTTTTGATTATTTTCAGCAAAATCTCAAGATTTACAACCAAAGCAAAAATTGATGTGAAAGTCATTATTGCAAGCATGAGATCATCTATCTTACCGAGAACAATTACTACTGCGGAAAGAATTACCGAAACGGCAAAAGAAAAACGCGTGCGTTTCCAAAAACTTTTTCCTTTTGTTAATTTCCAGCTTAGGAGTAAACTGAGTGCGTTTAAAAATCCGATAATGATTGCTATAGGCAAATTCAATTCGTTGTAGAATCTTGTTTCTACTGCTTGCCCCCAAATAGGTGCAGATGTTCCAACAAGAATTATTATTGCCGAGGCAATAAGAGCAACCGATCCGGTAAACAGAGCCAATTCGCGGGAAAGAAAATGGTCTTCGAAGTTTTCAAATTTTTCCAAATATTTCCAACGTATTGCCAAACCAATAATCCCAATTAAAAAGAATGTAAGCATTAAAATGATTAAGAAAAGATAAACCAACATTCCCGGCGCAACAAAAGAATGAACGGACGAATCACCTAAAATTCCGCTTCGTGTTAAAAACGTACTGTACAGTACCATAATAAACATCATAATCGAAAGGATGAGATTCGTTTTCACAAATCTTCCGTTCCCGCCTTTTGCCTGGTATTTTTTCTGAATTAAGAATGTATGGATGGCTGCAGCACCTATAATCCAAGGAATAAGGCTCGAATTTTCCACAGGATCCCAGCCCCAATATCCGCCCCAACCAAGCACCCCGTAAGCCCAATAACCTCCAAGCATAATTGCAAGGCCCAAAACCATTGTAGCGCCAAGCAACCACGGGAAAGATTGTTTCACCCAATCCTTGTAATCGTTTTTTATCAATGCAGCAATTGCAAATGAATACGGAACAGCCGACATTGCAAATCCTGTGAACAAAAACGGCGGATGAATCTGCATCCAGAAGTTTTGAAGCAGCGGATTAAGTCCTTTCCCTTCTATTATGAATTCATTTATTGGAATACCGCTTGTGTGCAAAATAGCATAAAGATCACTGCTCATCTTAACAAAACTTTGATTATTCGTCGTATCGGTAAAAATAAAATTTCGCATAAACGGCATGGAAATGTAAGTAGGATTTATATTTTTTATATCTATAAAGACCGGATCAACCCAAATGTAATTGAACGGACTTTTTAATGTGGGGTTAACTAAAATCAATAAGAAAAACACGACCAACATGTAAACCATCATTACCCGGGTTTCAAGGTCGCCACGTTTTGAAGTATAATCGAGTAATACCAAACCTACCATAACAGAAAAGAACACCCACAACATAAAACTTCCTTGCTGCCCCGCCCAGAAAGTCGAAAGTAACAGTCCGGTAGAAAGCCCGCTACCGCTGTATTCATAAACATATTTGTATTGATATTGATGGGTTAATATTGCGTGGAACAGAAGTACCGCGGCTGCAATTACGAAAATTGTTGTAGTGTGAACACCAAACCTTGCATAAAGTTTGGCATTGGTATAACCTTTAAAATCGAGGTAATACATTAAAACGGTAAAGATACTTGCCGCCAATGCCAGCGTAAGTAATATATTGCCAATCATAATTTCCCTTTCCGGTTAAATTGTTTTAGCTTCCGGCAACCGCTTGTTCTTGATATTTAGACGGACATTTGGTTAAAATATCGGAGGCATGAAAATATCCGTCTTTGTACTTGCCGGTAACAACAACACTTGTGGCAGATTCGAAATTGTTGGGTATGCTGCCCTTGTAAACCACTTTCATTAAATTTCCGTTTTCATCGCGCATGGTGAACATGAAAAGGTTTTTATCTTTATCGTATTTGTAATTCTGCTCTCTTACCCAACTTCCCGTTACCTTCAATGTTTTATGGGAATTCATCACTTTCGTAAAGTTGTTTTCGTAAGAAATATTTGTTTGGGTAAACAGATATGCCATAAAAGAAAAGAATATTAAAATGATTATTCCACCGAAAATATATTTATTTTTCATCTTCGTTTATCTCCCTTATTTCCTTTTGAATTTGCTTTAACCTTTTATCTACCGAGAGCAGATGAAGAAAAATGCCAATCCATATAGTTAATGTAATGAACAAAACGATGTATAACGAATTTTTTTCCAGAAAATCAAAAAAACTTTCCACAATAATCCTCAATCGTATTCTTTAACTAACTGATGTTTAAACAAAATAGATTTATATCCGAGTTTCCAAATCCACACAAACAAAATTGTAAAAGCAATGAGTGATATATAAAAAATCACTTGCATTGTTGAATTCATTTGGAAATCGACAACCGGTCCGGCATTTGTATCATCAGCCGAACCCGGGTGTAAACCGGCCATAATTCTCGGCATAATAAATACGAAGAAAGGAACGGTAAGAAATGCAAATATTGAATAAACCGCCGATAACTTTGCGCGTTTTTCTTCATTTTCAATTGCCGAACGCAGTGCGAAAAGTGAACCGTAAATTAAAAGCAATATAAAAATGCTTGTTTCCCGCGGATCCCAATGCCAAAATGCCCCCCAAGTAAATTTAGCCCAAATCGAACCGGTTATCGTTGCAAGTATTGTAAATACCATCCCGATTTGCAATGCCGAATTCGATTTTGCATCGTGCTCAAAATTATTTGTCCGCAAATACTTTATTCCTTGAACCATTGCGGTTAAAAACGCTATTACCGCCAACCAAGCGGTTGGAACATGAAAAAATATTATTTTTGCTTTTTCTTCCAAACCCGGAATGTTCGGTAATTCGTACCACACCGAGGGACTTTTCACAATCGGCAGTGTTATCCCGGCAATTATTACAATTGTCATTAAAACAAATAATGTAGCTTTCCAGAATGTATTCATTTGTAAAAAAGATCTTTATTAATTCGGCTTCACCGCTAACGAAAGATAAGAAAGTTAACTCTAAAACTCAAAAAAAGATATTCAAGTTTTATTTAATTTGTTATACATCTTAAGTATAATTTTGTTACAAATTTTCAAAGTTGTGTTTTAAAAATTTATGGCAAACAGAACGGAAAAAACTGTCCGTAAATACATTTTTTGAAAATATTAATGAAATTTTACGTATTTTCTCATTATCCCGAGGGAACAATAAGACGGTTTCCTTGTAAAAGAAAAAAGTTTCATAATTTCCGGAGGACTGCTTAGCGCGAAACAGTTACTGATTAATTTTCCAACAATCTAAAAGGGGGCAATATGTCCGTTACCAAAAATGAAAAAATGCACAATCCTCTTTCGGAATTAATCAGTGACGAGATTTTCGAAATGCTCCAGAGCAGAGGATTAATAAACAAAAAATCCCTCCGCGATTATGAAATCAGAAAAAAATTCAAACAAATGCGAAATGCAAACATTAGCGCCGCAGAGGCAATTAACCGCTTGCGGGACGAATATCCTTATCTTCAATTCGATACAATTAGAAAAATTGTTTATCACATTTATAAATAATTGTGCTTGACAAAAATTACAGCTACGTGTATATTTATAAATAATACTTCGGAGGTTTTTATCTCCGATGATTACTTAGCCCAGTGTCTCCCCCAACACTGGGCTTTTTGATAATTTAATCGGGAATATTATGGCACAAGTTAAAAGAAGAATCCGTTCACAGAAAAAAGTATTAAAATCACCTTTCAAGGATTACTGGACAAAAGAAAATTATTACATCTTGGGTTTCGGTTTCATTCTATTGATAATTGGAAACATTTTGCTTGCTCAAAGTCCTTATGAAAACCCGCTTTCCCTTTCCGTTGCACCTGTTGTTTTGTTACTCGCTTACCTTGTTGTATTCCCGTTTGCAATTTTATATCGTAAAAATAACAACGACAACTCGGAAAATGTTTCTGGCTAAAATAACCGGCAATGTTGTTGCCACACAAAAAAACAAATATTTGCAAGGACATAAACTTCTCCTTTTTCAACAAATCGATTTGAACGGAAACTTCATCGGGAAAGAGAATCAGATAGCACTTGATTTAACAGATGCCGGAATTGGCGATACCGTGCTGGTTGTAAAAGAAGGTGCCGCGGTGCAACAAATTTTAGGTCATAAAAACGCACCCGTGAACACAATGGTTGTTGCCGTGGTTGACGATATCGATATTCAAGAATAATAATTCCGTAAAATTGACTGACGATAAGCTAAAGAATCTGGTTTACCTCAAATTACTTCTTAGTATCGAAGGTATTGGTCCGCACAAACTCTTGAACCTCTACGCGAAATTCAACAGCTTCGAAAAAATTTTGGAAGCCGATTTATTTTCTTTGATGAAAACGGACGGCATAAGTGAAATTCTTGCTAAAAAAATTCTGAATTCACAAACAAAATTATCCGTAACCAAAGACGAAACTTTACTGGAATTGGAAAAACTTCAAAAACTCGATACCAAGTTGATAACGTTTTGGGACGAAGAATACCCGGAATTACTAAAATCCATTTTTTCGCCCCCGTTAATTTTATATATTCGCGGAAATTTGACAGAGCAAGACGAATTTTCCGTAGCAATAGTTGGAACCCGGCGCGCGACGAATTACGGGAAATGGGCGGCCGAATATTTTGCTGGAAATTTGGCAGAACAAAAAATCACTATAGTCAGCGGCATGGCACGTGGTATCGATTCCATAGCTCACCGTGCAGCTTTGAAAAAGAACGGACGGACAATCGCCGTAACCGGTTCGGGTCCCGATGTTATTTATCCCCCCGAAAATAAAAAATTGTTTTACGAAATAATTGAGAACGGCGCAGTAATAACCGAGTACCCGCCGGGTACAAAACCGGATGCTCAAAATTTCCCGAAGCGAAACAGAATAATTTCCGGACTTTCACTCGGTACGATAGTGATCGAAACCAAAATAAACGGCGGAGCAATCCAAACCGCAAACTTTGCCTTGGATCAAAACAGAGAAGTATTTGCCGTTCCGGGAAGTTTGAATATTCCGCAAAGTGAGGGAACCAATACCTTAATAAAAAAAGGTGAAGCAAAACTGATAATGAATGCCGCAGATGTTTTGGACGAATTGGAAATTAAACTAAAACCCGTAGTTGGTAAAAACATTCCAAAACCTTCCGTTGAATTGAATCTGTTTGAAGAAAAAATTATGGATGTTCTTAATTACGAACCCAAACAAATCGATACAATTTCAAGCCAATCCGGAATAAACACAGCCGAGTGTTTAGTCCATTTGCTTTCTTTGGAATTTAAAGGATTGGTGAAACAATTGCCGGGTAAGAACTTCATGCTGGTTTAACTAATATTTCTTTTTCCCTTTCCACAATTTTTTCAATCTTTCCCTGATGTTTTTTTCTTGTCCGTTTTCACCCGGGAAATAATATTGCGCGTTTTTCATCTCTTCAGGAAAATAATTTTCGAGAACAAAGTTATTTTCAAATTGGTGAGGGTATTTATAGTTTTCAGCATAACCGAGCTCTTTCATTAATTTAGTAGGCGCATTCCGCAAATGCAAAGGAACTTTATACACCGGTTTGGATTTTACATCGGCAATTGCACGTTCTATTCCTTTGTATGCAGCATTGCTTTTGGGCGCAGCGGCCAAATAAGTGGTACATTGTGCAAGAATTATTCTACCTTCGGGCATACCGATTTTTTCAATTGCATTAAATGTATTTACAGCCAAAACCAAAGCATTCGGTGAAGCGTTGCCTACATCTTCCGAAGCAAAAATTATCATTCTCCTTGCAATGAATAAAGGATCTTCCCCGCCTTCCAGCATACGGGCAAGCCAATACAAAGCGGCATCGGGGTCGCTGCCGCGCATACTTTTTATAAAAGCCGAAATTACATTGTAATGCTCTTCGCCGGCTTTATCGTATAACGTGTCTTTCTGTTGAACAATATTTTGTAAAACTTCTTTGGTCAGATTAATTTCGGGTTGATTTAATTCTTGAATGACCGCCGCTTCCAAAATATTCAGCATAATTCGAGCATCACCCCCCGAAAGATAAATTAAATATTCTTTATCAATATTTTTTATATTTAATTTTGAAAGAAATTCATCTTTCTTCAAAGCCGTATTTAATATTTCTTCCAAATCTTTTTTGGAAAGCTCTTCCAGTACATAAACCCTTGCTCTGGAGCGTAAAGCGGGAATTACTTCAAAAGAAGGGTTTTCCGTCGTAGCGCCAATTAAAATAATCTCGCCCGATTCAACCGAAGATAAAAGTGCATCTTGCTGGGCTTTGTTGAATCTGTGAATTTCATCGATAAACAAAATTGTCTTCTTGTTGTAAAACGCATTCTCTTTTGCCAGTTCAATAATTTTACGGATATCTTTTACACCGGCGGACACCGCATTTATTTGATAAAACTCCGATTTGGTTTGTGAGGAAATAATTTTAGCCAAAGTTGTTTTACCGGTTCCGGGCGGACCCCACAAAATGAAAGAGCTTAACGAATCGTTCTCAATCATCAAGCGGAGCGGTTTGCCCTTTCCCACAAGCTTGTTTTGTCCTTTGAATTCATCAAGTGTTTTGGGTCTTATTCTTTCCGCCAGAGGGGTTGCGGGTATTTCAACTTCGTTCGGGCTCATTGCTTTTCAATCAAAAGTTCTTCTTCGTTTGGTCTTTTCATGTGATATTTTTCGCGGGCAATTTTCTCTATTTTTTTATCGCTGTGTTTGAGTGAATCGATTTCCATCGTCAGGCGTTTTATTTCTTTTTGCGATTTTACTATCTCTTCATCAAGTTCGTTTATTTCCGCTTTTAATTTAAAATATTTAATTATGCCTTGATTGTTAAACAATAAAAACAGAATGGCAATAATTAACAACGCCAAGTAAATACTTTTAAGAAGTTTTCTATCCTTCCGTATTTTTTTTTGCTTTGCCATTACAATGCAGTTAAAATTAATTGTTCAACAAGTTCTTCAAAACTTTTCCCTTCGGCTTCTGCCATTTTGGGCACCAGGCTGTGTGAAGTCATTCCCGGCAAAGTATTCACTTCAAGGCAATATGAGTAATAATTTTCATCCAAACGGAAATCCACCCTGCCGTAATTGGTACAACCCAAAGCATTAAAAGCCAACATGGCTTGCTGTTGCAATTGCCCTGTTACATCTGCCGGTAATTTTGCCGGAACAACATATTCACTCATACCATCTGTATATTTGCATTCGTAATCATACAATTCGTGTTTCGGAATAATTTCCAAAACCGGTAAAACATGGCTTCCGATAATACCCACAGCCAATTCCCGCCCGGGAATGAATTCTTCGACCAGAACCGTGTCCGAAAATTTAAAAGCGAGAGAAAGAGCGCCTTGAATTTCATCACGGGTTCTGCATATCGAAAGTCCGATTGTAGAACCTTGATCGTTAGGTTTCAATATACAAGGGAATCCGAAATATTCTTCAATGCGTTTAACAACCGAACTTGCATCTTTGTTTTTATCATTTACAACAAACCATTGCGGGGTTTTCACATCGAAGTGCTGGAATAATATTTTGGAAGTTGCTTTGTTCATTGAAAGAGCGCTGGGCAAAACACCAGAGCCTGTGTACTTCACACCTTTTAAATCCAGCAGCGATTGAACCGTTCCGTCTTCGCCGTATTTTCCGTGCAATGCAATTACAACCAAGTCAATGTTATCTAATAAACCGGAATTAACCGCTTCAATTACGTTTTGGTTACTGATTCCGGTATAATCTTTCTCCGCGAAATAATCTTCGATGTTGACGGGTTGATTTTTTCCGTATGCAGGATCAATCAATTTAACATCGTAGCCCAACGAAAGGAGTGCGTTGTAAATTGCTTTACCCGATTGCTTGGAAACTTCACGTTCGGGTGAGGTGCCACCCAGCATCACTGCAATTTTCTTTTGTTGCTTAACCATACTGTTAGAACTTAAATTCTTTAATTATTTTGTTAATTTCTTCGGTGTTAATTGTATTCCGCTGATTTTGTTCATTTGAAGTAAAACGGGATTTCACATCGAAAGGATTTACTTTGGGATTACCGGCTCTCGATTTTAATCTGTTTTCAATTATTTCGGTATATGTTCCGGATTCTGAAGCGCCGGTTATACTTTTTTCGTTCCGGTTTGTAACAGCGGATACGTTCAATTTGAATTTCGGTTTAATCCCGTAAGTTTTTTCCGCAATGTTCAACAACTTTACCACATTTTCCCGGGAAAGCGGATGTGCACCTCCCAAAATTTTCGCTACGAAAATTGTTTGTGCGGCATGTTCCAGTTTTTCCATTTTGTAATATGCATCTTCAATTGAAACACCAAGCGTAACAGCACCGTGGTTTTGGAGCAAAAACGCCCACGCATAATTAATATACGGTTTCATGGAAGCAGGTAATTCATCGGTGGAGGGCGTGCCGTATTTACAAAGCGGGATTTCCCCAAGCGACAGAATCACTTCGGGGAAAACGGGTTCCGACAAATCTATACCGGCAGTTGCAAACGCTGTTGCATAAACAGGATGGCAGTGAACCACTGCATTTACTTCGGGTCTGGAATTGTAAGCTAGAAGATGAATTTTAGCTTCGGTGGAAACTTTACCGTTGCCATCGAGTTTACGACCGTAATTATCGATAGTAAGCAAATCTTCCGGCTTAACTTCCCCTTTGTTTTTTCCGGATGGAGTAATAAGTATCCTTTTGGAATCAAGCCTCAACGAAAGGTTTCCATCAGTAGCGGATACAAATCCTTTTTCATAAACTTTATGGCAAAATTTTACAAGCTCTAATCTTTTTTCCACTGCCGTTCCAGTTCCTCCATAAATTTTATGTTAATGTAGCCGTCGTATCCGGTTACTTGAAGCGGTTGATTTTTGAAATACGATTTTTGAACGGAGCGGATTAAATACAACAACTTGTTCGCTCTTTTTCTGAAGATCTTTCTCGATTCGCCGTCGAGATCAATTATTAGTTTCGCCGGAACATTTTTCTTCCCGACAAGGTTTTCGATACTGATTGAGCCTTTGTAACCGGTGATTTCAATTCTGTTAAAAGATTTTTTCGAACTGTACGAAACTTGAAATCCACCGTAACCGCCTTTTTCGAATTTTACCAGACCTGTTGCAAAATCTTCCACTTCGCTGGTGTAAATCACATTATCGAGGAAGCCGGTAATTTCACTAATCTCCCCGCCGAAAAATCTCAGTAAATCTATCATGTGTGTTCCCAAATCCCGCAGTGCGCCGCCGCCGCTCAGTTCTTTCTTAAATCTGAAATTATCGTTCGGTGGAAAATCAATATTGAACTGGGTTGATATCGATAATATTTTACCAAGTAAATTGTTTTCAACCAAATCCTTGGCTTTAACAATTAACGGATGAAACCGGTAAACATAATTAACGGTAAGAAAAACATTGTTGGCTTCACAAATATCAACCATTTCCTTCGCTTGACCGGAAGTTAAAGCCAACGGTTTTTCACACAAAATGTTTTTTCCCGCCTTTGCCGCTTTAATTACCTGCTCATAGTGATGTGCATTTGCACTGGAAATGTAAAGAATTTCAAAATCGCTTTTCAAAAACTCATCATAGTCGGAATATGCCCCATCGGCCATAAATTTGGATGCAATAAAATCCGCACGTTCGGCTGAAGAGCTGTAAACCGAAACCAGATGGCTTCTTTTAACTTGTTGCAAAGTAGGTAAGAACGTGTTTTCCAGAAAATGTCCGCATCCGGCAACACCCCATCGCAGTCTTCTTAACCTTTTCGGAATTTTTATCTTTTTCTTTTCTTTTTTAATCATTGTAAGTTAAATATTTAATTTTTGCATTAATTTTTTAATGGGCAACGTATTTTGCATTACGTAAAAATGGACTGCGGGAACATTTGCATTAATCAATTCTTCAACTTGCTTTAGAGCCCATTCCACACCGATATCCACAACGTGTTCGGGTTTTGCTTTGGCTACTTCCTCGGCCAGATCGCTAGGAATATCGACATGAAAATTTTTGGGAATCGAACTGAGTTGTTTTTGTGAAGTAATAAGTTTCAAACCCGGAATGATGGGAACACCGATACCATGCTGCCTGCACAAATCGACGTAATTGAAATATCTTTCATTGTCGTAAAACATTTGTGTAACTATGTAATCTGCACCCGCATCAATTTTGGCTTTTGTATGACGGATATCCATTTCGATATTCGGAGCTTCGAAATGTTTTTCCGGATATCCTCCCACGCCGATACAAAAATCGGTTGGTTGTGCATCGAGCAATGTATCTTCCAGATATTTTCCCTTATTTAAATCAGAGACTTGCTTTACGAGATCGATTGCATATTCGTTCACACTTCTGTTGAATTTAACTGGCTTCTCGTATCCGCTTTCATCACCTCGAACAACAAGTACATTATCTATACCGAGATAATGTAATTCGATCAGAAAGTCTTCCGTTTCTTCCTTTGTAAAACCCTTGCATATTACATGCGGTACTGCATCAATATGGTATTTGTTTTGAACGAGGGCACAAATTCCCAATGTTCCGGGTCTTTTTCTTTTAACTTTAATTTTATACCCGCCCCCGGGTAGTTCCTCGTATTCCACTTCCGCTGCGTGACTGGTTATATCAATAAACGGCGGGTTGTATTTCACCAAATCATCAAGAGCCGACATCAATTGCTGAAAATTGCCGCCGCGTTTCGGCGGAATTATTTCAAAGCTAATTAACGTTTCGCTTGCTTTTTCCAGGTGTTCGGTAATTTTCATCTTAATTTCTTTTTGTTCATTCCAAATTTAACATATTTTAAGTAAACTTCCTTTGCCGCAGGTTTATTCCGGTTCAATCCGCAGCAAATCGTAGCCGGAAGACGTTATGGTTTTAATATCCGTTTTAACTTTAATTAATTCACCATTCAACCATTTTTCCGTCATGTCTTTATAATGATCGCTGTAAAAATTTCCCGATTGACCGGTTGGCAAAATAAAATGAAATTCACCGGGTTTGGCAAAATCGTAGATGTAACGCATCGAAGGTCCTAAATTATTTGTGTACGGTTTGGTGAAAGAATACTCGGTGTTAAAGATTGTTGTTCCGTCTCCGCCAATCGGAAAGGGACCAATGTTTACAACTTTGGCAACCAGCGGTGAAGCTTTTTCAAACAAATGTTTAAAAACCACTTGATGCAGCTTGCCCCATTGCCAATAGGTTATATCATCACCGAAACGTTTGCTAAGTTCTTGTATTGCTTCATTCAAACTTTTCTTTATTATATCATCCCTAGTTTCAATTTCCGGCGTATTAACATCATCGAACCAGCCGGATTTGTTTTCTTCGAGCAAAACCGGAATGTTTCTGAATGGAACGTTTGCAAGGAAAACATATTCCATCATTAAATTTTTACCCATTTCGTCTTGGTAAATGTTCTTTATAAGATTTTGGAAAAATACGGCGTAAATTGTGGGGACTTGACTGTGTTCATCCATTACAAAATCCCAATTCCGGAATAGCTCGAGCGCCAATTTTATTTTTTCGTCCGTAACATTCGTATTTTCATAAGCTTGTAAAATATATTTCGTTATGTTTTTTGCATAGTGTGAAAAAAAATCGGTCTGGAATTTTCTGAAATCGTCAACATTAAATTTTTCTTTTGAACTCAACAGTTCCGTTATTCTCTCAATTCGCGACGGCGGTTCCCACACATTTGATATATGATATTTAAAATTTTTAACTGTTTTATTGTTTGCAGAAGCAATAAAGTTCTGTTTGGGATTAAACAACTTGGGCATCTCGCTATAGGGTACGAATCCGAGCCAATCGTATTTATCGGTAGTTCCGTCGAACACCAGTGTTGGACTGTAAAATTTACGTTTGGGTAACCTGGTTCCGCAAATATAACCGATATTGCCATCTTTATCGCCGTAAACGAAATTTTGTCCGGGCACTGCAAAATGTTTAACCCCTTTTTTAAATTCATTCCAATTCATACTTCTGTTAATGAGATAAAAAGCATACATTTCATCACTGAACTCATAAGCCGTCCATCTAATGCTTAAATCCGCTTTACTTTGCTGTTCATTGGGAAACAGCTTGTTATATGTATGAATTCCGCTTATTATTGGACCGCGATGAGTTTTCCGAACGGTTAAAATTACGTCGGAAGAATCTTTTACCTTAATAGTATCGTTATGAATTTCGAGCGGTCGCCATTCGTTTTTGAAAAGATAATGTTGTTTGGAAGAATCCAATTTCTCAACATAAAAATCACAATCGTCCGTCATAACGTTGGTAAGAACCCACGATATGTTGCCGTTGTTACCAATTACCACTCCGGGAATGCCGGGCAAAGTAAATCCTTCAACATTAAAGTTGTTACTTCTGATTACCGCCACCACCCACTTCCCGGGCGCTTGGAAAGCAAGGTGCGGATCGTTTGCTATCAGAACTTTTCCCGATTCCGATAATTTTCCGTTTACAACCCAATTGTTCGAACCGATATGCGTACCTACGAACCCGGTGAATTTTCTGAATTCCTTATCGACTTGAATCAAATCGAGCGGAATTTCAGCAAATTTTTTTATTTCTTGCGGGATAATGGTTGGTGCATTTTCATCGTAAGACGGCATAATCTCCTGTGCTTTTTCCAGTCCTAATTTCTGAACCAAATGGGTAAACGCCAAATCGCTCCACCAACTGATATTTAACTCCCAAGCCATTAATTTTACCAAAAGCAAACTATGTTCCGGTTGCCACGGTTCCGGATCATAACCCAACACGTCGAATTCGATTTGATATTTCCCCTTTGCTTCTTTAATATAAGCGTTCACACCTCTTGCATAAGCTTCGAGCATTGCACGCGATTCCTTATGCAACTTTGGATAAAACCGTTTAACCGTTTGATACAAGCCGAGCGTCCGGAACATTTTATCGAAAGCAAGGGTTTTACTTCCCAACACTTCACTTAACCTGCCCAATCCTGCGCGGCGTGTTATATCCATCTGGAACAGCCTTTCCTGTGCATGTACGTAACCCAAAGCGAAATATGCATCCATATCATCCTTGGCAACGATATATGCCACTGCATTTGAATCCCTGTAAATATTTACTCCGGAAGAAATACCCTTCGCCTTAACCTTTCCGTTGTATTGCGGCAAAGTTTGATTGAGCAAATAATATGAGAGAAAAACAATAAAAACAATTAATGCAAAAATTACGGAGGCGGCTCCGATAAGTATTTTCAGCCACTTTTTCATTTTTTACCGTTGTTAATGAATAAATGCGTATTACTTCCAAAAAACAATAAGAAATAAAAGTAGAAGTTTAGAAGTTGAAATGCAAGATTTTAAGTATACATAATTAATATCCGCATTTTAGTAGAATTGATTATATTTCGGAAAAGGACAGAATAAAATGGAAATTCTAATTTTAAATATTGTAATTTTAATTTTTGTAATTATAAGCGTTGTCTTTTTATTCCTCATTTACCGGAAGCTGAATATATTCGGTCCTTCCCGGTTGTTTGAAGAACTCTCGGCAAAGCTTAACGGATATTACAAGCAAACCGATGAACAAATTGAAAATGAATTTCAGAAAAACCGTGAGGAGTATCAAAAAAATTCAAAGTTAACCAGAGAAGAAATCAGCGGATCGTTCAAAACCTTGGGCGATCAACTTTCCGACAGAATCAAGGAAATTGCCGGAAGACAAAAAGATCAACTTAATATAATTGAAAACCGGATGGAAAAATTAACCAAAACAAACGAAGAGAAATTCGAAAAATTGAAAGATCAGATATCTTTGCAGCTGACTGGCATTCAGGAAAGCAATGAGAAAAAGCTGGAAGAAATGAGGCGCACTGTTGACGAAAAACTGCATGAAACATTGGAGAAAAGATTGGGAGAATCTTTCAAACAAGTAAGCGAACGGTTGGAACTGGTGCACAAAGGTTTGGGTGAAATGCAAAATTTGGCAAGCGGTGTGGGCGATTTGAAAAAAGTGCTTACAAACGTTAAAACACGCGGCACTTGGGGCGAGGTGCAATTGGGCAACTTAATAGAACAAATACTTGCACCAAATCAATATGAGAAAAATGTTAAAACTAAAAAAGGCAGTTCCGAAATTGTGGAGTTTGCGGTTAAGTTACCCGGCAAAACAGGTAATGAGAACGAAACCGTTTGGCTACCGATAGATGCCAAATTCCCGTTGGAAGATTACCAACGGTTGCTTGCCGCACAAGAAGCGGCCGATCCGGTGCAAGTTGAAAAAGCGGCAAAGGAAATTGAGAAAAAAATAAGAGCCGAAGCAGCAAATATCGCGGCGAAATATTTAAATCCACCGGCCACAACCGATTTTGCAATCATGTTTTTGCCCGTCGAGGGATTGTATGCCGAAGTATTGAGAATACCCGGACTTGCAGAACGTATTCAACGTGAAAACAGAGTGATAATTACCGGACCGACCAACTTGGCTGCATTGTTAAACAGTTTGCAAATGGGCTTCCGTACTTTGGCAATCGAAAAACGCTCGAGCGAAGTTTGGAAATTACTGGGTGTGGTTAAAACGGAATTCCATAAATTCGGAAACATACTGGAAAAAACAAAACAGAAAATCGATCAAGCAAGCAATACTTTGGGTGATGCTGCGCGGAAATCGAGAACAATAGAACGGAAATTGCGGGATGTGGAAGAATTACCGGAAGATAAAGAATTAAATCTTTTGGATTAAAATTTTTAATGTTATGTTTATCAATTTTCCGTTGCAGCCAAATCGTCCATCTCACAAGATTCGGTTAATTTTGCCAAACTTTCGGATGGACCTATTGCTATCAATTTATCGTTTTCTTCTATTACCGTATTTGCACTTGGATTGTAAATTAACTTACCGGTATTTTTAATTATTGCTACTATAATAATATTCCAATCCTTTCTCAAAGGTGAATCTTTCAGTGTTTTATTTACAAGTCTGGAATTCTTTGAAATGTTTACTTCTTCCAAACTGATTTCAACGTCCCGGCTTTTGGCGACACCGTCAATAAAATCAATTACTCCCGGTTTGAGCAACAAATTAACCATTCTGCTTCCGCCAAGTTCGATAGGTTTTACCACACGGTCTGCACCCGCTCTTTTTAATTTGGATTCGGTTCCCTCTTCGATTGCACGTGCCACTACAAAAATTTCCGGGTTAATTCCTTTGGCGGAAAGTACTGCAAACACATTTTGAGCATCGGTTGCAATAACTGCAACCAAGCCTTTTGCTTTTTTAATTCCCGCTTGCAAAAGTATATCATCGTGGGTTGCGTCTCCTTCAATAAACAAATATCCGATTTCAAGTAATTCTTCAATTTTTCTCGGATTGTTTTCTATCACCACGAAAGGCGTATTGTTATGTGCCAAATCCTCACAAATCACCTTTCCCATTCTACCGTAGCCGCAAATGATGTAGTGCCCGGTCAAACCGTCTATTTGTTTGTTCATTTTTCTCCTCCTGAAAAATTGCGTTTCCAAGAGCAATTGTACCGCCCTACCGCCGGTGTAAGCAATTGCCAGTACTCCGAAAATTATCAACATAATTGTGAGCACACGACCCGGAACGGTTAACGGACGCAGTTCCTTGAAGCCTGTTGTAGATATCGTAATTACTGTCATGTAAAAAGAATCGAATAAGCTCCATCCTTCAACAACAGTATAACCAAGCGTTCCGAATAGAATTACACCGATGATAAGAGCAAATCCTGCCCTCAGATGGGATAAAGAAGCCTGAGTTTTATTCATTGTAAAAATTTTATTTTTTCACATAAAGTTAGTTTCTTTGCCGACCGATATCAACCTGGTTAGGGCGGTTATCATCAAATTTGCGGTTTTTATTTGCTATTTTTATATTGGAAATAAATTTTAAGAGGTGAAGATGAACATTGACAAGGATATCCGTTCAATTCAGGAAATGCGGGATTTGGTAAAAACCGCTAAAGAAGCCCAACTTGAATTTAAACATTATAATCAAAAACAAGTTGACGAGATAGTAAAAGCCATGGCCGAAGCAGGTTACCGCGAATCGGAAAGACTTGCTAAAATGGCACACGAAGAAACCGGATTCGGCAAGTGGGAAGATAAAGTAATAAAAAATCAATTCGGTACCAAATCGGTTTACGAATCGATAAAGGATTTGAAAACGGTTGGAGTGATAAACATCGAAAAAGGTGGCAAAGTTATTCAAATAGCCGAACCGATGGGAGTTGTTGCCGCATTGATTCCATCGACCAATCCCACTTCAACGGCAATGTTCAAAGCGATAATTTCTTTGAAAAGCAGGAATGCTATTGTTGCAAGTCCGCACCCGAAAGCCGTAAATTGTACAATGGAAGCAATGAAAGTAATGGCTGATGCGGCGGAAAGGGCAGGAGCGCCGAAAGGTTTGGTTCAATGTATGTCTTTACCGACCTTGGAAGGCACACACGAATTAATGAAACATAAAGATGTGTCGGTAATATTGGCAACCGGCAGCACGCCGATGGTTAAAGCGGCATACAGCACTGGTACGCCCGCCTACGGTGTAGGCTCGGGTAACGTGCCGGCATTTATTGAAAAAACTGCCGATTACAAAAAGGCTGTTGCGGATATTATCGCAGGTACCACTTTCGACAACGGCACTCTTTGCTCATCCGAACAATCGATGATTGTTGACCGTCCGATACTTGAAAAAGTAAAAGAAGAAGTGAGAAAAAACGGCGGATATTTTGTAACCCCGGAAGAAAAAGCCAAATTGGAAAAGGCGATTCAGAAAAACGGGCGGATTAACCCGGAAATTGTCGGCAAACCCGCAACGTTCATTGCTGAATATGCAGGATTCGAAGTACCACCCGATACAAAAGTACTACTTGCCGAATGCACTAAAGTCGGGAAAGACGAACCTTTCTCGATGGAAAAACTCTCCCCCACTCTCGCATTTTATGTTGTTGACGGCTGGCTGGAAGGATGCCATAAATGTATCGACCTGTTGAGGTTCGGAGGAATCGGGCACACGATGGTGATACACTCGAATGACAAGGAAATCATTATGAAATTTGCAATGGAGAAACCGGCATTCAGAATTATAGTAAACTCCGTGGCATCGTTGGGAGCCGTAGGTTATACAACCGATTTGGATCCTTCACTCACGTTAGGAGTCGGTACATGGGGCGGTTCGATAATTTCCCAAAATGTAACCGCAAAGCATTTGTTGAACATAAAAACCGTAGCGTTCGAAACTCGTCCGTTAAACAAAGGCGAAAGTGTTAATTCTTTCGACGGTGTGGCAATCGGTGCAACGGATTATTCACGTACCGGAAGTTTTACGGAAATAATTGAAGAACGGTTAAGGGCGCGGGCTGGAAATCCGGCCGTTCCACCTGAAATCACAACTTCGAATGTTGGAACTGGCACTGCTCAAAACAAGCTAGGCAAAAATATTACTCCTGCGGAAGTTGAAAAAATAATAAGAGAATTTAAATTATAATAATTAAATATTAAGCTATCCGGTTTCATATTAATATTTAAGAACCGTTTTTATCGGGTAGTTTTGCTTTCAATTCTCCTGCCAATCCTTTGTAAGCGGTAAGTTCGGCATCAATCGAACCGATGATTACTTTTGTTTTAACTTTAACGGGAATTTTCAAATCGTCATCCGTCAGCCAAATTATAATATTCCCTTCGCTTTTAAAAAGACCACCCTCAACAACCAGAGGTTCAACCATAATGCAATTGAATGTACCGGCTTCCACGGTAATTGTTTCTTTACCAAGATAAACCACATCGAGCGGATAAACTTTATCTTTGTAAAAATTTTCCAAGTGGACACGGTCTCCAACTTTTTTATCCGAATAATCGAAAGTACGGGCGAGGTAAAACGCCGAGACGATATCGTTAACGTAAGGGGGAATTTTATAGGTCCCTTCGCTGGTTTTTGCAATTCCCCGTCGTTGGTCAAAGAACGCCGAAAAATCCCGTTTAAATCCGCCTTCGCGTATATGCTGTTCGAACCGCCAAGGGAACAACCCTTCCTTGTCCAAATAAGTTTCGTAACGGTCGCGCACTTTGTAAAACGGATCGAACGCCGGAACGGAATTTACTCTGAATACAACGTGGTAAACATCGCGGCCAAAAATACGTTTCATTTTCGGAATTGCCATTATTGCGGTGCCTGCGGTTACAAATCCGTACCGGACATCAAACGTTAATTTTTCACCAACGGCAAATGCTTTGTTTTCAACTTTCCTGAACTTTTTGTTTTGTGCAATGGAAACACTTCCCAAAACAAATGCAATAATTAAATATTTAACTACTATATTTTTCATTAATTCCTCTTTAATATTTGTTTAACCGCTTTTACCACATCTTCAATTTCAATTGTATTCATACAATCCAGTTCTTCGCATTTTTTTCTTGTGCAATTTTCACAATCCACATTTGGTGTGAAAATTTTTTTCTTTTTTGTATAAGGTCCCCATCTTTTGGGCGACAGGGCGGGTATTTGCGGATAAAATCCGATAACATACTTACCCAACGCACCCGCAATGTGAATGGGTCCGGTTGAATTTGCAATTAATATATCCGATTTGTTAATTAAAGCAATAAGTTCCCGTAAGTTAAATTTACCGGATAAATCGATACTTTTTGAATTTCCTTTTACATCATTGCAAATATGTTTTTCTTTATCCGAACCCGTAATCAATAAATTCAAGTTCAATTCGCGTGCCAAAACCTCTGCCAAACGCCGGAATTTGTGAACAGGCCAGTCAATCGCACTTCCACCGCTTCCGGGATGAATAATTACAGTAGGTATTTTCGGATTAAATCCGGTTTTTTGTAGTAAATCGTTTACTTTTTGTTCACTTTTATCGTCAATCCGGATATCGAACGAAATATCTTTTTCCGGATCAATTTTGTCAATACCGATTAATTTCAGCAGGTTAATATTATATTCAAGTTCGTGTTTTTCGCCGTATTTTCTGTGTTCGTAAAATCTTTTATTAAAGAGAAATGAATACCACCGGTAGCCGGTACCTATTCTGTTTTTTATTCCGGCAAAAAAAAGAATGAGAGAAATTTTAAATGTCGGATAAACTACAATAGATGTATCGAATTTATAATTTTTAATTTTTGTTATATTCTTTTTAAATAATACGGTTCCGTTTTCTTCTTCCAAAAGAATCAATTCATCTATGTATGGGTGGTTGAATGCCAAATCTTTTGTATAGTTTTTCAACAAATAGGTGATTTTTGCACCCGGAAATTTTTCTTTTATTATTTTTGCCAACGGTAGAGACAGAACGACATCGCCGATTCTATCGGTACGGACAATTAAAATATTTTCCGGTTTCTTAATCATTTTTTGGATACGAACGGATTATTCCTGATGTAAAACCGCCACGGTAATTCCGTTGATTTTTTTATTCCTATTCTTGTTGTTTGAACTGTCATCCCATCACTTACCGGCTCGGAATTAAGAATGTAAATTTGATTGCCCAAGAGTGAAATTCCGTTTTCGGATCGCTTAATGTTGAAAGCCTGGCAAATTTTTCCGGGTCCGTTTGTCAAATTAAGTTTTTCCTTTTCCGTTATATCGCTTTTGTTAAAACGCCTTTCTGCAAGCAAATCGAAATTATTTAGCGGTTCGAAAGCACGGAGCAAAACCGCCGTTCCTTCGTCCTTTTGCCCGGTTACAACGTTGGCGCAAAAGTGCACACCGTAAGTAAAATAAACATAAAGTACTCCGCCTTCTTCAAACATTACGGCATTCCGTTTGGTTTTCCCGTTGTAAGAATGCGCCGATTCGTCGGTCGCTCCGTCGTAGGCTTCCGTTTCAACAATTTTCCCCAGCAAGGTAATGCCGTTTTCACGTCTTACAAAAATTTTACCGAGCAATTCACGCGCTACGGTTAGCGGATCGCGTGTATAAAAATTTTTATCAAGCTTTTCGGCTTTTTTAATTTTGTTGAGTTCCATCATTTCCGTAAAATTAACAAACCGGAAAGAAAATAACGGAAAAATAAATAAAATAAAGGGCAGGTTGTAAATTAATCTTTTTTTCTTTTTGCAATTATTTCCTCAATCCTGGCAATTTTTTGGCGATAGAAACCGGCTTTTTCCGGACGGATATTAATCAATTCTTTGTAAATTTCGAGCGCTTTATCCCAAACGTTTTGATCCAAGTAAATACCGGCTAATGTTTCGGTAATAATTTTATTGTTCGAGTCCGTTAATTTTTTATGTTTTTCAATTACTTCCGCTGGAATATCGACAGCTTTAATTTTTGCGGTTTCAAGTTCTTTTGCCAATATTTCCAAATTGTCTTCAAACTCGGTTTGGTCTTTCTCATTACCGGATGTTGTGGCTTCAAATTTATCCGGAGTTGTTCCGGTTTTGTCCTGACTTTGAATCCGGGTATCGAAAATTTCATTCACCAAATTTTTATACCGTTCCCCGCTCTCATCATAACCAAGTAAAGCGGTGGCTTTGCCCAACGCCCCGTAGGCTTCTTGTTTTTTCCCGGCTGCGGCAAGTACTTTTGCATAAATCAAATAAGCGGTTGGATAATCGGGATATTTTGCCAAACCTTTTTCCAAAATATCAATTGCTTTTTCCACGTTACCGGCTTTCAAAGTTTTATCGGCAGCGTAAGCAAAAAGTGGCGACTCATTGTTAATTTCATAGATAAGAATAAACTTATCGGGTTGATTAACCAATTCAGTGTTATTTTCCATTTATTTAAATCTGCCTTTTAATTTTGCTTGTTTCAGAGAAAGAGCTGCAACCGAGCTAAAGCCAAGGAAAAACATCAAGTGAAACGGCAATGCCGCAATTTCCATAAAATAGATTGAAGCAACAACCCCAATAAAACAGTATGCAGCTAAAATTATTTCAATAATTGTTGATGAATCGAGTCTGCCTACCGTTAGATATTTATTCTTCATAAAAGAATCGTTTTTATTTACAATTCTAAATTTCGGGGTTCTTACAAATTCGCTTTTACGGTCGAGCAAGCCTTCGACCACGGCACGGGAATTATTCACAGCAAATCCCATACTTCCCGCCATAAAAATAGGAAACAGAGCCATTTTTTTCCGCCAATCTTTGGAAATATCTTTTTGAGCGTAAAGATAAAACAGAAAGGAGCTTATGAAAGCCAAAACGAAAACGGACATTAAATTGAAGAACGGTTCGTAAGGTCCGCTGTTTTTGATGAAAACCAGCGGTACGTTCAAAATTCCCGCAAGCAAAATAAACGGGAAAACGATATTGTTGGTAAGATGGAAAGTTGATTGCAATTTAATTCTAAAAGGCAATTTCGATTTCCAAACTTCGGGGAGCAGTTTTTTAGCGGTTTCGATAGCGCCTTTAGTCCATCTGAATTGTTGTGCTTTCAGAGCGTTAATTTCCGAAGGTAACTCAGCAGGAGTGGTAAAATCTTTCAAGTAAACGAACTTCCAGCCTTTAAGTTGTGCGCGGTAACTCAAATCCAAATCTTCCGTAATCGTATCGTCGTGCCAGTTTCCGGCATTAATAATACATTCTTTTCTCCAAACTCCGCCGGTTCCGTTAAAGTTTATGAAAAATCCCGCTTTGTTCCGCACAGCCTGTTCAATAACAAAATGTCCGTTCAAAGCAAGGGCTTGAATTTTGGTTAAAATGGAATAATCTTCATTCAGATGTTCCCATCTGGTTTGCACCATTCCGATGTTGGGTTTAACAAAATATCTCAAAGTGTTTTTCAGGAAATCTTTTTGGGGGACGAAATCGGCATCGAAAATTGCAATGAATTCACCTTTGGCGGTTTTAAGTCCTTCTTTCAAAGCTCCGGCTTTAAATCCTTTCCGGTTTGTGCGGTGAATATGTTTTATGTCGAAACCTTCCTTCTTTTTTTCCGCAACCAATTTTTTCAGAAGGTCGTATGTTTCGTCGGTCGAATCGTCCAATACTTGAATTTCAAGTTTGTCTTTCGGGTAATCTATTTCGCAAACGGCATTAATTAGCCTGTCAACAACATAATATTCGTTGTAGATGGGTAGTTGAATGGTTACGGTTTTGTCAAATTTTTCCGTATCAACTGCGTCGTGTGCATGTTTGAAATATTTCCGGTAATAGTAAAGCATAATGAAACCGTGGCTTGCAAAAATTAAAAGCACGGTGAGGGAAATTATATATGTGATTAAAACAATTTCGTCAAGTAACATTTTTCCTTCTAAAAATTAGTTAGTAAATAAGAACAACAACGGTAAGAGGAACAAGTTCAATATAAATTTGGATGAAGTGCAAACATTCGAAAATCTTTAAAATGATAATCTTAAATATAACAATTTAACAGATATTTTATCTTATTTTAATTTTCACCAATCGGATACGACACCCAGCAAAATATCTTCGGTAATTTTATCTATTGCATTTTTTATTGCCTCGTTACGCTGGGAAAGAATATCGCCGGTGTTATTGTAATCGCTGTAGTTGGAAAAGGTTCTTTCGAAAATTTTTTTCTTTTTTACCAAATCTTTATAAACTGCTCTCACATTAATTTTCACCCTTCGTTTTGTAACATCCTCGCCGCCGGCAATAACCACCGGTTGGTCGGTTAAAGATACTATTGTACATTCGAGCAAGGCATCGGCATTGGTTTTGCTTGTTACCTGAAGCGAATTATCGTTGAGGAATTTTTGAATCAATTCATTCGTAAAATCGTCGCGCAAATTCGGTTCGCCCGAGCCGCTTCTATCGATGGCATTAGGAATTGCAATGGTTTTCAGATGCGGCGGAACCGAAGCACCGGTAAACGAATAACTGCACGAGGAAAGGACGATTGCCATTCCGGCAATCACAAATTTTATAATTTTACGTTTAATGTAGTCTTTACGATATTCCATATTCTTTGATTTTCCGGTAAAGTGTTCTTTCGCTTATTTTTAACAATTGCGCCGCTTTCCGTTTATTTCCCTTTGTAAATTTCAATGCTTTTTTGATTGCGTTTTTTTCCAATTCATCCAACGGAATTATTTCTTCAACCTCTACATCATGGTTTCCGTTTTCATTTATGTTTTGATTTTTATAAGCAAAACCTTTCAATTCATTTAAGTCTTTTTTGATTTCAATCAGTGCACCAAGAATCATTTCACGGTCCATCGATTCGGCCGATTTGTAAACTTGCATCGGCAGATGACGCGGATCGTCTTCAATCTGTCTGCTTGTAAGCAAGGGCAGAAAAGCGCTTGAATCCAAAATTCCGTTTTTAGTTAATGCAATTGCCGATTCGATTGTGTTTTTCAATTCCCTTATGTTTCCGGGCCACGGGTATTCCATCAGTAATTCCAAAGCATCATGTGTAAGTGTAGGAAGCGGGATTTTGTTTTTTTCAGAATATTGTTTGAGAAAATGTTCCACTAATGCGGGAATATCTTCCTTCCTTTCACGGAGTGGTGGAATAACAAGTGTAACGGCTTTTAGCCGGAAATACAAATCTTGTCTGAATCTTTTTGCATCTACTTCCTTTTGCAAATCGCGGTTGGAAGCAGCAATAATTCTAACATCTACTTTTTTAACGGTTTCACTTCCGACGGGCATAATTTCCTGGGTTTCGAGAACACGCAAAAGTTTCACTTGAGTGGTAAGGGGCATCTCACCAATTTCATCGAGGAACAAGGTGCCACCGTCGGCAAGTTCGAAGTAACCTTTTCTGTCGTCCACCGCTCCGGTAAACGAACCTTTTTTATGGCCGAACAATTCACTTTCCAAAATTCCTTCGGGTATGGCACCGCAGTTAATCGAAAGCAGCGGTTTATCAGCCCGCTTGCTCGCTTTGTGAATAACTTTAGCAAAAACTTCCTTGCCTACGCCACTTTCACCGTAAAGCAGAACGGAAATATCCGATTGTGCAACCTGGAGGGCAATATCCACCAAGTCGCGCATTTTTCTGGATTTGAAAATTATACCGAAATTCTCTTTTTGCAAATCACTTTGCATTACCGTTACCCAGCGTTAACCGATTGAATATTTAATTTACAACAAAATAAAATTAAAAAAACAATAATATATCAACCGGAAAACGAAAATGTTCCAAAATTAATTTCATTTACAAAAGGAATTCTTTCCGGTCTTCCGCAAGAATATATTTACCGTCGTTAATTTTGCTCAACCAATTGATTAAATCGGCTTCATCTTCTTCATCTATGTGTGTAAGAAAAACTTTTGCGGGTTTAAGTATTTCCACAGCCGTTTGAATATCGGCGGTTGTCACGTGTGTAGTTTCCGTAATAAACCAATCTATTTTTTGATTTTCAAACATCAATAAATCTCTTGGGTCTCCAACGTCGGAAGTATAGAAAATTTTCTTTCCGCCGGTTTCGAATAAAAAACCGGAGGAAACAAAGCTGACATTTTCAGTGGGAAGTCCGTGTGAATTTTTTACGTGGTTGTTTTGTTTCGCAATTATATTCAGGTCGTTTGTAATTTCAAATTTTTCCCCAAATTCGAACCCGTAAGTTTCAACTTCGAATCCTGCGGTTTCAAAAAACAGATAAGTTGAATTCAAATAATTGACCAACGGTTCAACGAGTGATTTATGAGTAAAAAATTTTAATTTTTCCGTTCTGCCATGCAATTTCATTTGTGTAAACAGAGAAGCTATTCCTCCGAAATGATCGGCATGATAATGGGAAAACAGTATTGCATCAATGGAATTAAAATCCACATTTGCCAAAAGTAAAGCTTTGGAGACCCCGTCACCCGCATCGACCAACAAATTAAATCCGTCGATTGAAAAAAGCAGGGAAGAATGGAAACGATCGATTCGTGTTTTACCCGAACCGGTTCCTATAAAAGTAAGTTTCATTTTATTTGCCGACTTTTTTTATCCTGCCTTCGAGCGAGAAATCACGTTTCAGAATTTTAAGAAATTTTTCGGCTTCCTTACGGGAAGAATATTTTCCTACAGTTACAATATTGAGAAATGAACCGCCAACTTGTTTCGAAGTGATTTTCGATACATAACCGGCAGAAGTTAATTTTTTTTGTAACTTTTTTGCATTTTCGTAATTAGTGAAAGCTCCGGCTTGAATAGTGAAATATTCTTTTGTTTGCAAACCTTGCTTTTCCTTCACAGGCTTATCCGATTCGACTGGCGAAACTTCATCATCACTCGGAATTGTTCTGTCAGCAGCTTTAATGTACGGGGAAGCTGGATACCGGGTTTTTAGTTCGTTCAAATATTTTTGCGCCCTTTTGTAAGAACCAACAGCATAATAATAAGAAAACATCCTGTAAAGTGAAGCGTCGGCATATTTGCTTCCGGGATAGTTTTCGTAAACCGTTTTGTATTTTTCCAATGCTTTGTTTCCGTCGCCAATCAACACTCCTTCCAGAAAAATAACGGAAGGATCGGACGGAGATTGTTTTTTCAGTTTTTCCAATTTGCTTTTCGCTCCGGAAATGTTTCCGTTTTCAATATCGTGCAATGCAGCCGTAACGTTTGTGTTTTGGGCAAAAAGCACAATTGTTAAAAGCAAAATTATTAAAATTGTAATTTTAGACTTGGTTTTCATTTTATTACCCGGTTTTTGTAATGCTTGTTTTTTCTATTGCCAATATTTTTTCCACTTCCCCGAACAGGGTAGCGGAAGTTGCCCGGTTTATTTTCACACTGACGTAATCCCCTGCTTTAACTCCGTTCATTACGGGGAAAATTACCACTTTGTTTGTTCCGGTTCTTCCCGAATGGAATTCATCGGATTTCCGGCTGAAACCTTCAACCAAAACCGTTTCTGTAGTGTTTATTAACGTTTGGTTTATTTCATAGGAGATTTTTTGCTGCAAATCTATAATTTCACTCAATCTTCTTCCCTTTACTTCTTCGGGAACGTCGTCTTTCATTTTGTACGCTTTGGTGCCTTCGCGGGGCGAATATTTAAACATGTAAGCGCCGTCGTACCGGACTTTCCTCATTACTTCCAAAGTCATTTTATGGTCTTCTTCCGTTTCGGTCGGGAAACCGGCAATTATATCGGTTGAAAAACTTACACCCGGAATTATCTTTCGTGCTTTTTCGATAAGATTCAAATAATGCTCAATAGTGTAAGTGCGGTTCATCAACTCCAAAATCCTATCGGAACCGGATTGAACCGGTAAGTGAATATAATTGCATAGATTCTCATGCTCGGCAATGGTGTACAAAAGTTTATCCGATAAATCTTGCGGATGCGAGGTAGTAAACCTTATGCGCATGGAGCTATCGACAACTGCAACGGCAGCAAGTAGATCGGCAAAATCCCTTCCGTTATCGTTGTAAGAGTTTACGTTTTGACCCAGTAACGTAACTTCTTTAAATCCTCTTCCGGAAAGTTGTTTTACTTCATTAACCACCGAATCGAGGTTACGGCTTCTTTCCCTTCCGCGTGTGAACGGAACGACACAAAAAGTACAAAATTTATCGCAACCGCGCATAACCGAAATCCATGCACTCAAACCGTCTTCGCGGTATGGAATTATATCATCGTATGTTTCGGTTTTGGAAAGTTTGACACCGATTCCTTTTTCTCCTGCATAAGCCGTATCGATAAATTCGGGAAGTCTGCGGTATTCGTCGGGCCCAACAACCAAATCGACGATTTGTTTTTCTTCGATTAAATCTTTTCTCAAGCGTTCGGCCATACATCCGAGAATGCCGATAACCGTACCGGGATTGTTATCTTTTTGTTTTTTAATGTTTCCAAGGCGACCGTAAATACGTTGCTCTGCATTATCACGCACGCTGCATGTATTAAGCAAAATAACGTTAGCGGAATTCAAATCGTCGGTAAAACCATAACCTTTGTCTTTCAAAATGCTTTTAACTATTTCCGAATCCGCCAAGTTCATCTGGCAGCCGTAAGTTTCTATATATACTTTATTTTTTTCCATTTATTTACTTTATGCATTAATAAAAATTTGAGTCCGAAATTTAATTATATTGCGTTCTAATAACAAGGTTAATGAATTTTCCCTATTTTAGTAAAATAAAATATTTTTTTAACTATTTCCAATAGAGGATTAAATGAATTCTGAAGAATTAAAGAGAATTGCAGCCGAAAAAGCCGTTTCATTCGTTCAGCCGGGAATGATAATCGGATTGGGCACGGGAAGCACAACCAAATATGCTCTGTTGAAAATTTCGGAAAAATTAAAATCGGGTGAACTTCACGATATAACGGGCATTCCTACATCCGGAAAAACGGAAACTTTGGCAAAAGAATTGGGAATTCCGTTAACAAATCTTAACCGTAATCCGGAAATCGATTTAACGATAGACGGAGCCGACGAGGTTGATGAGAATCTTAACTTAATCAAAGGCGGAGGTGGCGCACTGTTACGAGAAAAAGTGGTGGCGCAAGCAAGTAAAGCGGAAATTATAATAGTTGACGAGACCAAAATATCCGTAAATTTGGGTGAAAAGTGGGCAGTGCCGGTGGAAGTTCTTCAGTTTGCATTAGAACCGGAAAGAAATTTTTTATCCCGTTTGGGCGGAAAACCCCGGTTGAGATTAAACGGAAACGGGGAACCTTATGTAACCGATGAAGAAAATTTTATTTTGGATACGGATTTCGGAACGATAGAAAACCCCGCAGCTCTTGCGCAAAAACTTGAAGCACGCGCCGGTATAGTTGAGCACGGTTTGTTCATAGGGCTGGCAAGCAAAGTGATTGTTGCCAAAAGTGAAGGTGTTGAAATTTTGCGAAAAGGTTAAATAAAAACCGCTATAAGAAGTTAACTCCGCTTGTTCTTAATTTTTCAAACTTTCGAAAATTTGTTTTACGAAATAAATTTTTCGGGTATGCTTATTAATTATCCGCCAAATTTATTTTTTATTTCTTTCTCCACCTTCATTATCAAAGCAATTACAATTACCATAAAAATAAAAATCATCACACCGGTACCAATTAACGTTTCAGCACCTTTTTCCGGTTGAAAAATTATTCCCACCAGCGAAATTAACAATAAAACCCAACCGTACTTTATCATTTCTTTGGCAGAATACGTTTGAGCGAAATCCCACCTTGCTTGATTTTTCATTGAATTGGCGGTACGGTATCCGTAAAAATAATTGATTTTTTTCGGAGGGAACTTCAACATCACAAAACCGGTAACCACAAAAATCAATCCAGTGGTTAGCGGAATTAAAAAGAGCGGATTATTCAACAAATTGTTCATTTTAACAAACCTAAAAATTTAATGAACCGGGCGGAACACTTCAATAAAAAATCTATTTTATTTTTTGTACAAGTATTTCCGGGTTATGTTTCCTGCACAGCAGTTATTATGCTTTACAAGCGACGGTTATTCAAGGTTTATTTTATCTAAAATATTTTTCAAAGAATTTTCACTTTTAAAATACTTTTCCTCAATCCGTTTCAGCAGTTTATCATTTTGCAACACACTCTTCAAAGTAGAGACCAAAAAATTATAACCGGTTAAAACGTTGCCGCTCCGTACGATTTCACTCAACCATTGCCACATTTTGTTTTCACCGATTTCTTTTTCCACAGCCAAGAAAACAACGGGCACATAAACGTAAGCATAAACACCCGTATTTTTGTAATCTTTTTCGGAACGGATTTCTGAAATGGGAACGGCATTGAAATTTTGGAGTGTTTTGATTTTCTTCAAAACAATTTGTTCATAAACCTGCCGGTCAATCAAATTTTTGGTTAACAAAGAAGACGAATATTCGGCAAGACCTTCCAAAAGTGCGTAGCTCAATGGCGAATTGAAAGTTTTGTAAGTTCCGAAATAGTAATGCGCCAGTTCGTGTGCGAGAAATGCCCGGTACATGTTTTGAAGTTTCGAGCCGTCTATAATCACTCTGAATTTATTATCCCAACCAACGCTTATGAAAGAAGGAAACGAGACAAAAAGCCATGATTGTTTTTTGGAAACCGGAGTTGTATTAATAAAAGATATAGTATTTCCCCCGTAAGGAATTTTTAACTTTTCCGAATAATAATTTTTGAAGGAATCTACAACTTCCGAAAATCTTTTCATTTCATCACGGGAAAAATCCGTGTTCAGAAAATATGTGTTTTTACTTCCGGAGAAATTATAGTTACCGCAAAACAATGCAAGTTCGAACGGTAATTGACTCTTGAAATTACTACTTTTCAGTTTCACCGGCGGCGAGCCGTTAAGGTACAATACAGTGCAGTCTTCACAGGTTATGGTAAGGTCATACCTAACTTTGTAAAATGCCTTATCGTTCTTAACGTCGTACAATACCGGATACCAACAAGATTGCATTCCGTCCGTTCTAACCGAATAACCGTTAAAGGCAATGTTCCCTTTCCAATCCACTAACATATAATCGCGTGCGGTATCTTTAACAACAGGATATTTTCCCACATACTTAAATCGTAGAGCGGAGGGAAGATATTTCCCTTTCCCGTTTTTACCGGGAAAATAGTAAGCGGCAGATTCACCGGTCGATAAAGTATCAACCAAAGATTTTTCATAATATAAAAGTGAATCATCATCCGCAACGCTTTTAATGTTGAGCAAATTCATTCCCGAATTGAGCCGGATAAAATAATCTTCCACATCCGGCAAATCGCTTAAAGTCAAATCGCATGAAAATGTACCTTTGGTTATTGAAATATTTACCGTGCCTGTTAGTAACGGTGAACGGTTTTGGGCTAAAACTGAAATTACCGGTAGTAATGAAATTAATATTGTAATGATGCTTTTCATGATATTTTTATTTTAAAATTGCAAAAAATTGTTTACCTGCTCCGATATTTTCAAATGTTCTTACTTTTTTGAAAGTATCAATTCCTTTCCGGTTACAAAGTACTAGATCCGGAAAACTATGTTTTCTACAATTAAAATTTAATAATATCTTCCTTCAATCACCCATTATTTCAACATCAAGCAATTATCAAGCGTTTTTTTTATTTTTCCGTACGATGAATAACGATTCGTTCAAATATGGAAACGAACCGGAACTCCATCCGTCCGTATCACCCGTAACCGCAGCGGTAACGGGATTAATCGGGGTTTTTATCCTTTACCAATTGGTTGGCGGAATACTAACCCTTCTGATTTTCGGAATGGATTTCCAAAATGCGGACATTAACGCTGTAAGATTAATGACCATGGGCGGTCAAATTCTTTTCATACTTTTCCCCGCATTGCTCCTGTCCAAAATGGTTTATGAAGACGTTACCACAGTGATCCGTTTTCGTTATCCTTCGAAAGAACAAATTGTTCTTTTTTCTGCCGGAATAATAATTCTAATTCCGCTGCTTCAAAATTATTTGTATATACAAAATTATTTTATCGAACAGTTGGCACAAAACAACCAACTGGTTCAACATACAAAACAAATTTTGGATAAACTTGATAAACTTGTTGAAGAAACTTACGGACAAATCCTTACGGCAAACAATTTTATTGATGCGCTTTTAATAGTGGTTGTGGTGGCAATTACGCCTGCTATATGCGAAGAAGTGTTTTTCCGGGGTTTTGTTCAAAAAAGTTTCGAGCAAAGGCTTAAACCGTATTGGTCTGCTTTAATTACCGCAATTTTTTTCGGACTGTATCATTTTAATCCGTACGGTTTGCTGCCGCTAATTGCACTTGGATTTTATTTAGGTTGGGCGGCTTATACTACAAATTCTATTTTCATCCCGATGATTTTACATTTCATCAACAATTTTACAGCCGTAACGGCTTACTTTCTTTTCGGGGAAGAAGATTTAATCGAATCGAACGTAGTTCCGGAAAGTGGGATAACGGAACCACTAATTATTTTCTTTTTCCTGTTGATTTTATTCGGCGGATTGGTATTTTATATTAAGAAAAAATATCCTCAAACAAACAAACGGAGCTATCAATGATTTGTCCGAAATGCGAAGCCGAATATGTTGACGGAATAACCGTGTGTGCCGACTGTGGAGTGGAGCTGATTCCCGTTGAAGAATTCGAAGGGCATCTGGTTAAACCGGAAGACTGGATTATAATTTACACCACCGATAATTCTATTGAAGCTGATATGCTAAAAGCAAATCTGGAAAGCGCAGGAATTGAAACACTGGTGCTTTCGCAAAAAGACCAAAGCTTTCCTGCGGTTGGCGATTTGGCCGTAATTAAAGTATTGGTCAGACGTAACGACCTGAAGACGGCATCCGAAATAATTAACGATATTAACAAAGAAAATAATCCGGATACAAAATAGTGGCATTATCAAACCGGCTCACCAGAATACTCGTTTCCATTGTGGCAATTCCGTTGATAATCGGCGTATCGTATTACGGAAAAATTCCGTTTCTCGTTTTTGTTTTGGGCATAGGACTTATCGCATTCCACGAATTTGCCATAATGGTTAACAACAAATCTGCAAATGTGAATATAAAAGTCGGTTTAGCTTCTGTGTTTTTGATAATAACCAATTCATATTTCAATTATTTTAATTTTAAATTATTGGCATTGTTGATTGTTATCATAATTCTCATTAATGAATTGTTCCGCAACGAAGGTTCGGCGATACTGAATTTGGGCACAACGCTTACCGGAATTTTTTATATTGGATTTTTCGCCGGAGCAATAGTTGAATTGCGCGAATTGTTTAACATAACACAAAGCAGCTATACCGGCGGCGGATATTTAATAATTACATTATTCGCTTCCATTTGGATTTGTGATTCGGCTGCATATTTTTTAGGAACTGCTTTCGGTAAACATAAACTGTTCCCCCGCGTTAGTCCGAAAAAAAGTTGGGAAGGTGCAATTGCCGGATTCGTTTTCGCAATTGTTACAATGATTGCGGCAAAATTTTTAGGATTGAACATTTTAAGTTGGAAAGATGCCATCGTAACCGGGATGATTGTGGGAATTATCGGGCAAATTGGTGATCTGGTTGAAAGTTTAATTAAACGTGACGCCGGTGTGAAAGATTCATCTTCCATTATTCCCGGGCACGGAGGAATATTCGACAGATTCGACTCATTGCTTTTTACTGCTCCGGCAGTGTATTTGTATTTTACTTTATTCTAGTTCTGTTATTGCTACTCCTCAAACTGAAACCGGCTAACAATTAAAATAAGAGAAGGCAAAAATGAAAAAGTACCGGAACAAAACTCCCGAAGAAGTTATGAAAATGGTTACCACCGAAATTATTGAACGTGCAATCAAATTGGGGAAAAAACAAAACCGCACAATTTTTATCAGTAAAACTTCGGGCGGAAAGGGTACGGACGTAAACACTTTGAACCCCCGCACACAAGAAGGAAGGGAAAATCTGGAAAAATTTTTAACTCCCGTGCGGAGACATTACACTTTCTCCGGTTTGGGCGATGCGGAAGAAAAAAATTCAATCAATTGGCGCAAACTTAATTTACCGTTCTGCCGAAGAGCATTATTGTTATTTCAAGTTGCCGTTTCCTTTTTCTTGAAAGGCACACCTGCAAAAAACAAATTTCTGCGTTGGATGGGTGTGCACGTTGGCAAAGGAGCCGAAATTATGCAATTGGTGTGGCTCGATCATTTCAGACCGGAGTTGATTTTCATCGGCGACAATACTTTGATGGGGGCTTTCACACGCGTGACGGTTCATGCATACGAAGGCGCCGGTAAATTCAGATACGGTTTGGTCGAAATCGGTAACAATTGCAAAATCGGTGCCGGTACGGGAATAGGACCCATTCAATTGGAAAACAACGTGAGAACTTTACCAGGTACAACACTTTCACCCTATCTGGCAAAAGTAAAAGAAGGTTCTGTTGTGGGATGGAATCCGCCACCGGTAAAAACTCCGGTAAAAAAAGACTAATTTCTTTACGTATTTGATTTTCAAATATTTTAAAAATATTTTTTGTTATCAGTCTTATAAAATTGGGAATATTTATGAATAAAGCGTTAAAACATTTCGGGATTTTTTTATCCGTTATCTTATTCGTCTATTCATGCAGCACGGTTCCATTGACCGGCAGAAAACAATTGAGTTTGATTCCAAGCTCATCACTTCTTTCAATGAGTTTCCAGCAATACGATTCGTTTCTGAAAGAACATAAATTAAGCAACGACAAAAAGAAAACGGCATTAATAAAAAATGTAGGGAAACGGATTAAAACAGCCGTCGAAAAATATTTAAATGAAAAAGGAATGGCGGACAGGTTGCAAGGATACGATTGGGAATTCAATCTGGTGGAAAGCCCTAAAGCAAACGCTTGGTGCATGCCGGGTGGCAAAGTGGTGTTTTACACCGGAATTTTACCAATATGTAAAGACGAAAACGGAATTGCCGTTGTAATGGGTCATGAAATTTCGCATGCAATTGCCGAGCATGGAGCCGAGAGAATGTCTCAAGCATTACTTGCACAACTTGGTGGCGTAGGTCTCGCTTATGCATTACGCAACAAACCGGAACAAACCCAGCAACTTTGGATGGCGGCATATGGAATAGGCGCTCAAGTTGGTGTATTACTTCCATTCAGCAGATTGCAAGAGAGCGAAGCCGATCATCTAGGATTAATTTTCATGGCAATTGCCGGATACAATCCAAATAACGCATTAACATTTTGGCAACGGATGGCAAAAATGAAAAAGGGACAAGCTCCGCCCGAATTTTTAAGCACGCATCCGTCCGATGAAACCCGAATTGCCGATATCAAAAAACTTCTTCCCGAGGCAATGAATTATTACAAAGGTTCAAAATAATTTCTGATTTGCTTAACTATTATTTAAGTTTGAAAACCGCTTTTCATTTTTTTGGAAGCGGTTATTTTTTATAATGAAAGGAAACAATGAAAAACAAAAAGAACATAGAAGTTATAACTCTCGGTTGTGCAAAGAACATTGTCGATTCGGAAAGATTAATCAGGCAATTAAATGCACACGATTTTAATATAGTTTCGAACCCGGACGAAGCCGATACAATCATTATCAATACTTGCGGATTCATCAATCCCGCCAAAGAGGAATCGATTAATACGATTTTAAATGCAATCGAATTAAAAAAGAATAAGAAAATCGGAAAAGTAATTGTAGCCGGTTGTCTTTCCGCCCGATATTCAAAAGAATTGAAGAAAGAAATTCCGGAAGTCGATGCATTTTTAGGCACTGAAGATTACGAGGGAATTTTGAAAGAACTGAATCTCGATTTAAAAAACAATCTTTTGGGCGAGCGGATTATCACCACACCGAAGCATTATGCATATTTGAAAATTTCGGAAGGGTGCGACAACCCGTGCTCGTTTTGCGCAATTCCTCTCATGCGGGGCGGACATAAATCATTTCCGGTGGATAAACTGAAAGCCGAAGCCGAATCGCTTGTTTCGAAAGGCGTTAAAGAGTTGATAATTATCGGGCAAGATACTACGGATTACGGAAAAGATATTTACGGCAAACGGAACCTGGCGGAACTTTTACATCAACTGAGTGAAATTGAAAATTTGGAATGGATACGCTTGCTCTATGCTTATCCGTCACACTTTCCTGTTGATGTGATGAAGGAAATCCGTGATAATCCGAAAATATGTAACTACATCGATCTTCCGCTTCAACATATTTCCGACCCGGTACTCAAATCGATGCGGCGCGGAATCACAAAGAAATCGACTATTAACTTAATTGAAAAATTGCGTACTGAAATTCCGGAATTAACACTCCGCACAACTTTTATCGTCGGATATCCGAACGAGGGAGAAAAAGAGTTTAATGAATTGTATAATTTTATAGAAGAAACCGGATTCGACCGGATTGGAATTTTCAAATATTCGCAAGAAGACGATACATACAGCTACGCTATGGGCGATCCGGTTCCGGACGAAACAAAAGAAGAACGGTTGGCTCAATTAATGGAATTGCAAAGTAAAATATCTCTTAACAAAAACAAAAAATTGATTGGAAAAGAGCTTAAAATTGTCATTGACGAAGTTCAAGATAATTATTACATTGGAAGAAGTGAACGTGATACCCCGGAAGTTGACGGAGAAATTCTGGTTTCCAAAGATAAAATTAAATTGCAAGAAGGTGAGTTTTATACCATAAAAGTAACCGATGCGGACGAGTACGATTTATACGGGGAGATACCTTCTTAGCGGGAGATTAAAAATGAAAAAATTATTAGCAATATTACTTCTGCTGGTAACATCGGTAATTTCCGCTCAAGTTGAAGCGTCCCAAAACGAGGTTGTTTTCCAGCCGCGCTTCTATTTCGATATTGCAAATTATAAAAGCGATAAGGTGGGCAAAACCAAAGTTGCCGTTTTTTTAGCCGTACCGTATTCGAATATCCAATTTGTAAAATCCAGAGATCAATTTGAAGCTAACTATTTCGTAACGGTTACCTTCTACGACGAAGATGAAAAAATTGTTACCGAACGCACTTGGAAAGAGAAAATTGTTACTCCGTATTTTAACCGGACAATTTCGAAAAGCAGTTCGAATTTAAGTTATAAAACATTCGACTTGGTACCGGGAAAATATATTCTGGGTTGCACCATAGAAGATTACGATTCGAGAAAAAATTACCAAATTAAAACACCCATAGAAGTATTGAATTTCAAAGATTCGGTTGAAGTAAGCGATATAATTTTGGCCGACCGGATTGTCAGAACTAAATCGGGTGACCGGATATTGCCTAACATTTCGCAAATTATAACCACACGGGATTCCTCAATTATTTTCTTCTTCGAAGTCTATTCCGATAAAGAACGGACGATACAAATCGATTACTCATTAAGAAACCAGAAGAAAAAATTGGTTGCACAGAAAAGCGGTTCCTTAAAACTGGACAAAGGTAAAAATGTTATTTATCAAAGTTTTGAACATCAAAGTTTTACGCTTGGCAATTACGATTTACTTGTGCAGCTGAAAAACGAAGAGGGCAAAAATATTAAGGGAATAGGTAAACGGTTCGTATCGAAAATTTACGGATTCCCAAGCAATATAACCGATTTGGATCAAGCAATAGAGCAAATGATTTACATCGCTTCGCACAATGAAATCAATTATATTAAGGAAGGGAAAACTTACGAAGATAAACTGAACCGGTTTATTGCATTTTGGAAGAAAAAAGATCCTTCTCCAAATACAATCGAAAATGAAGTTTTGAACGAATATTTCAGACGGGTAGCGTATGCCAACGCCCACTTCAAGAGTTATTACGACGGTTGGAAAACGGACATGGGAATGATATACATTACTTTGGGTCCGCCCAACCAAGTTGAACGCCAACCAGTTGCCATCGACTCCAAGCCATACGAGGTTTGGTTATATTACGATTTGAACAAAACCTTTATATTTGTCGACAGAACCAATTTCGGCGATTATTATTTGGTTAACCCGGTCTTCGGCGATTGGTACAGATACAGACAATGAAAATTAAAACGACGGTTAAATGATTCTCACGGTTACTCTCAATCCGCTTTTGGAACAACGCTTTGTTTACAAATCTATTTTGTGGGGTACTGAAAACCGCAATGCCGGTTTCAGGTACGCAGCCGGCGGTAAAGGAATTAACGTTAGCAGGCAATTGAATAAATTAGGCGTTAAAAATCTTGCAATTACTTTCCTCGGTGGGTATAACGGTAAAATTTTACGAAGGGTTCTTGAAACGGAAGGAATTAATCACTCCGTTGTTTCCACAAAATCGGAAACAAGAACCGCAGCGTTGATTATAGAAAAAGAGAAAAAACAACTGACCACTTTTTTCGGTCCGGACTCCGGAATTACCGGAAAAGAAGTTTCCCATTTTATTGAAAAACTGGAAAAGGCAATAAGCAATTATTCAATAATTGTATTTTCCGGTAGCTCGCCAAATGAATTAACTGATGAAATATTTCCGTACGGTATTGAACTTGCGAACAAATACGATAAAATTTCAATACTCGATACTTACGGCAATCACCTTAAAACATGCTTGGAAAAAGGTCCTACAGTCTTTCACGGTAACATCGAAGAAATTTCCGGCTCGCTTCAGATTCCGCTTTCATCTGAAAAGGAAAAAATCGGTTTTCTTAATTATCTGTATTCACAAAATATCAAATTGGGTTTCCTTACCGACGGTGCAAATACCGGTTACGCAAGTAAATTTAACTTTCATTACAAATTTGAAAACCCATCTGTAGCGGAAATTGACGGAACTGGAAGCGGAGACGCATTTGTTGCCGGAATAGTTTACGGTTTACACAAATCGATGGTGTTCGATGATTTTACAAAACTTGCTGCTGCACTTGGCGCCGTTAATGCTTCACAATGGAAAGTATGCTCGGTAAACCTTGAAGATGCTGAAAAATTATCCGGTGACGTAAAATTGATGCCTGTCGGGAAAAAAATGAAATTGATTGATGACTCTCCAACAATTTAAATATTTAATATTTTTATTTTTTCTTCCGGTTTCTTTTTCAGCCCAAACCATTGGGAAATTTTCCGTAAAAGGGAATAAAATTTTTAAGACCGGAGATTATTTGAATTGGATTAAAATTCAAAATATTAAAAATATTAAAAATCAAAAATCGCTTCACGATACAATAGCAAACCGGATTTCAAAAAAATTGGCGGAAGAGGGGTTTTACAATTTTAAAATCGATTCAATCTCAATTGATTCTCCGGCGGATTCCGGAAAAATAAATATCACACTAATTATAAACGAAGGGAAACCGACTTTAATTAAATCCACAAGCATACAAAATCCCCTTCCGGAAAAAGATTCGCTCAAAATCATGCCGGTGTTACGCTCGCTGCATGGTCAAATTTTCAGCAAGCAGATTATTGAAAACAGTATCTCACGGATAATTAATTATTTTGAGAATTCGGGATTCCCTTTCGCAACCGTAAAAATTCATTCGGTAAATTTCTCATCCGGTCCACCGGGCAATGGGCATTATGCCGGTATAGTATTTCTAATCAAAAAAAATCAACTCGGCAAAATCGATAAAATACAAATAGAAGGAAACACCAAAACCAAAGCCGGTGTAATAATCCGGACAGCCGGCATTAAGCCCGGAGAACTTTATTCCGAATCGAAAATTGCCGGAATTCCACAAAGACTTAACCGCCTACGATTTTTCGAAAAAGTGGGGAAACCGGAATTTTATTTTAATTCTAAAGGTAAAGGAATTTTATTAATTAAAGTTAAAGAAAAACAAACCAATTTCTTCGATGGTATTCTCGGCTACGTTCCGCCTAGCGGGACGAACGGAAAAGGATATTTCACCGGTTTTGCGAATGTTAAATTGGGTAATTTATTCGGTACCGGGCGGGTATTTGCTTTTAAATGGCTTCAGGAAAACCGGTATTCGCAAGAACTGGAATTAAATTATCTTGAACCTTGGGTTCTCGATTATCCGGTTAATTTCAAAACCGGTTTATACCAACGCAAGCAAGATACAACTTACATCAAAAGGAAAATCGGCGGAAATATTGAATATCTCACGACGGAGGAAATTTCGGCATCGGTATTTATTGTAAGCGAATCGACTATTCCGGTGCTCGGGAATAATAATAAATTTACGGTATTCAATTCAAATTCTATTTCCACCGGTATTGAATTAAAAATAGACACACGGGATAATCCGTTGGCGCCCAAATCGGGTTTGCTTTTTGTGAACTCATACAGTTACAGTTCAAAAAAGATTAACGGACCGGAACAATTTTTAACTCCACAAACTCAAACGGTAACCGGCTTGCAACGATTACAGCTCGACTTTTCGTTTTATTACGAACTCTTCACAAACCAGGTGGTACAACTTTCCGTTCACGGTAAAGAACTGCGCGGAAACTCTCTTGAAGTAAGCGATTTATATAAATTCGGCGGGACGAACTCAATGCGCGGATACCGGGAAAAACAATTTTCCGCCAACCGCTTACTTTGGTCGAATTTGGAATACCGTTATTTGATTTCGGAATTTTCGTATGCTTTTCTATTTTTCGACGCCGGCTATTACTTGCGGAACAAAGACGAACAAACCAACACACCGGAGGTTTCGGATGTACTAAAAAGTTTCGGATTGGGTTTTAGTCTGGAATCCGCACTTGGAATACTTAACATAAGTTACGCCGTGCCGCAAGGCGCACCGGTCAGCAAAGGTTTAATCCACTTCGGAATTTTAAATAATTTTTAATTCATTTTATTACATTACATCCAAATTTTTCAAGAGTAAATCTTAAAATGAATTTCAAAAACAAAACCGCTGCGTACATTAAAATCACCAGACCGGTAAACGTATTAATTACCTTTGCCACTATATTTTTGGCGGGATTAATTTGCCCGGTTGACCAACTATTGATAAATAAAATCATTTTGGCATCGGTTTCCGGCGCTTTGGTTGCCGCCGCCGGAAATGTTATTAACGATTACTTTGATGTGGAAACGGATAAAATTAACCGTCCGCATCGTGTTATTCCAAAAAAATTAATGACGAAAAAGGAAGCCCTGGCATTCTTTGCAATTCTTAAGTTTTTTGCTTTTTACCTTGCCCTGCAAATCAATAAACCGGCATTTGCAATTGTATTAATCACGAGTTTTCTGCTTTTTATTTATTCCTTTAAACTTAAAAGGATTGCTTTGGTTGGAAATATTGTTGTAGGAATTCTTACGGGAATGGCATTCATATACGGAGCAGTAGCCGTAGGAAACTGGAAGGCGGGAATTTTCCCCGCTTTATTTGCTTTCATGGTTAACTTGGCACGTGAAGTTTTGAAAGACATTGAGGATATAGAAGGTGATGTAAAATCGGGCTTTTTAACATTTCCCGTCAAATTCGGAATAAAGCATAGCATCAACCTTATTGCCGGCATAATTATTTTGTTGATTATCTTTACAACTATTCCGTATTTTTTAGATATCTATAATATTAAATATTTCATATTTGTTTTAATAATTGTCGATTCTTTGTTCGTTTATTTTGTAAAAGAATTATTCAACAACGTAAAACCGGAGAATCTGAGAAGATTAAGCAACTTACTAAAAATCAATATGTTGCTCGGATTAACTGCTATTTATTTGGGAAGTAATATTTCAATTTGAAAATGAAATCATTCGACAACAAATTTCTATCAAATGAGGTTCAAGCAATTGCCGGGGTTGATGAAGCGGGAAGAGGACCTTTAGCCGGACCCGTAGTAGCCGCTGCGGTTATTTTCGATAACGACTTTTTCCTTAAAGAAGTAAACGATTCGAAAAAATTAACTGAAAAAGCGCGCGAAGAAATTTTCCCCGAAATTATTAATAATGCCATGGCTTACGGTACGGGAATAGTTTGGCAAAATGAAATTGACAGAATAAATATTTTGCAAGCCACCCTCAAAGCCATGAAAATTGCTGTTTCCAAATTATCAGCTACCCCCGATTTAATTTTAATTGATGGTAATAAAACATTTTTCAGTGAAATAAAAACACAACCGGTTATCAAAGGCGATTCAAAATCTTTCGCAATTGCAGCGGCATCAATAATTGCCAAAGTTACCCGGGATAGAATTATGCTCGAAGCATCCGGCAAATTTCCCGAATACGGTTGGGAAAGAAATAAAGGTTACGGAACCAAGCAACACATTGCGGCAATTAAAAAATATGGCATAACTCCATATCACAGAAAAAGTTTTCTTAGCAGGATTTTAGATATTCAAGAATCAATAATTTAATCTTATAATGAGTAGATATAAAAAATCTTTCGGCGATAAGGGGGAAGATTTAGCAGTAAATTATTTAAAAAATCTCGGTTACGAAATTGTAACGAGAAATTACCGGTTCGGACACGGAGAAATCGACATTGTGGCAAAAGATAAAGACACATTGGTGTTTGTTGAGGTTAAAACCCGTGAAAATTTTAATTTCGGTCCGCCCGAACTTGCCGTAACAAAGCGTAAACAGCACCAAATAAAGAAAATTAGCGAAGCATATATTCACGAAAATAATATTTCCGGTACCGAATGCCGGATCGATGTAATTGCCATTTTAATGGAAAAAAACAAAAAGCCGGAAATTAATCATATCGTTAACGCATTTTAACCGTAAACTGCGTAAAATCTTATTTCTATATTCGTTATATTAGTAAATAATAAAATTTTCGGTGAAATGAATCTACCACGAATATTAACTAAGCGTAATCTTACATTTTCCGAGTTTTTATATAACTTCTTTGCAACCATAAGCGGATTGACGATATTCAATTTGCAATTCTTCAAGGAAGTTTTCCTTCCCCCTTACGAAATACCCGAAATTAAAAAACACATGAACGAGCTTGGAGTAAAAACGTTCCCGATTGTGAGCGTTACGGGGTTAATTATCGGGTTGGTTATGGCAATGCAAAGTTTACCGGTATTTATGCGCTTCGGTGCAACCGATTACCTCCCCGGCACTGTTGCCCTTTCCGTTGTAAGGGAATTGGGTCCGGTTATTACAGCGCTGATTTTTGCCGGAAGAGTAAGCTCCGGTATCGGAGCCGAGTTGGGATCGATGCGGGTAACCGAGCAAATTGATGCAATGGAGGTTTCCGGGATTAATCCGTTTAAGTATCTTGTTGTTACCAGAATTGTTGCCACAACTTTTACTTTGCCTTTGCTCACGATTTATGTTATAGCAATTGCATTATTCGGCAGTTTCTTTGCAATTACAATTGAGCAAGGGACCAATTTCGAATATTACAAAAATGCGGTTATCGATATGCTGCAGTTCAGCGATTTTATCCCCGGTGTTGCCAAAACTTTTGTTTTCGGTTACATCGTCGGATTAGTCGGCGCTTACAAAGGTTATACGGCAGAAGGCGGAACGGAAGGCGTGGGGAAAGCATCCACAACTTCTGTGGTTCTTTCTTCCCTACTGATTTTATTATTCGATACCATTTTAGTAAAAATTACTTTGTGGTTATGGCCGACGTAAACATTATAAGAATCGAGAACCTTACCAAACGGTTCGATGATTTCACCGTTCTGGATAACGTTTCGATAAATGTAAAAGAAGGCGAAAATCTTATTGTGTTCGGCAGAAGCGGTACGGGCAAAAGCGTTCTTTTGAAATGCACAATCGGATTGCTCAAACCGGACGGTGGAAATATTTATATTAAAGATAAAAATATTTTGGAACTGTCAACCAAAGAATTGAATAAAGTCCGCAAACATACCAGCTTTCTGTTTCAAAGTGCGGCATTGTACGATTCGATGACGGTACGTGAAAATCTCGAATTTCCATTGCGTAAAGGCGGATATAATTTATCGGAAGAAGAAATTGAAGAACGTGTACACAAAAACCTGGAACTTGTTTCCCTTTCCGAAGCAATCGATAAAATGCCATCGGAACTTTCGGGCGGAATGAGAAAACGTATCGGATTGGCAAGGGCAATAATTACCGAACCCGAAATTATGTTCTACGATGAACCTACAACCGGTCTCGACCCGATTACTTCGAAGGAAATAAGCGAACTTATAATTAATTTACAAAAGCAACTTAACATGACTTCCATTGTTGTAACACACGATTTGATTTGTGCAAAAATTATTGCCGACCGTGCAATATTTTTGAAAGATGCAAAAGTTGCTTACGAGGGAACCCTGGATGAATTGGTTAACTCAAAAGACAAATTTTTACAAAACTTTTTCAGCGTCGATTTAATAAATGCTTAAAGGAAAAAATTATGTTTAAACATTTGGAAGGTGCACGTCTCGGTATTTTCATATTTCTCGGTACCGTTTTATTTGTTGTAGCAATCTTTATGATTGGCAGTAAAAAGTCGATTTTCGTAAAAAGCTATACCGTGAAAACTTATTTCACAGACGTGCAAGGATTGAAAACCGGCGCAGCAGTGCGCTTGAGCGGTATAAATGTTGGAAGCGTAACAAGTATTAAGTTGACCGGAGATTCCGCAAGCGTGGTGGAAGTTACAATGAGTATCGATAAAGAATTAAGCAAATTCATACGATTGGATAGTGAAGCTTCCATCGAAACCGAAGGTTTAATCGGCAGCAAGATTGTTTCAATTACTCCCGGCTCACCCAATCTTGCAGAAATTGAAAACGGTGGTATAATCCAATCCAAAGCTCCGGTGAACTTCGGCAAAATAATCGAAGAAACCCAAGGCATTATGGCTTATACAAAAGAAATAACCAAAAACTTTTCGGAAATTGTCGCGAAAGTAAATAAAGGAAACGGTACGTTGGGCAAAATTGTTAACGATGACAAACTCTATTACGCAAGTGTGGACATCATCAAAACCGCAGATACAACCCTTACGGCTTTAACCGACCAATTCGACAAAGTTTCGGATATCATTTTGAAAATGGGCGAAGGAACTTACAGCATTCTTGCCAACGTCGATAGTGTAACGGTAGATATCAAACGTTTGATTACTCATGTGGAAAACGGCGAAGGTGTTCTCGGCGCATTAATTTCCGACAGAAGCGCATACGATTCGATTAAAACCGTGATCAACAAACTTACCAGCGCTATGGAAGCCGCCAGATTGGGTACGGAAGCCTTCTGGGAAAACATGGAAGCGTTAAAACATAACTGGCTTTTCAAAAGTTATTTCGAAGAACGCGGGTACTGGGACAGACCCAAATATGAAAAAGAAATCGATTTAAAATTACAAAAATTGAAGGAACAAGAAGAAAAAATCAACAAGAAGTTGGAAGAGCTCAAAACTCTTGAAGAAAAATTATCGGCATTACAAAACGGTAAAACAGGCGAATAATTTATTTAATTCACCCTTTGCCGTTTTACCTTGTGCATTGTTTCAGGTAAACCGCTTGCCGTTTCCGCCAGCGCTTAATCCATAATTGCATCAACCGTGTTAACGCTTTAAAATTCACACTCCGAATTATTTTCACATATTAACGTTTTTTTGCTATTTTAATTGTTTGCGCAAATAAAAATTTTCATTATGGAAGCAAAACGGAAAACACATACAAAAGATAAAATAATAATAAAAGGTGCACGGCAACACAACTTAAAAAACCTTGATATTGAAATACCGAGAAACAATCTTGTTGTTTTCACCGGTGTGAGCGGAAGCGGGAAATCGTCTCTCGTTTTCGATACGCTTTATGCAGAAGGTCAACGCAGATTTGTTGAAAGTCTTTCTTCCTACGCAAGGCAATTTCTCGAAAGGATGAACAAACCGGATGTGGATTTCATTTCAGGCATTTCACCTGCAGTTGCCATTGAACAAAAATCGGGAGTTAAAAATCCCCGTTCAACTGTGGGAACAACCACGGAAATTTACGATTATCTGCGTTTATTATTTTCGCGTGTAGGAAAAACTATCTGCTTCAATTGCGGAAAAGTTGTTACGAAAGACACCGTTGGAACAATAAGCGGTTTCCTCGAAAAATTTAACGAAGGTAAAAAATTTTACATGGGTTTTCCGCTTCATTCCCATCCCGATAGAACCGTTGAGGAAGAACTTTCATTACTTAAACAAAGAGGCTTTTTCAGAATATTTTACAAAGATAAAATATTCAACCTCAACGAAAGTACGGAAATACCCGCCTCAAAAGATGAAATAAAGGTAATTGTTGACCGTTTTAAAATCCGGAAAAACCGGGTACGGGAAACACTTGCCGATTCCTTGGAAACTACATTCAAAGAAGGTGAAGGCAAAGTCTGCATAATTGATGTGGAAACAAACCAGATTTACAACTTCACCAACTCTTACGAGTGCTGCGGAATAAAATACGAAGAACCGGAGCCGAGATTTTTCTCATTCAATAATCCTTTCGGCGCTTGCCCCGTATGCCAAGGATTCGGTAGAACAATAGGATACGATATGAACCTTGTCGTACCAAATCCGAATTTGTCTATCCTTGAAGGTGCAATTGCTCCGTGGCGGACGGTCAAGTTCAGCAAGTATCTGAGGGATTTAATCCGGGTAGCAAAAAACAAAAAAATTCCGCTCGATGTACCTTTCAAAAATTTAACCGAAGAGCAGGTGAAATTGATTAAAGAAGGCTTCGACGGCTTTGCGGGGATTAATGGATACTTTGCCAAACTCGAGCAAAAAACCTATAAAATGCACATCCGGATTTTATTAAGCAAATACAGAGGTTACACAACTTGTACCGCATGCAAAGGTTCCCGGTTAAGACGCGAAGCCCTTCAAGTGAAAATTAACGGTAAATCCATTCACGATATAGTCCGTATGTCTATTGAAGAAGCACGGAATTTTTTTAACAATATTGAACTTACTCCGCACGAACTTGAAATAGCAAACAACATTTTAAAAGAAATCAGAAACAGATTGAACTTTCTGTATAATGTAGGATTAGGTTATTTAACATTAGACAGATTAAGTAATACGCTTTCCGGCGGTGAATCCCAAAGAATAAATCTTGCAACATCGCTCGGTGCTGCACTCATCGGCACATTATACGTTTTGGATGAACCGAGTATCGGCTTGCATCCGCGGGATAACAGCAAACTAATAAAAATATTGAAATCGTTACGCGACTTGGGCAATACCGTTGTGGTTGTTGAACACGATGCGGAAATGATCCGGGAAGCCGATTTGATTTTCGATATGGGTCCGGCTGCCGGAGTGCAAGGAGGTAAAATCGTTGCTTCGGGAACATTGGCAGATATTTTGGAATCGGAAAAATCACTTACCGGAAAATACCTTTCGGGTAAAATGGAAATTCCGGTCCCTCAAAAAAGAAACACAAAGAAAACCAAATCGATATTAATAAAAGGTGCCCGCGAACATAATTTGAAAAATATCGATGTTGAATTCCCGTTGAATAAATTTGTTGTTGTAACCGGAGTAAGCGGCTCCGGCAAAAGCACGCTTGTACACGATATTTTGTACAGTGGAATAGCTAAAAATATGGGTTTGGCTCCCAAAAGGGTAGGAAAATTCGATTCGATTGAAGGAATAAAATATATATCGGATATTGAAATTGTCGATCAGTCCCCCATCGGTAAATCCCCCCGCTCAAATCCGATAAGCTACGTTAAGGGATTCGAAGCCATCCGTGAAATTTTTGCATCTACACCGCAAGCGCGGTTAAAAGGTTACAGACCCGGTTACTTTTCCTTTAACGTTCCCGGCGGCAGATGCGAAACATGTCAAGGTGAAGGTTACGTTAAAATCGAAATGCAGTTCCTTGCCGATCTTTACCTTGAATGCGAAGATTGTAAAGGCACACGATACAAAAAGGAAACCCGCGAAATAACCTACAAAGGTAAAAATATTGTTGATGTCCTTAACTTCACGGTCGATGAAGCAATTGAATTTTTTGATAATAATCCCAACGTTCTGAAATATTTACAAGTGTTGGCGGATGTGGGATTAGGTTATATAAAATTGGGGCAACCTTCAAACACACTTTCCGGTGGCGAAGCGCAAAGAATCAAATTAGCAAAACATTTAATTGTTAAAAAGAAAAAGAAAAATACTTTATTCATATTCGATGAGCCTACAACCGGTTTGCATTTCGACGACATTAAAAAATTGCTCGCTTGCTTCAACGCCCTGCTTGAAACCGGAAATTCCGTTGTCATTATAGAGCATAATCTGGATGTGATAAAATGCGCCGATCACATTATCGATTTGGGACCGGAAGCCGGGGATAAAGGCGGGCGTGTTGTAGCAACCGGAACTCCGGAGGAAATTGCAAAGAACAAAAAGTCGGTTACGGGAAAATATTTGCGCAAAGTATTAAATTAAAATTTGAGAAGATATTCCCTTCCGCCCAGTAAAATCAATATCTCCTCGGTTCGAGAAGTTTTATTAATTGATAAAACGTTAATTCCCTTTTGAATTCCGGATTGTCTAACGAGATTAAATCCGTTACCGGTTTTGGAATAAATCTTTACGCTTTCGTTACCTCCGGAGGTGATCACAATTTTTAACTTGTTACCCTTTTTGAGTAATACCGGTTTGTTAAACCCATGTCCGGCAGTTGAAAGTTTCAACAATTTATGATTGTAAACTTCCGCCATACCTCCGGAATTTTGAAGCGGTTTCCAAACGATATTTAATGGCAAAATTTTGAACCGGTAAACAAGCCGGTCAAATTTGTTAAACTCAATTCCAACCGAATCACAATCATTGTTTACAATTTTAACCGGTTGAAATCCGTTTTTATTATTCTTCACCAAAACCAAATAGGCACGAACTCCTCTTTTCAAACTGTCCGGATAACTCCACTTAATTCGCAATTTATTTCCTCTAAATCCGGTACTTGTAATTTTCAGAGATTCATTTTCCCCGTCGAAATCCGCAATTTCTTTTCTCGGCGGCAGAGTCAAATCATTAAAATCTGAAATTCTTAAATTTTTAATATTCTCATATCTGAACAATGCGTAACCGGTACCGGTTTTTCTGCGAACTATTTTTATTATATCGTCAATTTGGTTCAGTACCCAGGGCTTGTATGCGGCAATACCTGCAACAAGATTGATATTTCCCGCAATTTTCAACCACTGGTTCAACACATCTTCAAATTTCGGATTGTTTTCAATATCCCAATAAATTTGCGGAGCTAAATAATCGACGATTCCCCGTGCTACCCATTCTTCCGAATCCTGGTAAACTTCATTATATCCTTCCATTCCCCGGATTGAACGCGTGTTCTTGTTTATGCCTACAGGTGTTACGCCGACTTCAATCAACGGATTTATATTTTTTACCGTGTGAAATATTTCTTCGAGAAGTTTTGTGATATTGTTTCTTCTCCAATCGCCGGTATCTTTTTCATTCCGGTTTTTTATTTTTCCGTCGTCAATCCCCAAATTAGAATACCGGAGAAAATCGAGATGTATGCCGTCCACATTGTAATTACGAACCAATTCAGCTATAAGATTAACAATATATTCACGTACTCCAGGCAAAGCAGGGTTAAGCCAATACGAAGTGATACCGTTTTCAACTACTTTGTAAATCCATTCCGGATGTTTGTTCAGCAGGTGTCTTTCCGATTCCGGTTTACGCTGAAACCTTGTACCGTAAATTTTCAAGACGTTAATCCATGCGTGAAGCTCAAGACTTCTTTCGCGTGCCAATTTTAAGGCATACTCAAGCGGATCGAATTCGGGCGGCTGTTTGGAAAATCCTGTAACCCTCGGTGAAAAATCTTCAAAAGATGAGCGAAAAAGAACATAACCGTTCCCCCGCACTTGAAAATACACGGTATTCAGGTTTTTCGCTTTTATCGAATCGAAAATTTCTTCCAGCGATTTTTTTTGTTCGGCGGGATTCGTTGTATGCGGCCAATCCAAACCGTAATTTGTGGTCAGCCATACCGCCTTTGTTTCATAACGGATTTGTGCAGTAACGGAAATAGAAAAAATCAGTAAAAATAAAAACTCTTTCATCGGGTTACGCAAAAAACTCCAAACCTTTCTTTACCGCAAGCATCACTTGAGCTTTACCGGCTTTAACATCCAACAATAGATTGCCGAAATCATTAAACAGAACAAAACGGATTTCATTTTGCCGGTTTTTCTTGTCATGCTTCATCACATTGTACATTTTGTTTGTGTTCAATTCCGGGAAATTAATGTACGGTTTGAATTTCTCAAGCAACCGGAAGTATTTAAAAGCCTTATCTCCGTTTAATATTCCCAATTCCCCCGAAAGGTATAACGCCATTGCAATGCCGGCAACTACAGCTTGACCGTGTTTTATTTTATGATTAAGTACTGATTCGATTGCATGGGCAAAAGTATGTCCCAAATTCAATATTTTACGCAGTCCGCTTTCCTTTTCGTCTTTTTCAACAACGTTTCTTTTGAAATTCACCGATTCACTTACAACACGGTTTAATATCGAATTATTCAGTTTCAAAATTTTATCAAAATTATGATATACGTAATCATAAAATTTTTCATTCGTTAAAAACGCATATTTTGCAACCTCACCCATTCCGCAAATTAATTCGGTTTTATCCAAAGTATGTAAAAATTCCAAATCGCAAAAAACACGCTGTGGCTGGTGGAATGCACCGATAATGTTTTTTGTTGTGTCCAAATTAATGCCGGTTTTACCGCCTACCGAACTGTCGACCATCGCGAGCAAAGTTGTAGGTACTTGCACATACCGTACGCCCCGCATATATGTTGCCGCCGCAAACCCGGTAACATCTCCGGTAATTCCGCCACCGATTGCCACAACGATGCAATCCCGCCCGCAACCCGATTTTATCATTCTGCGGTGAATTTTAATCAAACTTTCGTAGGTTTTGTTTTTCTCGGTTGCCGTCAAAAGCATTTTTACGCTTCGGTTCCCCGTTGAAGTTAAAACCTGATCGACTTTGGAGGTATTGCGCTTGTACATTTTCGAATCGATTATGAAAAACAAACGGTTTGTTTTAAATCCGGAATTCAAGTATGCGGGCAAAGATTTGAGAATGTTCTTGCCGGTTACTATTTCGTATTGATGTTGCGGAATGTTCACCGTGATTTTACTCATAGATGTATCTCTTTACTAGTTTGGCTAATTTATCGACTGTTATTCCGACAGGACGGTTATCCGTATCAAGAATAATATCGGCTTTGTTGTAATATTTTTCTCTTTTGCTCAACAAATCCGTAATCCGTTTTATGAAATCTTCCGGTTTGTTTCCGGATAGAACCAAATCGCGGAATAAAGGGCGGTCGGTTTTATTTTTTATTCTTTTGTAAATCATTTCGGGTGTTGCCCGCAAATAAATTATTTTGCCGGTTTTCTGCATCAACTCAATATTTTCATCCGAAGCAATTGTGCCGCCGCCAAGTGCAATTACAACTTCATCCAATTTTGAATATCGTGTTAAAAATTCATTTTCTATTTTACGGAATTTTTCTTCTCCGAATTCATCAAAAATTTCAACTATGGTTTTATTATATTCTTCTTCAATCGATTTATCCAGATCGTAAAAATCCCAACCCAGCACGTTCGCCAGTATGGGTCCTATTGTGCTTTTACCGCTCGTCATAAATCCGGTTAAATAAAACCGTTTGGTCATCGTTTTGTTCACTGAAATTTCCAAAAGTAGTTTGGAATATATAAAAATATTCAGAAAGGTAAATCGAAATTAACAGCCACACCCAAAGTAAAGGTGACGCCGTTAACATTTATCCGCGTATCGAAATTATTTGTATCCACTTGCAAAATTAAATCTTTGTAATGAACAATTTCTTGTAAATATTTGCTGGTCACTTCAATTTCGGGATCACGGAACCGCATTTCGAATCTTGTTGATAGATAATCCGTTATTAAGTAATCCATTCCCACTTGCACTTGAATTCCGTAAGCAAATTTCTGGGCTACCTTTTCTAAGCCGGCATCCCCGAATTTTCTCAGATGTTTTGCAAAATAAATTCCGAATCCGCCACCCATAAAAAATTTGAAGTCTTGCGTTGAAAAAGGCAGATAATAATATGCGGAAAGTTCCACGGGAATAAGTTCAAATCCGTCTTCAACTATAATCCGCGGGTCGTTCAAGTTTCTCCCGAATTCGGTTTCTTTCATATATTCAATTCGCAAACCGAGAATAACAGGGTTTGAAATTGTGTAGCGTAATTCCCCGGCATAACTGAAAATGTCATTGAACGGAACATTGGATTCCCTTAAAAGAACACTTGCAGCGTGTGGATACAAATACATTCTGGCAACGTTTGTATAACTGAATGTTGCGGAAATCGAGAAATCTTTCAGATTGTTTTTTTGCGCGGATGATTGACCGTAAACCGACAGTAATAAAATTATAATCAATGTAGCATTAATTTTTTTCAGCATGGATTTTTCGATTATTGGAAACGGTTAAATATATAAAAGTAGCTTCGTAATTTCTATGCAGAAAATATTACAAAAAACCCCTCGAAAAGAGGGGCTTTGTTTAGAAGTTCGGGAATTTTATCTGTAAAACTTGTAACGGTTATCAACGATATCGGCTTCGTCTTTCAATTTTTTAATCCATTCGTTGAAAAACCGGGCTTTCTTTTGTTGCAATAATTTATTACGCAAAAACTTTTTCTGCAGAGAATACATTGTGGAATCGAATTTTGTTCTTGCGGTAACTTTAATAAGATAACTTCCCACATTGCTTCTAACGGGATCGGAGACTTTACCAATTTCGCCGGTCAGAGCATAATTGATAAATGCATAATCCCTGCCGATTCCCGGAATGGTGCCGGTAGCCGTGAAATCTTTTACATTGCTTACTCTTGCTTTGGGATAATATGTTTTTACTTTTGCAATATCGCCTTCATCGCCACCGATTTTTTGTTTTACATCCGCTGCTATTTTCATTGTTTCATCAACTTTCTTTTCTTTCTTTAACTTTCTTTCAATTTGAGTTTTAACTTCTTCAAGCGGTTTGTAACCGGCGGGAAGAATTTCGGAAACCATTGCCACAACGTAGCCGGTAGGCACTTTATAAACATCGCTAACGTCGCCCACGCTGTTTTCAAAAGCAAATCTCAAAAGTGCTTTACTGTTTCCGATACCGGGGATTGATTTTGCGTCTTCGGCAAAAGGCAAAGTTTCCAGCACTTTGTATTTCATCAGTTCCGCTTCGTTTTCAAAATCGTTTTTATTAGCGAGGTAAGCAAAATCATTCGCTTTGTTATAAATTTCATCGAGCGTGGTTGCCGAAGGTTTAATTTGATTAACAATTTTTTCGATTACATATTTGTTGTTCGTTTTACCGGTAACTTTAATTACGTGGTAACCGAATTGAGTTCTTACCGGCTTCAAAATTTCACCTATACGCCCTCTGAAAGCAGCACGTTCAAATTCCGGTACCATCAATCCTTTGGAGAACCAACCCAAATCACCGCCGAATCTTGATGTTCCGTCTTCCGATTTCTCGCGCGCCAATTGTTCAAAATCGGCACCCTTCTTCAGTTCGTTATAAATTTCATAAATTTTCTTTTTAGCTTCTTCTTCGTTGTTGTCTTTAACTTTAATCAAAATATGCGATGCGCGTACGACCGTTTCTTTGCTCTTTACTTTTTTAACCAATCTGTAAACAATATAACCTTCATCGGTTAAAACCGGACCAACAACATCGCCCGGTTTTGCTTTATATAAAAGATTTGCCGCATTTTCCGGAAGTTCATCCAATCCTACTGTTTGTTGGGCATAAGGCCGGTCGGAATAAATTTCCACGTATGTTTTGAATGTGCCGGTATCACCTTGTAGTTTTTTAACTATTGCTTCCAAATTTTTTCTGATGTAAAGCGAATCATCGGCGGAAGGTTCTTTTTTAAATAGAACATATTTCAGTTTTCTTCTTTCTTTAAGTTTGTAATCTTCCTTATGCTCATCGTAATAATTTTCAATTTCCTCATCGGTTACCGTTACCAACGAATCGGGAATTGTAAGAAAACTGAACAAAGCCCAATCGGCACTCATTTTAATATTTTGATCGATAAACTTTCTTTTAATTTCTCCTTCGGAAACAACTACGGAAGCACCGAGGTAATTTTGCAACTTCTGTTGCAAAAGCTGTTGCCGCACAATGTTTTCGGCTTCAATCATCGCTTCTTTATTTTTGGGATCCCGGATTGCGGCATCGTAAGCTTCGCGGTTAAAGTTGCCGGTTGAATCTATAAAATATTGTTTGAGTATTTGCGGTGGATTAGGTCCGGTTATTGCTTGCACAATTTCCTCATCGGTTACGGTGATTCCGTACTCTTGCATTTTTTTATTTATTAATTTTTGAGTTACCAAAGCATCCCAAACCTGGTCACGAAATGCATCCATTTGATCTTCGCTGATGTCTTTTCCGGTTTGTGCAATTTGGTTTTTTCTGTATTGCTCCACCATTTGGGCAAAATCCTGATAAGTAATTTCCTCACCGTTTATTTCACCAATAATATTGCTGTTAGCCCTTGCCAGAGTTGTAATTTTCGAATCGGACAAAACCATAAATAAAACGAACAATCCGCCAACCGATAAAATAAACCAAGGAGCTAAACTCCGCATCTTAGCCATCATACCCATATTAAAACGTTCCTCCTGTGTTACTTTGTTTCAATAAAATTAAGACTTTAAAGTTAGACAGACAAAGCGTGAAAATCAATCTATTTTATTACAAACAATATGTTTACGCTTCCATATTAATATTGGGGATTTATATAAAAACTTTCATTATCCTCATATTTCATTTGCAAGTGTGTATTCCGTTACTTAATTTTTAATTCAATTTAGTGTTACCTTATGCAAAATTAACTTTGGATTAATTATGCCTTCAATAACTCACACTTGGTTACCTTTAATTTACCTGTACGGCGTCGGTGGCATTTTCTTTTTGATAGGAATGATAATCATTAAAAAAAGCGGAGCGATTAACCTACAAAGGAAACGGCACCGTTTCTGGTACAGGGTTTTAATTTTCGGCTATTTTTATTTTGTTGCCTTACACACATTTCTAACTTTAATAGCTTTATACTGGTGATTTTATGGAAACACATGCACAGAACATTCATCAAACTTTTCACAGTATCGGGTCTTCCACCGATTGGATAGTAATGGCTGTATATTTTTTGCTGGTTATGCTTTTCGGAAGTTATTTCGGCAAGTATAACAGAAGCACGAAAGATTTCTTTTTCGGCGGGAGACGTTTTGCATGGTGGTTAATTGCATTTTCTATCGTTGCCACCGGTGTCGGCAGTCACAGTTTTATAAAATATTCCGCCAAAGGCTTCCAGTACGGGTTTTCTTCAACCATGACGTACATAAACGATTGGTTTTTTATTCCGTTTTTCCTTTTCGGATGGTTGCCTATAATCGTTTACACACGTATCCGTTCAATTCCGGAATACTTCGAGCGAAGGTTCAGTCCTTCCGCAAGATTTCTTGCAACCATTTTGCTTTTGTTTTATATGATTGGTTACATCGGAATCGGATTTTTAACACTCGGTAAAGCTGCAATGCCGATGCTTCCGAAGAGTTTTTCCTTTTTCGGAATGGAGTTTCAAACAACTTTGATGGGTGTAATAATTGTTATTGCGGTAATAACCGGAATATATATTACATTCGGCGGACAGACCGCAGTTATTTTTACCGATTTACTTCAAGGATTTATTCTTCTGTTTGCCGGCTTCTTGTTATTCTTTTTGGGAATTTCCTACCTCGGCGGCTTTGATGCGTTTTGGAATTTGTTACCCACAACGTGGAAACTTCCATTAGCGGATTTTAACAAACCGCCGGACTTTAACTTTGTGGGGATTTTCTGGCAAGACGGGGTTGCAGGTTCCGTCGGCTTCCTTTTTATGAACATGGGTTTAATAATGCGTTTTATGGCAACAAAGAGCGTTGACGAAGGAAGAAAAGCCGCAACGTTCAACATTCTTTTTATGTTGCCCCTTTCCGCAATTGTGGTTGGGAATGCAGGATGGATTGGCAAAGCAATTTCCGTAGCTCAACCGGATGTGGTTCCACCGAATACATCACCCGATCAAATTTTTGTTGTGGTTGCAAACATTGTTGCCACACCCGGAGTTTTCGGTTTCATCATGGCGGCTTTAACCGCGGCGCTTATGTCCACCGTCGATACGCTTATTAATGCAACGGCTGCCATATATATAAACGATATTCACAGACCAATAAAACAATTTTTCAAAATAAAAGAAAAATCCCAAAGGGAAACGGACAAAAAGGAATTAGCCGCTGCAAGATGGTCTTCTATAATTATTACTGCTTTGGGAGTAGTATCCGTCTTGGCATTTAAAAGCTTCCCGACCGTTTACGAAGCACACGGCTATTTCCACTCGACGCTAACACCCCCGTTGGTGGTCGCAATATTTTTAGGAATTTTCTGGAAAAGATTTACTCCGGCTGCCGTAATTACCACTTTTATCGGTGGAGTTGCATTAATGATTTTGGGCGCCGAGTATCCGCAATATTTAATCGCCCCGTTCGACCACGGTATAAAAATGAATCCGGTTCACCCCTATTCTTACATCCGCGCACTTTATAACATGTTTGTGTGCTCGGTAATTGGCGTAGGGGTTACTTACGCTAATACACAAATTATGAACATAGTAAACCGGCTTCGTAAAAACGGAAACCACAAACAGATTGTTTTTGTGATGACTGCTGTTTCGGTTGTTCTGTTTTTATTGATTGCATTTAAGATATTCGGATTGGCAATTCTGATTGTTATGTCGCTCATTCTAATTGCACTTGTTTCAATAGTTTCCTATTACTACATTGATTATGACCCCGAAGCACAAACAACAGGATTAACCGTCTGGTCAATCCGAAAAGCGAAAGAGATGTTCAAAGGAAGAAAATTAAACGAGGAAGAAGGGGAAAAGGTTATTGTGAATTGGAAATTGAAGAAAGAAGAAGACGGTACAATTAATTTCTCAAAACGGGATATGGAAAAAATGAAAGCACAACCGGGCGATTTGGTTTATATCAGTGATAAGAGAAAATGGTTGGGTGGACTTAAATCGATTCACTCCGTTTACGGTGAACCGCATGATGAAGACGGAATTGTTTACATTAGCGAAGAAGATTTGAAAAACGGTGTGTTCATCGAAGGAATTGAGTTGGAAGCGGAAAAGGAAATGTAAAACTATACAACTTTAGTATTTGTAATTGAACCCGCTTTCTATATAGCGGGTTTTTTATTTCATGTGTGAAGTAAATTTTTTAATGACATAAATTACATATCACTTCACACCTGTTTTTTGCATTTAAAAGCTTCTGAATTATAATTTCATATACCACCACTAAAGAATTAATGTTCAATGATTATTAAAAAAATACATAAATTTTTGTATTGACTATAATTATTTTATTTTTATATTTAATTAAAATGTTAATTAAATTAGTATAAAAGATTTATAAAAATATTAAGTATTTTAATTTAGTTGGTTTTGTTTTCCCTTCTCGCGGGCTGTGAAAACTCAACTGCTCCTGAAACAGAAGGTGTACAAGTTCCGGTTTCCACAGATTATTTGGCTGATCAATTGGGCGATAAAAACGGAACAGCTTCACAAGAGGAAATCAATTTTCTAACGGATTACTTTCAATCGAACAGCGAAATGTGGGTAATTACCAATTGCATGGCGCGCTCCGGCAATTCGGTTCATGCCGATTCCGTAAAAAAATTGTTCACCGTTCAAAGTGAACCGTATGAATCCGAAAAATCTTTGCGCGAAAAAAATAAAAACTTATCCATCAAAACACAGTGGATTGGTATTACGGTAATTACCGGGTGAAATTTTTATTACATCACAAAAATATTCCGTTCACCGGGTTCCAATTTTGCAAATGCAAAGTGGGATGCGTTGAAAATAGTTCGCTGAAAAACAAATTGTACAACTGAAACTTTTACGGCACCAAATATTTTTCCGGATAAATCACCAACCGGATTTGTTCAGGGAATTTTTGTGCTGTTTTTTTATTTGAGCGTTCACCATAAATTTTGTGCATAATTCTACAACCAGATAAACAAATCTCTTTTTCAACCGATAATTAACATTGTTTAATTGCCGGGGAAATCCGCTGCATATTATTTTATTTCGTAAATTATACTTAAAAGTATTATTTTGATTTTTTATAACACGGCTCTTTTTCAGATGTTTTATTTAAAGGAATTTAACAAGTTTGATTGATTTTGAATCACATTTTACAGCCGCTTTTATGGATTATTAAGTTAAATTAACCGGTATTTTCTAAATATATTTTTTTGGAACGATACTTGTTCTTTATATGGAGCATTTATTTTAGACTATAAATTAACATTACCGGTATCAAGCGGAGGTAATTTATGAAATCAACCAAACTTTTTCCTTTCCTGATGATTTTTGTTCTTCTCTCTGTTTCATCACTCAATTCCCAGCAGATGACTAACACAATTGCCATTTTATCACAACAAGAGAATCAAACAAATCAAAATAACATGAGTTTCCCGTATCTTCCGTTTAACTCAATGCAAGAACGGATATTCGATTCGACTTCTGTTGTGGATAGCGTATTAACTTATGACGAGACAGTCGATTTTATGTTTACCCAACATTTCTACTACAATGAGGAAATTAATCCTGTCTTGTTATCTGGTTATTATTTCGATAACGGAAATAATTCATGGCAACTTGCCGGCAAAGAAGAAAACGAGTATGATTCAACCGGAAATTTGACGGTTTCGACAAGTAAAATGTGGATGGGCGACGATTGGCAAATGACAAAAAGATTAACGTATTCGTATGATTCGTCCGGAAACATAACTTCCGAAAATAAAGAATCGTGGACTTACGATCCAATGTCGATGAATTGGGTTAAAGAAGTAAGCAGAACCCTTTACACGTATGATTCGAATAATAATTTGATTGAAAAAGTAAACGATAATTTATCGGGCGGTATTTGGAAACATTATTCGAAATTTACCGTTAGTTACGATGAAGATAATTTCCCGACTGTAAGCACTTATCAATCATGGTCGGACTATGAGTGGAAAAACGTTTACAAATATACTTTCCAGTATAGTTCCGGTGCAAACATTGAAAAGCGGCTGTACAAAACTTATTATTACATTTGGGCAACAGATAACTGGGCGGTAAAATGGCAGTCGGTCAATCAATACGATTCTACCGGCATGCTTAATTCACAGAAGTATAAATATTGGTATGCAAGCGATTGGCATGACTCCTTGAGAAATTCTTATACATACGATAATAATGGTAACGTAACTGTTTATTTACAGGAAATTATGAAAGATTCCGTTTGGGCAAATCATTACAAAAAGTCATTTTTATACGACCTTGATGGAAATACAACCGAGTTTTATTCACTTAAATGGAAAGGTGGGAGTTGGGCGCCATACCCGTCAAATTTGGAATTTCGGGATTCTTTCGGAAGAAAATTTTCTTACCAAGGTTCTTCAATTCAAATTTCTTACTTGCCGGTTGAAGATGTACCGGTAACGGGAATAAAAACAGAAAAAATAAATACCGGTGACTTTAAATTGGAACAAAATTATCCCAATCCGTTTAATCCGGCAACAACAATTAATTATTCCATTCCCTACAACAAAAAAACCGGGAATGTTAAATTGGTTGTCTTCGATGTTCTGGGGCGGGAAGTGGCTACATTGGTCAACCAAAAACAAGCACCCGGAAATTATGAAATAACTTTCAATGCCAATAATTTACCAAGCGGTTTGTATCTGTACAAATTAACCGCCGGGAAATTCTCCGCAACACGCAAAATGCTACTTTTAAAATAACTTTCGAAAGGGATAGTCAAACGGCTATCCCTTCCGTTTTTGGGTAATTGCTTGATTTTATTTAAACTACGGCACAATTATAAATACCACTATTACCATTATATTTTATGATTTTAATTAATATTATTAAAATTTTAACATTAAAGTTGGTTTTAACCGGAACATTTTAACAGTCATGATTACATAACCGGAATTAGATTTCCTTCCGGAGCAGAAAAACCCGGACGCATTTTTATAAACGTGTAATGTTATTAAACCGACATCAAAAATCCATTTGCAAAATTATTCCCACTACCCGGATGAGCAATTAGTTTTATGTAAACGGACAAAGTTAAAAATTCAACCGTTTCACGTTCCGGCAAGCAAAATTTACTCGCCTACTTCCTGGAATTTATCTTGCCTGCCAGCATATTTTTCACGCAATTTTTCAACCACTATCGGAGGAACAAAATCTTGTATGTTGCCGTCGAATTGCGCCAGGTTACGGATGATTGTTGAGTTGAGATATGTATATTTTTCATTCGGCATAAGGAATATTGTTTTCAATGAATCGTTCAGCCGCCGGTTCATCAGAGCCATTTGAAATTCAAACTCGAAATCACTTATTGCACGCAAGCCTCTGATAATTCCAACTGCTCCAATTTCTTTTGCGTGGTCAACTACCAATCCGCCGAAGCTATCGACGAATACATTAGGAATGTCTTTCAAACTTACTTCGAGCATTTCAATCCGCTCGGAGACCGAAAACAGAGGTGATTTGGAAGGGTTTTTAGCAACGGTTACAACAACTTCGTCGAATAATTCCGTTGCCCTTTCTATTACATCAATATGACCGTTTGTTACCGGATCGAACGTACCGGGATAAATTACTCTTCTCATAACTCTCCCAATTTTTAACTTTTACGGGTTTTACAATATAATAAAAATTTTCTGTATTCAATCAACTTTTAAACTGTAAATAAGGCTGTCGCCCAACTGTTTAAACGGTTCGGCTCCAAATGCCTCAATGTCTTTTTCTTTCGTTTGCACCGAGCGTTCAATGAGAAATATTCCGTTTGAACTTAAAAATCCGTTATTCAAAATATTTTCCGCAACTATGTGAATATCGTCTTTGAAGAAAGGCGGATCGGCGAATATCAAATCGTATTGGGCATGATTTTTCATTTTCGAAAATCTTACTGCAGGCAGCTTGAAGATTTTGGTGTACTCGCCGGCTTTAAGCATCGAAATGTTTTGCTGCAAAATTTTTACCACAGCGAAGTTCTTTTCGACAAAATGAATTTCCCGTGCTCCGCGGCTCAGAGCTTCCAAACCCAATGAACCGGAACCGGCATAAATATCACACATCAGAATTCCTTCGAAATCGATAACGTTATTCAGATAATTGAAAAGTGCTTCTTTTGTTTTATCGGTTGTAGGTCGTGTAAATTTTGCCGGAGGAATTTTCAGTATTCTGCCTTTATATTTTCCGGCTATAATTCTCATAGGTTAAATTAATCTCATTGCCATGCCGGTTGCAGCGGTAAACGTATAAAACTGTTGTTGTACAAAAGGATTTTCTTTTAACCTCTGGTTTATTTCAAGAAGTTTAAACGGATTAACCGTTTTGAAAAACACACCGTTCCGTCTGTTCAACTCATCAATCAAATCTTGTTGCAATCCGTCCCCGAAAACATAATATTCCGGCAAATCGTTACCGGCAAATATTTTGCTTTTAAATTTCTCAATTTTATCAAAAATTCCGGCTGTGTATTTCCCGTCTTTCGCCTCAACAACACGATGGAAGACAGGTATGGAGTTTTTTATGAATGCGATAGCATAGTAATTTCCGTTAATAAAAACGGATATGAAATTTTTTTTGCCCGTTCCGGTTAAATGAGGCAACAAAATTATACTTGCAATAAATGAATTGTCAACATATTTCAGCATCAGGTTGTTTCTCATACAAAACTTGTGCACGGTTTGGAGAATTTTTCTTTCGATGCCGAACAAAATCAATTCGTTCGTATCTTCGGCAACCGGGAATTTGTCTATAACGTAATCACTTGGATTAACGTCCGGAAACAAAATTCCGAATTCCCATTGCAAGTGTCTTTCCAAATCTTTTGTAATTAAGTTCGGATCGTACGGAATTTTAGCCGATTTGAAAAAGAAAGAGGGCAAGGCAAAAGATACAATATCGGTCTTAAGTTCTTTTCTGTTTTTTATATTTTCGTAAGCCGGTTGTAAAGCGGAAAGAAGCCGGTTGGCAGAAATATTCGCTGTCAGTTCATACGGAAAAGGCTCCTCGTCAATATTTTCGATGAGGAACCTTCCGTCGTTAAAATCAATTTCAACCACCTGCAACTTTCGGGAAGATATACTGAATCCGGCGTGATTAACAAACACGGAACGAATTCCCTTTTATTCCCAAGATGCGGTATTTTTCAAAGCATCGTTGTCGAGCGATCCGATCGTACCGTATCCGTCGGGATCTTCAACATAGTATCTCGTTCCGATGACGATGTTAGTGTCAATTCGTGAAATTTTGCCTGTTCTGAAATTGACCACAGTATCAATCGACGTGGTTGTATCGACTTGCAAAATATAAATGCTGTGTGTTTTCGGTGTATATTTAATCGAATCGGGAATAAATTCGCCCACGGTTAATTTCTTAAAAGGATTGGTGGATTTGCCTGTAATTGTATCGACGCCGGTCATAACTTGTGCTACCGTCGAATCCGTTTTTATAAACATGATCAAACTGTCCAAATCGTCCGTATATCTTTTATATTGTTTTTGCCAAAGGATTTCTGCTTGGCGTATATTGTCCATTCTTAATCTGGATTCGGTTCTATAATAATTTTCTTTTTCGATGTAGTTTGTCGGGTCGATTATTGCGACTTTAATAAGAATGTAGGTAAGTATTGCTATCACAACATAAAGTGCAGCGTGAATATACCATGGTTCGGAACGTTTAGTCATTTTTCCTCCAAGAGTTGAAAATGCAATTTTTAATCTATTATAATAAACTTTTTAAATTTACTTAATTTTTTCTTTCCGATTCCTTTAATTTTAAGCAAATCGCTTATCGAATCAAATTTTCCATGTAAGTTACGAAATTCGATAATTTTTTGTGCGGTTTTTCTTCCGATTCCTGGTAACTTTATCAGAGTTTCCAAATCGGCCGAATTAACCTTAATTTTTTCGTCCGGAAGTAATTTTTTCTTCTTTTTGAATTTATCCTTACTAAAATCTAAAAGTTCTGGCTTAGAATCAACAATTTTTTCTGAATTTTGATTTTTTTGCGTTAAATTTTTTTTAAGTTCAAAATAAAGACTGTCGTTTACCGAACGGCCTAGTACATTTTCATTAGGCAAAACATTGTTATATTTGAAATAATAAGCCGCTGCCCCGCCAATTAAAGTTACGGTTAAAAATGAAATTACGGAAAGTTCGGTAACGGTTAACCCGAATTTACGCGATATTTCATTTGCCAGTTTGATAAAGCAGTCAGGCTGTTTATTAATAAATTATCTAGGTGCTTGAATATTAGGCATTTTACTCAATTCTTTCAACAATTCCCTTTCCCTCGAATTGATATGTTTGGGAACGTGCACATTAACTTTAACCAATTGATCGCCGGCACCGTGGCTATGTAAATGCGGAATACCTTTTTCCCTCATTTTCAAATATTTGCCTGGTTGCAGTCCGGGTTCAATTTTCAACTTTGCCCTTCCGCTAAGCGTTGGCACTTCCACTTCGGTTCCCAGAACAAGTTCGGGATAGCTCAAGTACAAATTATAAATTATATTGTCGCCTTCGCGTATAAAATATTCGTGAGGCAGTTCCTTGAAAATTACAATTATGTCTCCTGCGGGTCCGCCGTTTTTACCGGCATTTCCTTCACCTCGCAAGGTCATATAACTGTTATCGGTTACGCCCGGCGGAACGTTAATGTTTATTGTTGCTTCGGTGTAAATTCTTCCTTCACCTTTACATTTTTTACACGGGTCTGAAATTACTTTACCCGTTCCGTTACAGTTTTTACACGGCGCGATATTTACAAATTGTCCGAATATCGAACGTGATACTTGCCTGATTTCGCCCGAACCACCGCAGACTTGACATGTTTTAAATGCGGATGGACTGCTTGCTCCGGTTCCGCCGCAAACATCGCAAACCTCATATCTTTTCAGTTTAACTTTTTTAGTTGTACCTTTGGCAATTTCTTCCAATGTTAATTTGAGTGTAATTCTTAAATCGGAACCAGGTGTTCCGGTTGCCCTTCTTGTAGAAGAATGTGCCGAACTTCTGCCACCGCCGAAAAAGTCATCGAAAATCGAACCTCCGCCACCGAAGGACCCACCGAATATATCGGAGAAATGACTGAATATATCGTTAATATCCGTGAAACCGTGGAAACTCGGATCGCCTTTCAATCCGCCGTGGCCAAACCTATCGTACTTTGCCCTTTTATCCGGATCGCTTAAAACTTCGTAGGCTTCGGCAGCTTCTTTAAATTTTTCCTCGGCTTCTTTATCTCCCGGATTTCTATCGGGATGATATTTCATCGCCAGTTTTCTATATGCCTTTTTTATTTCGTCTTGCGATGCATCTTTCGAAACTCCCAAAACTTCATAGTAATCTCTTTTTGCCATATCTCAACTACACTCCTTTTCGCTTAGTTTTGTTCTTCCCCGTTCCCTTCCTCTCCGGAAGTTTCGGAATTATCTTGACTAACAATAACTTTCGCATGTTTCAGAACTTTATCTTTGTATAAATAACCGGGTTCAACTTCCGTAATAATTGTATGCGGAGGAACCCCTTCTACATTTTGCTGCATCAAAGCTTCATGATAATTATAATCGAACTGTTTGTCTTTAGTCTCTATTTTCTTCACACCTACATCTTCCAAAGTTTTTCTGAATTTATCAACGACCAATTTCAATCCTTCTTTTATCGATTCAATATTATCGGTTTCGTCTATATGTTCAAGCGAACGGTTCAGATCGTCGAATACGGGAATGATTTTAAGCAATACCGATTCGGCTGCATACTCCAATAGATTCAACTGATCTTTTTCAGTTCGTCTTTTATAGTTTTCGAATTCTGCAACTTTTCTTAATAACGAATCTTTCAGTTCTTCGTTTTGTTTTTCAAGCTCTTCAACTTTTTCCAAAACCACATCAAGCTCTTTTTTTATTTCTTCCAGTTCTTTTTTCTCCTTACCCTGTTTTTTGCCTTTTTTTGTTTTATGTTCTTCTTTTTCATTTGTCTTTTTTGTTTCTTCACTCATCTTGTTCTTTTTCTCCTTCATTTTTTCACCCCGTTAATTGTTTCTTTGCAATGCTTTGGAAAGTAATTCGGCTACATAAATTACGGATGCAACAGCTTTAGAGTATTCCATTCGCTTCGGACCTACAATTCCGATACTACCGGCAAGATCGCCGATTTTGTATTCTTTAACAATCAGACTGTAATCGTTAAGTTTTCTGTCTTTTATCTCGCTACCGATGGAAACCAAAACATCACCTTTCCGCATTTTCAGTTGATCGTCCATAATATGAATTATAACATCCTTGTCTTCAATTAATTCGATTATGCTGTGAAGATGTTCGTGTTCTTCAAATTCCGGATGCTGTAAAATATGTTTAGCTCCGGTAATTATGGATTTTTCATATTCCTTTACATCGGTAAAAATTTCGTCAACGGATGAAAGGAAAACACGTATTACCGGTTTGTATTCAGATTTGTAATCTTTGATCCGCTTTCTGAAAGATTTACGGATTTCCGAAAATGTTAAACCGGAAAGTCTTTCGTTCAGCAGCCGTTGAATCGACATTAAATTTTTCTGATCGATTTCCGAATTAATCTCCAGCGTAATCGTTTTAACCAAACCCGAACTAACGGTAAGAACCACAAGTATCCGCTTGCCGGAAAGTCCGACGAGTTGAATTTTTTCCAGTTTGGCTTTGTCGAACTTCGGATAAGTTACACAAGCCAATTGCTTTGTAATATCGCTGAGAATGGTTGAAGTAACCTTCAGCAATTCATCCGTTTCTTTCGATGTTGAAGAAATACTCGATTCGATCAAACTTTTAACCGACGGTGAAAGTTTCGGTGTTCCCATTAACGAATCGACATAATACCGGTAACCCTTGTCGGTCGGCACTCTTCCGGCCGAAGTATGAGGATGCCCGAGATAACCGGATTCTTCCAAATCCGCCATAATGTTCCGTATGGTTGCCGAGGAATATCCCAAATTATATTTCTTCGAAATAACCCGGGATCCCACCGGACTGGCGGTCAATATAAACTGATGAATTACATACCGTAATACAGCTTTTTCCCTTTCCGTTAATTCTCCTAAACCCATACCGTTGCAATTAGATAAATTGTTCTGTTACAAACTTAAAATTTACCAAAAAAATGTATATTTTACCTACTTGTTCGATGCATTTCGAACCGGTTGGTTCCATAATTTTAAGACGTTCACTCTTACAAATTAACACACGTTTTGTTTCCTTTCACTTTTCATTCTTCCGTTTTGTTTCTGATGTTTAAGATTTTTAAAAAAATATGTTATTTTACTTAATGAAAAATTAAACCGGAGTGAAGTTGGGTAATACATACAAAGAAGCAGGCGTAAATCTTCAAGCGGGCGATGAAACCGTAGAGAAAATTAAACAATTTGTAAAATCGACATTCAATAAAAATGTTTTAGCCGGAATAGGGCACTTTGGAGCTTTTTACGAACTGGATGTAAAAAAGTACAACAATCCGG
>Ga0256841_1000147_pt1 | contig 78272 bp, 57 predicted proteins | sample 356308metaG_FD_185971 | JGI IMG/M metagenome (GOLD analysis project Ga0256841, IMG submission 185971) | Hydrothermal vent microbial communities from Mid Atlantic Ridge, Atlantic Ocean - 356-308 | ecosystem: Environmental > Aquatic > Marine > Hydrothermal vents | place: Atlantic Ocean: Mid...
TCCGCCAAGTTATTTTTAAATGATTTTTAAACATAATGTTCACAATTCAACAATGGGTTCTATTTTTCTATTTTCTGAATAGTAGCATCTCCAATGATGATACCTTTGTTTATTTCCGGATTACCGGTATAGGCTATCACTGTTTCTCCATACGATGTGATTTTAAGGTTTTCTACTACATGTAATCGGAAACTACTTGATCCGTAGGCGGTTACTTTTGTATTTTGATTCTTAATCTCAAAGCTATTGATGGTACTTTCGCCATAGGCTTTGTATTTTTGATTTACAATGCTTCCTTTTTTAATCTCTAAATAACTCTCGCCGTAAATAGTGGTTTGTAAGGTGTTTAGATTGACATCATTCAGATACACTTGAGATTCGCCGTAAATGGTTAAACGAAACTTTTCTTGGTTTAAAAGGCTTTCACAGATAAAAGTTTCTTCCCCGCGTAGAGAAAGTTCTTCTAAGCGAACATAAGTCACTATGGCAGTTACTTTGGTGCCTTGATAGATAGCGCGTTTTTGTTTCCATTTTCCTTTCTTTACCTTTTCTGATTTGGTAATCATTTTTGCACCGTCAAGATAGATGCGCAAGGTACCATTATGTACTTCAATATTTATTTTATTATCGGCAACACTTGTGGTTTCAATAGTGACTTTTTCGGTATCTCCTTGTTTAAAGGTAACCTGAATGTGCGGACTTACAATCACCTTAGTAAAATGATTGACTGCGATGGTTTTATCTTGTGCTTGTATTTTTTTGATAGGCAATATGCATAGCAGTAGTAGTAAAGCTACCCGTTTTATACTGTACTCCTTCTTTTTTTTGATTGTTGTTACCTGTTTTTTCATGATAGTTTAATTTTTCTCCCCTAATCCCTCCAAAGGAGGGGAAAGGCAGCTATTTAATTTAGTACTTGTTTATTATTATTTCTTTTCATTTCTAGTTCCTTATTTTCTTTCTCCCACAGGGCAGCTTCCGCTATAGGTAGAGAGGAGCTTACTCTGTGCGTAAACTTTTTACCGGGTTGGCGATAGCGGCCTTTATGGCTTGATAACTTACCGTTAAGAGAGATATGAATATTGCCAACATAGCAACTGTAATAAAAACCCACCAACTAATTTGAATATGATATGAAAAATCTTCTAACCACCGGTTCATAACAAACCAACCTAAGGGCAATGCAATTAGTATAGCAATGATTACAAGTTTAATAAAGTCAACCGATAGGGTATAGGCCAGTTGCCCAATTGTGGCTCCCAATATTTTGCGGACTCCAATCTCCTTGACGCGTTTTTCTACATTGAAAGCCGCTAATCCGAAAAGGCCTAAACAGGCAATTAACATAGAAAGAATGGTAAAAGTTAGAAATATCTTACCAAGACGTTGCTCCGTATTATAGACATTATTAAAAGAGTCATCCATAAAATAATATCCGAAAGGCTGTTTATTTACTGTTTTATCCCAAATTCCTTTTATCTGATCAATTGTTTTCGAAAAGTTGTGTGGTGCTAATTTTACAATTAGATTGCTACTGGTTCTCCTACTTAACCTTAACCCAACGGGGCTAATATTATTACGAAGAGATGAAATATGAAAATCTTTGACCACACCTATAATTGAGTAGGCAATATTATCACTGTCATCCTTTATTTTTTTACCAATAACAGCTGCTGGAGTTAAGCCAAATTTTGACGCTGTGGTTTCATTGACAATAATTGCAGTAGAATCTGTACTGAATAATGGGTTAAAATTCCTTCCTTTAATTAATTCAATATTTAAAGTTGACAAGTAATCATGGTCGATATCCCATTTTTGAATCTGAACGCTATTGTCTCCTGAGGAATCACCTTCTAATGTAAAAGAGTTGTCATTTCTATTGGATGGTGTGGGTAAAAAACTAGAAATCGTTGCATTTTGTACACTACTCAATTTCTTTATTTCTTGCTTTAGTTGTGGTACCTTCTCTCCGGCAGCATACACATCTTCAATTATCAACACTTGTTCTTTTGTATAGCCTAGGTCTTTACTTTTAATATAATGCATTTGCTGATACACCACTAGGGTACTAATCATTAAAAATGCTGAAATGGCAAATTGAAATACCACCAGTCCATTTCGCACTTTACTACCTCCAACAACAGTTTGCCCGCTACCTTTTAAAACTTTAGCAGGAAGAAACCTCGTCATAACCAAGGCAGGATAACTTCCTGAAATCAATCCTAAAATCAATACGGCAATGCCCAAAACCAACCAAAAGAACGGATTTGAAAAAGGTATTTCTATTTCCTTGCCCGATAAACTACTAAAATTAGGCAAGGCCATAATTGCAATTATTAATGCGAATATTAAAGAAATGAATACGATAACAATTGACTCTGTTAAGAATTGTTTTATCAGGTCTCGTTTGTTTGACCCCAATGTTTTACGAACTCCCACTTCTTTAGCTTTTTTTAATGATTGTGCCGTACTCAGGTTCGTAAAATTGATACATGCCAATACAATTAAAAACAACCCGATAAAAAAAAGCATATAAACATTCTCAATGCTATTATTTGCACTTAGTTCAGCTGTCCTATCTGAATGTAAGTGAATGTTTTTTAACGGAATAACACTGTATTTGAATTCATTGCCATCATTCTTAAATTTTTCTAGGGTCATGTTTGAGGAAAAGTTTTTCCGCACAAAGGGAATTACATGATTCTCAAAAATGACTTGTAATTGTGTTTCAAATTTGGCTATATTAGTTTTTGGCAATATCCTTACAAAAGTGCTGTAATTATTGCCACTCCAATTATTGCTTTGGGCATCTTTAAGGCTCGGCATAGACATTAAAATAGAATAATCTCTCAAAAAAGAATTCTTAGGAAAATCTTCAATAACACCTGTAACAGTATAGATATCCTTATTATCTAAAATAAGGCTCTTACCTAATGCGCGTGCATCGCCAAAGTATATTTTTGCGGCTGATTTTGTCAAAACCAAGGTATTAGGCTCATTAAGAGCAGTGGTAGCATTACCTTCTAATAAATTGATGCCAAACATGTTGAAGAAACTGGGGTCGGCAAAAATATTGTCAGGTGATTTTATGTTTTTTTCTGTTCCTGCTTTACGGACTAACATACTGCCCCATCCTCTAAGACGGGTAATTGATTCGACTTGCGGGTAGTCATTTTTGACAACCGCAGCCATGGGAGCTGCAACTGTCGCTAGGGCATTTTTATTTACACCATAATTAATATCTACGTCGATACGATAAAGAGTATCAACACCTGTAAACATTTTATCATAGTTTAACTCATCATATATATATAGGGTTATCAAGAGCGCTCCGGCTGTACCCACAGCAAGGCCAAAGATGTTTAAAAATGTAAAAAAGGGCTGTTTTTTAAAATTTCTAAAGGCTATTTTGAGATAATTTTTAAACATAATAGTTGTTTTATTCCTTCTAATTCTCCCCTTAGGGGAGACCCGCTATCGGCGGAGAGGGGATTATTCCGTTCGTAAACTTTTCGCCGGATTAGTAATAGCTGCTTTTATCGACTGATAACTTACCGTTAGTATGGCTATCAGTACAGCACTCAATCCGGCAAGGGCAAACATCCACCAATGGATATCAATATGATAGGCATAACCCCGTAGCCATTTTGACATTTCCCACCACGTTAAAGGTGTTGCTATAACAATAGCTGTGAATACCAGTTTTAAAAAATCTTTAGACAATAGGTTTACTATACTGCTAACACTGGCGCCGAGTACTTTGCGAACGCCAATTTCTTTAGTGCGCTGTTCGGTCATATAAGCCGCCAAGCCAAATAGGCCCAAACATGAAATAATGATGGTTAATACAGCAAACCACTGTGATAATTTTTCGACTAATTTTTCATTTCTAAATTTGGCATTAAACGTATCTTCAACAAAACTATATTGAACCGGAAAAGCCGGATTGTTCTTTTTCATAATGGCTGAAAGTGACGCAACAGCCTTATCTAACGGCGTGTTCTCTTTAATTCGGGCATAAATATATTCAGCATTATTAGCATTGTTAAAAAATATCACCGGATTGTTTTTGGGGCTAAACATGCTGCCAAATAAAAAGTTTTTTACTACGCCTATAACTTCATACACTTCATCATTTCTTCTAATGAGTTTGCCAACGGCAGAATCGCTTCCCATCATTTTTGCCAGTGAAGAGGTAATGATGACTTCGGTTTTCTTCGGATTTGCCTTTGCGTAAAAATTATGCCCGTCGATAATGGTCATTTCAGCGGTTGGAATAAATCCTGAATCAATAAACCTAAATGAAATTAAGGGGTCGAATTTTTCGGGCTTGCCTTCCCAGCTAAACCCTGAGCCATTATATCCGCCATGCATTACATTGTAACTGTTTAAACCGATATTTTCTATCAATCCGGTATTGAGTATTTCTTGTTTAACGGCGTCATAATTTTTAAGAATATCGCCTTTGACATCAATGGCAATCAGGTTTGATTTATTATAGCCCACATCTCTATTTTTAACATAGTTTATTTGACTATAAATTATTATGGTAGCAATGATTAGGGATATGGATATTGCAAATTGCGAAACAACCAATCCGTTACGTATAAAATTAGCACCTCCTTTTTTGTGCTTAAGGCCTTTAAAAATTTTTACAGGCTGAAATGATGATAAATAAAGAGCCGGATAAAACCCTGCTAAAAGGCTACATAATACAATAATAGAAAAGATTGAAATCAGATGTTCTGGTTGGGTTACCCCCAATGCTAATTGTTTGTTAGTAAATTGATTAAACTGCGGCAATAATAGCATTATAAGTACTATACTGATAACTGTTGCCAACATAGTTATTATCAATGCTTCTATAAAGAATTGAGCTATTAAATGACTTCTTTTAGAACCCAATACTTTACGAACGCCTATTTCGTTTGCTCTTTCTGAACTTCTTGCTGTTGATAAGTTCATAAAATTGATACAGGCAATGATTAAGATGATACAAGCAATGATAAAAAACAATCTTACATTGCTAATTTTACCGCCAACCTGCACACCATTTTCAAAGTGATCGTGTAAACGCCAATTCTTCATAGCATGTAAAATACCATAGGTTCTGCCATTATTATCAGTATGGGCAGGAATTACCTTTTTTACAGCCTTATTCAGCAAATCAAAATTGGCATTTTTGTCAAGTTGTACAATGGTACTGGTAGAATTACTTCCCCAAAATTTCAAATATTCTTTATCTTTTTCGTATGCTTTAAAAGAGGCTAGCCAGTCATATTTTAAGGATACATTATGTGGTAAATCTGCAATGACTCCGCTAATTTTGTGATACTTATTATTGTCTACTTTTACTGTTTTTCCGACAACATTTTTATCGGTATTAAAAAATTGTCGGGCTGTTTTTTGGGTAATTACAATACCATTAATATCGCTCTTTACATTTTTAAGATTCCCTTCTATAAACTTCAGGCTAAACATGGTATAAAAATCATCATCTACATAAGCCCCATATTTATATAATACTTTGTCATTTATGGCAAACAAATGATTTTCTGTATTAAAGTGGGTTGCATAAGTTATTCCGGGGATATCGCTTTTTAAAGTAGGTGCCAATTGGCCGGGGGTAGCATCAAAAGTATAGACGTCTCCATTATAATCTTGATTTGTGAGTACTTTATAGATTTGGCCTTTGTTTGGAAAACTTTCGTTATAGTTTAACTCATCTTCAACCCATAAAAAAATTAGGGAAGCACAAGTAATGCCAATGGCAAGCCCAAAAATATTGAGCACGCTAAAGCCTTTGTTTTTTAGAAGGCTGCGAAATGCTGTTTTTAGATAGTTTTTATACATGATAATTTATTGACACATTTTATACTGTAGCACTATACGGTTTGTTTTGGCTTTGAGTAACTATTTGCCCGTCAAAGAGATTGATAATTCTGTGGGCATATTGCGAATCTCTGTCAGAGTGTGTTACCATGACAATGGTAGTGCCTTCTTGATTGAGTTCGGTTAATAAATTCATTACTTCGATACCGTTTTTAGAATCTAAATTCCCGGTAGGTTCATCGGCGAGTATAAGTTTCGGATTGGTTACTACCGCTCTCGAAATAGCTACACGTTGTTGTTGCCCACCTGATAATTGTTGTGGAAAATGCTTTTTGCGGTGTGCAATTTTCATACGTTCTAATACTGCCATTACTTTTTCTTTGCGCTCGTTTTTTTTCATTTTAAGGTAAATTAACGGCAGTTCAACGTTTTCATAAACGGTTAATTCATCAATGAGATTAAAACTTTGAAATACAAATCCCAAATTGCCTTTTCGCATACCTGTGCGTTGACTTTCTTTTAAGTTGCCTACTTCATGGCCGGCAAAATGGTATGTGCCAGAGGTGGGATTATCTAACATGCCTATAATATTTAAAAGGGTAGATTTACCGCAACCCGAAGGCCCCATAATGGCCACAAACTCACCTTCTTCTACATTAAGGGTTACATTGTTTAATGCCAATGTTTCTACTTCTTCGGTTCTGAAACTCTTCTTTAGGTTTTCAATTTTTATCATTTTATTCGTCTTTATTTTTTATTGATTTTGAGGTTTATGTTAGAAACCTCTATGTTCGCATTTTGACAGACACTTCTCTTTTGAAAAAAGAAGGGGAATTGTATATTGTCACTTCTTATCAGTCTCCTAACCAAATTCCCCTCCTTTGTAGGGGATAGGGGAAGCCTATTTTAACACTATCCTTTCAGCATCGCCAAAATTATCATAGCTAGAGGTAATTACTTTCTCGTCGGCTTGTAAGCCTTCTAAAACTTCGTAATACCTCGAGTTTTGTTTTCCTATTTTAATCGGCCGTTTCCAAGCAGCATCACCCGAAGGGTCAATTACAAAAATCCATTGACCTCCGGTACTTTGAAAGAAACTGCCTCTGGGTAATAATAGAGCATCGCTGGAAGCCCCTAATTGCAATTTGATATTATAGGTTTGGCCGGCACGGATGGTATTGGGTTTGTCTGCTGTAAAAACAAGGTCCACTTTAAATTTTCCGTTGCGTACTTCGGGGTATACTTTTCTTAAGCGCAATTGGTATTCTTTATCATTGCGCTCTAAAATGGCTGTCAAATCTCTTTTTACCCTATCGATATAATGTTCGTCAATAGTGGCTTCAATTTTATAATCGGTTAGTACATTTATTTGTCCGATGCGTTGGCCTTTGCCGATATTTTGGCCTATTTCGGCATCTAAAAACCCCAATTGTCCATCGGCAGGAGCGCGTACATTCAAATGGTCAAGGCGTTCATATACCATTGACAAAGTTTTTTTCATTCGCTCTAAATCGGTATCCAATCCGGTTAATGAAGTACTGCGTAGATTTTTGTCTTGCTCGGTTTGTAATTTAATGATTTTGTACTGTTTTTGCGAAAGCTCATAATCTTCTTTTGAAATGAGATAGGCTTCTTTTGAGATTAATTCGTCATCATACAATTCTTTATTTTGTTCGAAATTTCTCTTTTTGCGTTGCAATTCGTATTCGGCATTTGCTAATGATTTTTTACCTTCTACCTGGCGCGAATCAAAAGTGAGTTTGGTAGAGCGCAAATCATTTTGTTTTAGTGCGAGGTTACTTTCACTGGCCAAAATTTGTTCGTACAAGCTCATATTTTCGAGTTTAAGGATAATATCACCTTTTTTTACCATGGCTCCTTCCTCAATGAGTTTTTCACTCACGCGGCCACCTTCATAGGCATCCATATAGATAGTAGAAATGGGGGCTACGGTACCATTAATAGTAATATAATCGTCAAATTTACCTTGTGTTACTTCAGCAATTGTCAGTTTGTCTTTTTCGGTACGAAAGGTAGTGGCATTATTGCCGAATATCATTTTCCATCCTGCAAAAAGCAATAACAACCCCAAGGCAATGTAGCCGTAGTGTTTTGGTTTGAGTCCTCTTTTCTTTTCTAATTGAATATCCATTATTGAGTGATAGTATTTATGTTAAAAACGGCAATTCCCTTATAAAAATCAATTGTTTTTTTTTGAACTTCTAGTTTTAATTGAACTTGTAAATTTTCGCTTTGAGCTTTGGCATAAAGGTTTTTAGATTGGTATAAATCTAACAAGCTAATCATTCCTTTATCGTATTTTTTTTGCGCAACGGTAAAGGCAACAGATCGGAAAGCCTCATTTTTTTGGGTTTGCTCATATTCTACTTTTGTAGCTTGATAAGATTGTACCAATTCTTGGATGAGTTTATTCAACTCTTGTTTTTGAATGTTTAAATTATTGGTAGCCTGAAGTAAGATAATTTTTTGCTGTTTGATTTCTGATCGCGAACGCCACTTATTGGTAATGGGTATCTGTAAAGAAAGGCCTATAAATTGATTGGCATTATCACTAAATTGCGTTTTAAACGGAATGACATTGCCGGCATCGTCTACGTTGGTTTCGAAATAACCGGTTCTATAACCCGCTAGTAATGTTAAAGTAGGGTATAAATTTCCTCTAGCAACATTCACATCTTTTTTTGCCGCTTTTACTCTAAATTCTTGCGCTTTTATGCTAGGCATAAAAGAGAGTGCATTGTTATAGATTGCATCTGCATCAATAACATGTATTTTCTTTTCTATTAGCATATGAGTAGTTGAAGTATTTATTGAAATGTCACTAGTATTTTCTAAATTCATTTCTTGCACCAATTTTAATTTTGCTGCTTTGAGTTTATTCTCATTTTGGGTAACAATCAATTTATCACCTATCAATACTGATGCTGCTTCGTATTTATCGGCACCGGCTTTTAAGCCTAGATCAATTTGTTTTGATACCAAGTTATAATTGTTTTGAGAAATTTCGACTTGTTTCTTAGAAATTTCTATCAATCCTTCTAAGAATTGCACATCATAAAAAGCCGACATAACTCTAAAAGCTACTAAATATTTTTCTTGTGAAGCTGCTTCTTGAGTGGCTTTGTATAAAAATTTTGAAGCTGCTATTTTATTTAGTTTTTGAAAACCTTGAAAAATATCAATAGAGGCATTTAACGCGTAGGTGTTTGAAAAAAAATCTGTACTAATAATGGCATTGTTATTTGGGTCAATAGATCTACCATATTGAATAAAATATGAAGCATTAGCATCTACAGAGGGTAATAATTCTCTATAAGACTGTCTGTAACTCTCTTTGTTTGACGAAGTGTTATATTGTAAGCCGTTTAATTTTAAATTGTGGTTTAGTGCATAATCAACACAGGCCTCTAAGGTCCATTCATTTTGTGCAAAGGAGGCAACTCTAAAGAAAAGAAATATAAAAAATATTTTTTTTTGCAATCTGTTCATTCGTATTTTCTTGTGCCAAAAGAGAAGCTAAGTATGTGCCAAAATCATAACTCATTAATAATCAGATAATTTGTTGTTATTTGAATAAATTTTATGATAAAGTATGTAAAAAAAATTTACAATAAATGTAAATTTTTTTTACACTTTCTTTACAGTCTTCTTTTGAAGTTGTAGTTTTAGATTTTAATTGAAAAAGTTACTTTACTATGATTGATGCCACTATCTTGATAATTGATGATAATAAGAGCGTGTTGAGTGCTTTAGAAATTTTGCTTCAATTTGAATATAAAAATGTTCATTGTATTAGCAATCCGAATCAGATTTCCTCATATCCTAATTTGAAAGATGTTGATATTATTTTATTGGACATGAATTTTTCTGCAGGTGTAAATACTGGTAATGAAGGATTATTTTGGCTCAAAGAAATTAAAAAGAAAGCCCCCGATACTGCTATTATTATGATGACGGCTTATGGTGCGATAGATTTGGCGGTAACGGCTTTAAAAAATGGCGCTGCCGATTTTATCTTAAAACCGTGGAATAATGAAAAGTTACTGGTTACTATAAAATCAGCCTATTCACTGCGAAAATCGAAAGCAGAAATTAACCAATTAAAACGTCAGGAAAATAATTTAAAACAACTCATCAATCAAAAGAAAAATTTAATTATTGGCAATTCTAGCGCATTAACTAAGGTGTTGAACCTTACGCAAAAGGTTGCAAAAACCGATGTTACAGTATTGATAACCGGAGAAAACGGAACGGGCAAAGAACTAATTGCACGAGAATTGCATAGGCTTTCAACCCGCAAAGATGAGGTTTTTATCAATGTAGACATGGGTACTATTTCTGAAACGCTTTTTGAAAGTGAGCTTTTCGGGCATAAAAAAGGAGCGTTTACAGATGCTAAAGAAGATAGGGTCGGTAAGTTTGAAGCAGCCAATGGCGGAACCCTTTTTTTGGATGAGATTGGCAATTTATCTTTACAGATGCAAGCCAAATTATTATCGGTAATTCAACACCGAGAAATTGTGCGAGTGGGTTCTAATATCCGTATCCCCGTTGATATCAGGCTGCTTTGTGCTACTAATTGCAATTTGAACCAAATGGTTTCCGAAGGGCTGTTTCGCGAAGACTTGCTCTATCGTATCAATACCATTCAAATAGAAGTCCCCAGCTTGCGAGAACGCGAAAATGATGTGCTGGTCTTAGCAGCATTTTTTCTGAATAGATTTGCCGTAAAATACGGAAAGGAAGGATTGCAAATGAACCATCTGGCACAAGAGAAATTAAAAAATTATCATTGGCCCGGTAATATTAGAGAATTACAGCATACCATAGAACGAGCCGTTATTTTGAGCGAAGACAAGGTATTGAAACCTATAGATTTCTTATTGAATGTTTCTACGGCAGCCATCTCAGAACCTATGGCAAATACCTTGGAAGAAATGGAAACTGTGATGATTACCAATGCCTTGGCAAAGCATGAAGGCAATTACACGGCAGCGGCGAATGCCTTAGGAATTACACGGCAAACCCTGTATAATAAGATGAAAAAAATAACGAAGCAATAACAACATGGCGAGTAAAAATTATTATTTTCAGTTAATTATCAGAATTGTATTCATAACCTTATTGGCGTTTGTGGTGGCTTTTACTTGGCTTAACGGCCATCGGTATATTTCTGTAGTCTCTATGGTACTCCTAATAGTACAGGTAGTTTTTTTGATTAAATATTTTAATCAGACAAATCTTAAGATTGCCTATTTTTTTGAGTCTATTAGAAATGACGATTTTACGATACGGTTTCCTGAAGAAACCAACCCAAGATCCTTAAAAGAACTCCACAGAAGCCTTAACAAGGTAAATAACTTGATTCGGGAGACACAAATTAAAAACAAAACGCAAGAGAACTATTATCAAGAAATTTTAAAGCAAGCCAAAATAGGTATTTTGACGTTGAACGAAAAAGGACATATACTTTTTTCTAATCCAACGGCTAAAAGGTTATTTAACTGTACTCAATTGAATCATCTACGGCAATTGGGAAAAGTTGATAAAAAATTGTTTGAACTGTTGTCAGGATTAAAACCGTTTGAAAGAAAATTGTTTCAGTTAGCCAACGAACGCGAAACAGTACAGTTGGTTATAAAATCGACCGAAGTAGTGTTAAATAATGACACGTTAAAATTAATTACCATTCAGGATATCAATAATGAATTAGACGAAAAAGAAACCGACTCTTGGATGAAATTAATTCGGGTGCTTACACATGAAATTATGAATACCATTGCTCCGATAAGTTCTATTTCTGAATCGATTTTACATTATTATAAAAGTGACAACGGAAGGCTGCCCGTAAGCCAAGTAGATGAAAATTTGATCAAAAATACCATCAAAGGGTTAGAAGTAATTAAAAACCAAGGAAATGACTTGATGGATTTTGTACAGTCGTATCGCAGTGTTTTAAACATTCCCGTACCTGATAAAAAAATTATTAATGTACCGCAATTATTAGAAAAAGTAAAAATATTGGCAAGTCAAGAAGTAGGTTTTGATACCGTTACTTTTCAGATTACAACGCCATTAGAAGTTGTTGAGATATTCGCAGACGAAAAACAAATTACGTTAGTATTGATCAACCTTTTAAAGAATGCCATTCACGCATTACAGGGAAAAGAAGGAGGAATGGTAGAATTATCTTCAGGTATTACTACGGCTAAAAAGAAATATATCAGTGTAAAAGACAATGGCCCGGGAATCTCACAAGAGCTTATCAATCAGATATTTGTTCCGTTTTTTACTACTAAAACCGATGGTTCGGGTATTGGTTTGAGCTTGTCGAAACAGATTATGCAAATCCATGATGGAAGCCTACGGGTACATTCGATTCCGAATGTGGCTACTTCTTTTTTATTGGTTTTTTAGAATCGAATACAAATGAAAAAAAAGACCGTAGCACAAGATGAATTTGATGCTTTTTGTGCTTCTTCTAAGGTAAGGTCTTTACCCACTTTTCCGGTAATAAAAGTGCCATCTGCTTTTCGAGGCCCTTTACCAGATAAATAAATGGTATTATCAACTCTAACTGCATTTACATAATTTGCTAAAGGTTTAGGTGTTTTAGGTAATTCGATACCTAATTCAGTCAATTTTTTATCAATATTTTGTGAAGTTATTGTACAGGTAATGAGTAAAACTATGAGAATGATTATTTTTTTCATTATTATAGATTTAAAATTGTTAAAAATTGTTTTGCGTAACGTTTACCCAATTCACGTTGTGATTTAGAATTAAAATGTACTTTATCAGGATTGCTTTGTAAGCCTTTTGTAGAAATAATGTATAGATTAGCATCGTTTCTCGCCATTTTATTTAGGATATTATTTAAAATTTTCCAATTCTTATTTCTATCTTCAGGTACAGCATAATCACCTAATTCTCCTGCCAAAATCGGTAACTTTTCATTTCCAACATCGGCACGAAATTTTTGAAATAGTTGTTTTAGCTTATTTTGATAATTTGGCAACTTTTTTGGATGTGCATCACTTTCTCCTTGATGCCATAAGATTCCTTTAATAGTGCCTATTGATTTTGAAAAAACCATTCGTTCTTTAAAATTGCTATATAATTGTACTTTTCTGTGTAATGAATCACCTAACCATTGGTCTATTGAACTAGCTCCAACGGCACAAGGCACCAATATAATTTCAATATTTTTTGGTAGTTGAGAACGTAATTCTTTGGCAAAGGAAAGTCCGCAATCTAAACCAGCAAGTTTTGGTTCATAAAAATGCAAGGGTTCTTTGGCAATAACTAAGTTCATTTTTTTATCTAATGTAAAAATATTAGGATTAGTAATAGTATCTTGAGCTTCTACCAATCCTCGTCCTGCCATATTAGATTGCCCAGCCATTATAAATATCCATTTTTCTTTTTTTGGAGTACATCCAAAAAATATAAAAATTACTAACCATAAAAAGGGCGTTTTTTTTAACATAATTTTTTTCTAATTTCATTAATTAATACCAATGTTTCTCTTACTTTATTTTCCAATTCTTTAAAATCTTTAGAAGCCAATATATCTTTAGAAATTAATTTTGAACCCATACCTACACAGGTTACTCGTGCATGAAACCAAGCTTCTAAGTTTTTTAAGTCGGAAGACGGATGCCCGAAGACCGAAATTTTTCTTTATTTTTTATTATCTATCTTCATTATAATCCAAATAATTTTGGTAAAACCATAGATATTGCTGGAATATAAACTACCAACAATAACACTATTACCATAATCACCAAAAACGGCAATAAGGGTTTGATAACTTTTGAAACTGAGACGTTGGCAATACCACTGCCTACAAAGAGGATGGTACCAACCGGTGGGGTACACAAACCAATACAAAGATTTAGTACCATTACAATTCCGAAATGTACCGGGTGCATGCCTAATTCTGTCACAACCGGTAAAAAGATAGGAGTGAATATCAAAATTGCTGGGGTCATATCCATAAAAGTACCTACAATTAATAAAATGATATTAATGATTAAAAAGATGACTATTGGGTTGCTAAATTTTTCCAATAAAAAACCACTCATTAATTCTGGAATACTCTCAAAAGAAAATAACCATGACATTGCCATTGAAGTACAAATTAAAAACATAACTACTGCTGTTGTCTTTGCACTTGTCAATAAAATGGAAGGAAAATCTTTGGTGCTGACATCGCCATAAATCAACGCCAAAACCGCTGCATACAAAACCGCTATTGCAGAAGCTTCTGTGGCAGTGAAAATACCGGCAACAATACCGCCGACTACAATGACCAACAAGAGTAAACTAAAAAATGCTTTTCTAAAATGTGTCCAAATTTCTGAGATTGGAGCACGTTCACCTTTTGAGAATCCTTTAGTAAGCGCGACAAATACTATATAACCTATTAATCCTAGACCTAATAAAATTCCGGGGATATATCCGGCAATAAACAAAGCAGCAACTGATGCAGCACCGCCACTTGCTAAGGCATAAACAATCAATACGTTACTTGGCGGAATTAACAATCCGGTTGTAGAAGAAGTAATGTTCACTGATGCACTAAATTCTCTGGGATAGCCTTCTTTTTCCATTCTATCGGTCATAATACTCCCAATGGCAGAGGCTGCTGCTACTGCTGAACCTGAAATAGCACCAAACAACATGGCTGCCAATACGTTGACATACGCCAAACCTCCGGGAAGGCTTGCTACCAACGATTTTGCAAAATTAATGAGCCTGTTGGCAATGCCACCACGTTTCATGATTTCTCCGGCAAGGACAAAAAACGGAATTGCCAATAAAGCAAAGCTGTCTAAACCGGTAATCATACGTTGTGCAATGGTTGTTATTCCGGGTAAGTTATCAATATTTAATAATAAACTGATGGTTGTTGAAATACCGATACTATACGCCACAGGAACTTTAAGCATCAATAATATAAAGAAACTTATAAATAATACCAATATGCTGATGACTTCTATACTCATAAGTGATTTACGATTTTTGATTTATAATATTGATTATATGATATACTGAAAAATACATAATTAACAAGCCACTAAAAGGTAAAATAGTATAAACATATCCCAATGGTATCCGTAATGTACCAGACAATTGTTCTAAATGTAATGTAGTATATACCAGATTAAAACCTCCTATTACCATTACTATAAGGGCAAATAAAAATATCAACCCTTCAATTAAAACAGCAACCTTTTTTTGTGTTTTAGGTAAGAATTTTTGATATAAGAAATCCATTGACAAATGTTCTCTTTTAGCATTGAGATAGGCTGCGCCTAATATTGATAACCATATCAATGCAAACCGAGCAAATTCTTCAGTAAAGGAAAAAGATGTATTTAGTAAGTATCTCGAAAAAACCTGCCACAATACATCCAATACTAATAGTGCAAAAATGATGACCAAGAATACTTCAATAAATTTGTTTATATTTTTGAATATTTTATCCATTTATTGAGCTTGAATTTGTTGTACTAAATCTTTTATGGTTGCATCTTTTGTCATTTCTTCTAATACCGATTTAGATTTATCTGCAAATAATGATTTTTTAGGGCGTATTACTTCTACACCGGCTTCTTTTAACTTTTGCATAGATGCTTCTACAGATGCTGCCCAATATTTTTTCTGTGCTTGTGCGGATTCATCAGCGGCTTCTTGCAGCCATTTTTTTTCCTGTTCGGATAGTTTATTCCAAGATTTCGTACCGATAAGTAGTACATCTGGTATGGAAGAATGTTCGTCTAAGGTATAATATTTACTTACTTCAAAATGATTGGAAGATACAAATGAAGGTGGATTATTTTCTGCGCCATCAACCACTCCTTGCTGGATAGCTGTATAGAGTTCGCCATAAGCCATAGGAGTGGCTGAGCCTCCTAAGGCGTTGACCATATTGATTGAATTTTGACTGTTCATTACGCGTATTTTGAGCCCTTTTAAATCATCAGGAGTTCTGATAGCCTTTGTTTTGGTATAAAAACTTCTACTCCCTGCATCGTAAAAACAAAGTCCGCGTAACCAATACTTGCTTCCTTTTTCTAATAATGATTTACCTATATTTCCTTCTAGGACATTAAAATAATGCTCTTTATCTCTAAAGATATAAGGAATACTCAGCACATTATATTCGGGTACAAAGTTTGACATGGTTGCCGCACTAACTTTGGTAATGGCAACACTACCTATTTGCAATAGCTCTAGGGTTTCTCTTTCTGAACCTAGCTGACCATCAGGGAAAATCTTAATTTTTAGTTTACCGCCTGATTTTTCATCTAGTACTTTCTGAAAGGTTAAAATACCTTTATGTACAGGATGTGATTGTGGCAAGTTATGTGCTAAATTCAAAACTTTAACTTCTGAATTCTTGTTACACGATAGCAATCCGATAAAGAATAATATGATTATTGATTTATGCATACTTACTTAAATTGAAAATATTCTTTTGCATTGTAATAACATATATCTTGCACCATTTTACCTATCCAATCTATATCGTTTGGCAATTCGCCGTTTTCTATATCTTCTCCTAATAGATTGCATAAAATCCGTCTAAAATATTCATGTCTGGGGAAGGATAAAAAACTTCTACTATCAGTCAGCATCCCTACAAACCGACTTAGCAACCCCATATTTGATAAAGTGTTGAGTTGTTTTTCCATACCGTTTTTTTGGTCTAAAAACCACCATGCTGCACCCCATTGTACTTTATTGATACCACCATCGCTATTAAAATTACCTGCCATGGTGGCAAATACTTCATTATCTGAAGGATTTAAATTATATAGAATCGTTTTTGGTAGTTTACTTTCTTTATTTAATTTATTTAAAAAATGAGACAATCCTGTTGCTTGCTCATAATCACCAATAGAATCACATCCAACATCTGCACCTATTTCTTGGGCTAATTTTGTATTATTATTTCTTATAGCGCCTAAATGCAGTTGCATAACCCAGTTTTTATCATGATATAATTTTGCTAATTCTGTGAGAATGGCTAATTGATATTTTTGAATTTCAAGAACATCAATTGGTTTATTGTTAATTCGTTTTAAAAAAATAGTTTCTATTTCGCTATGGGTAAAACTTACAACAGGAATATTTTCCAAGCCATGGTCGGCTAATTTGCATCCCATACTATGAAAGAAATCAATTCTGTTTTTTAGGGATTTAAGGAGCAAATTAAAGGAATTGATGCTAACATTCGATGCTTCGGATAATTGCTCTAAATAGCTTAAAAAGTTTTCTTTTTCAATTAGAATAACATTATCAGGCCTAAAAGCAGGCAACATTTTGATAGCATGCCCACTTTCTTTGAATTGTTTATGATACTGTAAATCATCAATGGGGTCATCCGTAGTACAAAGAATTTCTACCTTCATTTTTAAAAGTAAACTTTGTACAGCATATTCTTTACTTTTTAGTTTATCAGAACACTTTTTATAAATTGTATTTGATGATTTTTTATCAAGTAATTGGTGTACGTCAAAATACCGTTGCAACTCTAAATGTGTCCAATGATATAAGGGATTCCGAAGAGTATACGGAACGGTTTCTGCCCATTTTTCAAATTTTTCTTTATCGGATTTATTTCCGGTAATATATTCTTCAGAAATACCATTTGCACGCATTGCACGCCATTTATAATGGTCGCCATACAGCCAAACTTGGGTAAGGTTATCAAATTGTTTGTCTTTGGCTATGTCTTTTGGCGAGAGGTGGTTGTGATAATCTATTATAGGTAAATCTTTGGCATAGTGATGATATAAGCGTTGTGCTGTTTTTGTTTTTAATAAAAAGTTGTCGTTTATAAATGACATATTTTTTCTTTTGTAATGAGATTCCTTGCCTACCGCAGGCAGGCTCGTCGCTCCTACGGTCGCTCTATCGGAATGACATTTGTTATTTTTTAACTTCCTAAAATACCCATTTCTAAACCACGTAATTCTGCCAAGCCTCGTAATCTGCCAATAGCCGAGTATCCGGGATTTGTTTTTTTGCGTAAATCATCTAACATTTTATGGCCATGGTCGGGTCGCATGGGTATCGGTTTTTGGCGTTTTTGTTGTTCATTTATCAAGGCGCACATTACACGATACATATTTACATCACCTTCTAAATGATTGGCTTCGTAAAAATTACCTTTTTCATCTCGTTTCGTACTTCTTAAATGTATAAAATGAATGCGTTTTGCCAAACGATTAATCATATTTACCAACTCATTATCAGGGTGTACTCCAAAAGAACCTGTGCAAAAACAGAGTCCGTTATTTCGGCTTTCCACTGCATTTATTATCGTTAATACATCTTTTTGGGTACTAACTACCCTTGGTAATCCTAAAATAGGATAGGGTGGGTCATCAGGATGAATGGCTAACAATACGCCACATTCTTCTGCAACGGGTACAATTTCTTTTAAAAATGCAATTAGATTTTTTCTTAATTGGGTAGCATCAATAGTATGATAAGTTGCCAATATTTTATTGAATTCATCCAATGAATTGACACCTTGGGTCATGCCACCCGGTAGACCTGCAATAATATTATTGATTAATTGTTTTTTAGCATCTTCTGAAAGGGTTTTTAGATATTTTTTTGCGGTTTCTTTCTCTTGGGATGAATATTCATTTTCGGCACCTTTACGTTTTAATAGAAATAATTCAAAAGCTGCAAAAGCTGTTTTGTCAAAGCGCAATGCTGAAGAACCATCTTCTAATTTATAATCTAAATCAGTTCTCGTCCAATCGACTACAGGCATAAAATTATAGGTAACTATAGAAATGCTACACTCAGCTAAATTTTGAATACTCAACTTATAATTTTCAATATATTCTTGAAAGTTTCCTGTTCTTCGCTTAATATCTTCATGTACAGGAATACTTTCTACCACCGACCAGTTTAAACCTGCTTTTTCAATGATTTTTTTTCGTTCTTGAATGGCAGTTACTGTCCAAACGTTGCCATTGGGTATTTGATGTAATGCCGTAACTATGCCAGTAGCACCAGCCATTTTAATATCGGCTAATGAAACTGGGTCGTCAGGGCCGTACCAACGAAATGTTTGTTCTAATTTCATGGCGATATTTTATACATTTTTTCTAATTCTTGCATTCCTTTTTCAATAGAAATTATTGGTTTATAATTTAGTTCTCGTTTTGCTTTAGCTATATTTATTGTACAATTTACGGTCATAATATCTGCCGCAAATCTAGTGATGGGAGGTTCGCCTTTTAAATGAAATATTCGCCATATTTTTTCTAATATTAATGCCAAAAGGCTTGATATTTTTCCAGCAATTGACTTGTTTGGAGGAACAATTCCTTGAGTAGCTAATAATTTAGTAAGAAATGATTTAAATGTAACAATTTCATCATCGGTAATAAAATAAATTTCACCACCTTTACCTTTTTCTATGGCTAATTTAATGGCATAAACCAAGTTGTAAATATGAACTATTGACGTTTTAGCTTTGCCTTTATTTATCCACATAAAACTCCCTTTGTTAATTAATTTTATTAGTTCAGGTAGTATGGTTTGATCACCCGGCCCCCAAATCATTCTTGGGCGTATGACAATAGTTTCAAATCCATCTGTTTTATTTGCGCGAATAACAATCCGTTCAGCTTCAGCCTTAGTTTCTGAATACAGGTAAGGTGTGTTTTTAGGATAAGGATAGGTTTCGTCAATATTATCCATTGATTGACCATAAAATAAAGTTGCCTCAGAACTGATATGGATGAACTTTTTAACAGCAGCCTTTTTAGCTATTTCTATTAATTGTTTGGTGCCTTCTACATTAATATCCCAGTATTGTTTTCTAGTACCCCAAGCTTCAACATAGGCAGCGGCATGAATAATTAGTTCACATTTTTTAAGATTTTCTTTGGTTACATGATTTAATGAGCACCTAATCGGTGTAGCACTTAATTGTGTAATTTTTTTTGCAGATTTTTCAGACCGAGCCATGGCAAAGACCTCGTGATTTACAGCAAGTTGTTTTGCAATTGCCCCACCCACAAAACCTGAAGCTCCAGTAATAAAAATTCGCATAGTTGTTTTTTTAAATTGTCAAACTCCGCTAAACGCACTAAAGCCTCCATCAACAGGGACAACAATACCCGTAATAAAGCTAGAATTATCATCACATAACCAATATAAGGTACTTAATAACTCTTCCGGTTTACCAAAACGTTTCAAAGGAGTGTTATTTATTATCGTTTTTCCTCTGTTGGTTAAAGAGCCATCCTCATTCAATAGTAATCTTTTGTTTTGCTTTCCTATAAAAAAGCCGGGAGCAATGGCATTTACTCGTATCTTTTCTGAGTGTTTTTGTGCCATTTCTACTGCTAGCCATTTTGTAAAAATATCAATCGCTGCTTTTGACGTTGAATACCCAACCACTCTTGTCAACGCTTGTTGAGCAGCCATAGAAGATATATTTATGATACTACCCGTGCCTTGTCGTGCCATTTGTTTTCCAAAAACAATAGTTGGCAACACTGTTCCTTGTAAATTGAGTTTGGTAACAGCATCAAAATCATCCATATTCATATCAAAGAAACTATCTTCTGGCATGATGGTAGCACCTTTTATGTTTCCACCTGCAGCATTTACTAAAATATCAATCTTGCCCCATTTTTGTAATATCTCATTACGGGCAGTTTCTAGTTGTTCTTGGTCTAAAACATCAGCTATTAATCCTATAGCTTGACCTCCATCATTTTTAATTTCATCAACTTTGGTTTGAACGGTATTCGTTGTTCTACCTAAAACAGCAACTTTAACGCCTTGTTTTGCAAGGCCTAATGTCATTGCTCCGCCAAGAGCACCAGTACCACCAGTTATTATGGCAACTTTATTTTTTAGATTAGTCATTATTTTAATTTATCTCAAATGTAGCTTGTAATCTAGTATTAGAATCTCCTCCAACCCAAACATCAAAATTACCGGGTTCTACTTCCCACTTTTTATTGATAGTATAAAACTGTAACGTTTCACTATTTATAGTAAAGGTAACTGTTTTAGTTTCGCCACTTTTTAAAAATATTTTTTCAAATCCTTTTAATTCTTTGATAGGACGTGTAATGCTACCCACTAAATCTCTGATATATAATTGTACTACTTCTTCCCCATCTCTATTTCCTGTATTTGTAACATCTACTGACACTTTTATTTTTCCATCTTTTGAGATTTTATTTTTATCTAATTTTAAATTTTTATAGGCAAATGTAGTATAACTCAAACCATATCCGAAAGGATATAATGCTGTTTTTGGAGCATCTCTATAGGTAGAAAAAGTAACATGTTTTTCACTAAAAGGTCTTCCTGTATTTTTTTGATTGTAATACAAAGGTTCCTGACCCACATTATGTGGAAAAGAAACGGGTAATTTTCCTGATGGGTTATAACCTCCAAACAATACATCTGCAATGGCATTACCCGCTTGTGAACCTAAATGCCAACATTCTAAAATTGCAGGAACATGTTGAACTGACCAAGAAATATCCATGGGACGACCGTTCATTAGGGTAATCACTATGTTTTTGTTTACTTTATAAATAGCTTCTAATAATTCTTGTTGTACGCCGGCAAAACTAATATTGGTTTGACTTCTTCCTTCACCGGTTTGTAAAGCCATTTCGCCAATGGCTAATATAACAACATCTGCATTTTTAGCTGCTTTTATAGCTTCTTGAAATCCTGATTTATCAGTAGTATTAAAGTGCAAGGGCAATAAAAATGTTTGTCCGATTTTTTTATCAGTAACAATATCACAACCTTTTGCGTAGGTTATTTTAGTTGTTTTCGGCACAGCATTTTTAATGCCTTCCAATAATGAAACAGCTGAATCTCTACCTCCTTTTGCTCTCCAGTTTCCTAAAGGGGTGTCTTTATCGTCAGCTAATGGCCCGATAACGGCAATGTTTTTTATACTTTTATTTAAAGGTAATAAATGGGTTTCATTTTTTAATAAAACGATAGATTTTTTAGCTACTTCACGAGCAAAATCTTGATTTTCTTTGGTATAAATTTCATTTTTTTCACGTTCTTCATTACAATATTTGTAGGGGTCATCAAAGAGGCCTAATCTAAATTTAATTCTTAAAATACGTTTAACAGCATCATCAATTACACTTTCTTTAACTTTCCCTTCTTTTACCAATTCTTCGAGATGTGCTTGGTAGGTATGGGATTCCATGTCCATATCACTTCCTGCATTTGCAGCAATTTCAGCAGCCTGTTTTTTATCTTTGGCATAGCCATGGGCAATCATTTCACCAATAGAACCCCAATCAGAAACGATAAACCCATCCCAATTCCAATCTTTTTTTAAAATGTCTCTTTGTAAAATTTTATGACCAGTGGCAGGTATACCATCTATTTCATTAAAAGCATTCATAAAGGTCGCAATGCCTGCATCTGCAGCTTCTTTAAATGGAGGTAATATGGTATTATGTAGTTCGAATTCTCCTATATTAACGGTATTATATTCTCTACCAGCCTCGACAAATCCATAACCAGCAAAATGTTTGGCACAGGCGGCAACGGTATTATTTTTTGACAAATCATCTCCTTGAAAACCTTTGACTCTGGCAACACCAATTTGTGCCGTAAGATATGGGTCTTCACCAGAACCTTCCATAATACGTCCCCAACGTGCATCGCGAGAGACGTCTATCATAGGGGCAAAAGTCCATTGTATACCAGCGGCAGATGCTTCACTAGCAGCAATTGAAGCTGACTTTTTAATAATATCTAAATCCCAACTGGCACTTTCGCCTAAGGGAATTGGAAATATGGTTTTAAAACCATGAATGACATCGTAACCAATAATTAATGGAATTTTAAGGCGTGTATTTTCCATCACTATCTTTTGAGCTTCTCTTGTTTTTGCAACAGACACCACATTGAGCATTGAGCCAACCTCTCCATTTTTTAATTTTTCAAGTTTATCTTCATCATTAACATTTGAGGGTGGGCCGGTAACATCCCAACTGCCATTGTATTGATTCATTTGTCCGACCTTTTCTTTTAAGGTCATTAATGCTAAAACGGAATCGACTTTACGTTCAATTTCTGCATCCGTATTAGAACTAGTCATTGAGCTTGTTGTTTTTTTATCTGAACAGCTAAATGTGAGAAATAATGAAATTAATAAAGTAATTTTATATTGCATTAGTTGGTTTTTTTATTGATGGTTACTTCTATATATACTGGTAAATGGTCTGATGGGTATTTCAACTCTTTTGAATCACTAAACACGGCATATTTATTTATTTTTATCTTGTTGTTTTTTGAAATGAATATATAATCTATTCTTTTGGTAACCGGTTTACAAAATTGAAAGGCGTTAAAAGTGCCTGTTGGACCAAATGGTTTTTTTATTGAAATTTCTTTGGTATCTAATAAATCTGTTTTAATAATTTGTACAGGTTTGCTATTAGACTCTGCATTAAAATCGCCCATTAAGATGAGCGGATGATTATTAGTATTAATCTTTTTTATTTTTGATAAGATTAATTGAGCACTTTCTTCTCTAGCTTTGAATCCGACATGATCTAAATGTGTATTGAACACCCAGAATTTAATTTTCGATTCTTTTTCTAAAAATAAACCATAGCTACATATTCTTGGATAGGCAGCATCCCAACCTTTTGAAGGTTGGGTTGGGGTAGGTGATAGCCAAAATGTATTTTCTTCTAACAATTTAAATTTTTCTTTATTATACAAAATAGCAGAATATTCGCCTTTTCCATCAGCATTTCTACTTTTTCCTATATAGGTATGGTTGGGCATTACGGAGTCTAAATAAAATAACTGAAAAGGCAAGCCTTCTTGAATTCCTAAGAAATCGGGATTGTAAAAATTGATTTGATCGGCAAGAAATTCTTTACGATACTGCCATGAATTTTCGCCATCATCTGCCAAACCGTACCGTACATTGTAAGTCATTACAGAAATATGCTGAGAATGAGAATATTGAGTAAAAATTATTGTACATAAAATAGTAAAAACAAATTTGAGCATAATTTTTTATTTTAATTGATATACTCTTACATAATCGATAGTCATTTGAGTTGGAAACACATTATCATCAATTCCTTTTTGTGCACCCCACATTCCTCCAATGGCATTGTTTAGTTTTAAATTAAAGTTCTGATTAAATGGCCATTCATTAGTTGTTTTGTGCTCATTAATGGTATGAAGATATACTTTTCCATCTAATAAAAAATCAACTTTTTCGGGAGTCCATTCAATGGAATATATATGAAATTTGTCATAAGGTTGGTCTATAAAAACTCCTTGAGTTTTTTGATTTTTTTTAATGTGATTATATGTTTTAGAATGTACAGAGCCGAAAATAGTGTCTTTATTGAAACCCACATGTTCCATGATGTCTATTTCACCACATTGGGGCCAACCTACTTCTTTTTTGTTTTCACCGAGCATCCAAATTGCAGGCCATTGACCAACCCCTTTTGGTAATTTAGCTTTGACTTCTATTTTTCCATATTTCCATGCTACTTTTCCTTTGGTTGTTAAACTTGCCGAAGTATATTGTGCAGAATCAATTTTAAGAATATAATGCAACCAAGTACTATCTTTAAATCTTGTACTCTCAAAATCTTTATTTGCAATTTTCTCTTTATGAGCTTCAATAATTAAATGTCCGTTTTCTACACGAGCATTTTTTAAACTATCTGTATAATATTGTTTTTCATGATTTCTTATAAAACCTATTTCATACTTCCATTTTGTTGCATCGGGTTTACCAGCAGTATTAAATTCATCAGCCCAAACGAGTTGATAGCTTTTTGATAAAACCGCTGTTTTCTTATCTTTTGAACAAGAAAACAGCAGTAATAAACTAATCAAATTTACTATAACATTACACTTTCTAATCATTAATAATAATATTGTTTTTTCATTTTTTTATAAAAGGATTGTACTGTAAAAAATGCTTTCTTTTTAATGCCACGATTCGAAATCAACCCCTTTCGATTCCATCCATCTTGAATAATTGGCAATACTCTTTTAGGTGATCTGAAATCATTTAATATCCAAGGGCTTGTACCTCTAATATTGGGTATTTTTTCTATCATTTTTAAGTTTTGTTGGTAGAGATATTCTTGGTATTCCTCTGTCCAACGTTCTTTAATGGTACCGTGTAATCCTTGTAAAGCACCACCACCAAATTCAGAGATAACAACGGGTTTATTGTATTTTATTTTCCATTTTGCATTGGGAGCGTCTTCTAACGAGCCTCCGTACCAACCTGTATATTGATTAAAAGCGACAATATCCATGTATTGTCCTATTTCATCATCAACAACATTGATTCCCTCTTTATAGTGTTTTTCTAGAGCTGCACTAATTAAACGGGTAGTATCCATGCTTTTAGCATGTTCGATTAAAGTTTTTAAAAAATTATTTCTAGGTTCAGAAACAGGTGTTTCATTTGCCATAGACCAAATAATAATAGATGCTCTGTTTTTATCTCTTGTGACGGCTTCGGTTAATTGGTTTTTTGCTTTTTGTAGTACCTTTTCATTGGTAAAATCGACTGTCCAATACACAGGTATCTCTTCCCAAACCATCAAGCCCATTTTATCAGCTAATTTTATAATATACTCATTGTGAGGGTAATGTGCTAAACGCACATAATTACAACCCAGTTCTTTTGCCCATGTTAAAGCAACCAGCGCGTCGGCTTCATTATAAGCTCTGGCACCACGCATGGCGTTTTCTTCATGAATACAGATACCTCTTAAAAAGATAGACTTACCATTCAGTAGAATATTTGGGCCGTCAGTTTCAATGGTTCTAAAACCAATTTTATCTTTTAAGGTTTGATGAGATGTAATAATAAACACATCATATAATTTAGGTGATAAAGGTGACCAATATTTTATTTTTTTAGTGTTGATTTCATAGCTAATTTTCCCATCGACAGTGGTGTAGAAAGTCTTCTTTATTTTTAATTCGGGTATGGAAATGGTTACTTTTTCATTTTTAAGGGCATTCGTTAATTTAATACTACCCGAAATAGTGTTTTTATTGCCTTTTTTAAGCTGAATAGTATAATCTTGGATAAAGGTAGCGGGTTCTTCTATGAGTTTTACATCTCTTGTAATTCCGCCATAGTTCCACCAATCAGTATTAATGGTAGGGATGGCTTCTTTAAAGCGTTTGTTATCGACTTTTACTACTAAATAATTGTCAGTTGGCTTTACCACAGAAGTAATTTCAAAATTAAAGGGCGTAAAGCCTCCTTCATGTACGCCTAATTTTGTACCGTTTAGATATACTTCGGCTTTGTAGTTTACTGCGCCAAAATACAGAAATAAGCGATTGTCTTTTTTAGATAGTTGATAGTCAAAAGATTTTTTATACCAGATAGTTCCCTCGTAATAGAATAGTTTTTCTTGTTGCGAATTCCAATCGCCCGGAACTTGTAGGGTTGGTGATTTGTCGAAATCATATTCAATCAAAGCCATTGTATCATCGGTATGATAATTATTGTAAAAAGCCGATTTATTGGTTTCTTTTAATTGATCATAAGGTTCATATCGATAGTTATAATAGCCGGTCTCATAAGGATCAACAATATAATGCCAAGTACCATTGAGTGTTGTCGAGTTTCTGTTGCTTGTATTTATAAGTAACTCTTGTGATACTCCTATAAGAGGTGTAAGAAACAAGAATTTTATGAGGATAGACTTTAGCATAAATCTAATGAAATTTATAATCGTTCAATGGATTCCTGATTCCGAAGCCTCGGGTAGGAATGGCAACATTAATCTTTCAAATAGGGTGCAAGAATTTTTGTCCATAATTGATACCCTATCTCATTCATGTGTAAACCATCTTTTACAAACCATTTTTTACAGGGTTTCCCATCTTGACAAATCATTGGTGAAAAAATATCTACAAAAAAGCCATTCGGTTTTGTGTTTAGATATTCATTAATCATGGTATTGGCTTTTTTCATTTCCAATACTTTACTCCAACGATTTAAACTGGGTTTTATAGCAATATAATATACCTTAGTTTCAGGTAATTTGGCTTTTATCATACCCAATAAGGTACAAAAATCACCAAAAACTATTTCGGCAGATTTACCTACTTGTACGTCATTATCGCCTGAATAGATAACAATTTTTTTAGGATGATATGTAAGAATTATCTGATTAAAATTTTCGATGAGGTCTATAATTTGAGAGCCTCCAAAGCCTCTATTTAAAATGTGGGGATTATTAAAATCTTTTGCAGGGTTTTTCCAAAATTTAATAGAGGAACTTCCGGTAAAGAGAATTCCCCCCTGAGCGGGGGAACCTCCATTCAAACTGTCAAAGGCATTGATTTCATCTTTCCATTTATTGTCATACGCTTGTCCCGAAATTTTGGGGGTAGCAAATGCTAAAAATAAAATGAAAACAAATAAGGTGTTTTTAATTTTCATAATGTATCTATATTAATATCCATCATTTTGAGGGTAATTGGGGCCTAACAGGTCAATTTCATTTTGATCAATAGGCCAATTAACATGTTTAGGTTCAACCCTATCTCTAATTTCTGTCCTAAAATTATCATTACCTCCATGGTCTTGTACATAACTTACAAACACACCTCTTCTTTTTAGTGTATAAAAGCGTTGGCCTTCAAATGCTAATTCTCGAGCTCTTTCGTCTAATATAGCGGCTTCATCGAGTACGGTTGCATCTGCAGCACCGGCACGGTTTCTAACGGCGTTTAAATATTGTAGTCCGGCACCTGTATTTCCGAGTTCCATTTCGGCTTCGGCAGCTATTAAATAGGTTTCGGCCAACCTGTAAATCATAATATTAGATATTTCCGTCGCCGAACTTGGGTCGGCAGCTTCGTCTAAAAATTTTAAGCAACCCGGATTCAAGCGTTCATAATATTTATTTCTTTCGCCTGAATCTGTACTAAATTGGTCATAAATTCTAATCGTGTCACCCAAACTAACTCCGGCAGGTAAATTATCAGCATCGTTATAGGTATAATAGCTAATATAATATGTACCATCATCTCTAGTGTCATTAGGGTCTTCTTTTAACAAATTTCTAAGATAATCATTTAATGTTAAAAACCCTAGGCTCCTGTTACCATTTTCTAAGGAGTATTTCGCACCGGGAACTTTATCATACCTCGCTACTAAGTTAAAATGAATTAAATTACGATTACCGCCACCAATCTCACCGTCTGAATAGACAATAGCATGAAGGGTTTCGCTATTGTTAAGGTCTCCGGCAAAGACATCTTTTGTATTGGGCACCAAACTATAATTACCATCATTAATTACGGTTTCAGCTTGGGATGCAGCGGTAGCCCAGTCTTGTTGCCATAGGGCGGTTTTAGCTCTCATGTGTCGAGCTGCTGCTTGTGTATAACGGCCAAATTGTGGAGTTGTCATGTCTAAATTTGCTATGGCAAAATCAAGGTCACTATTAATTAAAGCAAAAATTTCTGCTTCTGACGATTTGTCTTGTGGCCTATCAAAAGCATTATCGGGAGTTGTGGGTTCTGTTTTAATAAAGATATTGTTAAACATTCGGTATAGTGAAAAGTAAGCTCTTGCCCTAAAACATTTTGCTTCACCTAGAATTTGATTACGCCTGCCTTCATCGATATCTTGAATTTCTTCGGCTGCTTTAATAATGGCATTTGCCCTGTCAACAATTCTATAAAAATGCCTCCAAATAACGCCTACGCGGGCAGAAGTACCAAAATCTGCAACTTCTTCACCCCAAATATAACGCCCTATCAAAGACCCGGCTCCGGCTCTAGGAATAACCAAGTCTGTGCGGTTTTGCAAAATCAATGAAATCATCCATTCGTTTTGTCCTTTTTCATAAATATTTCGTTCTAAATTGTACAATGCTACAACACCAGATTCTAATCCTTCGGGTGTATTTAACACAAAATCTACCGATGTGTCTGAAAGCAATTCATCTTGAAGAAAGTCTTGGCATGACACCGAAAGAAACAAGGCGCATACGAATACAATACTTTTTTTACAATTGATTATTTTTTTCATGGTTTATATTTTTAATATTTTAAAATCCTAATTTCACTCCAAATGTAAATCCTTTGGCATCCGGAAAATCTCCCGGGTTGTTTTCTGGACTGTATGATTTGTAGTCTGTAATAGTAAAAAGATTGGTTGCAGTAATATAAGCTTTGGCATTTTTTAAACCTATTTTACCAATAGCCTCTTTAGGAATATTGTATCCTAAAGTTAAGGTTCTAAGCCTTACATAAGAGGCATCTTGAACGGCTAGTGCAAATAGAAAAGGGTCTTGCCTGTCTGCATTGGGTCTTGGAAAAGTAGTGGAAGGGTTTTCAGGTGTCCAATAGGGTACTTTAATACCATTGAGAGCTCCTTGCAAGGTGCCTCCTAAATTAAAATCGGCTAAATACGGATTTACTTTGGTAGCTCCTTCAACAATAAATAAATCGGCAAATAATTCAAAGTTTTTATAGGCAAGATTGGTAGAAATTGAACCGTACCAATCAGGGTTTTTATCGATTATTATTTTATCATCGTCATCTATTTTTCCGTCTCCATTTTGATCGACTACCCTAATATTACCGGGGCCAATATCTGTTTGGTCTGCTTGAGCAGAGGCATCAATTTCTGCTTGGGTTTGGAAGATACCGTCAAATTGCTGTTGGCGGATAATATCGAGTGATTCGCCAACGAATAGGCCTTGTGAAGGAAAATCAATAGGGTTTCCGTCAGCATCTAACTCACCTGTCAACTTAGTAATCTCATTTTTATTGGTTGAGAATGTTGTTGTTACTGACCAACTTAATTTCTCTTTCCTAATAATATTAGAGGTCAATGAAAATTCAAAACCTTTATTTTCAACATTACCAATATTAAAAGTAGTAACTTTAAATCCTGATGTACCTGATAAAACACGGTCTAATAATAGGTCTTCTGTTTTGGCATTATAATATTCTAAAGTACCTCTAAATAAATTTTTAAATAATCCGAAATCAAGGCCTAAGTTAAAAGTCTTTGTGGTTTCCCATGTTAACTTGGGGTTTGGAAGCCTAGTAAGAGGTAAAAAACCACCGGAAGTAGTATTGTCTCCAAAGACAAAAGGTAAAAAATCTGCAACACCTAGGGTACGTGTTGAAGGTGCGCCTTGATTTCCGGTTTCTCCATAGCTAAGGCGTAATTTTAATTCATTTATATTTTTACTATTTTCTAAAAAAGATTCATTTTGCATTTTCCATGCAAAAGCGAAGGCAGGAAAAAATGCCCACTTCTTACCTTCAGCAAAAACTGAGGCACCGTCAGCTCTAGCTGTTACGGTAAATAAATATTTATCTAAAAAATTGAGACGAGATCTCCCCATAAAAGAGACTAACCTTCTACGGGTAACATCTCTTTCTTCACTATTCACCTCTGAAGCCAAGCCATTAAACCCTAGGTCATCGTTCGGAAAATTAGATTTTTCGATACTATTTCTTGTAGTTTTTATTTCATCTACCGATTGCACTAAGGTAAAATCTAATTTACTTTCATTTTTTAAATCTAAGGTATAATCGAGTTGATTTTCAATTTGATATTCCTGACCTGTCCTATCGGTTAATATAGCCAAGCCGTTTATGCCGTCATCGCCACTTGAATGTAAACTTGAGCGATAGATATTTTCGGTTCCTAAACTTCTTCTTAAAAAAGCATTAAACCTATAGGATAAATTTGGCAATAACTTATAATTGCCAACAAAATTCAAATCGGTAATTGTTTTTTTAACTTGGTCTTTAGATTCTCTCAGGTTCCATAACGGATTAAAGAGGGTAGCACTAGGCCCTGTTGGGTTTCTTATAAGATTGCCATTTTCATCAAAAGGGATAGCCAATGGCGATAGGGTAATAAAATTAAGTGAAGCAGTACCACCAAACCTTCTACTTTCAATATCTTGGGTACTTGTTGTAAAGTTTATATTTGCTTGTACATTTAATTTTTCACTAATTTTTTGATCGATATTTACTCGTAAAGATCCTCTTTCGAACCCCGAAGTAGGTATCAACCCCTTTTGGTCGAAAAAACTTGCACTAGCGTATATTTTTGTATTTTCTGTACCGGCGCTTAAACTCAAAGAATGATTTTGAGTTTGTTGGGTTCGTAATACCAAATCTTCCCAATTTACAAAATTGCCATTTTGCAAGGCTTGTAATTCAAATTCATCAAAGTTGACAGAATCATCGAAAAATGTACCATCCGGATTGGTTGTGCGCAATGCTTCTCTTCGCAACTGAGCAAATTCTTGAGGGTTGTATAAATCGAAGTTTTTTGTCAATTCTTGTGTTGTATAATATCCGTGATAATTAAGGGCTATTTTTCCTTCTTTACCTCTTTTGGTAGTAATTAAAATAACACCATTGGAAGCCCTAGATCCGTAAATAGCTGTTGCGGAAGCATCTTTTAGTATCTCAATAGAAGTTACATCATCGGCAACAACATCATTGATATCGTCAAAAGGAAGTCCGTCAACAATAACCAACGGTTCGTTGCCAACTAATTGAGAGGTTTTACCCCTAATTAAAATATTAGAATTACCACCGGGTCTTGCGTCTGTCAAATTTACTTGTACGCCAGCAGCCCTACCACGTAACATTTCTGACACATTGGTTGTGGGTATGGCTACTGCTTTGTCAATATCTACACTGGCAACAGAGGCTACAATATCGCTTCTTTTTTGAGTACCGTAACCAACCACTACAACTTCTTCCAAAGCATTTGCATCTACTACCAAGGTTATTGTTAATTCACTGTCGGTTATGGTAACATCTTGAGATTTATATCCAATAAAAGAAACTACTAATGTGGTAGCATCGGAAGCTACATTTAACGAAAATTTACCGTCAAAATCTGTTGATGTTCCATTATTGGTACCTTTTTCTACTATTGAAGCCCCCGGCAAGGGTGAATTATCTTCAGATGATAGAACGATACCCTTCACTGTTTTTTGTGCTTGCACTGAGGCCATACAAAAACTAAAGAATACAAAAAGTGAGAATAACATTTTCACTTTTTTAGAAAATAATCTTAATTTCATATAATTTGAGTTTAGTTAAACTTTTGAGTCAACTTTTGCTTTGAAAAATGTCCAAAGGTTAAGTTTTTGTTAAAATTAGAAGTAAAAATTATTAAATTGTCATTTTACACCTCAACAAAAAATATACATGCTGAATTTAATATGTTATTTTTAATGTATTACTAAAGAACACCTTTTAATAAAGCGTTTGTAGTGTATATTTATAGTGTGTAAGATGTAGTTTTTTTATAATTTTTATCGCTATACCGTTTTCGTTGAGGTAATGTTGTGGTAAAAAACTATTATGTTGAGGTGTTAAATTTCTAAGATATAGTTTTTAAGACTTATATTTTATGGCAACTCACTTTTAATCTGCCTGTTGTAGGTATAGAATGTCTAGAAATTTGATATAGATTTCTCTTATGGTAGCCTATTGACGATAGGAAAATTTAATAAAACTAAACTATATTAAGTGCTACTAAAGCATATTCAGCATAATAAGGCTAAGTTCTATTTACCACAGCAAAAAATAGCAACTACTCTCCTGCAAGGCCTCGAAGGCCTTGTAGGTATTAAAATTAAGACCTACAAGGTTTGATAAACCTTGCAGGAGAATTTTATGGTAAAAACAGGATGCTATCATAGTTCCCATTTTTTATTTTAGAATGATATTTAATAATTTAGTTATTATGCTGTTCTAATTAGAACTTAGCTCATAATAATAACGTTGATTGATTGTTTATTATCGTTTTATCAATTTTTTAGAAATATTTTTTTCGCCTGATATAATTTTAATAAAGTAAATTCCTTCGACTAGGTTTTGAAGCGGAATTGAAATATTTTTACTGTTAAAATTTTGTTTAAAAATAGAAACGCCCAGTTCATTAAAAATTTCAATATTTACTTTGCTGGATATGCTATTCTCAATTTCTATTTGTAGAATATCATTCACCGGATTCGGATACATTTTAATAGCATTGTAAAATGCAATATCAGAAACGGTAAGTACTGAATTCGGGTCTAATGCCCCGCGAAATATTTCTGCGGTAATTCCCGGCCATCCTTTATTCGATAAATCAATTGCACCGGATGCGGCCAAACCGGTTGGTGAAGGAACATAATGGGTGTCTAATTCTGGATTGCCTTCAATGCCTGAATTTTCCAAACCGGGAGTATAATATTGTCTTGAGAAACTTATATATTGAGAATCGCTTTTTAAATCATTGAGGTGCGCAAAATTTTTCTTTGAGCCATTTTCGGTTGTAAAGATGTCTGTAAACATATTGTGAAAAGAACTAGTTGATGCGATTGTTCTATAATATAAGTTGCCGTCAAAGATTTGAGAACCGTCTTGAATTCGTGCATTGCGAATCATAAAAGCATAGAAATTTTGGGGAATGTTGGTATCCCATTTTTGCAATATTATATTGTTATATACTTCATGGGGTTGGTTTGTATCGAATGAAGAAATGGTATAAGAAATTCCTGTTCCGCCACGGTCAACGTCTTGGCCGATAATGAGTGTATTATGATATATTTTCCATGGGTCGGCACCGGTTATGGAGCTTTTTGTATGCATACCGAATGCCCTTCCAGTTGCCATCCCTGTGCCAAAAGGGCCATCATTTTTATCATCCAATTGGTTATTGGGATCTATTCTTCCATAGAGCGTTAATTCACTAGCATCAATAATATTATGATGAATATATTTTGTACCTATTTTTCCTGAAGGAGGCTGCCCTGAACCATTCCATGAAATGCCGGCGGTTACACTTGTCATACTATTATGATCTATTTCGATATCATAAGACGCTGAACCCAATTGTAATACATCGTCTTTAATTTTATTTAAAGTGTTATGATGTATGTGTATTTGATGTGGGCCTTTAGTGGCATCGATGGCGTCAAAATGATTTGAAAAATTACAATTTGAGATGGTTATATTATAAGGGTTATCAACCATAGAAATGGCAGCACCTTGCATTAAGTGCATAGGGCGCAATGAAGCTGTTGGCTTTTTTACATCACTACGGGCTAACCACGGGGGTAAAAACCCTGTAAATTGAACATTGTCAATAGTAATATCATGGCTTCTATCTCTAATTTGTACATCAAACCTACCGCCCATAATCTGACAATTTTTTAAGAAAATATGATGTGAACCTGTTGCGAAATAGGCTACTGTATTGGCATATTTGAGACCCATCCCTTCTATGATTAGGTATGATGCATTGGCATTAAAAGTAAAGAGCCTATCGGCATCGGCAAAAATATGTAACTTTACTTGCGTTGGATTTACATTTGACGGAAAATTATACTCTTGTGAAAACCGGCTAAGATCGTGTTGATAGATGCTGTGTTCTAAACGGACGTATATTTTTTGGTCGCCCGTATTGTAATAAATACCGGGGCCACAATAGGTATTGCCGTCATTGGCATAATTTTGATTGTTGCTGATAAAAGGGGCAAAACGTTCATAACTCAACAATTTCCAATTTCCATTATTATTTCCCATATATCCATAAACATCCTTGTTTATTGATGGGTAAGTGCTGATAGATTTGTAGATATTTTTAGAGGAATCGTATAATTCCCAAGCAATATTTGAGGTATTAAAAAATTCGGTAATCGAGCCGTCTATTACCGGATGTTCACCGGGGAAATTTTTAATAGTAATAGGAGCATTGGCAGTACCGCTAATGACAATATTTATATTTTTCTCATGATAAGTGCCCTCTCTAATAAGTAGAATATCACTCGGCGAAAGTTTAGGAATGCTGTTTTTAATGGTGCGCCATGGTTGTGATTGGCTACCAATATTTGCATCATTTCCGCTAGGAGAAACATAATAAGTGGCTTGTGAAAAGGAAAGATTGAAAGTAATACAAAGCATCCAAAGTAATGGGTAAATTTGTTTCATCTATTTCTTTTTTTACAAGTTTGTAGGGAGGTAATTATAATTCGCTCAAAGACATTTTTTTGCCTATCTATTGAAATTTAGATTTTATCAATATTGTGCCCTTAATCAAATACAAAACGTTGGTTACTGGCATATTATTGCATAATCTGTTTCGATGAAATACTTATAGCTAAATTTCTAAGATGTGGTTTACCAGACTTTCATCATGAGTTAAATTCATTTTTTTGCGCAACCGATAGCGTTTTATTTCGACACTTCTTACAGATATGTTGAGCAAAGGAGCAATTTCTTTAGAAGATAAATTCAAACGCAAGTAGGCGCAAAACCGTAAATCATTAGGAGTTAAATTTGGATGTGCTTTTTTTACCTTATCTAGAAAATGTTTGTCAGCATTATTGAAGGCCTCTTCAAAAAATTGCCAATCTTTTTGATTGTTTAAATTTTTGTCTATTAGTTTTATAATAGTTGAATTGTCTTTGTGGTTACTGTTTTTTAATTCTTTTTTAATACTGCTCAACACTTCATTTTTTTTAATAATGCTCATGGTTGAAATAGCCAATTCTCTATTTTTACTTTCAATATCTTGTTTTAACTTTTCATTTTTAATTCGAACAATCAATTCTTCATTTGCTGATTGTTTTAGTTTAAGTTGTTTGTGGTAGTATTTTCTATAAGTTCTATGTGTAAGAAGGATGATAAAAGAAAATAATAATACATACCCAATCAAAGCTAAACTAGAAAAGTACCATGGTTTGTTTATTGTAAAGGCATAGTTGACGGTATTTTTTGACAGTTTGTTGCCAATTTTTGCCCGAACATAAAACGTGTAATTACCAAAAGAGAGATTTTCGAAACTTACTTCGTGTTTACTAGACCACTCCGTCCAGTTAGAAAAAAGTCCATCAAGTTTATATTGGTACTTTACTACTAAAAATTTATCATATTCCGGGACGCTATAATTAAATGTAATAATACCTGGTTTGTAATCCAATGTTCCATTGATTTTTTTATCAACCTGTTTTTTTTCATCTTTTTCAATGTTTTTTAAACTTACCGAATTTAGATAGATGTTATAGTCTTTTGTATAGTTTATTTTTGAAAGATCAATAATGATATAACCATTAGCGGTTCCAAGTAAATATTCTTTATTCTTAATTTTGCAAATATTCTCATACCCCACCATTCCTTTTCTAAGGTAAAAAGGAATGGAAATCTGATATATTTTCGGAGTATTGGTTAAATTATCAATGGTTAAATAATTAATATTATCATTTGAAAAAGCCCATAATTGTTGCTGTTTGTCAGCAACTAATTTTCCTGATATATATTTTTCTTTTTCAATTAACCGGCTAAAGATACTGTCATAGATAAAATTTTCACCAATAGAATCGTATTTGAAAATGCCCCCTTCATATGCATATAAAATATCGTTTTTATATTTGATTAAACTTGAGTTCTTTCCAATGATTAATTTTGGTTCTAAATAAAGGGTTAAAACTTTTGTTAGTGTATTATTGAGATTAAGCCTGAATACGCCTTTATAACCGTGGCTAACCCAAGCCTGATGCTTATTGTTAATTTCAAAATACCTTGCAGAATTGTCAAAACCTTCAATTTTATTTTTTACCCTCCAAGAATTATTTTCTTTTTGGAGTACGTATAAACCGCTATAATTTCCCTGTAATAATGTATTTTTATAGTTAGGTATTGGTTTAATTCCCCAAGTTCCCGGAATACTGCTAATTATTGTTGCTTTATTTTTATCGATTAAAAAAGTACCATTATGGTGAGCACAAAAAAGTTGATTATTATTGTATACGAATAGATTCCAAACTTGACCCGAAGTTCCTTCTATAAATTTGAAGGTACCATTATTATCATTTAATTTTTTATAGAATAGCCCTTGATTTGTACCTAAATAGAGATAATTATCAAAGATTGTTGAGATATATACAGTGCCTAATATACCCTCATCATCATTAAATATTTTAATTGGAGATTTTACATTTATACAATTGATGCCATTGTCTAATCCAACCCAAACATTTTTGTCATGATCTTCAAATAAAGAAAGTGCCGTATTATTACTAAGTCCATTTTTTTGATTTATTTGGTATTCTACCATTCCATATTGATTTACGTGAATAATTCCGTTTGAAATGGTGCCTAACATAAAACTCTTATCCTCTAGTTGAATGCTGTTAAAAACACTCATTGACTTTATAAAATCATTAACAGGTACTTTCCATTTAAAAAGATGGTTGTTGGTTAAAACATAAAAACCAGATTTACGGGTTTGAATGAGTAATTGACTATTTAATGTAAATATATTTATGACCTTGTCGTTTTTTAAAGTGGTATTGTTTACAACTAAAGCTGGGGTGCCGTGTTCGATTTTGTAAATTCCCTCGTTGATAACGTGGTAATATATTGTGTTATTAACATTAAATACTTTTGTAATGATATTTTTTGAATTAATAATTTTAAAATTACCTGTTACCGTATTGTAAAAATAAATACGCTCTTGAGATTGAAATAACACCCATTCTTTATAAGTACGAATATTCCAAATATTCTCATCTTCAATTAGTTTTTTCTTGTATTTCTGCGCTAAAGAATGGTAGTTGAGTTTCCCAATAGTATCTTTTTCATAATAGCCAAATTCTTTAAAGCAACCTATGTAAATTTTATTGTCTATGGCTTTTACAGACCTGATAATGGTATTGTTGGGTGAAGGGTAGAGTTGCCAATTTGCGCCATTAAATTCTAGTAAACCACCGCTATTTGCAATATAAATATAATTGTTTGACGCTTGTGAAATCATCCAATTTTGATTTTCACCGCCATAATCTTCGGGTGAAAATTTTTCAATTGGAGGTAGTTCTTGAGCACTAAACAAAAATGGAGCTAAGAATGCGAAATGAAAAATAAATATTTTTATGAGATAACTCATTTCTATCTTGTGAATGGATAAAGTATTACCAAATTTACGACTCTCATATTTATCAAATATAGTAATTATAAAATTAAAATATATAAATTGTATAGGTATTATATATTTATCACTGAATAAATTAATATTGTAATAATCTTATTTTCAACATTTTATAATCAACTTGTGGTATTCATAATTAATAGTTGTTATGCTTGTGTTGTATATAAAGCTAAACTAATATACTTAATGTTCAAGGCAAAATAACAAAGGTAGATTATCTATTCGTTTTTTATTAAATCAAAAAACAATATCTATAAATCTAGTTTGGAATAAATATGAATTGGAACGTTTTATAAATAATTTATTTCAAATGCCTTTACGGCTCTGCCTATTTTTAGTTCTATAAGATTTTGTACTGACTTAAGAAAAAGAGTTAAATTTTAAATTGTATGTTTTAGAGTTTTCTAAAGTCACATTTGAAAATATGAATTTTACTGGTGAATTGTTTTAAGAATTGATTATTTCTTAAAGAAGTATTATCTTGCAACAAATAGCAGCAAATGCTATGATTTTAACTTCTGTGTGCAAATTGAGTGCAAATGAAAAAAGACCTTAAGAGTATAAATACTCTTAAAGCCTTTCTTTACTAAGCTCCTCCTCTTGGGCTCGAACCAAGGACCCTCTGATTAACAGTCAGATGCTCTAACCAACTGAGCTAAGGAGGAATTTATTTCCCGTTTGGGTGTGCAAATATAATTGTTTTTCTATTTTCTGCAAGCAGTAAATACAATTTTTTTTGATGAATCGAAATTTGAAATAACAAGCCATTTATAATTATGTCGTTCTATTAAAAAGTGTATTTTTGTTTTTCAAACTAAATAATCATTTAATGGATAGGTTTTCCTTTTTAAATGCTGCACATACAGGTTTTATTGAAGACTTGTATCTTAAATATTTGACAAATCCTGATGCTGTTGAACCAAGCTGGAGAAGTTTTTTTCAAGGTTATGATTTGGCAAATACCGATTATTCTCTAGAAGGTGAAGAAACGACAGCTGTTGAAGTCCCCGAACATGTCCATAAAGAATTTCAAGTAATCGAATTGATGAATGGCTACCGTTCTAGAGGTCATTTGTTTACAAAAACTAATCCGGTAAGGGCACGCCGAAAGTATGAACCCACATTGGCTATTGAAAATTTCGGATTGTCAAAAGACGATTTGGATACCGTTTTTGACGCCGGGGAAATACTGGGAATTGGCAGGGCTACACTAAGAGACATTATTGCCCATTTAGAAGAAGTATATTGCGATGCTATTGGTATTGAATATATGTATATCCGCCAGCCTGAAGAAATAAAATGGTGGCAAGAGAAATTACACAAAGATAATAACCATCCCAAATATTCTGTTGACGATAAAAAACATATCCTTTCAAAATTAAATCAAGCCGTTACTTTTGAACAATTTTTACAGACCAAATACGTAGGGCAAAAACGCTTTTCCTTAGAAGGAGGAGAAACTTTGATTCCCGCCATTAGCATGACCCTTTTCAACGCCGTTGATAAATTTGCTTTGGAAGAATGTGTAATCGGAATGGCTCACCGTGGGCGGTTAAATACACTGATAAATATCTTTAGAAAACCCGTACGCGAACTGTTTAGTGAATTTGAAGGGAAAGATTTTGAAGATGACGATATTGACGGAGATGTAAAGTACCATTTAGGTTTGAGCCTTAATAAAACCTATCAAAATGGCAAGGATATAAAAATGAATTTAGTACCCAACCCTTCACATTTAGAAACTGTTGACGCTGTTGCGGAAGGAATTACAAGAGCTAAAATCGACCGAAAATACAAAGGAGATACCTCCAAAATACTACCCATTTTGGTACATGGAGATGCGGCTATTGCCGGACAAGGAATCGTGTATGAAGTCATCCAGATGAGTAAACTCAAAGGATACTCTACCGGGGGCACTATCCATATCGTTGTCAATAATCAAATAGGCTTTACCACAAACTATTTAGATGCCAGGTCAAGTACCTATTGTACCGATGTAGGCAAGGTTACCTTATCACCCGTATTGCACGTCAATGCCGATGATGCCGAAGCCGTAGTACACGCTACAGAAATGGCATTAGAATTTAGAATGCGTTTTAAACGCGATGTGTTTATTGATTTGTTGGGCTATCGTAAATATGGGCATAATGAAGGTGACGAACCGCGTTTTACACAGCCAAAACTCTACAAAGCCATTGCAAAACACGATAATCCTAGAGATATTTACGCCCAAAAATTGATAGAAGAAGGTATTATCGATGAAGCCTATAAAAAGAAAATTATTGCCGATTTTAAGACCATGCTAGAAAATCAGTTCTTAATGTCTAAACGCGATAGCAATTCGATGGTGAAACCTTTTATGGAAGCCACTTGGAAAGGCTTTTATCGTAAAGGCATAGAAGAAATGTTACAGCCCATAAAGACAAAGTACAATGAAGCGCGTTTAAAAGCCATTGCCAAGGTAGTTTCAACCGTACCCCAAGGAGTTAAATTTTTACGAAAAGCCGAGCGTATTTTAGCCGCTCGTGCCAATATGATAAAAACCGATACCATAGATTGGGGCTTGGCAGAAACGTTGGCCTATGGTTCTTTATTAGAAGAAGGTTATTGTGTGCGTATTTCAGGGCAAGATGTTGAGCGCGGTACTTTTAGCCATCGGCATGCCATTTTACGTGATGAAATTTCTGAAGAACGTATCAACCTGTTAAATACAAACCCTGAGAATAAAGGCCAAATGTATATTTACAATTCACTATTGTCAGAATATGGCGTATTGGGGTTTGATTATGGATATGCCATGGCAAATCCGCATACATTGACAATATGGGAAGCCCAATTTGGCGATTTTAGCAATGGAGCCCAAATTATTTTTGACCAATATATGTCTGCTGCCGAAGACAAATGGAAATTACAAAACGGAATAGTAGTATTATTGCCCCACGGTTACGAAGGGCAAGGCTCAGAACATTCATCAGCAAGAATGGAACGTTATTTACAATTGTGTGCCATAGACAATATGACGGTTGCCGATTGTACTACGCCGGCAAATTTTTTCCATTTATTACGCCGTCAGATGAAACGCGATTTTAGAAAACCTTTAGTTGTATTCACCCCCAAAAGTTTATTGCGCCATCCCAAAGCAGTATCGAGTTTACAAGAATTGTCAGAAGGCGAATTTGAAGAGGTGATTGATGATACGGTACATCCAGATAATGTAAAAAAACTAGTATTTTGTACCGGTAAATTCTATTATGATTTGTTGACAGAGAGAGAAAAATTAGAGAAGGAAGACGTTGCATTGGTGCGAATAGAACAACTTTTTCCGTTACATAAAGAAAAATTACAAGCTATTTTAGATAAATATCACAAAGCAGAAAAACATATTTGGGCACAAGAAGAACCCCAAAATATGGGTGCGTGGGGTTATCTGTTACAACGTTTTGAGCTCAGCACATTAGAAGTGGCATCAAGGCCTTATTATTCAGTACCGGCAGCAGGCTCAAGTACACGGTTTAAAATAAGACAACAAAAAGTAATTGACAAAGTATTTGAATAAAAAGATATAAATAACAACCATCAAAATCCGAATAACAATACGCGTAGCTTTAATTTAGGCAATTGGAATTTGGAAATTGAATTTTGGAAATTGAAAAATTATGATTTTAGAAATGAAAGTCCCTTCACCGGGAGAATCGATTACAGAAGTAGAAATAGCATCATGGTTGGTAGAAGATGGCGACTATGTAGAAAAAGACCAGCCTATTGCCGAAGTAGATTCTGACAAGGCAACGTTAGAATTGCCTGCTGAAGAAAGCGGAATAATTACGCTCAAAGCTGAAGAAGGAGATGCTGTAGCTGTAGGTTCAGTAGTTTGTTTAATTGATATGGATGCCAAAAAGCCTGACCGACAGTCTACAGTGAGCAGTGCGCAGTCGCCTGCAAATAGTGAAGCAGCTACTAATACAGAAGTTGTTACAAAAACTACTATAGAAACACCAAAAACCTATGCTACCGGAACCGCATCGCCGGCAGCCAAGAAAATATTAGCAGAAAAAGGCATTGATGCTAGCGAAATTAAAGGTACCGGCAAAGATGGTAGAATTACCAAAGAAGATGCTATCAAAGCTGTACCTAGTATGGGAACGCCCCCTAAAGGTGCTCAAAGAAGTTCAGAGCGTAAAAAACTTTCGATGTTACGCCGTAAAGTGGCCGAGCGTTTGGTAGCCGTAAAAAATGAAACCGCCATGTTAACTACTTTTAATGAAGTTGATATGCAGCCCATTTTTAGCCTCCGCAAACAATATAAAGAAGATTTTAAAGCCAAACACGGCGTTAGTCTGGGCTTTATGAGTTTCTTTACCAAAGCGGTAGTACGGGCTTTACAACTCTTTCCGGATGTAAATTCTATGATTGATGGCGATTATAAGATATCATACGATTTTCAAGATATATCAATTGCCGTTTCAGGGCCAAAAGGATTAATGGTGCCGGTAATTAGAGACGCACAACACTTGACATTTAAAGGGATAGAAAGCGAAGTAAAACGTTTGGCAATACGTGCTAGAGAAGGTGAAATTACCGTTGATGAGATGACAGGCGGTACCTTTACCATTACCAATGGAGGCGTATTTGGCTCTATGTTGTCAACTCCGATTTTGAATCCGCCACAGAGTGCCATATTAGGAATGCACAATATTGTAGAACGCCCCGTTGCCATTGATGGAAAAGTAGCCATCAGACCCATTATGTTTGTGGCCTTATCGTATGACCATCGGATTATTGACGGAAAAGAATCTGTAGGGTTTTTAGTAGCCGTAAAAGAAGCATTAGAAAATCCCGTAGAGATTTTAATGAACAATGACCCTAAAAAAGCATTGGAGATGTAATTCATATGATTTTCTTTTCAGAATGATTGTAAACCCATGTTAAATTAAAATTCGCGGCTCTAATTTTAGGTAAGAATAAATTAATTCTTTAAAGCCTGATAAAATACTTGTTGTAAGGCTTGTCGAATGCGTAATTCGTATAAATTTCTATTTTTACGCGTTGGGTTTACCCGATTTGACAAAAAGATAAACACCAATTGATTTTTAGGGTCTGCCCAAACAAAAGTACCCGTAAAACCGGCATGTCCAAAACTTTCGGCACTTACTTCCGGCGCCGGATAGGCCTCTTTTAAATCGAGCGATGCATTGTTGAGTAGCGGCTTGTCAAAACCCAAGCCCCTTCTGTTTTCATTATTGCGATATTGTACCTTGGTAAATTCATCAAAGGTACTTTCTTCTAAATAGCGTTTACCGCCATAACGGCCTTTTTGTACATATAATTGCATCAGTTTTGCCAAATCATCAGCCGTAGTAAAGAGTCCGGCATTTCCTGAAACTCCTCCTAATAACGCAGCATTTTCGTCATGCACCCAGCCTTTCACTAAAGTTTTTCTAAATACACTATCTATTTCTGTAGGTACCACGCCATTTTTAAAATGTTTGATGGCCGGCGTAAAACCCAAGGTATAAGCACCCAACGGTTTGTAAAATTCTTTTTGGAGATAATTGCGATACGGGGTATTGGTGAGTTGTTCGATTAATTTAGGGTATATCAGAAAACTCAAGCCTGAGTATTTGTATTTTTTTTCATTACTTACTTTTGACCGTTTAATAGTTCTGTATACTTTATCAATAAACCTTTTGTTGACAAAAATATGGCCATAGGCCTGTAATGAAAAAGTAGGGCTTTTCGTATTTCTAAGAAACCTTTTTTTAAACTTTCCGTTTTTTTTCATCACTTTATTCAGAAATACGATATAAGGTGTTAACCCTGCCTGATGAGCCAGTATTTCTCTAAGAGTGAGCTTGTTTTTATCATTTTTAGATTTCCAAGACTGCCAATAATTACTAAAAGGTTTGTCTAAATCAATCTTTTTTTCTTCGGTTAATTTCATCAAAGCAGGAAGCGGCCCCGTTATTTTAGTAACCGAAGCCAAATCATAAAGGTCGTCGGGCTGTACGTGTTGTATGCTGTCATAGGTATGAAAGCCGTAGGTTTTGTGAAAAATGACTTTATTGTCTTTAGCAACCAATAATTGCGCCCCCGGAAAAGCATGATTTTGTATGGCAAAAGCCATGGTAGAATCAATATGCGAATTGATAAATTCTGAATTCATACCCACTTCTTCAGGAATGGTATATTTTAAGCGGATTTTTTGTGTAGTAAGCCCCAACCCTTTTGGGTATGTAGCAATGCTGTCTGGTAATTTGCCTGTTGCTGCAATGCCGCCAAATAAAAGTTGCGCGGCATATTGCTGTGAAAGCCGACCTGAATGCGGTACATACACCAAAGCATTATAATTTTGTTGCGATTGGAGAAAATGGGAAGTTATCTTTTCTGTAAATGAAATTACAATAACATTTTTGTCAATTTGTAACCGTAGTAAATCATCAATGTCACTTAGGGTATACAATGCAACAATGATGAGGTTATAAGAATTTAATGTTGCTTTTAAAGAGGTGTCAACTGAAACTTTTTGAAGGTTGAAATGTGTAATCTTAGCATATTTATCCAATTGAAACCCAAAATAATCCATAGAGCGGGTATTGCTTAGCACTGCGATATCGGTATTTTCTAACTGTTGAATCGGAATAATTTCTTCATCGTTTTTTAAAAGTACCATACTTTTTTCTGTTTGTATGCGACGCTCTAAAAGGGCAGATGGTTTTATGACAGATGTTTGTGCTAACATCGCAATGCCCCAAAGGCCGAAAAACAGGTAGGAAAGTTTTGAAATAGCTGTTTTTAACATAGATTTAGTTATTAGTGTGTTACTCTTCATTGTCACTTGCGTTTATAGGTGTCTAATATTTCTCGTACACTTTTGTGTTTTGACAGTAAGTTGCTGGCTTGTTCTTCATTGAGATGAAGCTCATCCATAATCATTTTAACACCTCTATTAGTGAGTTTTTTATTTGATAATTGCATATCCACCATTTTATTGCCCAGTACCCTGTCGAGTTTTATCATCACGGCTGTAGAAATCATATTCAAAGTTAATTTTTGTGCGGTACCGGCTTTCATTCGGGTACTTCCGGTGACAAACTCGGGGCCTACAATCAATTCAATAGGATGGTCAACCGCGGCTGCCAAGGGCGAGTTTTTATTACAAGTAATACATCCGGTAATAATATCGTGTTGCTTGGCTTTTTGAACACCACCAATGACATAAGGCGTGGTGCCTGAAGCTGCAATTCCGATAAGGACATCTTTTTTATTGATATTGAATTGTTGTAAATCGACCCACGCCAAATCGGTATCATCCTCGGCATTTTCTACGGCTTTTCTCAAGGCACCGTCACCACCGGCAATTAGGCCAATTACCAAATCATCAGAAACGCCAAAAGTAGGTGGGCATTCAGAGGCATCTAAAACCCCCAGCCTACCACTGGTACCGGCACCGATATAAAACAGCCGGCCGCCATTTTTCATTTTTGAAACAATAACATCTACTAATTTATGGATACTCGGTATGGTTTTTTGAACCGCTAACGGTACAAACTGGTCTTCTCTATTGATATTGGTAAGCAACTCCAACGTTTCCATTTTTTCTAAATCATTATAGTTTGAAGATTGCTCAGTGGTTAGTTTTGATGTTTCCATGGCTAGTTCTTTTTAATCATTATCAATCCGGTAAGTGTTAATAGTGCATTTACGGCAATATTGATAAATCCGAAATCGAAATTAAAGGCATTCTTAAAATAAACACTCAATAGATAGGTGAGTAAAGGGGCGACAATACAAATTACAGGTACCCACTTGTCTTTTATGCTAATTTTACTAAACATTCCGAAAAGGTATAGGCCTAATAAAGGACCATAGGTATATCCGGCAACTTTAAAAATGAGTGAGATGACGTCGCCTTTGCTGTTTGAAAATAGCATAATAATTAAAAAAAGAATACTTGAAAAGGCAAATAATACCCAATTTTTTAAGCGTTTTTTTTCTGCACTCGATTTATGCGAAATGTCTAAAAAATCATAGGTAAAAGAAGTTGTGAGTGCTGTTAAGGCTGAGTCGGCACTCGAAAAAGATGCCGCTATGATTCCTAATAAAAAACTAATACCCGCCACTTGCCCTAAATAATTGAGTGCTAAATTAGGAAATAGGGTATCGGTATTTATAAATTTGCCATTTTCATCAATGGGTAATGTAATATGGTGTTTTTCGGCATAGATGTATAGCAAGATACCCAATCCTAAAAATAAAAATTGTGTAACGGCTAAAATTAAACTATAGGTTAATGAATTTTTTTGTGCATCCCATTGATTCTTACAAGTTAAGGTTTTTTGCATCATATTTTGGTCTAGGCCTATCATAGCAACGGTAATTAAAATTCCGGCAATGAACTGTTTGTAAAAATTATTTCCTGATTTATGTTCCCAATTAAAGATTTTAAAGTATTTGTGATGGGTTACTTCTTGAACGGTATCGGCAAGTGATAGATGTAGTGAAGAAGTAATAGCATAAATGGTCATCACCGCTCCTAATATTAAAAAGAAAGTTTGCATGGTATCGGTCCAAACAATAGTTTTAATTCCTGATTTGTTAGTATACAGCCAAATTAAAAGTAGGATGATAATAACGGTAACAAAAAAGGGAATGTGTAATTTGTCAAAAAAGGCAAATTGCAAGATTTTAGCTGCTAATAACAAGCGCAATGCCGCTCCAAAAGATTGTGATACTAAAAAAAATAAGGAGCCTGTTTTGTATGTTTTTACGCCGAAGCGTTGGTTTAGATAACCGTAAATAGATACCAATCTTAGTTTGTAGTACAGCGGTATTAATACAAAGGTGATAAAAAGATAACCTACAATATTTCCTAAGATAAACTGAAAAAAATAAAAGTTGTTATTGCCAACCATACCGGGTACCGAGACAAATGTTACTCCCGAAAGCGCGGCGCCAACCATGCCAAAAGCTACTAAAAACCAGGGCGATTTTCGGTCGCCGGTAAAGAATGTTTCGTCGCTTCTGTTTTTAGAAGTAAAATAGGAAATAGCCATGAGCATAGCAAAATAGACAACAATTACTGTAAAGACAAGGATAGGGTTCAAATTAAAAAAAGTTTAAAGTTAGCAGGCATTTTAATAGATTTTAATGGTGTTAAATTGATAGTTATACTCTTTGAAATCTTCAAAAGAGTCTAACATATCTAGGGGTTCATTGTTTTCTACCCAATTTCTTAGTCGGTTCGTACCGTTGATAATGTCAATGGGTTTTTGTGTATAATTATATTCATAAGGTGGTTCTTTCCAAGCAAATTCGTTTTTTAAGTGGTGAAATAATTCGCGCATCAATAATTGCCCTACGCGCCACGGTTTAATTAATTTTTTATCACTTACGTGAATTTGGAAGCCGCCACAAACACTATTAGCGTGTTTTTGAAATGTTGGCAGAAAAGTTATGGGCCTGAGTACTACTCCTCTTAAGCCTGATTTTTTTATGGTATCAGACAAATGTTGGGCATATAACGAAAAGGGCTCTATGCTTGGATGCCCTACAATTTCTAAGGGTTGTGAGGTGCCCCTGCCTTCACTTAAAAGGGTGCCTTCAAATAAAACAGTTGCCGGAAAAGTAATAGCACTCTCAGCTTTGGCAAGGTTCGGAGAAGGTAACATCCATGGTAATTGGGTGTCTTCAAAAAACATATCACGTTTCCAGTGTTTCATTTTTATGATGGTAAGGTTTGCCTTTTGTTTTGCCCAAAACTTTTGATGCATCAATGCCACTTCTCCGATGGTCATGCCATGCCTTACCGGAATGGGGTGGCGGCCTATAAATGATGTGTATTCGGGTTCTAAAATAGTTCCTTCGATATCAATTCCGTTTATGGGATTCGGGCGGTCTAGTACAATTATTTCAATATCCTTATCAACACATTTTTCAAGTAAAAGTGTTAAAGTATAAATATAAGTATACATTCTGCACCCTACATCTTGTAAATCTATAAAAAAATGATCAATATTTTCGAGCATCGCATCGGTTGGAACACGGGTTTCAGAATAGAGAGAATATACAGGGATATTAAAATAAGGATGAATAGCATGTGCCGTTTCAACCATATTATCCTGAGCATCAGTGGTGAACCCGTGTTGAGGGCCGAATAATTTTATAAATCTATCGCCGAAAATTTCTTTAAATTTGAAAGAAGCATGAGTATAAGTAGCATCAATAGAAGCATTATGGCATAACAAGGCTACTTTTCCTTTAAATTTATGTTGAAGGTTTTTATCTTCTGTCAGTATCTCTAAACCTGTTGTAACTTTCACACGTTGTTATTTTTATTTTTGAATCCACGCCGATAATTTGAATTGAAATTAAGCATTGTAAGTATAACCAATTGTATTTAGAGTAACAAACGTGTTACTCTAAATACATTCAGAAACTTAAACTTAATTCAAATATTTATTATTACCTATTAGGTAGACGGATTCGTAGGTGTATTGGTATTATTATCTCTTTCAGCATTGGGATAAGGGTAAAAATCTCTATTCCTCTCGGCATTGGCATCTGTGGCACCGGGTCTTCCAAACCTTCTGGTATCTTCTAATGATAAGCCTGTTAAATAAAGTTCAATGCGCCTATTTTTATAGATTTCATCTAAAACGGCTTCTTTTGTCATGGCTCCGGAGTATGCGGGTAAGTTTGCCCCTAAGCCGTATGCGTCATTAGCTGCAGTTTTTGTTAAAACCATATCTAACTGCGCTACTGCATTGACAAGGTCGTCTTTTCTGGCATAAGATTCAGCTTTTATCAGTAACATCTCTCCCGGAAGGTATACCGGAATTTGGTCTAAATTGTCAGCCCAAAAGCCAATCAGTTGGAAATTTGAAGGGTCGTTTACCGGATCGGGGACGGTAATATAAAACGGAATCCTAGCATCATTGGTATTTGGCAATAGGCTTGAAGGAAGTCCGAAATTCAAATCCCTAGCCTGAGTTACATTTTGAGATCCAAACCAAAATGCCAAAGGATTGGGTACTGCGGCATCATATTCCCAAGTAGAATTTGCTGATAAATTAACGGCATTGGCGGCAGCGATGGCTTCGTCATAATTTCCTAACATAAGGTTAAACCTTGCCAATAATGCATTTACAGAATTTGCTAAGTCTACCGAATTGAATACGCCTGAAGTTACTTCAGATGAAAGTCCTGAACTGATATACCCTTGCGCTGTTTGTAAATCGCTAATGGCATTTTGTAATACTTCGGCTCTGTTTTTAAAAGGGGCATTATCGATGATTTCTAACGGAATACTTTCAAAAAACTGAATTAATGTACCATGTGCCATGGCTCTGTAAAAGAGGGCATAGGCCTTTAAAGAATTTGCAGTGGAAGCATCTGAAGTTGCCACGTCAGCGGCATTAATTACCGTAGTAGCTTCTTTTCTAACAAGCATTGCATTGGTCCAAATATTGTTTAATATTCCGTTTCCTCCATTGACATCGGCTCCGCCTAGTAAAATTTCATTTTCGTCTAAATTTCCCGGATTTAGCAGTCGTAATTCTTTTGTGTTTAGCCCTGAGATATGTGTTAAGTTATAGATAACACCACTTCTATCGGTACTCCACCTTTGTTGAATACCGTTAATCAATTTAATTAGGTTTTCGGTACTACCGGTAACATCGGGTTCTAAGGTAGAATTAGGGTCTAAAATTACCTTATCGCATGAAGATATTTGAATCGTCAATAGGGTGAGTAAAATTATTTTTATGATATTTTTCATGATATTATTTTTTTAAAAGTTTGCACTTATTGATATAGCATATGTTCTCGGTATCGGAACGTTACCAAAATTTACAGACCTCAATAAATTTGATTGCCCACCGGCATTTGTTTCCGGATCGTAGCTAAAGAAATTATCAATAGAGAATAAGTTTCTACCGATGAGTGATATTTTGACATTGTGTAAGCTATCGTTAAATAAGGTAGGAAAACTATAGCCAAATGAAACTTCTCGCAATTTTACAAAAGAGCCATCTTCAATCCTAAATTCTAATACAGGATAAAAACCGGCAATATAACCTCTTGGTAATTCACCGGCCAATTCTTGTTCGGCTATTCTACCAAGGCCTACACCTTGCCTTGTACGTTTATCGGCATCAAAAACATCAAAGCCTTGAACGGCTTCCCAAAGCATAGAAAATGAAAAGTTTTTGTATGACACATCAGTACCAATACCTAAGATATAATCAGGGTTAGGGTCTCCAATAATTCTTCTCAACGGGTCACCGGTAGGTTGGCCATTGGCATCTCTCATTGGGGTTCCGGTGGCTAAGTCGCCTCTTTCCAATTGAGGCACTCCTTCTGCCACTCCGTTGGTGGAAGGGCCTGTTAATAATAATTCGCCATTGGCATCTCTGGCAAAGTAAGTACCGAAAAACACACCTAGTGGTTGTCCTTCTTGAACTACCGGTGGTGCCCCGGCAACATTGGCAATAGTGATATCGCCACCTACTGTTTTTAAAACTTTATTTTTATTACTGCTAAAATTAAAGTTTACATTCCAAGTAAAATTTTCTGTTTTTATTGGAGAAATTTTAGCATATATTTCAATCCCTTTATTTTCCATGGTACCTACATTTTCTGTTCTCGAAGAACCGCCAATAGAAGGCGCCACCACACGGCTTACAATTAAATCTTCAATATTTTGTTTGTAGTATGAGAATAGTAAAGATGCCCTATTATTAAAAAAGCTAAGGTCTGTACCTATTTCAAACTCTTTGGTTCTCTCGGGTTTCAAATCTTCGTTGCCAAGCCTGCTGTTTTGTTGCAGTGTTGTGTTGCCTAAAAAGTCATTAGAATTAAAACTTCCGAACCTTTCAAATGGCGATATTGCCGTAAGGTTACCCGCTTCACCATAAGAAGCCCTTAACCGTGCCGAATTTATAAAACTATCATCATTCCAAAAACCTGTATTAGAAAGCACATAAGATGCAGATACTTTAGGATAAAAATTTGTCCTATTGTTAACGTCAAAATTAGTAGCGCCATCGATACGCCCTGCCAAGGTTAAAAACAATTCATCTTTATACGAAAGGGTTTCTTGTAAGAAAAAACCGAAAATTTCTAATTTTGAATCGATTGGGTTTAATTGTAACGGAATGGTAGGGGTGTTGGTAGCGTCTAACCCCCTTCCTTGATTTCCGCGAAATTCAAGTTTGCTAGATTGAAAACTATAACCGGCTGTAGTTTTAGAGTTTAAATTTTCATTGATGTCGTTGTCATAACTCACATTAATATCGTAATTCCAATTAAAAACGGTGGCTTTGGCAAATCCTTTATAGCCATCGTTGAAATATGCCGGGTTTACATTAGGATATGGGTAGATAGGTATGAACATATTACCTTCTTGCGTGTAGGAGTCAATACCTATTATTTGATCAACAGTTATATTTTTTATCGGTTTGACAGTAAGGTGTAAATTCGGAATAAAATGATTTACATCTTGGGTAATATCAAAGGTTTCTATAATAGTCAACGGGTTTACCCGAGTACGTTCAACAGCTAAAAGGTTGCCATTAGCATCTCTTTGTGTAATGTCAAAGACGTTATTGGTGATGTTTACAGAGTTTATTGGGCTCCAAAAAACATTACCATCGGGTTTTTCATCAGATGAACTATTGGCAAAGTATAAACCTACATCATAAGAAATCCAATCGTTTATTTTATGGCCAAAATTAAACCTGGCAGAAAACCGATTGTATTTTGTGTTTCTAATAATCCCTTCATTACTTAAATACCCTACCGAGGCCATATAATTTACCTTTTCATTGCCACCTCTTAATGAAAAATAATTATCGGTACCGGTTCCTGTTTGAAAAATTTGGTCTTGATAATCGTAGCGTGTTGTATTGAACTTATCAGTTGATAAAAATCTAAAAGGAGTAAGAGAATTGTCTGCGGGGTTAAAGCCAAAAATAGGCCATAACCTACCGGTTAGTGTACTGTTGGGTATGGTTTCAAACTCTTCGCCCCTTAAGTTAAAAGGTAATTTTTTTCTGAGCTCGTTAATATTAAATGTCGACTTAAAGAATAATTTTAATTTTCCATCAGTATTCGTTCCTTTTTTAGTAGTAATGATTACTACTCCATTGGAGGCTCTTGAGCCATAAATGGCGGCGGCGGCGGCACCGTTTAAAATATTGATATTGTCAATATCATTTGGATTGATATCAACCATCCTATTTTGGCCGGGAGATGCGTCTCCGGCATTCACATTCAAATTGGTAACATTGGTGGTAAGATTGCTAACCACTACGCCATCTACTACATAAAGGGGTTCTGATGAACCTTTAATAGTACTGGGGCCTCGTAACCTGATTGAAAAACCACCTGCGGGATCTCCTGAGTTCTGTGTAATTTGAGCTCCGGGAACCTTTCCTTGTATTGAGGTAGTAATGTTTACAGGTGATGTTTTTAACATTGCTTCTGATTTGACCGTAGTAATCGCATTTCCCAATTTTTTTCTCGACTGGGTAAGGGAAGAACCAATAACTACCACTTCATCTAGGGCGTTGGCATCTTCTTCTAGGGCAATATCAATAACTTGATCTTCGCCAATTAGTTTTACCGATACGGTTTTGTAACCTATAAAACTAAAAACGAGGCTTTTGTCTTTAAAATCTTCTGCATTGATAGCATATTTTCCATCAAAATCAGTAACACCGCCAATCGTGGTTCCTTCAATGATTATACTTACACCGGGTAGTGGGTTTCCACTGCCTTTTTCAGTAACCGTACCCGAAATAGTTTTGGTTTGGGCAAAAATACTTTGCACAAAAAAGACCATTAAGAGCGTTGAAAATAAAAAATAGTTTTTTTTCATTTGAGTTAGAATTTAATATACGTTGCACCAAATATATAAAACAAATTTTATTTTATGCAAGTTTTTATTGCAATAAAAACTTGCATAAAATAAAATTATGATAAAATATTGCAAAATTTTATAGCTTTGCTGTATTTTAAAACGTTAACTCATGGTTTTTACCGCAGATTTTATTATTATTGTAGTGATTTATTTATTTCTGATTGAAAAAGCAACAACGGCATCAAATTATATTGAACGAAGTACATATCCATAACCGGGTGTTACTAACTGATTTATCAGGGATATTAAAAGTTTCTATGGATACGGTTAGAAGAGATTTGAAAGAGTTAGACCGGTTAAAAAAATTAAAAAAGGTTCACGGAGGAGCCGTTTCTAACGGATTTAATATTTATACTGATAGAAACAGGGAAATATACGAATTAGGAAGTAAATCTATTATTGCCCAAAAGGGAATCTCTCTATTGAACAAAGGCGATATTGTATTGATAAGTGGAGGTTCAACTAATTTAGAGTTGGCAAAATTGCTTCCAGAGAGTTTAAACTTAACTTTTTTTACACCGAGTTTGCCGATGGCAATAGAGCTTTTGAATAATGCTTCAGAAGATGACGAAGTTATCTTTATTGGCGGAAAATTATCAAGGGGCTCACAATTGGCAACCGGTGGAAGTGCGATACATCTCTTGTCTGAAATTAAAGCTGATATTTGTTTTTTAGGAACGGGTTATCTTGACTTAACCGAAGGTATTACCGCCATAGATTGGGAAATTGCCCAGTTGAAAAAAGCAATGATCAATGCTTCAAAAAAATTGGTATCTCTTACTATTTCAGAAAAGTTAAATACCATAAATAGGTACAAAATCTGTGATATTAATACGTTGGATATTTTGGTTACTGAACTTGACCCCAACGCATCGGTTTTAGATACCTACCGTGAAAAAGGAATACAGTTACTTTAGCCGTTTACGCCAAAATACTTTTTATATTGTAAAATTCTAAAATCGATAGTGGTAAAATCTGGGTTTTGTTGTTTTGCCAGCTTGTATTCAGAATTACTGCCAATAGCTCTATTGGCAGAACCTGACGGAGAGGTTAACGAAACCGTTTTGATAGTTCGCTGATTCAGTTGAAACTGATGAATTTTAGGGGTTTTATCAGAGATTGTTTCTAGTGATAAGCCATATTCTTTTAACTGTTTTCTAAAAAAGTATTCGGGTCCGTTTTTTGAATTGCCACCCATAAATAACAGGGTATCAATAGAAGGGTATTGTTTTAAGTACCCTACCAGGTTGCGAAGTTTAATATCTTGCATCCCTAAATCTGAAGCATCTATTTTTTGGCGCTTGCAACTTTCAACGATATCACAAATACCGATACGGTGTTGCCTTAAGAAATCTTTGCGCTGTTTTATCGCTTTTTTTGTTGGCTTATAGGTTAAATTCAGCGTAAAAATTTTATCTAAGATAATCCATAGTTGCCCTTTGCCGCTACCGTAACAAAAATCAACATCATTAGGAGCTAATGCCGCTTGTGAAAATCGAGGAGGGGGCAAGGTGCCAACAATTAATTTGGTGGTTCTTTTGGGTATAAAAGGAGGATACGGATGTTGATGTAAAAACATTTTCTAAACAGCATTCATTTCATTGGGTAAATATAGAGAAAGGCAATGAGAAAAATAAAAAAGCCCGAATTTACTAATTCGGGCTTGATATGTTGAATATATATAAGTTCTACAAACCAATTACCAGAGTAGCTGTAAATTTATCATTGGTAATATCTAATTCGGCAGGTTCTACACCATTTAAGTCTAAAAACCTGTAAACATCAGTATTTGTTGAGTTTTGATAGGCCAAATCTAATTTAATATTGCCTTTGAATTTGAATCCTATACCAAAAGAATACCCGTTGATATTGTCAGAATCTATTGAATCTTCAAAAGGGGTTTGTTCGTAATGATATCCTCCTCGTAAGCTTACATTGTCTAAGCGCCATTCTGCACCTACATTAAACGTTGAGGTATTTTTTAAGCCGTTGGTGAAAAACTCATTTTCATTAACAAAATCATTGTTAGGCTTTAATTTGGTATTGGTATAATTTTTATAAGTATAATCAAAACTTATTAATCCTTCTTTGCCAATAATATAGGCAAAGCTCCCTGTTAAACGGCTAGGTGTAGTCAATTTATAATCAAATACACTAATGTCTTGTGTTTCAACAAAAAGTTGATTGTCATTGCTAACTTGTATTTCTAGATCTTCGGCAAATTGATCGGTTAAATTGTACCAAACAGGAGTTTCGTAGGCAACGCCAAATCGAACTTCTTGAGTGGGTTTTGCTATAAAACCAAGCGAGAATCCAACGCCTTCTCCAAAAGTGTTTAATTGCTGTAAAAGTGAGGCATCTAGCAAATTGCCATTACCGTCATTATTTGATTCTTCAAACAATGCATTTTGAAAAAAATCTAAACTATGTGCTACTACCGAAAATCCGAGATAAAACTTTTCATTATACTGTGCAGCCAATGAAAAAGTAAATTTTTCATTTTGCCCATTGGTAGTATTTCCAAAAAATTGCCCGTCAACGTTATTATAAAAAATATCATTATTGGGGTCACTGTCATTATTTAAGAAAGGGTCGTTATTAAACTCCGAAATTCCACTATTTCCCCTAACAATATAATTATTTTCAAAGTCTCTCGCCAATGAATAGTTAAAGCCCAACGCAATTTTTTTCCAATACAGACTGCCACTATTGTCAAAAACCATAACGCCTCCGGCTTGTGTGATGTTGAAATAATTATCATTATTGTTTACGCCGGTACCGTGAAAAGAAGTATTAATATCTGTATTTCGCAGGCCAAAAGTAACGCTGGCAGAACTGTTTTTAAAAATAGCTAAACCGGCAGGATTCACATCTCCGGCAGACATATCGCCACCCAATGCGCCAAAAGCTCCACTCATGGCATTGAACCTTGCAGTACCATTATTTCCATCTCCTGAAAATAAGACAGCTGCATCTGTAAAAGGTATAGATTGGGCGTTGATTGCTAAGGAAGATAATAACCATCCTCCTAATAGGATAAAAAACTTTTTCATAAATAAAATTGTTTAATTTTTACGGATTAATGTCTTCTCGATCCACCACCGCTTCTTGAAGAAGACCTCGATGATGAACTTCGGCTTCCTGAAGAAGAACGGCTATAACTTCTACCACCGCTGCTGGAAGAGCTTCTAACTGAACTTGAATTTCTAGAACTACCATTACTTCTATGAGCACTTGAACTACTTCTTCTATACGAAGAATTTCCGGATGACCTTACAGCCCTTCTGTTTGAATTAGAGTACGATACCCTTCTTCTTGCAGGTTGTGCTGTAGATGTTCTTCTGATACTTGAATTTCGTAAAGCTGAGTAACTTCGCCTTGGAGTGCTGTGGTTAGCAGAAGAATATGACCTGCCTGAACTTCTCCGAATGCCACTTGAACGGGGTGTAGAACTTCTACGGATGGTAGAGCTTCTACGGATAGAAGTATTATTTCGCGAATTGGTACTTCTTCTGACACCTGTACTTCTTCTGATGCCTGTACTTCTTCTGATAGAAGAATTGTTAGAACGTGTATTTATGCTCCTTCTAGAAGTATTATTGACACTTCTTCTATTAAAAGAGTTGTTTGTGGCACTAGACCTTCTGCTATAAGCACTTCTATTGCCTAACCTACTCGAATTATAAGCATATCTTCTGCCGTAGGTATAATTATTATTAAACCGATTGTAAAAATTCCCGTAATAATATGGGTTATAATAGTATCTATGTCCGTAATAATATGGAGAATAGAAACCTCCGTAATATCCACCGTAATAGTAAGGAGAATAGAAACCTCCGTAATAATAAGGATCATAATATCCTCCAAAACCGTAGTAGCCATAATAAGGATATCCGAAGCCATAGTAACCATAATAAGGATAACCGTATCCGTAACCTAAGTTCAAATGTACTGTAACGTTATCGGTATATTCCCAAGGTGTACCGCCTTCAACATAACTACCGCCATCTACATAGCCTTCGTCATCTCCATATCCTAAAGAATCTATATCGGTGAAAATATCGTCATCTGTCAACTCACTATATTTTTCAGCCTCTCTTTTAAAGTAATCTTGATATTTATTAGATGTAGGTTCAGTGGTAGTGGTCGTTACAACCTCTTTTCTAGCTTCGTCAGAAGCGTAGATGCCGTCATCTTCGTAAGTAGTGCTTTGGTAAGTGCCACATGAAGTCAATCCCAATAATATCAATCCGATGAAAGAAAAATATAGGGTTTTAGCGTTAGTATTATTTTTTATTTTCATGTTGAATAACTTTTAATTGTTGAAATTACAAAATATAATTAGTTTTGCAACAAATTAAATTTGTGTTAAAAGTATCACAATATTTATGCCAAAAGCTAATATATGAGTAAAAATTTAACGAAACGAAACGAAGATTATTCTAAATGGTATAATGAATTGGTTATAAAAGCCGATTTAGCCGAAAATTCTGGGGTTAGGGGCTGTATGGTCATCAAACCCTATGGTTTTGCTATTTGGGAAAAAATACAAGCCGAATTGGATAGGATGTTTAAAGAGACCGGGCATCAAAATGCGTATTTCCCTTTATTTATACCAAAATCATATTTTAGCAAGGAAGCGAGCCATGTAGACGGATTTGCCAAAGAATGTGCCATAGTAACACATTATCGATTGAAAAATGATAAAGATGGTAAAATAATTGTAGATGAGGATGCCAAGTTAGAAGAAGAGTTAATTGTAAGACCTACTTCAGAAACCATTATTTGGGATACCTATAGAAAATGGGTACAGTCTTATAGAGATTTACCTTTGTTGATAAATCAATGGGCCAACGTGGTACGCTGGGAAATGCGTACCCGGTTATTTTTGCGTACCGCTGAATTTTTGTGGCAAGAAGGCCATACGGCACACGCCACAGAGCAAGAAGCATTAATTGAAGCAGAAAAAATGCAGGGAGTCTACGCAAATTTCGCTGAGAATTTTATGGCAATGCCTGTGATTAAAGGAGTAAAAACAGAAAGCGAAAGGTTTGCCGGAGCATTAGAAACCTATGCTATTGAGGCATTGATGCAAGATGGTAAAGCATTGCAAGCGGGTACCTCACATTTTTTAGGGCAAAATTTTGCCAAGGCCTTTGATGTGAAGTTTACCTCTAAAGAGGGAAAACAAGAATATGTATGGGCAACTTCTTGGGGAGTTTCAACACGGTTAATGGGAGCCTTGGTAATGACACACTCTGACGATAAAGGGTTGGTGCTGCCCCCTAAACTGGCACCTATTCAGGTGGTAATCGTTCCTATTTATAAGGGAGAAGAACAATTGAATCTAATTTCCGAAAAAGTACAGCCTATTATTGACAAACTGAGGATAAAGGGAATTTCTGTAAAATTTGACAATAGAGATACTCATAAACCAGGTTGGAAATTTGCTGAATATGAACTGAAGGGAGTGCCTTTGCGGATTGCAATAGGCCCTCGTGATATTGAAAATGATACCGTTGAATTGGCAAGGCGCGATACCTTGACCAAAGAAATTGTACAGCAAGAAGATTTGGTAAGCATCATTGAAAAATTATTGGTCGAAATTCAGGAAAGTTTGTTTACTAAAGCGCTGGCATATAGAGATAGTCATATAACTGAAGTGGCTAATTTTGATGAATTTAAGGAAGTATTGGAGACAAAAGGCGGATTTATCTTAGCATATTGGGATGGTACTGCTGAAACCGAAGAAAAAATAAAAGAATTGACAAAAGCAACCATACGTTGTATTCCAAATGGTACGAAGAATGAAAGTGGGAACTGTGTTTTTTCGGGAAAACCTGCTTCTATGAAAGTGCTATTTGCAAAGGCTTATTAATTTTTTTAAAAAGACTTGCAGAGTTAAAAAATTGTTTTATTTTTGCACCTGCCTAGCCGGAAGGCAGGCTCGCTTTAGATTTTTTTAAAGTAAATGTATGGTCCGTTCGTCTAGGGGTTAGGACGCCAGGTTTTCATCCTGGTAACAGGGGTTCGATTCCCCTACGGACTACAATAATGTTATCAATAAGTGAATTTGTTTATTTGGATGATACCTTGAACAAAGAAGCAAATAAACAGATAAACGAATAAATAATACTAAAATGGCAAATCACAAATCTGCGTTAAAAAGAATACGAAGTAACGAAACGAAACGCTTAAGAAATAAATTTCAGCATAAAACTGCTAGAAATGCTATTAAAAATTTACGTGCAACAGAAAAGAAAAAGGATGCCGAAGAGCAATTGCCTAAAGTTGTTGCAATGATTGATAAATTAGCTAAAAAGAATATCATTCATAAAAATAAAGCGGCAAACTTAAAATCTAAATTGACTAAATTTGTAGCAACACTATAATTCAAATACGAAACATAAATAAAAAAGGCAGCTTTTATGGGCTGCCTTTTTTTATTTCGTTTTTAAAATCCACCTGCTTAGCTAGAGGTAATGCTTTATTGGCTTTGCCTATTTTTTATAGACCTGACAGGTTTTTAAAACCTGTCAGGTCTTTCAGTATAAAATTTTATAATAATTGTCTTTTGTAGGTTAGATTGTTTTTGGATGGGTGAAATTTTTACCACACATAAGTTCTGTCGGCATCTAACCTGATAAATATAAAAAGGAGGATGGTAAATCCCCAAAGGGAAGAACCTCCATAGCTAAAAAAGGGCAACGGAATACCAATAGTGGGCAATAAGCCTATCACCATCCCTATATTTATCATAAAGTGAAAAAAGAAGATAGCGGCTACAGAATAGCCAAAAACCCTACTAAAAGTTGATTTTTGCCTTTCAGAAATTTGTATGAGCCGCAATAAAAAAGCCACAAAAATAATAATGACGGCACTACTGCCTAAAAAACCCCATTCTTCGCCAACGGTACTAAAAATATAATCGGTATGTTGTTCGGGTACAAAATTGCCTTGGGTTCTGTCGCCTTCTAAAAACCCTTTTCCGGTAAGGCCTCCTGAGCCAATAGTAATCATTGATTGGTGTGTGTTATAACCAATGCCTTTGGTATCTGATGTTTTGCCTAACACAATACTGAATCGATTTCGGTGCCGTTGGTCAAAAACATGGTTAAACACATAGTCTACGCTAAAAATAAATAGACCTACAACCGTGTAAAGAATAATAATCTTGTACCATTCTCTCTTAAACGGAAATTTTTTATAATTGATAATGTAAGCAAAAAAGAGTGTCAATATTCCGTAAATAATAAGTATAGAAGTGATGAAGCCGGTATATAAGGTCATTATAAAGAGTACTACGGCTAAGAATACAATGACTAGATAATACGCGGGCAGTCCTTCTCTGTACAGGATAACTAGTAAGAAAAAATAGATTAGTGCAGAGCCGGGGTCAGGTTGTAATACAATTAAAGCTGCCGGTAATAGGATGATTAAAAATGCTTTTAATTGCGATTTAAAATTACTTAAATCAGACGAAGGCTCATTGATGAAATTGGCCAACGCCAATGCCGTTCCTACTTTTGCAAATTCTGAAGGCTGGATACTAAATCCTCCAAAATTATACCATGAGGTAGCCCCGTTTATAGAGGCTCCGAAGATAAATAACCCGGCCAAAGACAGTACCGAAATGATGTAAAAAACCCCCGATAGGCGTTCATAGAATTTTGAGTCAATAGAAATGATAATGATAATGAGCAAAAAACTCAATCCAATCCATTGTAATTGTTTTCCGTATAATGAAGAGAAATCGAGTATTTCATGATGGGTTTCTGACATGGATGCCGCATAGATATTTATCCATCCAAAAAATACCAATACTATGTAAAATAGTACCAGTATCCAATCAATGCCTGCAAATATGTTAGTCTTCCTTTTCCGCAAGAGCTTGTAGTGTTAATAATTGTTTGTCGTATTCGTCTTGTAAACTTCCTTCTAACATTCTTTTTTCTAATGCCGGCCTACTAGTACCGCCATTTAAATAGTTTTCTATCATTAGTGTTGCAATGGGACCTGCCCAACGCGAGCCCCAATATCCGTTTTCTATGTATACGGCGATGGCAATTTTAGGATTGTCTTTAGGGGCAAAAGCAATAAAAACCGAATGGTCTGTAAACTGTACCCTTTTGCCATTGACACTGGCAAAATTTTCAGCGGTACCGGTTTTTCCGCAAATTTCTAGGCCCTTTACTCTTGAATATACCGCAGTACCTTTTTCAAAAACATCGAACATACCTTGTACTATGGGTTCAAAATATTCGGGTTTGATAGTAGTGTGCTTTTTCGTAGTAAACGCTTCAATATGAATGGGTTCATTATTTATTTTTTTAATAATATGTGGGGTGTAATAAAAACCTCTGTTGGCCACAATGGCAGTCATATTTGCCAATTGTATCGGGGTTACTAAAATTTCACCTTGGCCAATGGCATTTGAAATGGTTGTTGAAGCACGCCATCCACCATTTGGATAATAGCGGTTGTAAAAATCGGCATCGGGTACCAAACCTTTTTTTCCGGTAGGCAAATCATAACCCAAAAAATTACCCAAGCCAAAACTTTTAACGTGTTTACTCCAAGTATCCATACCTTCAGAAGGGGTTGGGTATTTTTCAATAATCCTTTTGTACACATTGGCGAAATAGGTATTACACGATTCGTAAATGCCTCTGTTTAAATTATTGGCAGTGCCATAATGGCAATGGCATTTCATAAATGCATTTTTTCCCCTGCCGTATCGGAAACCTCCATAGCAGTAAAAAGTAGTTTCTGGAAAAATAACACGCTCTTGCAATCCGATAAGGGCATTGATAATTTTAAAAGGAGAACCGGGCGGATATTGTGATAAAAGCCCCCTGTCAACCAATGGCATGTTAACTTCATCATTGTATAATTTGGTAAAATTTTTAGAACGTTCTCTGCCAACCATTAAATTGGGGTCGTAAGTAGGTGTTGAAACCAATGCTAAAATTTCTCCGGTAGCGGGCTCAATAGCTACAATGCCGCCTCTTTTATGTGCCATTAGGGCTTCGCCGTATTGTTCTAATTTACTGTCTAGGGTTAGCGTTAAGTCTTTTCCTAAGGTGGCTAAGGTGTCATAAATTCCGCCTTTATACGGCCCAATTTCTTTATTAAACCGGTTTCTTTGTATGTATTTTACGCCTTTGATGCCCCTTAATTCTTTTTCGTATTCTTTTTCAACTCCTTGAATTCCGATAAGTTCACCTTGTTTATAATACCTGTTTTTTTTAATGAATTCGTTATTCACTTCGCCAATATAGCCTAAGACATTGGCTGCAGATTTAATGGGGTATTCGCGTAAAGAGCGTTTTTGAATATAAAAACCTTTGTACTTATACATTTTTTCTTGCAGATAGGCATAACTGTTTTTCGATAATTGTGCGAGAAAAACGGAGGGTATTCTGGGCGAATAATTTTTTGCCTTTTGATACCTTTTTATAAAATCATCCTTCGATATTTTTAACAGGCTACAGAATTCTAAAGTATCTAAAGGTTTTACATCTCTGGGGATTATCATCACATCATACGATGGCTGATTGGCCACTAATAGGGTATTATTTCTGTCGTATATAAATCCCCGTTCAGGATAATCATATTTTATGGTTACCGCAGAATTATGAAAAGGTGAAGGTTTGTACTTGGTTGTAATAACTTGTAAATAGAATAAGCGGAAGATAAATAGGATACCTATTAATAATATTGAAGCGTATGCAATATGTTTTCGTTCCATCTTATTTATTTTTATCCATAAATAGTAAACTGAGTATTAACAAAATAATTGTGAAAATACTTGTTAAAAAAGTTTTTGAAAATATGGTGAGTATCATATTCAACTTAAAATATTCTAAGCCAAATAATATAAAATGATGTACAAGGGTTAAAATTGCAATAAAACTCAGCAACCTTAAAAAAGGAAGTTTAAAGATAGTAAATACAGGAAAATCTATTTCGGGTTTTCTCAGCAAACCTTTTAATAACGGAAGTCGTATATATGCTATAAATAATGTTGCAGCGGCATTAACACCACCTGAGTCTGAAAAAAAATCAATACACAAACCCAATAAAAAACTCAACAATAAAAATAATCCCCTGTCTTTTTTTACCGGATAAATTATTACAAATAAAATATAGGGCAGCGGATTGATATACCCCCAAAATAAGATATTATTGAGAACTATTACTTGGACTAGCACTAATCCAATAAACAAAGCTGTATTTTTTATAACATCATTCATTTAGTAATGGTTTCTTCTAACGCCTCAATTTCTTCTTTATCAAAATTTGTGATAATGGTTACTGGGCCTATGGCACTCATATCATTAAATAATTTGACATTGATATATTGGTAAGCATTATTTTCTTTCTTGAAATTTAAAATGGTACCTACCGGAATTCCTTCGGGGAAAATGGTAGATTTTCCGCCTGTAATTATAGTATCTCCTATTTTTATGGTTGCTTGTATGGGTAAATCTATAAGTTGTAAGGTATTATAATCTTTTCCATCCCATTCTAGCGTACCGAAATGATAACTGTTGAGTAACCTTACATTGATTTTAGAGTTGCCGTTTAAAATAGATAAAACCGTAGCGTAATTTTTAGAAATGGTATTTGTAATACCTATAATGCCTTTGCCATTTATGACCCCTTGGTCGGGTTTCACTCCTTGCTTACTCCCTTTATTGACTAATAAATAGTTATACTTTTTATGGTAATCATTTCTATATACTTTGGCAGAAAGATAGCTGTATTGTTGAAAATATTTGGTGGTGTCAATCATCTTTTTAAGACGCAACATGCTGTCTACCGGCTGTTGCGCCAAAAGATTTCTAAGGTAGGCGTTTTCATCGAGAAGCTGTTGATTGTATACTTTGAGATTCGTATATTCTTTAAATGAATTGATACGTTTATAAATACCTCCGGTAATAGCATTTGCAGAATTTACAAATTTACTTTTATGGTATGAATGGCTTTGAACCGTAAAAATCAACGCTATTAATTCGAGCAACAAAAAGAATAAAAAGTATTTATACTTTACTATAAAATTAACAATCTGTTGCATTTGTTTTTAGAATGTTAGCTGTTGAACTTATTTAAACTTTTTCATTGGCTAAAAAATTGCGCTTTTGTTCCCTGTTTTTTATCTTTTTTGAGCACCAGTGCTGCCGCTATGCAAAAAAGCCTTTAATAGACCACAAAATTGCTAATTTTTGCTTCAATCCTAAAAGTGTAAGTGAGTTCATTTTATTTCATCAATATAATTTGATATTTCTCTAAATCTTTTAAGGCAATTCCGGTTCCCCTTACTACAGCTCTTAAGGGGTCTTCGGCTACATATACCGGCAAGTCTGTTTTTCGCGAAAGGCGTTTGTCTAAGCCTCTTAGCATAGACCCTCCGCCGGCTAAGTAAATTCCGGTATTGTAAATATCAGAAGCCAATTCGGGTGGGGTTTGTGAAAGTGTTTCCATCACGGCATCTTCAATTCTCAAGATAGATTTGTCTAATGCTTTGGCAATTTCTCTAAAAGATATTTTTATTTGTTTGGGTTTGCCACTTAACAAATCTCTGCCTTGTACTAAAATATCATCGGGTGGGTTGGCGATGTCTTCGGTGGCGGCACCGACATCAATTTTAATCATTTCAGCGGTTGTTTCGCCTACGTACAGATTGTGTTGGGTACGCATATAATAGGCAATGTCATTGGTAAAAACATCCCCTGCCACTTTGATAGATTTGTCACAGACAATTCCTCCCAATGCAATAACGGCAATCTCGGTAGTACCACCACCGATATCAATAATCATATTGCCTTTGGGTTGCATAATATCAATACCAATACCTATGGCTGCTGCCATGGGTTCGTGAATTAAATATATTTCTTTGGCATTCATGTGCTCTGCAGAATCGCGAACGGCACGTTTTTCTACTTCGGTAATTCCTGAAGGAATGCAAATAACCATCCGCAAGGAAGGGGGAAAGAAAAATCGCTTTTTGATAGAAGGAATTTGCTTTACAAATTCGCGTATCATTTGTTCTGAGGCTTCAAAATCTGCAATTACACCATCTTTTAACGGACGGATTGTTTTAATATTTTCATGCGTTTTACCTTGCATTAAATTGGCTTTTTGGCCAATAGCAATGATTTTACCGGTGGTTCTGTCTTTGGCTACGATAGACGGACTGTCAATTACAACTTTACCATTGTGTATGATAAGTGTATTTGCCGTGCCTAAATCAATAGCGACATCCTCGGTCATGAAGTCGAAAAATCCCATAGAGTTATTTATTTGGGTTAGAAAATTTCACGAATGCGCAAAGGTAATAAATTTAAATGAGTTATTAGAACTCACGTTAATGTTTAAAATGCCGCGTTGCGGTAAAGGCCATTGACATGTTGTTATCATTACAAAAGTCTATCGATAATTGGTCTTTGATAGAACCGCCGGGCTGAATGACAGCATTGATTCCGGCATTATGGGCAATTTCAACACAATCGGGAAACGGAAAAAAAGCATCACTGGCCATAACAGCACCTTTTAAGTCGAAATTGAAATGCACGGCTTTTACTATGGCTTGATTCAATGCATCAACACGCGAAGTTTGTCCGGTACCACTGGCCAAAAGTTGTTTGTTTTTTGCCAATACAATAGTATTTGACTTTGTATGTTTACAGATTTTAGAAGCAAATAGCAGGTCTTCTATTTCTTCATCGGTCGGTGAAATAATGGTTTTTGTTTCCAATTCTTTAACGGTATCGGTTTTGTAATCTCTATCTTGTACTAAAGCTCCGTTCAAACAACTTCTTGTAATGGTTTTTGGTAATTCGACTTCTTTAAGAATAAGAATAATCCTGTTTTTTTTACCTTTTAATATTTCTAACGCCTCACTGTTATAAGAAGGTGCAATAACTACTTCGCAAAATAATTTATGAATTTCACCGGCAGTTTCTTTATCAATTTGGGTATTCGAAATTAAAACGCCTCCAAATGCCGAAACCGGATCGCCTGCCAAGGCATCGGTATAGGCTTGTAAAAGTGTCTCACGTTGTGCCAATCCACAGGCATTATTGTGTTTTAAAATGGCAAAAGTTGGATCTGCATCGCCAGCACTGAATTCATTCATCAAATTTACGGCGGCATCTACATCTAATAGGTTGTTATAACTTAATTCTTTGCCGTGTAATTTGGTAAACATCTCATCAAAATTACCGAAGAAAAATCCTTTTTGATGTGGGTTTTCACCGTAGCGCAATACCTTGCCATTTGTTTCGCTTATCTTTAAAGAAGCAATGCCGTGGTCAGCATTAAAATAGTTAAAAATGGCTGTATCGTAATGTGATGAAACGTTAAAGGCTTTTGCCGCAAATGCCTTGCGTTGTTCAAGGCTTGTTTCGCCATTTTGAGTACGTATTATTTCTAAAAATTCATCGTACTGTTGCACAGAAGAAACACAAATTACATCCTTAAAATTCTTGGCTGCAGCCCGTATCAATGAAATTCCCCCGATGTCAATTTTTTCGATGATAGCTTGTTCTGAGGCTCCCGAAGCTACGGTTTTTTCAAAAGGATATAGGTCAACGATAACAATGTCTATTTCAGGAATTTCATACTGTTGCAGTTGTGAGACGTCATCGTCATTATTTCGTCTCGATAAAATACCGCCAAATACTTTTGGGTGTAATGTTTTAACCCTTCCGCCAAGGATAGATGGATACGATGTTAATTTTTCTACTGCTACTACCGGGACACCCAGTTCTTTGATAAATTTTTCGGTACCGCCAGTTGAATAAATGGTGATGCCCAATTTGTGTAATTGATTGACAACAGGCGCTAATCTGTCTTTATGAAATACCGAAATCAATGCAGATTTGGCTTTTTTTGAAATACTCATTTGGTTGTGGTGTTAAGGTTTTTCAAAACTACTAAAACACGAGAGTTTAATCACCAAAAAAGGTAGTGGAAAGAATGAACAATTTATTAACAGTGGTTAGTAGTGTGTAGTGAGTAGTTAGTAGTGAGAGGATGATGAGTATGTTGCTTGAAAAATTGTGTATTTGATTACTCTGTTTAATGATTGGACATACTCTTTTGAAAATTTTTGAGGGTGTTCTTGTTGAATATAGATTCTGTGTTAAGATATTCTATTTCAGAATGGGCTATTGCCAATCAGCTTGTCTTTAAAATGTGTTTCGAACTAATGGCTATAACGAAAGAACTCAGTATAGCCTCCATTGTAAAACAATTTTAAATTACTTAAACCTTAAATCTTAAATCTAACTACTCACTACTAATTAGCTGCATCCAACATGCGCCTGTGATAGTTTATTTGCCCCAGATGATAATTCAAATGCCCGTAAAGGTGGAGTAAAAAATATTCGGTAGTCATTTTATGGCCAAATACATCGATGGGATATGTTTTTTCTAAATCTTGTTGGCTGAGCGTAGAAAGTACCTTTGCTACCATAACTTTTAGTTGCGATATTTCGTTAATGATTTGTTCGCGAGAGATGTTTTTATCGTTAAACTCTTTATCGCGTTGCCTGACATATCCGGTGTTTCCAAGAATTGCTCCAATAAAGTGATTCAAATTGCCAATCAGGTGTATCGCTAGGTTTCCGCCACTGTTTTTAATGGCATTTTCTATTTTCCAAAAAGCCGTATCATCGGTATAGGCCGATACTTCTTTGGCAAGGGTATCCAATTCTCTTTCGTAAAGTGTTTGTAGTGATGCAGTCATTATATCAGTTTTAAAATATCTAAAGTAGCCACTTTCTGGCAAACAAATTCTAATAATTCGGTATCTTTTTCGGTAAACGGGTTTTTGGTATGCGAATCAATATCCAGTTGCCCGATATTTTCTCCGTTGACAAAAATCGGAATTACGATTTCGCTTTTCACATCAATTCCGCACGAAATATAATTATCTTGTTCTAGTACATCTTGTACAATAAAATTCTGGTTGCTCACGGCTACTTGTCCGCAAATACCTTTCCCAAAAGGAATTGATGTATGTTCGGTTGGCTTACCTGCAAATTGTGTTAATTTTAACTCTTGCTTTGTACCGTTTTTAACATAAAACCCTACCCAATCATAGTATTGAACTTCTTGATGTAACATTGTGCAAATGTTTTGTAAGGAGTCTTCAATACCTGTATTGTTACCTATTATGTTGATAATATTTTCTTTGAGAAGATTGAGATTCATTTGAAAAAACTAAATTTGTAACGATAACTAAATGAATTATTTTTTTGGTTTACAATTGACATTGCAATTAGAAATCTAAAATACAAAACTAAGACACTTTCATTTGAAGAAACGAAAAATTATCATAAAATTTTTAGCTAGGTTTTTTGTTACCTATTTTTTATTACTGGCGGTTTATAATTTTTATTTAAAACAAACCCAGCGAACAGGTGAAGTTTTTTCATGCGCCCCTATGACTAAAATGGTTGCGTTTCACACTTATGAATTGGGTAAATTATTAGGGTTTGATACCTATACAGGGCAACATGAATCTGAATTATCTATGAAATTTTTTGTAGGTGATGTATATGCTTCAAGAATTGTTGAGGGCTGTAATTCTATCAGTATTATCATATTATTTTTGGCTTTTATTATAGCCTTTTCAGGAAGTTTAAAAGCTACGGTTATTTATGGGCTAGTAGGTACTATTATTATTTATATTGTAAACCTTTTTAGAATTCTTTTGTTGAGTTTATTTATGTATAAATATCCTGAGTACCAGTACTTTTTACACAATATATTTTTTCCGGGTGTTATTTATGGTACTACTTTTATTTTGTGGATTATTTGGGTAAATAAATTCTCTAATTTAAAACGTAAAAAAAATGAATAGGTGGGCCAAAATAGCTATTATAAGTTTTTTAGTTATTTTACTAATGTTGGTACGGGCTTTTGGCACCAAACTGTTTTACGACCCGTTTATCGACTATTTTAAAAATGATTATTTACATAATAATATTCCGGGATTTGGTACATTGAAATTATTTTTTTTCCTCTTTTTACGCTATGCTACCAATGCAATCATCTCATTAGCTATTATTTATGTTGCGTTTTTGAATAAACGGCTTATTCGGTTTTCAATACGCTTTTATATCATTGCTTTTGTGGTGCTTTCAATGGTATACTATTTATTGTTAAGGGCACAAATGAATACTTATTTGTTTACCTTTTATGTGCGCCGCTTTTTAATACACCCCGTATTTGTATTGATTCTGTTGCCTGCATTTTACTATCAAAAGAAGTTGGTTCAACAATCAGAACAATCAGATTAATCATCACTTTCTTTAGATGTTTGCCTAGTTTTTTGCAGTATTCATGTTAGGCGGCTCTAAAAATAATAGCTTTAAAATTTTTATTTTGTACTTTTTCAAATCTTTTGCACGTTATATGTTAACATGCCAATAGGTATTAAAGTTAAATGCAATAGCATTGCATTCAAATTTTAATTACATTTGCCAAGTTTTATGAAATATTTAGCCATCATATTATCAATTTTTACCATTGCATTATCATCCATTCCTTGTGATGATGAACTCGCCATGGGTGAAAAGGTAACTATTGAACAACAAAGCTCTGACAACCATTCGGGAGACCTTACTGATTTGTGCTCTCCGTTTTGTAGTTGTGTTTGTTGTGCAACGGTGGTTATTGAACCTTTCTCACAACAAAGTATTTCTTATGAAGAGATGTATTCAAAAGAAGTAAATACTTATAACACTACCATTCATTCTAGTGATTTTTTAGATAAAATTTTGCAACCTCCCCGCGTATAATTCAACTTTTGCATTAGGATATTTATCCTGTCAAGGCCAATTTTCGGCCAATTTTCATTTCGAATAATTACAATATTAACATAATTATATCGAGAAGTTTAATAAAGTTAATACGTTTTCTATGATTAATAAAATCATTCACTTTTCCATTCATAATAAATTTATTATTGGATTGCTAATTCTGGTACTTATAGGCGCCGGAATCTATTCAATGATGACTGTAAAACTGGGCTCAGTACCAGACATTACCAACAACCAAGTACAAGTAATTACCGTAGCCCCTAATTTAGGGACTGAAGATATTGAACAATTTGTAACCTACCCCATTGAATTGGCAGTGGCTAATTTACCGAGTGTCATTGAATTGCGTTCGGTATCGCGTTTCGGACTTTCGGTGGTTACGATTGTTTTTGAAGATAATATGGGTACCTATTTGCCAAGGCAATTGGTACAAGAAAAATTGACCGAAATACAAGAAGATATTCCTGAAGGTTTTGGCAAACCCTTTATGGCACCTATTGCTACAGGCTTGGGTGAAATTTATCAGTACTCGCTCGTTCCTAAAAAAGGGTTTGAACAGACTTATTCTCCTGCCGAATTGCGTACCATTCAAGATTGGATTGTAAAAAGGCAAATGGCATTGGTGCCGGGTGTTGTTGAAATAAATTCTTTCGGCGGTAATGTAAAACAATATGAAATTGCCCTAAACCCTAATCGCCTTAACAGTATGGGTATTAGTATTAGCGAAGTATTTGAAGCCCTAGAGAAAAATAACTCAAATACCGGTGGAGCCTATATTGAAAAAAACCACCAAGCCAATTTTATTCGAGGTGAGGGGTTGGCTAGAACCTTAGAAGATATTGAAAATATTGTTATAGAAAACAATGAAAACACACCTATTTTAATCAAAGATGTTGCAGATGCTGTACATTTTGGGTCATCTGTACGTTTTGGAGCTTTTACCGAAGACGGCCAAGAAGCTGTTGGCGGCCAAGTATTGATGTTGAAAGGAGAAAATCCGAATGAAGTGATTCAAAATGTACAAAAACGTATTGCCAGTATTCAGAAATCGCTACCCGAAGGATTGATGATACGCCCTTTTTTAGATAGGAGCGATTTAATAGCCCGAACCACAAGTACGGTTTCAAAAAATCTAATCGAAGGCGCCCTCATCGTAGTATTTGTATTAGTATTTTTATTGGGGAGCATTCGAGGTGGATTGCTAACAGCTTCCATCATTCCACTCTCTTTGTTATTTGCCTTTATCCTTATGAAAGCTACCGGTGTTTGGGCAAACTTAATGTCACTAGGTGCTATTGATTTCGGAATTATTGTTGACGGTGCAGTAATTATAGTAGAAGGAACCGTGCATCATATTCAAGAACGGATAAAAAAGAGTAAAGACGATTTCACCTCAGAAGAAATGGATGCACTTACCTATAAGTCGAGTAGCATGATGATGAATTCTGCATTTTTCGGGCAATTAATCATACTCATCGTATTTACGCCTATTTTGTTTTTAACAGGTGTTGAAGGTAAAATGTTCCGCCCTATGGCATTTACATTTGGTTTTGCAGTATTAGGCGCATTATTATTGTGTTTGACTTATGTACCGGTAATGGCGTCACTATTTATGAAGCCAACATCACAAAAAAAACGTACTTGGTTTACCAACCTTGAAGATTGGCTTACCCGTACAAGCGATAAGGTGATGGGCAGAATTTTCAACACCTATGAACCATTGATAAATGGTGCGTTAAAATTTAGAAAAGTGGTCATTGCTATCGCTGTATTATTATTTGTTATAGCAAGTTTTGTATTTTCAAGAATGGGAGGCGAGTTCATCCCAAAATTAGACGAAGGCGATATTGCCATGCAAATTATTATGAAACCCGGTAGCTCATTGTCAGAATCGATAAAGGTATCTGAAGAAGTAGAAAATATTATCAATGCTAATTTTCCGGAAGTAAAAACAATGGTAGGAAGAATAGGGGTTTCTGAAATACCTACTGACCCAATGCCAATGGATATTGCCGATTGTTTTATTATTCTAGAAAAAGATATGGATAAATGGACTTCCGCTACTACCAAAGCTGAATTAATCGAAAAAATACAAGAAAAATTAAAAGCCATTGTAGGAGCCAATTTTATATTTACCCAACCCGTTGAATTGCGATTTAACGAATTGTTAACCGGTGTGCGCGAAGATGTAGCTATAAAATTATACGGAAACGATTTAGAAGTGTTAGCAACAAAAGCTAATGAAATGGCAGCCATTATTAAAACGGTAAAGGGGGCAGCCGATGTACGCGCAGAAGCTACAGACGGATTACCTCAAATTACGGTAAAATATCAACGGGCAAAATTGGCAAAATACGGTTTGACTATCGATAAACTCAATAGCTATGTAAGCGCTGCATTTTCCGGAGCCGATGCCGGAATTATTTTTGAAGGCGAAAAACGGTTTGACCTAGTTGTTAGATTTTCTGACACCTATAGAAAAAGCATTGATGATTTACGGAACCTTTTTGTTGATTTACCAAACGAGAGCGCACAAATTCCCCTTAAAGAATTAGCAGAAATCAGTTACAAACCGGGGCCTATGCAAATATCTCGTGACAATACCTACCGGAGGGTGTCGGTAGGTGTAAATGTCAGGGGCCGAGATGTAGAATCTATGGTAGAAGAAGTACAACAACGATTAGATGCAGAATTAGCCCTGCCCGATGGTTATTTTATTGAATACGGAGGTTCTTTTGAAAATTTAAAGAGAGCCAAACAACGCCTTTCTATAGTGGTGCCTATTGCATTGTTCTTAATATTTATACTATTGTATTTTGCTTTGAACTCCATACCACAAGCTACCATGATATATATGGCCGTACCGTTGGCTGCTATTGGCGGTATTTTTAGCTTGGCTTTGCGCGGAATGCCATTTAGTATCTCGGCAGGAGTTGGTTTTGTGGTGTTGTTTGGCGTGGCTGTGTTAAACGGATTGGTATTGGTAAGCCGGTTTAACAGTTTAAAAGAAGAGGGGCTTACCAATTTAAAAGAACGTATATTATTAGCTACCAAAGAACGATTACGCCCAATATTGCTTACGGCCATTGCAGCTATTATGGGATTTGTGCCTATGGCAATCTCAGCATCTGCCGGAGCAGAAGTGCAACGCCCATTAGCAACTGTGGTAATTGGAGGGCTGATTTCGTCAACACTATTGACTTTATTGGTAGTTCCGGTATTATATTATTTGGTAGAAAACAGTACACAAAAACGGAAAAATAGGAAAATGAAAACCCCCATTGTAAATGCAGTACTCTTAGGCTTTTTTATGTTAGCAAGTGTACCATCTATGTTGGCACAAGAAAAAACAAAGGCGATTACTATTGAAGAAGCGGTTGCCATTGCTTTTGAAAATAACCCCACAATAAAAGCGGCAAATTTTGAGGTTGAAAAGCAACAAAGCCTAAAGAAGTCAGCGTATGATTTTGACAAAACAGCTATTTCATATACCCGGGGGCAAATCAATAACGTTCAGCAAGATTATGAATGGAATGTATCACAAGATTTTAAATTCCCTACAGTGTACGGAACACAATCGAAATTACAAAAAGAAAGGGTTCAGTTAAGCCAAACATCGTTGGTACTGCAAAAAAATACATTAGAACGAGATGTAAGAGCCACTTATATGCAATTGCAGTACGCCAAAAGTAAATTTTTGCTCATTGAAGAACTCGAAAATGAATTTAAAAACTTTGCCGTAATTGCCGATAAAAGATTTCAAGCGGGTGAAACAAACCTAATAGAAAAAATGTCTGCCCAAGGCAAGCGCGAAGAGATTCGCTTATTAAAATCAGAAGTGCAGTTAGATGTGAAAAACCTACAAAAACAGTTACAGTTACTATTGAATATTGACGATGAAGTAACCATTGTAGAGGTGAAAGCTGTAAAGATTCCCTTCAACAACATTCAAAAATTAGGAAATGAAAACCCTTTTCTTAAACTGCAAGAGCAAGTAGTAACCGTTTCAAAAATAGCTCATAAACTAGAAAAAGCTAAATTTTTACCTGATGTATCTGCCGGATATTTTAATCAACAAATAGAAGGGGTTAAAAATTTTACAGGGTTTCAAGTAGGCATAAAAATACCTTTGTTCTTTTGGTCGCAAAAAGGGCGGTCACAGGCGGCAAAAAAGAATACACAAATTGCCCAAATGAATTATGAACGGGCAAAATTAGACATCAGTGCTGTTTTGATGGCTACGCTTCAAGAATATGAAAAACACAAAGCATCATTAGAGTATTATGAGACTACGGGGCTACAGTTAGCCGATAAATTATTCTTTTCAACCAATAAAGCCTATAAAGAAGGAGAAGTAGGATATGTAGAATATGTAGCCACATTAGAGCAAGCAGTTCAAATTAAAAGAGATTATCTGGAAAGATTGAATTTATACAATCAAACCGTAAATAAAATCAATTATTTAACAGGAAAATACAATTAAAAATTAAAACTTTGAATGAAGCCTTATGGCATTCACACATTATAATAAAACACAAAAAATGAAAAATATACTAAAGACAAGCACCTTACTATTATTCCTATTTATTTTAGGAAGTTGTAGCAATTCCAATACAAAACACGACGATAAAGATACTCATGGAGAAAAGAATGCTGAACATTCTGAAGAGAATGAAACACATCAGGAAGAAAATAATAACCTACTTTCTTTACAAGAAAAACAGTTGACTGTAATGAATATTGAGTTAGGAGTCATTAAACAAGTGAATTTAGGAGCTACTTTAAAGGTAAACGGACAACTGGAATTACCACCTCAAAAAATGGCAAGTGTAAGTGCCATTGTTGGAGGAAGGGTGCAGAGTGTTGCCGTAATTGAAGGCGATAAGGTAAAAAAAGGTCAACTCATTGCTCGGTTGAGCAATCCTGAGTTTATCACTATGCAACGCGATTATTTATCGGCAAAAGGAAGTATTTCTTTTTTAGAAAAAGATTACCAACGTAAAAAAGAATTATTAAAAGATGGCATTACATCGTCTAAATCTTTTCAACAAGCAGAAGCCGCTTATTTAGAAGGGAAATCGGCATTAAACGCATCAAAAGCGACCTTACAATTAATGGGAGTGAATGTTGCTGCCCTTGAACGTGGAAACATCGCATCGTCTATTCCTATTATAGCGCCAATAAAAGGCTATATCCAAAATGTTGCAATTAATATTGGCAAATATGTATCTCCGGAACAAGAAATGTTTGAAATTGTAGACAATGAACACTTACACATCGGCTTAAAAGTCTTTGAAAAAGATATTGATAAAGTCAAGGTTGGACAAAAAATTACTTTTTCGCTCACAACAAGGCCTGATAAAATTTATGAAGCCGAAATTTTTGCCTTGGGAAGAGCCTTCGATATGGATACGCGCGCCGTTAAAGTACACGCAAGAATAATTGGCGACCACAAAGGCTTGTTAACCGGAATGTTCGTAGAAGCTAGGATTACTACTACCGATAAAAAAGTGAATGCGTTGCCTGAAGAAGCTTTTATAAGTGAAAACGGATTGGATTATATCTTTATCCAAAAAGAAAAAGATAATGATGATATCACTTTTGAAAAAATTCAGGTAAATAAGGGTATTTCAGATCTCGGTTTTGCCGAAGTAGTTTTTATCAATACGGTACCTAAAGAAGTGGTTGTAGTTACCAAAGGGGCATATTATGTAAATGCAGAATTGAATAAAGGCGAATTTGAAGAGCATGAACATTAGATCTATGGACACTATAGAACAAGTATTAGAATTTCATAAGATACGCGTTACGGCAATGCGTTTGCTAATCTATAAGTTTTTAACAGAGAAAAAAATAGCGGTTACTTTGAGAGATATTGAAAGAGCATTCGATAAATCTGACAGAAGTACTTTGTATAGAACTTTGAAAACATTTGAAGAAAAAGGAGTAGTACATCAAATTGATGATGGCTCGGGAACCACTAAATATGCCTTATGTGAGTGGGGATGTAATTGTCAAATAGAAACCGACCTACACTTGCACTTTCACTGCAATAATTGTAATGAAACAATTTGTTTGACCAAACACAAAATTCCACAAATAAAAGTACCTGAAGGGTTTGTGGCTGAAAATGTAAACTTAGTAATAAAAGGAATCTGTGATAAATGTTGTCAGTTGTGATATATTGCTATGGTATTCCCATAAGATACTTGTGCAGATATGAAACTTGCCATAAACTATTTATTTTACCTTGAAAAACCACCTGCTTGGCTAGTGGTGATGTTATGCGGTTTTGCCAAAGAGGCTGAGGCTGTATCAAAAGTGTCATTTTCAATGAAATAAGTAATTGAAGAATATATGAAAAGTTTAAACGAGTTCATTAAAATTACGCTAACTAAAGAAAGCATTAGTAGGTAATAAACAATAATAAAACTTCAAGAATCAGTAATGCACTTCTGTTGCATTTTAAAATATACTATTTTTGCGAGTAAACAAATGATTAAGCCTGCCACTTTCGTATAAAATAAAACCTGACAAGTCCTAAATAATAAGATATGACTGATAACTTAGATTGTAAAGACGGTGCCTGTGCCATAGATTATACCCAAGAAACAATCCCTAAAGAATCGTTTACTTTCAATAAGGAATATTTAATTCCCGGTATAGGGTTCATCTTTTTAGTATTGGGAATCGGTTTAGACTATTTCGATGCATTCTTTTTTAAAGAACCCATTCCCCTTATTTGGTACGGAATTATCTACCTCGCCGTAGGAGGCCCTATAGTGCTCAAAGCCCTGAAATTAATTACAAAAGGCGATATTTATAATGAATTTGTATTGATGTCGGTAGCTACCATCGGTGCTTTTATCATCGGTTCGTACGCCGAAGGCATTGCCGTAATGTTGTTTTATGTGGTAGGCGAATTATTTCAAGAAGCTGCTGTTAACAAAGCCAAACGCTCTATAGAAGCGCTACTCAAAGTACAAGTAGAAGAAGTTACGGTGATAGAAGGCGAAAAAATCGTTGTAAAACACCCGAAAGAAGTTGCTTTGGGGCAAATTATAAGAACCAAACCCGGAGAAAAAATTGCCCTCGATGGTGAATTGATGTCTGAATTTGCAAGCCTGAATACCGCTGCGTTAACAGGCGAATCTGCCCCCGATACCAAAGAAAAAGGAGAGCAAGTCTTGGCCGGAATGGTAAACCTCAATAAAGTTATTGAAATTAAAGTAACGAGTAAGTATGAAGATACCAAACTCTCGAAAATTTTAAAACTTGTACAAGAAGCCGTTGGTAGAAAGGCCAAAACGCAATTATTAATCAGCCGCTTGGCAAAAATATACACGCCCATAGTTTTTTGGTTAGCGGTGGCTTTGGTAGCACTTCCTTATTTATTTTTAGGAGAAGGGTATGCGTTTCAGCAATGGTTTCAGCGTGCCTTGATTTTCTTGGTCATTTCCTGTCCCTGTGCCTTGGTCATTTCCATTCCCTTAGGTTATTTTGGCGGTATTGGTGCCGGTTCGCGAAACGGAATCCTCTTTAAAGGCTCTAATTTTTTAGACCTAATGACCAAAGTAGATACCGTGGTTATGGATAAAACAGGTACTCTTACCAAAGGCGTTTTTGAAGTGCAGAAAGTTGTGGCTTTAGATTTTGATAAATCGTTGTTATTAGAATTGGTAGCAGTTTTAGAAAGTAATTCAACCCATCCTATTGCAGAGGCTATTGTTGCGTATTCAAATAGTTCGAATAGTAAATTAAAAGCTACGGAAGTTGAAGAGATTTCAGGACATGGCATGAAAGGAATTGTTGGCGATTATGAAGTGTTAGCAGGCAATACCAAATTATTAGAAAAATTCAATATTTCTTTTGATACCTCATTAAAGCAGAATATAGAAACCATTGTTGTTGTGGCGATCAATAATAAATATGCAGGCTATATTACCATTGCAGATACGATTAAAGAAGATGCAAAACAAGCCATCGAAAAATTACATAAAATTGAGAAAATAAAAGAAATCGTGATGCTTTCTGGCGATAAACAAACCGTAGTTGATACCATTGCCGCCCAATTAGGAATTGACAAAGCCATTGGTGGATTGTTGCCCGAAGAAAAAATTAAAGAAGTAGAAAAATTAAAGACCCAAGGCAATACCATAGCCTTTGTAGGCGATGGCATTAACGATGCGCCGGTAATTACCTTGTCGGATGTCGGCTTAGCGATGGGAGGCCTTGGTAGCGATGCCGCTATTGAAACAGCAGATGTTATTATACAGACAGACCAGCCATCAAAAATTGCTACCACTATCAATATCGGAAATGCTACTAATAAAATTATTTGGCAAAATATAGGCTTGGCATTGGGTGTAAAAGTAATAGTATTGATACTCGGTGCGATGGGCATGGCAACCATGTGGGAAGCTGTTATTGCAGATGTTGGCGTGGCTTTATTGGCAATTTTAAATGCCGTACGCATTCAACGGATGAAATTCTAAATCTGGTAAACTTTAATTTTCGGTAAAAAGTAATCTCTTGCGTAAATAAGGAGTGCAGGCGTAATACGTTTATATGATAGTTACCTGAAATTAACAAAAACAAATAATAATGGGAATATTCGGAAAACTATTTA
>Ga0256841_1000148_pt1 | contig 78248 bp, 72 predicted proteins | sample 356308metaG_FD_185971 | JGI IMG/M metagenome (GOLD analysis project Ga0256841, IMG submission 185971) | Hydrothermal vent microbial communities from Mid Atlantic Ridge, Atlantic Ocean - 356-308 | ecosystem: Environmental > Aquatic > Marine > Hydrothermal vents | place: Atlantic Ocean: Mid...
TACTTGTCCGACGACGAGCGCGAGGCCCTGTTGGCCGCCTGCCGTGAATCACTCAACCCCTGGTTGTACACCGCCGTCGTCGTGGCCCTGTCCACCGGGATGCGGCAATCGGAATTGATGTGGTTGAGATGGCGCGACGTGGATCTGGACGGGGGCCGGATCGTCCTGCACGAGACCAAAAACGGCGAACGGCGGGCGGTGCCCCTGACCGGCCCCGCCCTGGCGTTGCTGCGCGAGCACTCGAAGGCACGACGGACGGATGCGGACCTGCTGTTCCCCGGCCGCCGCAAGGACCGGCCCATCGAACTGCGCGTCCCCTGGATGGCGGCACTGAAACGCGCCGGGATCGAGGATTTCCGCTGGCACGATTTGCGCCATTCAACAGCCTCATATCTGGCCATGAACGGCGCCACCCTGGCCGAGATAGCCGAGGTCCTGGGGCATAAGACCCTGGCCATGGTGAAGCGCTACGCCCACCTGAGCGAGGCCCATACGGCATCCGTGGTGGAACGGATGAATCGGCGGATATTCGGGGGCGGCCATGGACAGGAGTGAGGACCTGCGATTCATGGTATCGGCGGCCCAGCAAGGGGATGAGGCCGCGGCCCGCACACTGGCGCGTATGGCGTCCGAGACGCTGTACCAAGGCGGAGAGATGCATCCGTCCCTGGTTACCTGGTTGGCCGGCGCCCTGGCCCGCTATGGGCGTGGTGAAGCGAATTTGAACCATTCATTCGCCCCAATGAAGCGCCCACCCAAAGGTATTCCCAAAGCGCGACGGTCATTCAATGAAATGGCCATATCCTATTGGGTAGACCGGGCTATTGAGCAAGGTTTATCGACAGGAAGCGATACGGGCGAACCAGGCCCCGCGTTTGAATATGTGGCTGAAGCAGTTGGATTGGCCGCCAGTACGGTGCGCGATATTTATTACCGCTACCAGAGCAAGGGGAGGGAGTAGGCCGGATTCGTGGATTTCGCATTTTTTGCAAAAATCACGAATACACAGGACCCGCGTTTGCGTTCACGCTTGTTCTCGCAATCACCAACAACGAGGACAAGCACGATGCATTACATCGACGACACCACCGCCACCGCACCCACCACCCCGCCGCCGTCAAGGATCTTGCTTTCTGTAAAGCAACTTGTCGCCGAACAGCCCGCACTGACGACCGGGAGCATCAGGTGGCAACTCTTCAACCGGAAGGCAAACGGTCTCGCAGAATCGGGAGCGATAATTAAACGCGGGTCCCGAATTCTCATTGACCGGGAGAAATACCTTGACTGGTTGGCCGAGGAGTCACGGTAATGGACTTCAACACTGCAAAAGCAGCTGCCGCCGGTCGCTGGCCATCGATCTGGAAGGCCCTTGGCGTCGGGGAAGTCCCACCTCTGGGCCGGCACGGGCCGTGTCCGGGATGCCGGGGCCGGGACCGTTTTCGTCTTCTGCCGCAAGAACTGGAAGATGGGGGTTGGGTCTGCGGACAAGGCGGTGCGCCAACCGGTGGTGACGGATTCGGCTTGCTTGTCCATTGCGGCATTGCTCGCACCCCTGGCGAGGCCCTGCGCCTCGTTGCCGCCTATCTGGGACTCGACACCAAGGCCGACCCGGCAGCCCGCCAACGGGCACGAGAGGCCGCCCAGCGCCGTGATAGGGAACGCCTAGAAACCGCCCTGGCCCACGAGCTTGTTGTTTTATTAACCGTGTTGGACGCACGCCTCGCCGGCCGCGAGGTCGCGCGAGACCGACGTTTCCGCGAGGCCCGGCCCGAGTGGCTGCCGCTGCCCGGGGAACACTGGGAGCGCGAAACGCTGGCCGCCCGCCGGGTGGTGGCCCTGGCGGGCAGGCTCTACCCACCGAACAGGAGGGCCGCCGCATGAGTGCCGCCGAAGACCTGGAAAAGACCCTCGCGGCCATCGACGCCGAGCTGGGCATCGACGCGCCCGACGACGACACCCCCGAGCCCTGGGCTTGGGTGGACGGCACTGAATGGCGGCAACCGCCCGAGAGCGGCACCGAAATTCGGCACGCCCCGCCGGAAGACGACGATCGCCCGCGCTGGTGCTGCTATCTGAAGCCCAATCCGGAAGCCGGCATCCGCCGGGCTGGCGTCTGGTATCACGGCCTGAAACAGGGCAAGAAGGACGAGCCGCCCCAGCCCGTCGACGAGTGGCTTTGCTCCCCCCTGCTGGTTGAGGCCGTCACCCGCACCCCCGAGGGGAGCGACTTCGGCCGGCTGCTGCGTTTCCAGGTGGAGGGGCGATGGCGCATCTGGAACATGCCCATGCGCTTACTGGGAGGTGATCCGGCCGAGCTGCGCCGCGAGCTGCTAGCCGCTGGCGTGGAGATGGACCACCGCAACCCGCGCCGCGTGTTCGACTACCTCACCAGCCTGACGCCGCGCCGCCACATTCATGCCGCATTGGAGGTGGGGTGGCACGGCGCAGCCTTCGTCCTGCCCGATCGCGTCTTTGGTGAGGCGGAAATTCACTTCCAATCTGAAAGCGCCCTGGTGGCTGACTACGCCGCCGCAAGCACCCTGCAAACCTGGCAGGACCGTATCGCCCGCCCCGCGATCCGCAATAAGCCGCTGGTTTTTGCCATCAGCGCCGCCCTGGCTGGTCCCTTGCTGCATCCCGTGCACAAGCAAGGCGCGGGCTTTCACCTCATGGGCGGCAGTTCCTGCGGAAAGACCACTACCCTCCAGGCCGCCGCCAGCGTCTGGGGGCCGCCACCGCTGGTGCGCAACTGGCGCGCAACCGCGAACGGGCTGGAAGCGGCCGCCGCCGAGGCCAATGACCTGTGTCTGATCCTGGACGAAATCGGCGAGTGCACCCCCAAGGACGTGGGCAGGGTGGTGTACGCAATGGGCAACGGCACCGGCAAAATCCGTGCCACGCAAAAGGGCTACGCCCGCCGTGTCCGCCGCTGGCGGACTGTGCTGATCTCTAGTGGGGAAAAAACCCTCGACAGCATCCTGCGCGAGGCTGGGGAGCGCGTTACCGCCGGCCAGGACGTGCGGCTGCTGTCTCTTCCCGCCGACGGCTTCGCGCATGGGGTTTTCGATGAACTACACGGCCATGCCAACGGTGCCGACCTTGCCAACGCCATCAAGACCGCGGCCAGCGAGACCTACGGCACCGCCGGCCGCGCCTGGCTGACCTGGCTGGCCGACCACCTGGCCGCCCCCTGGGCCGACACCCTGCGCCGCATGGCTGACAGCCTGCAGCCCGAGAACGGACAGGAGGCCCGCGCCGCCGAGGCCTTCGCCCTGGTGGCGATGGCCGGAGAGAAGGCGATCGAGGCTGGCATCCTGCCATGGGAGACAGGCGAGGCCGTCGCCGCTGTGCGCGAGATGTGGGAGCGCTGGCGCGAACAGCGCGGCCAAGGCCCCGCCGAGCTGCGCCAGGTGGTGGAGGCCCTGTCCGGCTTCATCGCCCGCTACGAGGCCCGCTTCGAGGACCGCGACTATCCCACCGACCGCCCCATCCACGACCGGGCCGGGTACATCAAGGACGGCGACTTCCATTTTATCCCCGCTGTGTTCAAGGAGGCCATCGGCGGCATGGACGCCAACCTTGCCAAACGTTTGCTATTTGAAGCCGGCTATCTGGCTGCAGGGGATGGCAAGCACCTGGGCCGGAATCTATGGGTAGGGAAGCGCACTCAGCGAGTCGTTAGCGTGCGCGCCGACATTCTTGACGGTGAAATGGGTGGGAAGAGTGGGAAGGGTGGGAATGTCGTTTGATAATCAATGTGTTGCGGCATTCCCACCCCCTTGCAAGAGGTGGGAAGGGGTGGGAAGGGAATCCCCGCGCCATGAGCCGCCTTCCCACCCCTTCCCACCTTCCCAGCACAGGTGGGAAGGCTGTAAGCGATTGATATGCAAAGAGTCTTCCCACCCTTCCCACCATTCCCACCGTCTGAACCGGCTCCAAAGCAAAAACACAGAGAACACACGGAGAACGCACGCCATGAGCGCACTTCAACCCCTTATCGAACAGGGTTTCCCCGCCCACCTGGCCGAACAGATAACGGCCGAGATCCTGGACCAGTACGGGGAGGAACCGTGCACTAGGGAGCAGGCCGCCGCCCACGAGGCCGGGCATTGGGTGGTCGGCGACACCCTAGGCCTGGCCCCCTACCGCTGGTTGCGGGTGTTTCGAGAGCGCGGCAAGTGGCTGGGCGAAAACATCGAGGTGAGCCCGGTCTCGGCCAACATCTTTGAAGACCCAGACAGGTACAGGGTTACCGCCCTTCAGGTGATCGCTGGCTTTATTGGTGAGGCGGCTGCTGGGCACTTCCATCCGTCATCGAGCATCGACGAGCGCATCAGGCTGGAAGCGAGTTGTGCTGGCTTGTCTCAACTGTATGGCGGCCGGCCAGAGGCCCTGTTAGCGGGCGCCATGGTGACTGTCGCAGAGATCATCCAGGCCCGACAGGATGACTTCTACCTGGTGCGCCGCCACTTGGAGAGAGAACGCCGCATCCTGCGCCCACGACTGGATGCCCTGAGCCGACCAAACCGAGACACCTGGTTGCTTCGGTGGGATCGGTTGAGCCATGGAATTGAACAGCGAGGCCGCCGGCTGGGACATGGATGAGGCCCGGGATAGGGCGAGAGCGACGGAGCGCAGAGAGTTCGAGGCCGGGTTGGCCGCCGAACGTGTGGACACTTCACGGGACATATCGGAGCGCACTAATGGGTAAGTTGACACTAAAGCAGGAGGCTTTCGTTCAGGCCTACATGAATTGTGGGAATGCGAGTGAGGCGTACCGGCAGGCTTACGATGCGTCCCGGATGAAGCCGGAGACCGTCAGCAGAAAGGCGGCGGAACTGCTAAGGAACGGCAAAGTTACGGCAAGGCTGGACGCCCTACGCGCCGAACTCGCCGACCGGCACCTGTGGACCCGTGAACAGTCCGTGAAGGCTTTGACCAAGGTGATCGAGGACCCGGACCGACAGGCCGACGTGATCGCGGCGGTGCGGGCACTCAATGAAATGCATGGATACAACGCGCCGGCCAAACGGGAGATCACGGGCCCGGGTGGCCAGCCGACCACCACCCGAATCGTGATCGACTGGGGGGACGATAACGACGCATAACGTCGCGTTTCTGTGGGACACTCATGGGACACTTCGGGGCAAAAAAGGCCAGTTATCCACAACTAAACGCAACGAGCGTAACCCCGTATGTGTATGTTTTTCTTGTTGTTTCGTGTTGAGCGATAATGTATAAGTGGGATTTGTAATCCGCAGGTCCAGGGTTCGAATCCCTGCGCCAGCTCCATCTTCCGCTTCCCATTTCAGGTATGTCTTGATGAGCCCCGTCACCTTCGCCGGCTGGAGTGCCGAATACTTCAATGACGCCCTCTCCTTCGCCATCAGCCTCGGTCTGCTGCTCGGCTATCGCATCTACCTGCGCATCAGGCTGCGCGAAGACCGCCATTACACCTTTCAGGCCATCAACCGCACGGCCCGGCGCCAATGGGTGGCGAACATCATGTCGGACCCAGCGCGCACCATCGTGGGGATACAGACCCTGCGCAATTCCACCATGGCCGCCACGTTCTTCGCCTCCACCGCCGTGCTCCTCACCATGGGGACCCTCACCCTGAGCGGGAACTACGAAAAGCTGCACCAGTCATGGCACCAACTCAATGTCCTCGGTTCCCTCCATCCGGGGCTCTGGACCCTCAAGGTGTTGTTCCTGCTGTCGGACTTCCTCGTGGCCTTCTTCAGCTTCGCGATGGCGGTGCGGATGTTCCATCATGTGGGCTACCTGCTCGGCCTGTGTGCGGACTGTCGTCCCAAAGAGGTGACGCCCCCCATCGTGGCCGTACACCTCAACCGTGCGGGAAAGTTCTACACGACGGGGATGCGCGCCTATTTCTACTCCGTGCCTCTGGTCTTTTGGCTGTTCGGCCCCCTCTTCATGGCGGTCTCCAGTGGGGTGTTGGTGATAGTCCTGTACTACTTCGACCGCGCCCCTCGAACGATCCAGGAACATCTCGCAATGGTGCCCGCCCCGGACCCGGAGAACCACGAGATGGAATGACGGCAGACACCCCGCTTGCGCTACGCTATTGCCCATGAGTCTCCAGGCCGAGGATATCGATTTTATCAAGACCCATGTCGCCGAATGGCTGGCCGACCGGAGCCTGGCCAAGCCCCCGGCGGTCTACGAGGTGGAACTGCGCGAACGCCTGGTCCGGGTAGAGGAGACGCTCAAGCATCAATTGATATTGATGGAGCGGGGATTCCACCTCATGGACAAGCGCTTGGAACACCTGACCAGGCGCACCGATCGATTCATGCTCTGGTCCCTGGGCCTCACCTTCACCGATCTCCTCGGCGTGATCGCGGTGGTCCGCTATCTGATCCAGGCCCAGGCAGGATAGCCCGACCCGGAAAAGATACCCGCCTCACGTGAGCATTTCGCTACTGCGGCCGCCCCTCGCATCCTTGGGCGGTGTGCGATGACTCGCTTCCGCCTTGTCTGCTGTGGCTCAGGCAGGGCCTTGCCCAGCGTCACGAGGAACACCCTCGCAAAACGAGGCAGGGCGCCGAAGACCGCCGTCTACGGACCGACGGACGGAAAACGCAGGTGCGAGCGGCATAAACCCTCGGACCTCGACACCCCTTCAGGCTATATATCCCTTCCACAATGACTGCATACCGCCGCCTCGGATTTGACCCACTCAGCACAGTGAGGGCATTTCTTCGCGACATCCAGGTCGATTCCGCAATGCCCGCAGACCTCGGCCTCAGTTTTGATCAACTCGGCACAGTGAGGACATTTCTTGGCGAGCCCTTTGTCGATCAGACTCTTGTCGGAGGGAGGGATCAATACCGTGGCGACCAATGCGATCAGGGGGGAAAACACCAACCCGAGCAACAGGAACCCGAATACATTGATGGTGCTGTGTCCGCGCGCAAAGGCATACAAGGCGACCAGAATCGAGAGCACGATCCAGAGAGTGATGTAGAGCATTTATAGACTCCGTCACGTAAGATTGAAATGGATGGGGGTGAGATATGCCCGTCACGTATGGGGCGATGCGTCGCTTCGTAAGCGTCCACCCGTCGCGCATGGGTTTTCACCTCGCGCACGGAACCCTCGTGCCCCGAATCCAAGCGGACATAAGGTGAAGCGACAGCAAATCAGGATGCGGGGCGAGCGCTGCGCACAACGCCAAGGATCCACGTGTGACAGGTCTGTCTTTCACAAATGGGGCGTGCATCGACGCACGGCCTCTTACGAGGAGGCGCCGTCAGGGGGCGTCGTTATCGTTTTTTTCCTTTCGCCATTCCGCGGCCACCCGCCCCCCCTCCTGCAATTGGGCATGGAAGTAATCGCGAACAGCTTCGGGATCGAAGCTCAAAAAGGTGCCGCCGGCGGCGAAGTGCTGGATGAACACCTTGCCGACGGCATAGGTGGTGGCCCCATTCAGAAGCGAAGCGGAACCGGATGCCAGGGTCTGACCCACCCCCGGGATGAATTTGGCCAGGCTCGCCGCCAGACTGGGCGACAGACTGGTGGATACGGTGCCACCGATCAGGCTGGCGATAGCGGAACGCCCGAGATCGGTTCTGAATTCGATGTCGTAGGTCCCCGCCAAGCTATGCAGCATCTTGAGCTGTAAGGCGACCAAGGCGGCCAGGTCGACTACCGGGATGGGAACCAAACCGACTGCCATGGCGCCAACTGTGTATTGTCGCAAGATGTGCTCGGCCGCCGCATGGCGATGCTCACGCATCAATTCGTCCCTCTCCACTGTTTGACCCTGATGCTCTCTGGGGTCGGTGTCGGTTGTCATCTGTGGTTGACTCCTTCGGATCAGAGATGGGGTGTGTTACCGCGTCAGCCGGTGGCCTGAGGCCCGCCTGCGTAACCTGCCTTCGAGTCCTTGAGCTTACGTTTCCAAACCCGGCGGTGGCGGAACTTTTGCAATTCGAGATCGGAATCCACCGCGGCCTTGCATGCAAGGCAGTAATGCAGTGTCATCTTCTCCAGGCTCGCTTCGAGTTCGGGCCATTGGGCCAGCTCGCCGTCAACGAGCCAGGCCAGCTTGATCTCGAAGGCCTCGCAGAAATCACACAGTTGTTCAGTCAATGCCTCCCGCCCTTGTTGATCGAGTTCTTCGATCCACTGGCGCAACTCGGCTTTGTCGGGCGAGGGGTCTTTGTCCTGTCCTATCCAGGCGGTAAAGCGCTCGGCGAGCGCCCGTTGGTCCGCTCCAGTGATACGGTTCACACCGTTGCGGATCCAGCTGCGCAGATCGGCGATGAACGCGCCACCCTCGGCGGAAAGGTGCGACAACTCGGCATCAAGAATCGTTTTATTCATCTTTCAAAAGCCATTTCCAACACGATAACGACCGATCTGAGGCAGTTACGCGCACGCATCGGACACGAACGCGCTCCGGCGCGAATGGACGGCGGCGCGCAGGTAAGCGCTGTGCGACCACTCCCTTCTTGACACATCCCTGTGCTACCCATGATCGACGGACCAATCAGGAGGCAGCGGCCTCCGCGACCTCACCTTCGCCCTCATGTTCGTGATCATGTTCGTGATCATGGTCATGGCCACGATGGGCCAGGACACGATAACCGAGCGCCCCAACGATGATACCGGCGATACCGGCGAGGGCGGCCGGATTGGCCAACACGAAGGCCTTGATGGCGGCGCCAGTAGCGGTGATTGCACTGGCGCCCGCGGACGTCCCTTCTGCCGCAAGGTTAGCGGCGGTAGCTTCTGCTGCCATGATTGATCTCCTCATCGGATACGGTGGTTTTACGGAACTTCTTGTCGGACGGCTCCTGCGCCCCATGATACGGCATTCGAGGAAGGATTGCTCGGCATGGGCGCTGGATTGGAGCAACGCCAGGACAGTATAGTACGCTTTCCACTTGCTTCGGTAACCTGTTTTCGGGGGGCGTGGCGGCCTCGCTCTGAGTTCATGCTGACCTGTCCCTGGCGACCAGGCGGGCGACGATGGTCGTCCTGTGCGTATCGACGCATCACGATACACACACCCCCTGGAAGACTTGCCGGTAACAGATCAGGTGCTGCCCGGATACGTGAATGCGCTGAACGACGGCCGTCTTCAAGGGCCCGCCTACTGGTGCGTTGCACACAGACAGACACGCCGTTAACCGGGAAAGACCTTGCCATCATCTCCATCGGGACCCGCCTCCACGCCGCGCTCGGGGGGCAGACCCACAAGCCACGGAAAACATGAATATTGCAGGGGTTTCCCCTCCCGGGCCAGGGACGGGAAAATGCAGGGGTGCCGGGGATATCCACCTGTGACAGGTATAAAATCTGGCCGCCAATGCACTCTGGGCCTGTCCGCTGCGGCTACGGGCCAACCGTGCAATGACCGGGATGCGCACCGCCTCTGCCAGGCGCGTCCCAATCTCCGTGGTCTTCCTTGGCACTGCGTGCTATGTCGCGGAAGGTGCCGTTACGTCAGTCGATTTGGATTGAAGTCTCAGTGAACCAACACACGCCGCCAAGATCGGCCCCGTCCGCTCCGCCTTCCAACCGAGATTCGTCCCGGGTCGGCAAGGCCCCATGGCCGCGCCGATTGCGGACCCATCTGCATTTGTTCCTGGCCCTCGTGCTACTGACCGTAGGGATCGTTGTCCTCCTTGCGGATCGCATCTTCGTCATCATCCCCGCCGGCCATGTCGGTGCGCTGTGGAACCGGTTCACCGGTACCCGGGTGGATCGGGTATACGGAGAGGGTCTGCACATCATCAGTCCGCTGGACAGGATGACTGCCTACGAGGTACGTAAACAGATCGCCTATTACGACCTGGATGTCCTGTCGATAGAAGGGCTGACTCTGCGCATGAAGTTGGCGATTCGTTTCAGGCCTGAGTACAGCATGGTGGGATTGCTCCATGAAACCATCGGGCCCGACTATCTGATTCGGGTCGTCATGCCCCAGACTGAATCAGTAGTCCGTAAGGAACTCGGCAATGCCACCGCTGTCCAGATCTACACCAATGAGGGAGGCGTGTTGACCCGGGCCATGCTCAAGGCGATGAACGAGGCGGGGCGTAATCTGGTCGAGATTGAGGATATTATTATTCGCACGATTCGCTTGCCGCAAATCGTGAAGACCGCGATCGAAGATAAGATAAAACAGCAGCAATTGATGAAGTCATACGTCTACCGGCGCAAGACGGCCATTGCAGAGGCACAACGCAAGCGTATCGCCGGCGCAGGTGTACGTGATTATCAGGCGATCGTCGGGGAGACCTTGAGCGATCGGTTGCTGGTTTTCCAGGGCATCCAGGCGACGCGTGATCTGGCGGTCTCGGAAAACCCGAAGACTCTGATCGTCGGCGCGGGATCGAGCAAGCTGGCGCTGCCTATCTTTCTAGGTGATATGACGAAAGGCGCAGGTACAGGACAGCCCGGTGGGAAATTCATCGAGTCGGATTTCGTATCGGACCTGACCACGCCCCATGCCCATGACGCCAAGACCATCAGGGCGCTTTCAAATCCCACGCATATGCTACCATATCCCTCGCAGACAGAGACGGGTACGGCCGCCACGAAGCAATCGCCATAGCGCCCGTTTGCGGGGAGGCGCCCGCCGCAAACGGGCAGAATAAGCCCGCAGACAGGGGCATTATTCGATCCTGATGCGATCGGACCGGCACGTATCGGCTATCAGGACCCGTCACGCCGGAGATCGCCCACGGCAGTTCGGTAGAGTTCGAGATAGCGCCGTGCGCTGGCCTGCCAACTGAAATCCTGGCGCATCCCGGTGACCATCAGCCGTCGCCAGCCGTCCGGGTCGTTGGCGCGCAGGGCCAGGGCCTGACGGATGGCATACCAGAGCCCCTCGATATCCGTATGCTCGAACAGGAACCCGGTGGCCCGTGCCGTCTCCAGGTTGTCCGGGGTGGCGTCCACCACCGTATCGGCCAGGCCCCCGGTGCGATGGACGACGGGCACGCTGCCGTAGCGCAGGCTGTACATCTGGTTGAGGCCGCAGGGCTCGAACCGCGACGGCATGAGAAAGGCATCGCTGCCGGCCTCGATGCGGTGCGCCCGGGGCTCGTCATAGCCCAAATAGAGGCCAATGCGCCCCGGGTGGGCGGCATGGGCCTCGGCCAAGGCCCTCTGCAGGGCGGGGTCGCCCGTCCCCTGTACCACCAGTTGCACCCCGGGTCGCTCCAGTAGGCGGGGCAGGATGCCGAGGATCAGGTCCACCCCCTTCTGCGGGACCAGGCGGCCGATGTGCGCGAACAGGAAGGCATCGGGGTCTTCCGGCAATCCGAACTCCCGTTGCAGGTCCAACTTGGCCTCCACCTTGGGACCCGGCTCGTCGGCATCGTAGTGGTGGTGGAGGGCGGGGTCGGTGGCGGGATTCCAGTAGTCGTAGTCGATGCCGTTGAGGATGCCGCTGAAGCGCTCACCGAGGTGGCGCAGGAGGCCGTCCAGGCCGTAACCCAGGTGCGGGGTGAGGACCTCTTTCGCATAGGTGGGGCTCACCGTGTTCACCCGGTCCGAGAAACCGATGCCGCCCTTGATGAAGGAGAAGCCCCCGTGAAACTCCAGCCCGTCGGGCCGCCACAGGTCACGAGGCAGGCCCAGGCGGTCGAAGGTGGCGCGGTCGTACAGGCCCTGGTAACTCAGATTGTGGATGGTGAACAGGGTCGCCGGTCGCCCGGGCGCGTCATGCAACAGCACCGGCGCGAGCCCGGTCTGCCAATCGTTGCCGTGGAACAGATCCGGCGCCCAGCCGAGTCCGGCCCGGTCCATGGCCATGAGGGCGAGGACGCGCCCGAACAGGGTGAAGCGGTCGGCGTTGTCCCCCCAGTCACGTCCGGTGAGATCGGTGTAGGGATTACCGCCGCGATCGAAATGTCCATGGGCGGAAACCAAATAGAGGGGCACACCGTTGCCGGGCATCCGCCCCCCCAGGATATGCACCGGCTCGCCGGCGCCGGGCACCTCCAGGGTGGTCAGGGTCTCCAGTTCACCCGCCGCATGCAGGGCCCGGGGAAAGGCCGGCAGGACCAGACGCACGTCCTGGCCGAGGGCCGCCAGTGCCGCCGGCAGGGAACCGGCCACATCCGCCAGCCCCCCGGTCTTGATCAGCGGCAGGGCCTCGCTGGCCGCGAACAGGATGCGCAGGGGGGATTCCGTGGAGGCGTCGTGGGCGTGCATGGACCTGACCCGAAGAAGAATGGAAATGCATTATTATATAAATATGCGCTGGAAAAGCCCCTGATTTCTTGTCCGGCCCCCTGGCGGCCCGCAATTCTCCGACAAGGATGAATGCGGCGCAAAACCGATGTGCGTGCCTGTCACGGTCCCCACCGTACCCCACCTTTCGCCTCCCGCTCGGAGACACCAGCCGCCCTGAAAACATGAACATCCATACGTGGTCGATATACACCCGTCACACGGGGACATTTCGCTACTGCGGCGGCCCCCCGCAGGCCCGGGCGGTGTGGCGCGATTGCTCGCCATAGTCCCCGCTGTGGCGCGCTTTTGCGCCTTGCCCAGGGCCACCGGGCACCCTCGAAAAACGAAATATTCAGGTGCGACGGGTATAGAATCCCCCGCAGACCACAGCAAGGAGATCACCATGCCCGCCATCCACGACACCCCCCAGTGGGCCGCCCTGAACCATCACCGTGAGGTCATGGAACCGCGTCACCTGCGCCATCTGTTCGCGGAGGATCCGCAGCGCTTCGAGCAGATGACCCTGCGCGCCGCCGGTTTGATGCTGGACTATTCCAAGAACCGGGTCACCCGCAACACCCTCGAACTCCTGTTCGAACTGGCCGAGGCGGCGGACCTGGACGGCTGGATCCGGCGCATGTTCTCGGGCGACCGCATCAACAACACCGAAGGCCGGGCGGTACTGCACGTGGCCCTGCGCAACCGCAGTGGGCGTCCAGTGTGGGTGGACGGCGAGGATGTCATGCCCAAGGTCGAGCGGGTGCTGGAGCACATGGCGGACTTCAGCCGGCGGGTACGTAGCGGGGAATGGGTCGGGTACACCGGCCGCGCCATCAGCGACGTCGTCAACATCGGTATCGGCGGCTCCAATCTCGGGCCGAAGATGGTCTGCCGGGCCCTGGGCCATTTTCACGACGGGCCGCGGGTGCATTTCGTCTCCAACGTGGACCCCACGCACGTGGGCGAGACACTCGCCCGCCTGGACCCCGAGACCACCCTGTTCGTGGTGGCCTCCAAGACCTTCACCACCCAGGAGACCCTGGCCAACGCCCGCGCGGCGCGCGCCTGGTGTCTGGACGGCCTGGGTGACGAGGCGGCCGTGGCCCGCCATTTCGTGGCGGTCTCCACCCATGCCGAACGGGTGGCCGAGTTCGGAATCGACACCGCCAACATGTTCGAGTTCTGGGACTGGGTGGGTGGCCGTTATTCCCTGTGGTCGGCCATCGGTCTGCCCATCTGCCTGGCCCTGGGCATGGAACGCTTCGTGGCCTTGCTGGAGGGCGCCCACGCCATGGACGAGCACTTCGTCACCGCCGCGCCCTCCGAAAACATGCCGGTGATCCTGGGCCTGCTGGGCATCTGGTATACGGATTTTCTCGGCACCACGAGCCAGGCGATCCTCCCCTACGACCAATACCTGCGCCACTTGCCGGCCTATCTGCAACAGTTGGAGATGGAGAGCAACGGCAAGCGCGTCACCCGCGACGGCCAGCCGGTGGCCTATCCCACCGCGCCGGTGATCTGGGGCGAGCCCGGCACCGACGGGCAACACGCCTTCTACCAACTCATCCACCAGGGTACGCAATCGATCCCCTGCGACTTCATCGCCGCGGTGAACAATCCGAATGACCGCCTGGGGATGCACGCCATGCTGCTCGCCAACTGTTTCGCCCAGAGCGAGGCCCTGATGCGCGGCCGCAGCCACGAAGAGGCCCTGCAGGAACTCCTGCAGCAGGGCATGGCGGCCGAAGCGGCCGAGGCCCTGGCCCCGCACCGGGTCTTCCCGGGCAACCGCCCCAGCAACACCCTGCTCATGGAGCGCCTCGAACCCCGCACCCTGGGCGCCCTCATCGCCCTCTACGAGCACAAGGTCTTCGTCCAGGGCGTGATCTGGGGCATCGACTCCTTCGATCAATGGGGGGTGGAGCTGGGCAAGCAACTGGCGGGGGTGATCCTGCCCGAACTGGAACAAGGGCTGGTGCGCGACAGCCATGACGCCTCCACCCGCGGCCTGCTCGACTACTGCCTGCGCCATCGCCGACCATGAAGATCATCATCCTGGGTGCCGGCCAGGTGGGGACCTCGGTGGCCGAAAACCTGGCCCGGGAGGCCAACGACATCACCGTGGTGGACACCCGCGACGACCTCCTCCGGGAACTCCAGGACCGCCTCGACCTGGGCACGGTGCAGGGCTACGGCGCCCGCCCGGAGGTCCTGCGCCGCGCCGGGGCCGAGGACGCCGACCTGATCCTCGCCGTCACCAACAGCGACGAGACCAACATGGTGGCCTGCCAGGTGGCCTACACCCTGTTCCAGACCCCCAAGAAGATCGCCCGGGTGCGCGCCCAAGACTATTTGCACTATCCCCGCCTGTTCACCCCCGAGGCCCTGCCCATCGACGTCATCATCAGCCCCGAGCAGCTGGTGACCGATTACATTCTGCGCCTGATCGAGAATCCCGGCGCCCTCCAGGTGATGGACTTCGCCGAAGGACGGGCGCGGCTGGTGGGTATCCGCGCCCATCATGGCGGCCCCCTCGTGGGTCACGCCCTGCGCACCCTGTACCAGCACATGCCGGGGGTCGAGGCGCGGGTCGCCGCCATCTACCGCCGGGACCGGGCCATCCAACCCGAGGGCGACACCGTGATCGAGGCCGACGACGAGGTCTTCTTCATCGCCGCCGCCGAACACATCCGCGCGGTGATGAGCGAGCTGCGGCGCCTCGACCGGCCCTATCGGCGCATCATGCTCGCCGGGGGAGGCAACATCGGCAAGCGCCTGGCCGAGTCCCTCGAAGACCGCTTCCGGGTCAAGATCGTCGAACGCGACCGGGTCCGTGCGCAATGGGTGGCCGAGCAGCTGGAACGCACCATCGTCCTCCACGGAGACGCCGCCGATGAGGACCTGCTGCTGGAAGAGAACATAGACCACACCGACGTCTTCTGCGCCGTCACCGACGACGACGAGGCCAATATCCTCTCTGCCATGCTCGCCAAGCGCCTGGGGGCGCGCAAGGTCATGGCCCTCATCAACCGCCCCGCTTACGTTGACCTGGTCCAGTCGGGGGCGGTGGACGTGGCCATCTCCCCCCAGCAGGCCACCATCGGCACCCTCCTCGCCCAGGTGCGCAAGGGTGACGTGGTCAAGGTCCACTCCCTGCGCCGCGGTGTGGCCGAGGCCATCGAGGCGGTGGCCCATGGCGATCGTCACTCCTCTCGGGTGGTGGGCCGGCGCGTGGATGAGATAGGTCTGCCCCCGGGCACCAGTATCGGCGCCATCGTCCGCGGCGACGAGGTGCACATGGCCCATCACGACACCCGCATCGAAGCCGGCGACCACCTGATCCTGTTCCTCGCCGACAAACGCCGAATCCCAGAGGTGGAGAAGCTGTTCCAGGTGGGCGTGACCTTCCTCTAGCCCGAATAGTGAACCATCGCGCCGTACAGCACATCCTCGGAGTCCTGCTGATGCTCTTCAGCAGCACCCTGTTGCCGCCGATGGCCATCGCCTGGTGGTACGACGAGACCGAGGTGGATGCCTTTTTCACGGGCTTCCTCCTCCTGCTGGCGATCGGCGCCTTGGTGCGCCTGACCGCCGGCCGCGGGCGACGCGAGTTGCGCATGCGTGACGGCTTCCTGGTGGTGGTCCTGTTCTGGAGCGTGCTCGGCCTGTCCGGGGCCCTGCCCCTGCTGCTCGCCGACGGCCTCGACATCTCCCTGGCCGACGCCGTGTTCGAATCCGTCTCCGGTCTCACCACCACCGGCGCCACGGTGATCCTCGGCCTCGACGCCCTGCCCCGGGCGATCCTCTATTACCGCCAGCAGCTCCAGTGGCTCGGGGGCATGGGCATCGTCGTCCTGGCGGTGGCGGTGCTGCCCATGCTCGGCATCGGCGGGATGCAGCTCTACCGTGCCGAGACCCCTGGGCCCATCAAGGACTCCAAACTCACCCCGCGCATCACCGAGACCGCCAAGGCCCTGTGGCTGATCTATCTGGGCCTCACCCTGGCCTGCGGCCTGGCCTATTGGGCCGCCGGGATGAGCCCCTTCGACGCCCTTGCCCACGCCTACAGCACCATCGCCATCGGCGGCTTCTCCACCCACGACGCGAGCATGGGCTGGTTCGACAGCACCCTGATCGAGATGATCGCGGTGCTCTTCATGCTCCTGGCCGGGCTCAATTTCGCCCTCCACTACACTGCCTGGCGCAGCCGCGATCCGCGTGCCTATCTGCGCGACACGGAGGCCCGCTTCTTCATCGGGCTGTCCCTGCTGGCCGCCCTCCTCACCACCTTCGTCCTCTACGACACCGGCACCTACGGCGACTGGAAAGAGGCCCTGTACAAGGGCCTCTTCCAGGCCGTCTCCATCGGCACCACCACCGGTTTCACCACCGCGGAATTCTATTACTGGCCGGGATTTCTCGAGATCCTGCTCCTGTTCACCGCCTTCATCGGCGGCTGCGCCGGATCCACCGGCGGCGGCATCAAGGTGATACGGGTGCAATTGCTCATCAAACAAGGGGCGCGGGAGATCGGCCGGCTGATCCATCCCAGTGCCCAGATTCCCGTGCGCATCGGCGGCCGGGTCATCCCCGGGCGGGTGATCGAGGCCGTATGGGGTTTCTTCGCCCTCTACGTGGCCAGCTTCACCCTCATGTACCTGGCCCTGACCTTCACCGGCCTGGACCTGATGACCGCCTTCTCCGCGGTCGCCGCCTGCATCAACAACCTTGGCCCCGGCCTCGCCCGGGTGGGGGCCAACTATGCCGACCTGAGCGATACCGCCAAGTGGATCCTGTGCTTCGCCATGCTCCTCGGGCGCCTGGAGGTGTTCCCCCTGTTGGTGATCCTCGCGCCCGGTTACTGGCGGAATTGAGGCGCTGTCACCTCCTGTTCGAGGAATGCTCCGCCGAGTTTCGCGGTCGCTTCACCTCCATCGCATGGATCCTCGCAAAGGGACAGGGCAACTACGAGAACCTGAGCCGAATGCAGGCATTCGCACCCTCTCCGCTCCTTTTTCCTGCTCGGCCCCAGGATCTGACTCCGGCCCTGATCCTGAAGATCCATGCGTGAGGGGTATATACTCTGGCCATGTCTACCGTCAACTTTGACACCCACAAGTTCGTTCGAAGGCTCAAGGAGTCCGGCTTCGACGAGAAGCAGGCCGAGGCGTTGATCGATGCCATGCAGGCCGCTATCACGGACTCTGAGCTGCTGACGCGAAAGGATCTGCAAATCGAACTTGCCCCCCTCAAGGCCGACATCAGCCTCGTGAAATGGATGCTCGGCGTTCTGTTGGGCGGCGTTGCCGCCTTGGTGCTGAAGGCGTTTTTCTAGGACGTGGAGGCCGTCGCGAGAATGTCCCGCGGCCGGCAGGACACAGGCTGAGTACGGGGTGGTCTGACCGTATCTTTGTCAGCCGAGCGGTTTGCCACCAATGCCAACATTCTCGAACCGCCGGAAGAATCGGATGGAGAAGATTCTCAAGGGCTTGACAGATACCTGGCCCACTGGGGAGTCATCCCCACAGATCGGAAGAGAACTTGCAAGATCTCACCTCCGGGCCTTGACCTTTGGTCCTGACCCCTGACCCTGACCCGCGCTGATCACGCCCTTCGCAGCGCCGCCACGGCCAGCAACCCCCAACCCAGCAGAAAGGCCACCCCCCCGAAGGGCACCACCAGCCCCCAACCCCGGGCGCCGCCCAAGGCGAGGATATAGAGACCACCGCAAAACCAGAGGACGCCCAGGGCGAAGGCCGCGCCGGCCCAGTGCAGCAGGCGCCGCCCTGGCTCCTGGCGCAGCCAGAGACCCGTGGCGAGCAGGGCCAGGGCGTGCAGTTCCTGGTAATAGGTGGCCTTGTGGAACCAGGCCGCCTGCTGTGCATCGAGAACGGTCGCGAGGCCATGGGCCCCGAGCGCGCCCAGGCCCACCCCCAGAAAACCGTTGAGCGCGCCGAGCGCCAGCCAGATAGTCGTTTCAGGCATAGCAATAATCAAACCAATCGAAGCCAATGAGCCCCGATCATCCGGCGAACAACTGATATAAATCAATCGTTGGCCATGCCCGCTGCTCAAAGCCCGATCAATAAAGGGAGTTTATGTACAGGCATCTAAATTTGTTTGGCACATTTGCGTCCAACCTCTTATGTTGGGCGGCCTTCGCATCCTGGCCCAGGCCGGGACCGAATCGTCCAGTGGATCGGGCACCGCATCGACGGATAACCACGGAGGGCGCCAACCCGAGTGCTGGGGCCGCCGAGTGCGGGATGATCTCCGGATCACCCGGTTCCGACGGTATCCCGGGTGGGCCGAGGCCCACCGAAGCCGGGCACCCGCCTCCGGCTGGGGGGCGGCCATTCACTGCAGTGAGAAACCATTAGGAGATTAGCTCATGCCTACTTTTGTGCGTACTGACAAGTGCGACGGCTGCAAAGGCCAGGACAAGACCGCTTGCATGTATATCTGCCCCCATGACCTGATGAAGCTGGACATGGACGGTTCCGACACCGGTCACGCCATGCGGGCCTACAACCAGGAGCCCGAGCAGTGCTGGGAGTGCTACTCCTGCGTCAAGATCTGCCCCCAGCAGGCCATCGAGGCCCGTCACTATGCCGACGTGGTCCCCATGGGCGCCTCCGTGCAACCCCTGCGCGGCACCGACTCCATCATGTGGACCATCAAGTTCCGCAACGGCACCATGAAGCGCTTCAAGTTCCCCATCCGCACCACCCCCGAAGGCTCCATCGATCCCTACACCGGCAAGCCGACGGCCGATCTCGCCAACATCTCCGCAGCCGGTTACTTCAATACCGATGGCGCCCCGCATGGTGCCGACGAGAGCCAGCTGATCTGCAAGTAAGGCGCCCATCGACTACACACTGGATTCACAGACTGAGGTAAGAGCAATGGCAGGAGAATTCGGAAATCCCGAAATCATCGAAGAAGAGGTCGATATCCTCATCATCGGCGGCGGCATGGGCGCCTGTGGCGCGGCCTACGAGATCGGCCCCTGGCTGGACGCAGCCAAGAAAGAGGGCGTGGACATCAAGGTCAAGCTGGTGGACAAGGCCGCCATGGACCGTTCCGGCGCCGTGGCCCAGGGCCTGTCGGCCATCAACACCTATCTCGGCGAGAACGATCCCGCCGACTACGCCCGCATGGTCTCCAACGACCTCATGGGTATCACCCGCGACGATCTGGCCTACGACCTGGGCCGTCACGTGGATGACTCCGTGCACCTGTTCGAGGAGTGGGGTCTGCCCATCTGGAAGCAGCCCGGCGACGAGGGCAAGGCCCTGACCGAAGGCGGCAAGCCCGTCCGCTCCGGCAAGTGGCAGATCATGATCAACGGCGAATCCTACAAGTGGATCGTCGCCGAGGCCGCCAAGAAGGCCCTGGGCACCGACCGTATCCAGGAGCGTGTCTTCATCGTCAAGCTGGTCAACGACAAGAACGACGCCAACCGCGTCGCCGGCGCCGTCGGCTTCTCGGTGCGCGAGCACAAGCTGTACGTGTACAAGTTCAAGGCCTGCCTGCTGGTGGCCGGCGGCTGCGTCAACATCTTCCGTCCCCGCTCCGTGGGTGAGGGCACCGGCCGTGCCTGGTACCCCGTGTGGAACGCCGGCTCCACCTATGCCATGGCCGCCGAGGCCGGGGCCGAGCTGACCATGATGGAGAACCGCTTCGTGCCCTGTCGCTTCAAGGACGGTTACGGCCCGGTGGGTGCCTGGTTCCTGCTCTTCAAGTCCCGCGCCATCAACGGCTTCGGCGAGGAGTACCTGTCCAAGCCCGAGGCCCAGTCCCTGTTGGAGCCCTACGGCCCCTACAACAAGGCCTACGTCACCCCGACCTGCCTGCGCAACCACGTCATGCTGGACGAGATGATCAACGGCCGTGGTCCCATCTACATGGACACCGTGACCGCCCTGGGCAAGCTGGCCGAGACCATGACCCCCAAGGAGATCAAGCACCTGGAGGCCGAGGCCTGGGAAGACTTCCTCGACATGTGCATCGGCCAGGCCGGCGTCTGGGCGGGTGAGAACATCGAGCCCGAGAAGCGCAACTCCGAGCTGATGCCCACCGAGCCCTACCTGCTCGGCTCCCATTCCGGCTGCTGCGGTATCTGGGTGTCCGGCCCCGAGGATCTGGGTGCGCCCACCGACGAGGGACATGCCGAGGCGGACAAGATCCCGGGGCATCTGCCCAAGGGCTGGAACTGGGGTTACCGCTCCATGACCACCGTCAAGGGCCTGTTCACCGCCGCCGACGGCGTCGGCGCCTCCGGCCACAAGTTCTCCTCGGGCTCCCACGCCGAGGGACGCCTGGCGGCCAAGGCCATGGTCAAGTTCGTCATGGACAACAAGGACTGGACCCCCGAACTGGACACCACCGTGGACGAGCTGGTCGAGGAGATCTACCGCCCGGTGCGCACCTTCCTGGAACACAAGGACTACACCACCGCGGTGGACGTGAACCCCAACTACATCACCCCCAAGATGTTGCAGTTCCGTCTGCAGAAGATCATGGACGAATACGTGGCCGGTGTGGCGACCTACTACCGCACCAACGCCAACATGATGGAGGTGGCCGAGGCCAAGTTGGCGATGCTCAAGGAGGACGCCCTCAAGATGCGCGCCAAGGACCTGCACGAGCTGCTGCGGGCCTGGGAGAACTACCACCGCATCCTGGCCGCCGAGGCCCACATGAAGCACATCGAGTTCCGTAAGGAATCCCGTTATCCGGGCTTCTACTATCGCATGGACTATAACTTCATCGACGACGAGAACTGGAAGTGCTTCGTCAACTCGGTCTACGACCGCAAGACCAAGAGCTGGACCGTGTTCAAGCGTAAGCACGTGGACCTGGTGGACAAGGCGTCCTCCTTCAAGTAAGCCGGATCCCGATCCGTTACCTTGACAAGTCCGGGCACCTCGCGGTGCCCGGGCTTTTTCCGTTTCAGGGACCAGGACGCAAGACCCCGGGGCGCCGCGCCCTTCCTCATCCTGTGCCCTACCCCATCAGAGTGGTTGCTCATGACCGATACCAAACCCGACATTCCCTTCAAGAGTCCCGCCGTGCCGGCGGCCTTGCGCGGCGACCACCGCTTCCGCTTCGACTGCCGGCCGGGGATCTCCTGCTTCAACGCCTGCTGCCGTCAGGCCGACGTCACCCTGGCGCCCTACGACATCCTGCGCCTCGCACGCCGCTTCGGGCTCACCTCTGCGGAATTCATCCGCAAATATGCGGTGCCTTTCCAACTAGACCAGGATGGCCTCCCCGGCCTCAAACTCAAGACCGACGATGCCGGCACCTGTCTGCACATGGATGAGGAAAAGGGCTGCACGGTCTATTCGGACCGCCCCAGCGTCTGCCGCTATTATCCCCTCGGCCTGCTCAGTCTGCGGGAAAAGGACACGCCCCGAGCCGAGCAGCACTACTCCCTGATCAAGGAAGACATCTGCAAAGGCCATGAAGAGGCGCGTGAACAGACCATCGACGCCTATCGGAGCGCACAGGGCCTGCCCGAATACGATGCCCACAACCAGGGCTGGTACGAGCTGATCCTGAAGAAGAAATCCGCAGGCCCCACGGTCGGCAAGCCCCCCATGACCAGCCTCCAGCTCTTCTTCCTGGCCTGCTACGACCTCGACAACTTCCGCCGCTTCGTCCTCAGCCCCCAGTTCCAGGAGAACTACGTGCTCGACCCCGAGCTGAAGGAGCACCTCGAACGCGACGACGAGGCCCTGCTGGAATTCGCCTATCGCTTCTTGCGCCAAGTGCTATTCGGCGAGAAGACCCTCCGTGAACGCGAGGGGGCCTGGGAGCGACGGGTGGAGCAACGCAAGGAGTTGTGGCAGGCCCAGGTGGAGATGGAACGGGCGCGGCGGGCGAAGGCGGAAGACGAGAAATACCAGGAACGATCCTGCTCCTGCGACGAGTGATCCCATAGACGGGCAATCGCATCACACGGCCCCCGTCCCTGGGGGCCGTACCCACTACTTGGCCGCCTCGCTCTTCGCAGGGGTGGCCGCCGGGGCGGTAGCGACCGGGGCGACTACAGGGACGCCCCAATAGGGATAACCCCAGGGACCGTAATAAGGATAGCCCCATCCATAGTACGGATAGCCCCAATAGGGATAGCCATAGGGCCCATACCAGTAATCATAGGGCCCCCAGCCGCCCCAATCCCAGGGGCCCCAATCCCAGGGCATCCAGCCGCCACCGAAGAAGGGGAAGCCAAAGAAGGCATTGGCACTGCCGCTGGCCAGCATCAGGGAACCGGCGAGCAGGGCACTGGCAAGCCCGCTCAAGGTCTTTTTCATGGCAGATCCTCCTCTCATAGAAATGATGATCGGTATCAAAGCCTTGCGACCCCATTCAAACAGCGGTGGGCGGGATCTCCGCGAGCGCGGATCCCGGCCGGGAGCGCACCCGCGGATTCATCCCTCGGCCGATCCGGGGGACGCCGGCACCCGCCTTTGCGGGCGGCCCCCACCGCAGACAAGGGCGCGATTCCGCTTATCACCAACTGCTAATTTGGCGATTCCAACGAAAAGGTCAAGGCCACTGAATTGACCGAAATCAGTTTCCCAAAAACCGATCCCCGGTTACCCACGCCCCCCTGCGGCGCCTTTGGGCCTTGATCATCGTTCGGCTCAAGCCGATGAAACAACAGACATCGCCCTTCCGCCTATTCGAGCACGGTACCGGAGAAATCGAAATCGAGCACGGGCTGTGGCACTTGGATGAAATTCCCCTGAATGTACTCGATCCCCCGCGCCCAAAGCTGCCCCAGCATGTCGGGATGTTCGACCCGAGACACGATCACGGCGATATGCCGGTCGTGCGCGACATCGATGCACGATTCCCATAGGGACTGTTCCTTGCGCAAGAGCGCTTCACCAAACTTGATGTAATCCATTTCGAGCATCGCGAGTGATTGCCGCAGGGCCTGGAGTTCACGGATCGCGTTGAGCGAAACGCCGAGCCCCGCCTGCTTGATTTCCGCGAAGTAGGCCCTGGCTTCGTCCAGGTCGAAGACGATCTCGGGAAAACGGTATTCGAGGACGACCTGTTCCGGGGAGAGACCGAGCTTTCTCAGGTTATCCAGGATCCAGGGGATGCGTTTGCGGTCCTGCCTGGACGCCGGCGACTGGCTGACGAGCAGGCGCAGCCGACGATCAGAATCCCGCTGTGCCCGCTTCAGCGTGAGCAGGGCCTTCAGGAGCACCCAGCGGTCGAGCTTCAGGATCTTCGTGCTCTGTTCCACAGCGGTAAGAAAGGAGGCCGCGGGGAGCAATCCCCCCTGTTCATCCCGAAGCCGTAACAGGCTTTGGTAGAGGGGCGGGAGTTCGCGCTTGAGGGGCATGACGGGTTGGTAGACGAGTTGCAGATTTTCTGGATCCATGACCCGTTCGAGCAGGGCCGAATCCGCATCCGTGATCTCCGCCGTCTCGGGTTGTCTGCGATGGGCGACACGGATACCCGTGGCGTGTTCGTCGCGCGCCTCATGCGCGGCCTGGACCGCGTCGTTGATCAGGGCAGTGGCATCGTCGTCCCCCTGGATCAGGGAGCGCACCCCGATACTCACCGACAGCCGCACCTCCCGTCCCGCGGCATGGAAGGTCCATTCGTCCAGGCGATCCTTGAGAAGGCCGGCGATGCCCACCAAGGCCTCTTGGTCGTCCCGGCGCAGCACCAACAGCAGACAGAAATCCCCGTAACGGAAACATTGATCCCCGTGTTCCAGGACATCACTCACCCTGCCGAGCATCTCCTGGACCACTTCGTCGATGCCATCGAGCTTGATCCGCTCCAACAACAGGATGGGGCTGTCGATCTCGATATACAGAACGGCATTGACGTGGCCGGTGTCGGGGCTCAACCGAAGCTGGTCGAGACGCTGGCGGATGTGTCTGCGGGCTTGGGCGGGATCGCCCGACGCCTCTTTTTCCTCGTGCAGACGTCGGCGCAGCGCGTGCGCCCGACGGATCCGGTTACGGACGATGCTGACCAAGTGCTTGGGGCGTATGGGTTTCGTCAGAAAGTCCTCGCCGCCAGCGTCCAGGGCCGCGAGCTGCTTGTCCGGATCCTGCTCACCGGAGAGGTAGATGATCGGGATGTCCATCAGGTCCTTCTGCTCCCTCAGAATGGTGGTCAGTTCGATGCCCGATGCCCCGGGCATGTAGATATCCATGAGGATCAGGTCGGGCCGACATGTCCTGATCTCATCGATGATGCGCAGGGCATCGGTGGTGACGCAGGCCTCAACGCCGGATTTCTCGAGGATCGACGCAGCGAAGTGCGCCTGGGCGGGATCGTCGTCCACCACCAACACCCGATATTCCCGATTCCCGTCGTCTCCCACGAGGAGTCGCGCCAGTCTTTCCACCATCGCGGCAGGCTGCCAGTGGGGTGGGAAAAAGGCCGCCGCCCCTGCCCGCAGGGCGGCCAGATGATCGGTCAGGCCTTCGGAATCCGCCAATACCACCAGGGCCGGATGGCGCCCCCGGGCAGATCGGTCTTGCGTCAGGTGGGGAGGCAGTCGAGCCAGGCCAGCCGCCGTGAGGACGATGACCCGGGCACGATCCAGGATGTCCGGGTCGTGCAGACCATCCGCATCCCGCCGATGCTCCACCCGGTATCCACGACTGGTCAAGGAAGACAGAACCAAGTTCGATGCCTCACTCGAAGGCCCTATCCAAATCAACTGTGGTTGTTCGCTCACTCGACGGCTCCATCCCCTGACCGGTTCGTTGAAACAATAAACTCGCGGCGGCGAGTATACCCCGTACCGATGAAATTTCGGCGATGACCTCTCATTCCGGGGATCCGGCCGCCGCCACGCGCTATACTCTTGTCCCGACCCAACATCGCCATCCATCCACCACATGCCCACGGAACCCCCCCGCAGAGGTATCTACCTGTTACCCAACCTGTTCACCACGGCCTGCCTGTTCTCGGGTTTCTACGCCATCCTTGCGGCGATGGCGGGGCGCTACGAGGCCGCGGCGATGGCCATCTTCATCGCCATGATCATGGATGGCCTGGACGGACGGGTGGCACGCCTGACCCATACCCAGACCGCTTTCGGAGCCGAGTACGACAGCCTCTCCGACATGGTCTCCTTCGGCCTGGCCCCGGCCCTGGTGACCTATGTCTGGGCGCTCTCGGGTACCGGCAAGGCGGGTTGGCTGGCGGCCTTCGTCTATACCGCGGGCGCCGCTCTCAGGCTGGCCCGCTTCAACACCCAGATCGGCGTCGCCGACAAACGCTGGTTCCAGGGGCTGCCCAGCCCCTCCGCCGCGGCGGTGCTCGCGGCCGGGGTCTGGCTCGGGGTCGTTCATGGTTTGAGTGGCCCGACCCTGGCCTGGCCGGCGGTGGTGGTCACCCTCTTGGTGGGGCTGCTCATGGTGAGCAATTTCCGCTATCACTCCTTCAAGGAGATCGACCTTCGCGGACGGGTGTCCTTCGTCGCCACCATTCTGACGATGCTGATCTTCAGTCTGATCTTCCTGGAGCCGCCGCTGATGTTGTTCGCTGGCTTCGGCGTCTATGCCCTCTCGGGCCCCGTATTCACCCTCGTCCGGCTGCGCCAACGACGCCTGGAACGGCGCAAGCGCAAGCGTGCCTGAGCCCTGTGGCGGCGCAATCCGAGTTGCGGGTCATGCAAGAACAGGATCTGGATGGGGTGATGGCAGTGGAGCGCGCTGCCTACCCCTTCCCCTGGACCCCGCAGATCTTCCGCGACTGCCTGTACTGCGGATACCCGTGCTGGGTGGCCGAGAGCGAAACGGAGATCATCGGCCATGGGGTGATGTCCATCGGCGGCGGGGAGTGCCAGATCCTGAATCTGTGCGTGCACCCCGACCACCGGCGCCAGGGTCTGGGCCGACGTATGTTACGCCACCTCCTCGACCTCGGCCGCAACGCCGGGGCCGCTTCGGCCTTCCTCGAGGTACGGGTGTCCAACCGCAGTGCCCTGGCCCTGTATCGGGGCGAGGGGTTCAACGAGGTGGGCCGGCGGCCGCGCTACTATCCTGCCGCCCAGGGACGCGAAGACGGCCTGGTACTGGCCCGCGAACTCCTCCCGACGCCGCCGTACCCTGCGAGATGATATACCCGTCGCAGGTGAATATTTCCGTCCTTCGGTCCGCAGACGGCACTTCCCTGCGCCACTCCTCGCTACGGCGGCCGCCCCTCGCACCCCTGGGCGGTGTGGCGATTGCTCGCCATAGTCCCTGCGATGACTCGCTTCCGCGCCTTGCCCAGCGGCACGAGGAACACCCTCGAAAAACGAAATATTCACGTGCGACGGGCATGCCGCCAGGACCACGTCATCCAACCACTCAAGTCATTGAAAACCGCGCCAGTGGCCTTCCCTGAAAATGTCTGCGGCAGGGATGCCGCAGTCAAGCCTACAGGGAGGTATTCACGGCGTTTTTCAGGGAAGGCCACTGGCAGAGGGGCGGTTAGATGACGGAGTCCTGGGCATGCCGCCGCGACGCTTTTCCAGGCCCTGCGCCACAGTGTAGAATCTTCCGGTTTTTCTTTGACTTGGGGGTAGACATGGCGGGTCACAGCAAATGGGCCAATATCAAGCACCGCAAGGCCGCGCAGGACAAGAAACGCGGTAAGATCTGGACCAAACTGATCCGGGAGGTCACGGTGGCCGCGCGCCAGGGCGGCGGCGACATCGATGCCAATCCGCGTCTGCGTCTGGCGGTGGACAAGGCCTTCGGCGCCAACATGCCCAAGGATACCGTGGACCGCGCCATCAAGCGTGGCGCCGGTGGTGGTGAGGGCGAAAACTACGAGGAGATCCGCTACGAGGGCTACGGCCCCGGCGGGGTGGCGGTGATGGTGGAGTGCATGACCGACAACCGCAACCGCACCGCCTCCGAGGTGCGCCACGCCTTCACCAAGCACGGCGGCAACCTGGGCACCGACGGTTCCGTGTCCTATCTGTTCACCCAGCAGGGTACGCTGAGCTTTGCCCCGGGGGCGGACGAAGAGGCCATCATGGAGGCCGCCCTGGAGGCCGGTGCCGACGACGTGGTGAGCAACGACGACGGCTCGATAGACGTGATCACCACCCCCGAGGCCTTCAATGCGGTGAAACAGGCCCTGGAGGCCGCCGGCCTCGCCCCGGACAATGCCGAGATCGCCTTCGAGGCCAGCACCCAGGCCGAACTGGACGCGGACACGGCCGAGAAATTCCTGCGCCTGGTGGACCGCCTGGAGGATCTGGACGATGTCCAGGAGGTCTATCACAATGCCGACATCCCCGACGAGGTCCTGGAAGCCTCCACGTGAACGCACCCCGCCCGGCCCCGATGGTCTCGCATGGACCGGACCCTGACGCCCCCCGCCCCCATGGGGCATTCGCCGGACGGCGGGAGGTACCGGCCGTCTCCGGGGCGTTGCGGGGAAGCCGCCTCCGGTGGGCGGGGCGCGGGCGATCATGAGCGAGCGCCGCATCCTCGGCATCGACCCCGGCTCCCGCTACACCGGTTACGGGGTGATCGCCAGTGACGGCCGCCACAGCCGCCACGCCGGCTCCGGACGCATCTGCACCGCCGACCGGCCCTGGCCCGAGCGCCTGGGGCCCATCTTCGAGGGGGTCCGGCAGGTGATGCGCCAGTATCGCCCCCAGGAGGTGGCGGTGGAGCAGGTCTTCCTCGCCCGCAACCCCGCCTCCGCCCTCAAGCTGGGCCAGGCCCGCGGGGCGGCCATCTGCGCCGTGCTGGCATCGGGGGTGCGGGTGTTCGAATACGCCCCCCGGGCCGTGAAGCAGGCCCTGGTGGGCGGTGGCGGCGCCGACAAGGCCCAGGTCCAACACATGGTCCGGGTGATCCTGGCCCTCGACGGGGAACTGGCGGAGGACCAGTCCGACGCCCTGGCAGTGGCCATCTGCCATGCCCACACCCAGGCCCTGCCGCGGGGCAGGGCCGCGACCTGGAGGGACTACCGGCCATGATCGGACGCCTGCGCGGCGAGATCGTCTACAAACGCCCTCCCTGGCTGATGCTGGAGGTGCACGGGGTGGGCTACGAGTTGGAGGCGCCCCTGTCCACCTTTTTCGATCTGCCCACCGAGGGGGGCGAGGTGACCCTCCTCACCCATCTGGGGGTGCGGGACGACGCCCAGGTCCTGTACGGTTTCCTGCGCGAGGCCGAGCGCAGCCTGTTCCGCACCCTGCTGCGGGTCAACGGTGTGGGCGCGCGCATGGCCCTGGCGATCCTCTCCGGCATGGATGCGGGGGAATTCGCGCAATGCATCCATGCCGGCGACAGCGCCCGCCTCACCCGCCTGCCGGGGATCGGCAAGAAGACCGCCGAGCGCCTGATCGTGGAGCTGCGCGACCGCGTCGAGGCGCCGGCGCTCACGGACGCGGCCCCGGGCGGCGCCCTGCCGGCAGCGGCCGACACCGAGGCCGTCTCCGCCCTCGTCGCCCTCGGCTACAGGCCCGCCGAGGCCGAGCGCATGGTCCGGGCCGTGGCCACCCCCGGTCTCTCCAGCGAGTCCCTGATCCGCGCCGCCCTCAAGGCCTCGGCCCCGCCATGAACGAGCCAGAACGCCTGATCGACGCCGATTCCCGGCCCGACGACGGCCTCGACCGGGCGGTGCGCCCGCGCCGTCTGAGCGAATACCAGGGCCAGCCCGCGGTCCGTGAACAGATGGAGATATTCATCCCCGCCGCCCGCGCCCGCGGCGAGGCCCTGGACCACTGTCTCCTGTTCGGTCCCCCGGGCCTGGGCAAGACCACCCTGGCCCACATCGTCGCCGCGGAGATGGGCGTCCACCTGCGCCAGACCTCGGGCCCGGTGCTGGAGCGGCCGGGCGATCTGGCCGCCCTGCTCACCAATCTGGAGCCGCGCGACGTCCTGTTCGTGGACGAGATCCACCGTCTGGGGCCGCTGGTGGAGGAGGTCCTCTATCCGGCGATGGAGGACTATCAGCTCGACATCATGATCGGCGAGGGCCCGGCGGCGCGTTCCATCAAGCTGGACCTGCCCCCCTTCACCCTGGTGGGGGCCACCACCCGCGCCGGCCTGCTCACCTCCCCCCTGCGCGACCGTTTCGGCATCGTCCAGCGCCTGGAGTTCTATGGGGTGGCGGACCTCGCCGCCATCGTCCGCCGCTCGGCGTGCATCCTCGGGATCGTCCTGGAGGACTCGGGGGCCGAAGAGATCGCGCGCCGTTCCCGCGGCACCCCGCGTATCGCCAACCGCCTGCTGCGGCGGGTACGCGACTACGCCGAGGTGCGCGCCGACGGGGTGATCTCGGCGACGGTGGCCGATCAGGCCCTGTCCATGCTCAAGGTGGACGGCCGCGGCCTGGACCACATGGACCACCGTCTGCTGGGCGCCATCCTGCACAAGTTCGACGGCGGCCCGGTGGGCCTGGACACCCTGTCCGCGGCCATCGGCGAGGAACGCGGCACCATCGAGGACGTCATCGAGCCCTACCTGATCCAGCAGGGCTTCCTCATGCGCACCCCCCGGGGACGGGTCGCCACCGCCCTGGCCTATCGCCACTTCGGCCTGTCCCCCCGGGCCGACCTCTTTGCCGAGGACCCCTCCCATGCCTGAAGGAACTCCGGAATTCACGTGGCCAGTGCGGGTCTATTACGAGGACACCGATGCCGGCGGGGTCGTCTACCACGCCAACTACCTGAGATTCATGGAGCGTGCGCGTACCGAGTGGCTGCGCGCCCTGGGCTTCGAGCAGGACGACCTGCGCCGGGACCACGGCCTCCTCTTCGCCGTCGTCCGCATGGACATCGCCTTCAAACGGCCGGCGCGTTTCAACGACCGCCTGCGCGTTCATTGCATCCTCGAGCGGGTGCGTCGGGTAGGCCTCGAGTTCCATCAGGAGGTGCGGCGCGAAAGGGAAGACACCGTACTCTGCAGCGCCACCGTGGCCCTGGCCTGTGTGCACGCCGAACGCCTGCGCCCCGCACCCGTGCCCCAGGCCATCCTCGCACGGCTCGATCATGGGGACTGAACTCGACCTCTGGGCCCTGGTGGCCCATGCCACCCTCCCGGTCCAGGGGGTCCTGACGATCCTGGTCCTGGCCTCGTTGCTGTCCTGGGCGGTGATCTTCGACCGCCTGCGGGTCATGCGTCGGGCGCGCCGCGAGGCCGACGCCTTCGAGCAGCGCTTCTGGTCCAGCGGCGACCTCTCCACCCTCTACCAGGCCCTGGAACGGGACGACCAACGTCCCACCGGCATGGCCGCGGTGTTCGTGGCCGGCTTCCGGGAGTTCGCCCGCCTGCGCCAGCACGGCGGCGACCCCATGGCCGTGGTCCAGGGTACCCAGAGATCCATGCGCGTCGCCCTCAGCCGGGAGATGGATCGCCTGGAGACCAGTCTGCCGTTCCTCGCCACGGTGGGTTCCACCAGCCCCTACGTGGGCCTGTTCGGGACGGTCTGGGGGATCATGCATGCCTTCCATGCCCTCGGCAACCAGAGCCAGGCCACCCTGGCGGCGGTCGCCCCCGGCATCTCCGAGGCCCTGGTGGCCACCGCCATCGGCCTGTTCGCGGCGATCCCCGCGGTGGTGGCCTACAACCGCTTCGGCGCCGACGTGGAACGCCTGGAGAACCGTTACAACGACTTTCTGGAAGAGTTCTCCGTGCTCCTCCAACGCCAACTGCACACCTGACCCGGGATCCATCCATGGCCCGTCGTCACAAGCGCCTGCGCCCCATGGCCGAGATCAACGTGGTCCCCTACATCGACGTGATGCTGGTCCTCCTGGTGATCTTCATGGTCACCGCCCCCCTGCTCACCGAGGGGGTGCGGGTGGACCTGCCCCAGGCCCCCGCCGAGGCCCTGTCGCCCGACCAGCGCGAACCCCTGGTGCTCAGCGTGGACGCCGCCGGCCGCCTGTTCCTGAACCAGGGGGGCGACCCCGCCCGGCCCCTGGACGACCGCGCCCTGATGGTGCGTCTCGCCGCGATCCTGCGCCTGCGCCCCGGGACGCCGGTGCTGGTGCGCGGCGACGCCCGGGTGGACTACGGACGGGTGGTGCATGCCCTGGTGCTCGCCCAGGCCGCCGGTGCCCCACGGGTGGGGCTGGTCACCGAGCGTCCCGGGCGGCCTTCCCCACCACCGTACCCCTCCGGAAAATGAAGGACGGGAAGATCCCGAACCTCTCCACCTCGCCGCCGGGCCGCGGGGCACGGCGGGGACGGCCCAGGACACGACGCGGGCGGCCAAGCTGAGATGTGGCAACAGTTGCGCCGCGATCCCCTGGCCCTGATCCTCTCGCTGGCCCTCCACGGGGCGCTCGCCTGGGCCCTGTGGGGGCTCGACTGGGCGCGTCCCAGACCACGGCCGCCCGCCCCCGTGATCCAGGCCCGGGCCATCGACGCCGCGGCCGTGGAGCGGGCCGCCGAGCGCCTCCGCCAGGCCGAGGCGCGGCGCCGGGAACGCCTGACGGCCGAGCGGCGCCGCTTGCAGGAGGAGCGGCAGGCCGCCGAGTCCCACCGCCGGGCCGAGGAGCGGCGCCGTCAGGCCGTGGAACGGCAACGCCGGGCCGAAGAGGCCCGCCTCCAGGCCCTGAAGAAGGAACGCCAGCGGGCCGAGATCGCCCGTCGTGAGGCGGAGGCGAGGCGCAAGGCCGAGGAAAAGCGCCTCGCGGCCCTGGAACGTAAGCGCAAGGCCGAGGAGCGCAGGCGCAAGGCGGCGGAGAGACGCAAGGCCGAGGAACGCAGGCAAGAGGCGGCGGAGAGACGCAAGGCCGAGGAACGCAGGCAAGAGGCGGCGGAGAGACGCAAGGCCGAGGAACGCAGGCAAGAGGCGGCCGAAGCCGCCCGGCGCGAGGCGGCGGAACGGGCCGCTCGTGCGCAGGCGCAGGAAGTGGAGCGTTACCGGGTGGCCATCAAACAACGCATCGAGCGCAATTGGCTGCGGCCGGCCTTGTCCAAAGGCCGCCGGTGCGTGCTCAAGATCCGTCTCCAGAGGGGTGGCGAGGTGCTCTCGGTACGCATCGCCCGCTCCTCGGGAGACCCCGCCTTCGACCGTTCCGCGGTCCGCGCAGTGGAGCGGGCGTCGCCCCTGCCCGTGCCCCGGGGCCAGGCCTTCGAGCCCTTCCGTGAACTCCGCTTCAGCTTCGAACCCGACGCCGACTGATCCCCCAACCACCACCCACGCACCGTCCGCGACGACGGCAGACAGACCCCGTGGGATGGCTGGAGAAACGAAACCCGTCGCCCGCCCTGGGGCCGGTCCGATCGGGGAGGTATCGGGGCTGAGGGCGTTCCCGACGGGGCCTTCGGCGGTCGCGGTTACGAGGGCAGCGGACGCGTGAAGAGCGGGGTGATTGCAGTCCGCGGGGCGATGGTCACGGCCACCCCTTGCTTCCGGGTCAGATCGAGCGGGAGCGGGGACGATGGATGACGGGTTGTGTGCCTCAAGCTACCCTGCACGGCTCTCGCATGACAGGCCTTGGCCAGGGGATCTTTGGCTGAACCTTCACCCGGCCTCAGTGCACCCGTACCGGCTGCGGATCATAGATGAGTTCCTCCATCACCGAGAAGGCCGCCTCCTTCCCGGGGCGGTTCATGAGTACCAGGAGCACGATCCACTTGAGGTCTTCCACCCCCAGGGTCTCCTTGTCCATGGCCAGTGCCCGGTCGATGACCAGCTCACGGCTGGCGGGGTCGAGGATGCCGCCCTGTTCGAGGAACAGCAGCAGGCCGCGCAGGCGCGTGTCCAGACGCACCAACTCACGGGGGTGGAAACAGCGCAGGTTGCGGTGGGCGCGTTCGGTGCTCTCCGGACCACTGCTGCGCTCGGCCAGTTCGTCCAGCCAGTCCAGGGCCTTGCGCACTTGGTCTCCATCGAAACCGGCCCCGGCGAGTTCCTCCTCGAGGGTACCGGCGTCGTTCGGCGGGAGGTTCTCGCCGTCCATGTAGTTTTCGTAGAGGAAGATCAGGATATCGACCATGTCTGCATACATCGGGGCACCGGCGGCTTGGGTCAGGAGGGGAATGGAGGGCCAGTAAGACAGTAGCGTCCGCCCGCCAGGGGGACGACGCGGCCTTCCAACTCCAGCATGAGGAGCATGGAGGATACCACACCGGCCCCGAGGCCGGTGCAGCGGGTGAGGAGGTCCAGGTCCTGGGGATCGTGCCCGAGACATTCCAACAGGCGCCGGTACTCTGGATCGTCGGACTGCGGCTCGGCCGCCGGCGGTCCTGCGGCGGCCTCGTCCGGGGGCCGCGAGAGCAGGGCCGGCAGTTCCTCGAGGATATCGCCGGCGGTCTCCACCAGTTTGGCGCCCTCGCGGATGAGGCGATGACAACCCCGCGCCAGGGGATTGTGGATGGAGCCGGGGATGGCGAACACCTCGCGCCCTTGCTCAGCGCCGAGGCGGGCGGTGATGAGGGAGCCGGAACGCTCGGCGGCCTCCACTACCAGCACCCCCAGGCTCAGGCCACTGATGATACGGTTGCGACGGGGGAAATGGCCGCGCCGCACCGGGGTCCCGGGCGGAAACTCGGTGAGGATCGCACCGCGCCGCAGGATCGCCTGGGCCAACTCACGGTTGTGCGCCGGGTAGACGCGATCCGGGCCGGTCCCGGCGACCGCCAGGGTGACGCCCGTCTCCAGGGCCCCCTCGTGGGCCGCGGCGTCCACCCCCAGGGCCAGCCCGGAGACGATCCCAAGGCCTGCCGCGGCGAGGTGGCGGGCAAAGGCCCGCGCGGTGCGCCGCCCCGGCTCGGTGGGATTGCGGCTGCCCACCACCGCGAACAGGGGCAGATCCAGGGTCGTGGGTTCACCACGCAGGAACAGAACGGGCGGCGGATCGGGGATCCGGGCCAGGAGATCGGGATACCCGGGACCGCCGAGGTACAGGAGGTGGTTCCCGGGGAGTGCGGTCCAGGCCAGGTCGGACTCGATCAGGGACGGGTCCGGGGCGTGCAGCCAGGCGACGGCCTCGGGCTTGAGACCGGCCGCCGCCAGGGCATCGGCGGGGGCGGCGAGGATCTCCGCGGGACCGCCAAAGATCTCCAGGAGGCGCGCGGCGCGTACCGGACCCACCCCCGGGATGCGCGCCAGGACCAGCCAGGGGCGCGGATCCAACGGCTACCCGGCGCTCGGTGAGCGTACCCGGTCCTTTACATGGATGCTGCGGGTGGCGTCCAACACCAGGGCGAAGCTCACCCGCGGGTAGATACGGAACACCAGGGCCCGGCCGATGAATTCGTCGGGCAGGCGCACCCGGCCGCCGAACAGCCCCCCGCCGCCGATATCGCGGATCACCTCACCCCCGCCATAGATGTCCAACACGTCGCCCACGCCCAGACCGGCGTCCTCGCCACGGCTGAGCACCACCACGTTGTACTGGCCGATCTGGCTGACCCCATTGAGCACCGCGACGATGGCCCCCTCCACGTCCTCGGGGGCGGGACGGGGATGGAAATTGTCGAGCACGTCGCCCTCCAGATCGGGCAGCAGGCGGTCGCCGATCTCGGCCTCCATGTCGGTGCGAACCAGGACCAGCTTGGCCGGATCCCCCGGCCGTACCAACTGGGCATTGGCCACGAACAGGGCCTCGTAGCCGAGTACCTCACCGGTATCGGGATCGCGGTAGGCCGGACCCGGGCGCACCAGATCGAAGCCGTAGTCCACCTCGTCGGGGATCGCCCGCACATAGATGGGATCGCCCGCGCCACCCACGATGTGCTCCTCCACGAAGGCCACCAGGTAGGGGGCGCGCTCCAGCTCCGACTTGGGCAGCACCCGCGGACGGCTCAGGAACTGACGGATGGCGTCGAGGGGGATCTCGGGGATCGCCCGAGTCAGCGTCTCGCGGCGCACCCGGGGGGTCAGCTTCACCTCGCGCGGTCCGGCCCGGCGGGTCAGGACCGGGCGGCCATTCGCCATACGCAGTTCGATCACATCACCCGGATAGATGAGGTTGGGATCCTCCACCCCCGGGTTGGCCCGCCACACCTCCTTCCAGCGCCAGGGATCGCGCAGAAACCGGGCGGAGATGTCCCAGAGGGTATCGCCCGGACGGACCACGTAACGGTCGGGGTGGTCGGGATTGAGGGTGATGCCCCCGGCCACCGCAAGGCTGCACGAGAAGGCCAGGGTGAAAAGGAACGCGCGCATGATGATGTCCCGGCTGTGAGGATTTGCTTCGGCCTCGGGGTTGCCCGATGATTGGGGGTTGGCATATCCGCGACCCGCCAAGGTGATGCACCTTGATTCGCCCGATATTAGCCCACAACCTATAGACACCACCATATATCCGACCCGATCCACCATGGCAATTCTGGACATACTTCACTTTCCCGATCCTCGTCTGCGCAATCGCGCCCATCCCGTGGAGCGGATGGATGACCGGATCCGCCACCTTCTCGACGACATGCTCGAGACCATGTACGAGGCCCCCGGCATCGGCCTCGCCGCCACCCAGGTGAACGTCCCCTTGCGCCTGGTGGTGATGGACATCTCCGAGGACAAGGACCAGCCCCTGCGCCTGATCAACCCCGAGATCCTCGATCGTTGGGGGGAGGAGACCTCGGACGAGGGCTGTCTCTCGGTGCCGGGGATCTACGAACCGGTCACCCGCGCCCAGGGGATCCGGATGCGGGCCCTGGATACCGAGGGTCAGCCTTTCGAACTCGAGGCCGAGGGGTTGCTCGCGGTCTGTATCCAACACGAGATCGATCACCTCGACGGACGGCTGTTCGTGGACTATCTCTCCAACCTCAAGCGCCAACGCATCCGCAAACGCCTGGAGAAGGAGGCCCGCCAACACCGCGCCAAGGCCCCCGCGGCAGCCGCCCAGGCCATCTGACCATGGTCCCGGCCCTGCGCGTGATCTATGCCGGCACCCCGGAGTTCGCGGTGCCCCCCTTGCAGGCGCTGCTCGACCAGGGACAGGAGGTGGTGGCGGTCTATACCCAACCCGACCGCCCGGCCGGGCGCGGGCGCCGGCTCAAGGCCGGCCCGGTCAAGGCCCTGGCCCTCGAGCACGGCCTGGAGATACGCCAGCCCGCGACCCTGAGGGACCCCGCGGCCCAGGCCGGACTGGCCGCCTTGCACGCCGATCTCATGGTGGTGGCGGCCTACGGCCTGCTCCTGCCCGCGGCGGTCCTGGCGGCGCCGCGCCTGGGCTGCGTCAACGTCCATGCCTCCCTGCTGCCGCGCTGGCGCGGGGCGGCGCCCATCCAACGGGCCATCCTCGCCGGAGACGCCGAGACCGGCATCACCCTCATGCAGATGGACGCCGGCCTCGACACCGGTCCCATGATCCTGCGCCGCGCCTGCGCCATCGCCGCGGACGAGACCGGCGCCAGCCTGCACGCCAAACTGGCCGCGCTCGGCGCCGAGGCCCTGGCCGAGGCCCTGCCCCTGATCGCCGGCGGCCATCCCCCCCTGGAGCCCCAGGACGAGGCCCGGGCCACCTACGCCCCGAAGCTCACCAAGGCCGAGGCGCGTATCGATTGGTCCCGACCGGCCCTGGAGCTGGAGCGCCAGGTGCGCGCCTTCGATCCCTGGCCGGTGGCCCATTGCCGGCTCGACGGCCGGCCCCTGCGCGTATGGGCGGCGCACGCCGGTCCCGGCGCCGGCGGCGTCCCGGGCGAGGTGGTGGCCACCGGCCCTGAAGGCATCGTCGTGGCCACCGGCGCGGGCCGCCTGACCATCACCCGCCTGCAACCGCCGGGCAAACGCCCCATGGACGCGGCCGCCTTCCTCAACGCCCACCCGTTGGCCGGCGTGAGGCTGGGGTGAAGGCCGGCGCGGCGCCCCGTCTGGCGGCCGCCCGGGCGGTCCTGGAGGTGTTCGCCCGCGGCCGCAACCTCGACCAGGCCCTGGCCCCGTATCTGGAAGGGATGGACGACCCGCGCGACCGCGCCCTGACCCGGGAGCTGGCATACGGGGTGAACCGCCGCCGCCGGCGCCTGGAGGCCCTGCGCGACGCCCTCCTGCAACGCCCCCTCAAGCCCCGCGACCGCGACCTGGGCGTGCTCCTGCTGGTGGGGCTGTACCAGCTCCTGGAGCTGCGTATCCCCCCTCACGCCGCCGTGGCCGCCACCGTGGAGGCCGCCCGGGGGATGGGCAAGGCCTGGGCCGCCGGGCTGGTGAACGCGCTCCTGCGCAACTTCCAGCGCCGCCGCGAGTCCCTGCCCACCCGGCCGGAACCGGCCCGGGACCTGCCGCCCTGGCTGGCGGCCCGCCTCGCCCGGGCCTGGCCCGGACGTTGGCCGGAGCTGGCCGCGGAGTGCGACCGCCACCCCCCCATGAGCCTGCGGGTGAACCGCCGCTGCGGCGGCCGCGACGCCTACCTGAGACGCCTGGAGGAGGCCGCCATCGAGGCCCGGGCCGTGGCCGGGGCGCCCGCCGCCCTGATCCTCGCCCAGCCCCGCGAAGCGACGGCCCTGCCCGGCTTCGCCGAGGGCCTGGTCTCGGTGCAGGACCTCTCCGCCCAATACGCCGCCCCGCTGCTCGCCCCGCGCCCGGGCGAACGGGTCCTGGACGCCTGCGCCGCCCCCGGCGGCAAGACCGCCCACCTCCTGGAACTCGCCCCCGGCCTGAGGCTGCTGGCGGTGGACCGCGACCCCCGGCGCCTGGCCGCGCTCCAGGCCCATCTGCACCGCCTGGGCCTGGCAGCGGAATGCCTGAGCGCCGACCTGGCCGACCCCGCCGCCCTGGCGGAGCGTCCCCCCTTCGACCGCATCCTCCTCGACGCCCCCTGCACCGCCACCGGGGTGATCCGCCGCCATCCGGACATCAAGTGGCTGCGCCGGGAGGCGGACGTGGCCGCCCTGACCCGCCTCCAGGGGCGGATCCTGGACGCCCTCTGGCCGCGCCTGCGGCCCGGCGGGACCCTGCTCTACGCCACCTGCTCCCTGCTCCCCGAGGAGAACGAGGAACAGATCGCCGCCTTCCTCGCCCGCACCCGCGACGCCCGGGAGTCGCCCATCGCGGCCGCCTGGGGCGAGGCCCGTCCGCACGGCCGCCAGCTCTTCCCGGAGAGAGACGGCGGCGACGGCTTCTACTACGCCCTGCTGCGGCGCGAGGCCACGCCATGAGGGCCTGGCTCCTGCTCGCCCTCGCCCTGTTCGGCGCCGCCCTGCGCGCCGATCCCACGGGTTTCCGGATCGTCTCGATGCACCCCTACCTGCAAGACGGCACCTGGTACCTGGACGCGGACATCCACTACGGCTTCAGCGAGGCCGCCCTGGAGGCCCTGGACAACGGCGTCCCCCTGACCCTGACCCTGCGGGTCAGGCTGCACCGCAAAGGGGCCTGGATCTGGGAGGCCGATCCGGTCGATCTCACCCGCGAATACCTGATCCGCTTCCTGCCGCTGTCCTCCCAATACCTGGTCCGCGCCCTGCCCGAAGGCGAGGTCCACCAATTCGTCACGCGGGAGGCCGCCATCGACGCCCTGGGCGAGGTGCGCCGCCTGCGCCTGACCCCCGCCGCCCGGCTCGATCCGGCCGCCAGCTACGTGGTGCGGATCAAGGCCTTCCTGGACATCGAGGCCCTGCCCCTGCCGTTGCGGCCCCTGGCCTATCTGAAACCTTCCTGGAAACTCTCCACCGGGTGGCGGGAATGGCCCTTGCGCCCCTGATGCAGGGATTCAGGCGGCGCCTGCGCAACCCCGGACTCTGGCCGGTGGCCCTGTTCCTGGGCCTGGTCCTGACCGCCCTGCACCTGATGACCCACGCGGTGCAGAACTCCGAAGAACTCAGCCGCATCTACGTCCCCCTGCTGGCGCTGGTGATCCTCGGCCTGCTCGTCCTCGCCGCCATGCTGGTGGTGAGCCTGTTCAAGCTGGTGCGGCGCTACCGCCGCCAGGCCGCCGGCTCGCGCCTCACCGGACGCCTGGTGGCGGCCTTCGCCCTGGTGGCGGTGATCCCGGTGGGCATCGTCTACTACTACTCCCTGGGCTTCCTCACCCGTGGCATCGACAGTTGGTTCGACGTGCGCATCGACCAGGCCATGGAGGACGCCCTGGAACTCAACAAGGCCTCCCTGGCCATGAACCAGCGGGTCCTGGTGAAATACACCGCGGCCCTGCTGGGCGGGCTGGCGGACGAATCGCGCCCGGCCCTGGCCCTGGCCCTGGACGACCTGCGCGCCCAGGCCGGGGCCCTGGAACTCAATCTGCTGGACGAGAACGGCCGGGTGTTGGTGGCGAGCACCCGCGACCCCACCCAACTGGTCCCCGAACACCCCCCCTCCGAGGTGGTGAAGCAGGTCCGTGGAGGCCACGACTACGTGGATCTCTACCTGCGCGGCACCGACGAGCTCCTGGTGCGGGTGGTGGTGGGCGACCACAAGGGGCGCGGCTGGATGCTGGTGGCCCTGTATCCCACCTCGGAGCGCCTCAGCGCCCTCTCCCGGCACCTCGAAGCCGCCTACAACCACTACAGGGAACTGGCCTATCTGCGCCAGTCCCTGAAGTTCAGTTTCATCCTCACCCTCTCCCTGGTGGTGGCCTTCAGCCTCATGGCCGCCCTCATCGGCGCCTTCCACAGCGCCCGCCGCCTGGTGGCGCCGGTGGCCGACATCGCCCAGGGCACCCGGGCGGTGGCCGACGGCGACTACCAGGTGCGCCTGCCGGTGCCGGCCCACGACGACGAACTGGCCACCCTGGTGCGCTCCTTCAACCTCATGACCCGCCGCCTGGCCGAGGCGCGCGCCCTGGAGCGGCGCAGCCAACAGGCCGTGGAGGCCCAGCGGGCCTATCTGGAAACGGTGCTCGGGCACCTCTCCACCGGGGTCCTGGTGCTCGACGGCGAGGGCCGTCTGCGCACCGCCAATCCCGCCGCTCACCGTATCCTCGGGGTCGATCTCAGTGCGCTTCTCGGCCGCCCTCTGGGCGATCTGAGCGACGCAGAGCCCCAACTCGCGCCCTTCGTGGAGGCCCTCGCCGAGCCCCTCGGAAAGGCCATGGAATGGCACCGCGAACTGGCCTTGTTCCGCCCCGAGGGACGTCTGGTCCTGCTCTGCCGCGGCACGCCCCTGACGGTCCCCGGCGGTGAATCCGGCTATGTGGTGGTGTTCGACGACATCACCGCCCTGATCCGCGCCCAGCGCAATGCCGCCTGGGCCGAGGTGGCGCGCCGCCTGGCCCACGAGATCAAGAACCCCCTCACCCCCATCCGCCTCTCCGCCGAACGCCTGCGCCGCAAGCTCCTGCCCGGCCTGCCCGGGAAGGAGGCCGGCCTGCTCGACCGCGCCACCCGCACCATCGTCCAACAGGTGGACGCCATGAAGGCGATGGTGGACGAATTCTCCGACTATTCGCGTCCGCCGAGGCTCCAGCCCGAGCCCCTGGCCTTCGCCGACCTGGTGCGCGACGTGCTCGAACTCTACCGCGCGGACCCGCGCATCCACTTCACCGCGGAGACCGCCGGGCTGCGCATCAAGGCCGACCCCATCCGTATGCGCCAAGTGGTGCACAACCTCGTCAAGAATGCGCGGGAGGCCCTGGAAGACCGGCCCGACGGGCGCATCCTGATCCACCTGCGACCCTGCGGCAGGGCCGACCAACGCTGCCTGGAACTCAGCGTGTGCGACAATGGACCCGGCATCGCGGAAGACCTCCTCGACCGCCTGTTCGAGCCCTATGTCACCAACAAGGCCAAGGGCACCGGCCTGGGCCTGGCCATCGTCAAGAAGATCGTCGAGGAGCATGGCGGTATCATTCGCGCCGAGAACCGCGACCCCGGCGCCTGCGTGATCCTGCGCCTGCCCGCCCGCCCCCCGGCGGCCGCACCCCCCGAGGAGACCGATCCATGAGCGCCCCCTACATCCTGGTGGTAGACGACGAACCCGATATCCGCGAACTGGTGCGCGAGATCCTCGAAGACGAGGACTACAGGGTGGCCACCGCCGAGAACGGCGCCGGCGCGCGCGAGGCCCTACGCCAGCACCGCCCCGACCTGATCCTGCTCGACATCTGGATGCCCGACCTCGACGGCATCAGCCTGCTCAAGGAGTGGGCCGAGGCCGACGGCCTGCCCTGCCCGGTCATCATGATGTCCGGGCACGGCACCGTGGAGACCGCGGTGGAGGCCACCCGCCTGGGGGCCTACGACTTCCTGGAGAAACCCCTGTCCCTGGCCAAGCTGCTGCTCACCGTGGAACGCGCCCTGGAGGCCGACAAGTTGGCGCGTGAGAACGTCGGCCTGCGCCGGCGCGGGCCGGCGGTGGTGGAACCGGTGGGCCGCAGCCCGCTGATCCAGCGCCTGCGCGAACAGGTCAAACGCATCGCCCAACACGACACCTGGGTGCTCATCACCGGCGAACCCGGCAGTGGACGTGAGACCTTCGCCCGTTACCTGCACGCCCAGAGTCCCCGGCGCGAGCGCCCCTTCGTGGACCTGGCGGTATCCGCCATCGCCCGCGGCAACGCCGCGCGTGAACTGTTCGGCGCCGAAGAGGAGGGCCGCATCCACTATGGCAGCCTGGAACAGGCCGCCGGCGGCACCCTGTTCCTCGACGAAGTGGCGGACATGGACATGGAGGCCCAGGCGCAACTGCTCGGCGCCCTCGACACCGGCACCTTCCTGCGGGTCGGCGGCAGCGATCCGGTGCGCATCGACGTGCGCATCGTCGCCGCCACCCAGAAGGACCTGGAGGCAGAGGTGGGCAGCGGGCGTTTCCGCGAGGACCTCTTCTACCACCTCAACGTCGTGCCTCTGCACGTGCCCCCGCTGCGCGAGCACAGCGAAGACGTCCCCGATCTGTTGAGCTTCTACGTGGACTACTTCGTCACCCACGAAAAGCTGCCCTACCGCCACTTCGGCGTCGGCGCCCAGAACCTCCTGCGCAACCACCCCTGGCGGGGCAACGTGCGGGAGCTGAAGAACCTGGTCCAACGCCTGCTTATCCTGGGCGCCGGCGAGCAGATCACCGCCGACGAGATAGAAGCCGCCCTCGGCACCGCCCCCGAGGCCGAGGCCACCGGCCTGGAGGGCCTGGTCTCCTTCGACCAGCCCCTGCGCCCGGCGCGCGAGCAGTTCGAGCGCGCCTACCTCGAATACCAGCTGCGCAAACACGGCGGCAACGTCAGCAAGATGGCCCGCGAGGTGGGCATGGAACGCACCCACCTGTACCGCAAGCTGAGGACCCTGGGGGTGGAGATCAAGGAGAGGAGATAGGCCGGGCGGGCACGTCCTATACTTCAAACCACTCGTCCGAGGAAAATCCCATGAAAAGATTCGCCGTCAGCCTGTGCCTCCTCTTCCCGTTCCTGGCCGCGGCGGAATGGTCCATTCAGGTTCAGGGCTTTCCGCGCCACGCCGATGCCTCGGCCCTGGTGCGATGCCTGAGCGCCGAGCTGGGCCAGATACGCGGCCTGCGGGTGGTGCGGCGCCACCCCGACCTGCTGGTGAAGTTGACCCTGAGCCCGGCCCCGGTGAATGGGATCGACTACATGATCTCGGCGATCCTGTTGCACCGCCAGGGCCTGGACGTGGGCGCCGCGGCCTATGCCGCGCAACCCCCGACCCGCGTCGACGGCTATCTGATCGACGACATCGTCCTCACCCTGGGGCGCAAGGCGGACACCGGCCCCCTGTGCCGCGACCTCGCCCTTTCGGTGGCGCGGAGATACGGCCTGGCCCCCACCCTGTCCCACTGAAGGCCGGCCATTCTCCCTGGCGAAAGCCCTGCGGGGGAGGCCTCGAGCGCAATCCGGCCGGGCCACGCCGGGCGAAGATCAGCGCAGCCAGGACCGCTCCCAACAAGGGGACGGATCTCTCCCCGACGCGGGTCGGGTGTGAGAAAATGGATCTCCCACCCCTTCCGGAGCAATTCCCATGGAAATCTTCGTCGTCGCCGTCTTCGTCCTGGCCATGGTCCTGGTGGTCCTCGGGGTCAAGCGGGTCCCCCAGGGCTATGAATATACGGTGGAGCGTTTCGGGCGCTATACCCGCACCCTGAGACCGGGCCTCAATCTCATCGTCCCGGTGTTCGACACCGTCGGGGCCAAGCTCAACATGATGGAACAGGTCCTGGACGTGCCCTCCCAGGAGGTCATCACCCGTGACAACGCCATGGTCAAGGTGGATGGGGTGATCTTCTTCCAGATCCTGGAGGCGGCCAGGGCGGCCTACGAGGTGAACAACCTCCAGTATGCCATTCTCAACCTCACCATCACCAACATCCGCACGGTGATGGGCTCCATGGACCTGGACGAGGTGCTCTCGGCGCGCGACAAGATCAACGCCCGCCTGCTCAGCGTGGTGGACGAGGCCACCACCCCCTGGGGGGTCAAGGTGACCCGGGTGGAGATCAAGGACATCACCCCGCCGCGCGACCTGGTGGACGCCATGGCCCGGCAGATGAAGGCGGAACGCGAAAAGCGCGCCGCCATCCTGGAGGCCGAGGGCCAGCGTCAGGCCGAGATCCTCCAGGCCGAGGGCGAAAAGCAGGCGGCCATCCTCCAGGCCGAGGGCCAGAAGGAGGCCGCCTTCCGCGAGGCCGAGGCGCGGGAACGCCTGGCCGAGGCCGAGGGCCGGGCGACCCAGGTGGTCTCCCAGGCCATCGCCGGGGGGGACATCGCCGCCATCAACTACTTCATCGCCCAGCGCTACACCGAGGCCTTGCGCGACATCGCCTCGGCCGAGAACGAAAAGCTGGTGCTGATGCCCTTGGAGGCGGGCAGCCTGATCGGCTCCCTGGCCGGCATCGGCGAGGTGGCGCGCCAGGTCATGGCCAAAGAGGGCGGATGATGCCCGCCTGGCTCGATCTCCCGGCGTACTGGTATTGGTGGGCGTTGGGGGCGGTCCTGGTCCTGTTGGAGATCTTCTCCCCCGGGGTGTTCTTCCTCTGGATGGGGCTCGCCGCGGGCCTCATGGGCCTGATCCTGTGGTTCGCCCCGGGCCTGGAATGGACCGGACAACTGCTCGGCTTCGCCCTGTTCAGCCTGATCTCGGTGGCGGCCGGCCGCTGGTGGCTGGGGCGCCACCCGATACCCAGCGACACCCCCACCCTCAACCGCCGCGCCGAACAATACCTGGGACGGACCTTCACCCTGGAGGAGCCCATAGTGAACGGCTTCGGCCGCATCCACGTGGACGATACCCTCTGGCGGGTGGAAGGCGAGGACTGCCCCGCCGGCACACGGGTACGGGTGGTGGAGGCCCGGGGGGTGATCCTGGCGGTGGAGTGTCTGAAGGAGGAAAACCAGTGACGTCCTGGTTGGAACGGGTGTTCGAGGGCGTCCTCTGGAACAGCCGCCTGGTGGTGTTGCTGGCGGTGGTGGCCAGCCTGCTCACCGCCTTCGCCCTCTTCTACATGGCCACCGTGGACGCCACCATCCTGGTCCACCACCTGCTGTTCTACGCCTCCCCCGAGTTGACGCCCGAACTGCGCGCCGAGCTGCGTTCCGGCAGCATCACCCACGTGGTGGAGGTGGTGGACGGCTACCTGCTGGCCACGGTGCTGCTGATCTTCGCCCTCGGCCTGTACGAACTCTTCATCAGCAAGATCGATCCGGCGGAACAATCCGAGAACGCCTCCAAGATCCTGCTCATCCACAGCCTGGACGACCTGAAGGTCCGCCTGGCGAAGGTGATCCTGATGATCCTGATCGTGCGCTTCTTCGAATACGCCCTGGATCTCAGCTTCACCACCAGTCTGGATCTGCTCGAATTCGCCGGTGGCATCGCCCTCCTGGGGCTGGCCCTGTTCCTGTCCCACAAGGCCGAGGCGCATCACTGAGACGGGGTCTCCGCCGCCGAAAACGGGGGACCGGCTTCGGCCGCGATCCGGCGTGGTCACTCCGTGCAATCCGTAAGGCGGGAAAGCGACAGCGCATCCCGCCGTATACATCAGGTCCGTAGGTCCGTAGGGCGGGAAAGCGACAGCGCATCCCGCCGTGAGGAGATCCGCCAGCGCTCCCAGGTCCGTAGGGCGGGAAAGCGACAGCGCATCCCGCCGTGAGGAGATCCGCCAGCGCTCCCAGGTCCGTAGGGCGGGAAAGCGACAGCGCATCCCGCCGTGAGGAGATCCGCCAGCGCTCCCACACATGCAGCGCATCCCGCCGTATACATCAGTGCACCTGGATGGGGATGCTCTCGATATGGTGCCCGCGAAGGCGCCGGCGGGCCTCGTCCGTCGCCGCCCGCCCCTGGAAGGGACCGATCCGCACCCGGTAGTAGTCGTCCTTGCCCCCTACCCGCACCTTGCTGATGCGCGCCTGCACACCCAGGAAGGCCACCTCGGCCTTGAGTCTCTCGGCATCCGCGCGCCTCCGGAACGAGCCCAGTTGGAGCAGGAAGCGCTGCCTGGCCGCCGGGGGCTCCGGGGCGGCCACCTTCTTCGTGGTCTGGCCGCCTGCCCGTGCCGGGGCCTTGGGGCGGGCCGGCGGCGCCCGCTCGGGCGGCGGCACCTCCACCTCCACCCGAGAGAGATTGTCGAGGAAGTAGTAATCGGGTTTGGGCGCTGCCTCAGACGCCACCTGCGTCGGCGGGCGCGGCAGTCCGGCGCGCTCCAGGCCCCGGCCGCTGCGCAACAGGGCCGGATCGCTGTAAAGCCACCACAGCCCCACGGCAAAGGCCCCCAGCAACAGGCCGCCCACGAAGTGGAAGAGGCAGCGCCCGCAACCGCCGGGCCCCTTGTCGGCGCTCTGGGCGCGATGTTTGTAGTCCCTGGGCAACTACATGTGCTCCGGGGCGCTCACGCCCAGCAGGCCCAGGCCGTTGCGCAAGACCTGGGCGACGGCCAGGATCAGCTTGATGCGGGCGTCGCGCAGGGCCGCGTCCTCCACCAGGAAGGTATGAGCGTTGTAATAGGTGTGGAAGGCGTTGGCCAACTCGCGCAGATAATGGCACAGCAGATGGGGTTCGTGGTCGAGGGCAGCCGCCTCCACCACCTCGGGGTAGCGTGCCAGATCCTTGAGCAGGGCCTGTTCGTGCCCTTCCACCAGGCGCTCCAGGTGGGTGGTGCCGGGGCTCGGCTCCAGGGACAGGCCCTTCTCCGCCCCCTGGGCCAGGACGCTGTGGATCCGGGCGTGGGCGTATTGGACATAATAGACCGGGTTGTCCGCCGACTGGGAACGCGCCAGGTCGAGATCGAAGTCCAGATGCTGTTCGCACTTGCGCATCACATAGAAGAACCGCGCCGCGTCGCGTCCCACCTCCTTGCGCAACTGGCGCAGAGTCACGAACTCGCCGGAGCGGGTGGACATCTGCACCTTCTCGCCACCGCGGTAGAGGACCGCGAACTGCACCAGGAGCACGTCCAGGCGGTCGGGCGATTCCCCCAGGGCCTCCAGGGCGGCCTTCACCCGGGGTACGTAGCCGTGATGATCGGCGCCCCAGACGTCGATCACCCGCTCGAAGCCCCGCTCCAGCTTGTCCAGGTGATAGGCGATGTCGGAGGCGAAATAGGTGGTCTGGCCGTTCTCGCGCACCAGGACCCGATCCTTCTCGTCGCCGAAGGCCGTGGAGCGGAACCAGAGCGCCCCGGCCCGCAGGTAGGTATGGCCCGCCTCACGCAGGCATTCGATGGCGCGGTTCACGGCCCCGCTCTCCACCAGGGCGCGTTCCGAGTACCACTGGTCGTAGACCACGCCAAAGCGCTCCAGGTCGTCGCGGATGTCGTCCACCAGGGTGTTGAGGGCCAGTTCGAACACGAAGTGGTAACGCGGTTCCCCCAGGACGGTCTTGGTATGGGCGATGAGGGCATCGATGTGCGCCTCCTTGTCGCCCTCGGGGCCGTCCGCCGGGACCCCCCGGAAGACCTCGGCGGCCGGGTGACGGTAGGCGTCGCCATGGTCGCGGTGGAGACCGGCGGCGATGTCCCAGACGTAGTCGCCGCGGTAGGCGTTGCTGGGAAACGCCAGTTCCTCACCGCACAGTTCCAGGTAGCGCAGCCACACCGAGGTGGCGAGGATGTCCATCTGCCGCCCGGCGTCGTTGACGTAATACTCGCGGTGCACGTCGAAGCCCACCGCGGCGAGCAGGTCGGCCACCGTGGCGCCGTAGGCCGCGCCGCGGCCGTGGCCCACATGCAGGGGCCCGGTGGGGTTGGCGGAGACGAACTCCACCTGCACCCGGCGCCCCTGCCCCAGCCTGCTGGTGCCGAAGGCAGGGCCCGCCTCCAGGATCCGCGGCACCAGGGAGAGGTAGGCATCGGCCGCGAGGCGGAAATTGACGAACCCCGGCCCGGCGATCTCCACCCCTGCGAGCAGCGGCGAATCGGGCAAGGCCTCCACCAGCCGCCGGGCGAGATCCCGCGCCGGCATACCCGCGGCCTTGGCCCCCACCAAGGCGATATTGGTGGCGTAATCGCCATGGCGCGGGTCGCGCGCGCGCTCGATCTGGACCGCAGGCAGGCCCTCCAGGCCCATGTCTTCCAGCGCCCGGGTGACGAGGTTGCGTAGTTCGGCCTTCATGCTGCTCTGGTCCGTATCGGCGGAAAGGGCCGAATAGGATAGCAGACAATGAGGCGCAGGCACTTCTCCCGCGCGGCCGAGTGGCTTAGGATCGCACCTCGGAATGCTGAGCGAACAACACAGGCGGACGGCGTGGCCCCGAGGTCGTCCATCACGGGAGAAATGAAATGCTGGACCCACGGGTGCGGTAGTGCAGGCGGACACGAATCGGGATCGGCTGGCTGACCAGCCTGCTGTCGCTGACCTTGGCCACCCCGCCCCGCGCCGGCATCGTGGACCTGCCCGACGCCATCGACAAGGCGGGGCGGCGACGTGTGCTCAGGACCTGGTGCCTGGCGGATATGGGCGTCCAGGCGCCCAAGTCTCGTCGTCAGTCGGGGGGCGAGGCCTCCCTGTTCGAAAAACAGTCGGGTGAACGTGTCCGGACGTCAGCGTATGTTGTCCCGGCGCATGGTGAAACCCTATCTCAACCGGGCCCGGGGCCTCGACTGGCTGGCAGTCGTCAAGGGCCTGAAACAAACACAGCGGGAATTCGCCACTGGCCTGAATGAACTCCGCACCGCAGACGCCGGAAGGGTCGAGATCCGACACGAGCCGAACCGGGCGAACAGGCGGTGGGACCTGTTCCGGTGTGCTCTCAGCATGGTCGAGCACGGCGGACGTTTCATGCCCTTGATCGTAGCCACCACGGCCGGCCCGCAGCTGAGATCGATGCATGACCTGACCACCCTGCACGCATGGGTGGCCCGTGCCTGAATCCTGACAGTCTCCCGATGGAGCGGACACAGGCCGGGATTCAAGGAGTGCCCGCAGGGGACGATAAGGTCATAGGGAGACCCGTCCCACATGGATCTTCGTGAGCGCCCTCCGGGCCAGGCATCCTGACGAGTCCCAGCCGGGCCCATGACGGGGGCATCCCACGGGAGCGGAATCGTCACGTGCGACGGATATACTCCGATCCACCGAGGCGACCGCCAGATGCAGGCGGCCCTCCAACACTCCGGAACCCGAGCCATGTCCGACCCCGACCCCGGTTCAGCGCAAAGTCCAGCGAGCGGCTGGCGTGGCAGTTATCGCGCCCGCTATGCGCTGCTCGCCCTGGGCATCGGTCTGGTCTTGCTCGTGGCCGGCCTGTCGGGACGCATCTACCTGGCCCGGGCCACCGAACAACAACTGGCCGCGCTCAGAAGCTGGACCCAGCGCAGCAACGCCCTGGTGGGCGCCTCCATGGCGCTGAGCGCCTTGCAGGCGCGCCTGCAGGACTTCCTACTCGACCCACGACGGGGCACGCGTGCGCAACACCTCATTCAGGGGGGACACGACCTCGACCAGGCGATGAGAACACTGACCGCCGATGCCGCCCCCAACGAAGCGACCGCGGCCTTGTTACGACGTCTGAACGCTGCCTGCCGCACGCTTACCGATCTGATCCCCGAATTGATCCGTATCCGCTCGGACGTGCGCCATTGGCTGCCTGCCTCCGGGCTGATGCAGGCCCGTATGATCCCCGCAAACGAAGCGATGAGCGCGCTCTTCGACGGGCTCCGCGCGCAGTTGCCCGACACCGCCCCCAAGAGCCGCGAATATCTCGCACGGCTGCGTTACACCTGGCTGCGCCTGATCTCGGAATTCCGTCTCTATGTGGCCAACCGCTTCGGTATCTTCTCGGATCCGCAGGCAGCGATGAAGGCACGCAGCCATGATATCGAGATCTTCGCCGAGGCCTTCGGCAAAGATCTCCGACGGCTGCAGGAGGCGCTGACGGAAGAGGCCCCGGGGATCCTCGAGTTCTCCGGCCTGGAGGCGATGGATCGCCATTTCCACGCCTGGTCCGCCGCCTACCGTGACGTACGCCTCGACCTCGACTCCCCGCGCTGGCGCCGCGACGTCTACCTGATCCGCTCGGACATCGCACCCACCCTGCAGGAGCTGCGTGGCACCCTGGAGACCCTGCGCCAGGTATTGGATGGCGAGGCCCTCGCCAATCACCGAATGATGGAGGACACCGCGCACGATCTGAGCCTCTTCTTCCTCGCCCTGGTGGGGTTCATGATGGCGGTGATGGCCGGTGGCTATTTCCTGTTCCGGCACTGGCTGCTGACCCCCATCGCCCATACCACCCGGGCCCTGCGCCGGGTCGCCCAGGGCCTGCCCGTGGATCTCGAACATCAAGGCCGCATCGAGGAGACCCGCGACCTGTTGGACGCCTTCCAGGAGTTGCGCCGTCAGGTCACCGAAAGGGAGCGCCGCCTCGAACACCTGGCGCACCACGACCATCTCACCCGCCTGCCCAACCGGGCCCTGTTCGAGGACCGTCTGCTACATGCCCTGAGCCGTTCACAGAGAGGCACGCACGAGTTGCTCGGACTGATATTCCTGGACCTCGACGGCTTCAAGGAGATCAACGACCGCCTCGGCCACCAGGCCGGGGACGCCCTGCTCTACCAGGTGGCCGAGCGTCTGCGCGGATTCTGCCGCGCCTCCGACACGGTGGCGCGCCTGTCCGGCGACGAATTCGCCCTGCTCCTCGAAGACCTGCCCAGCCGCGACCGGGCAGCCCGGGTGGCCGGCAAGGTCGTGGGCCTGTTCCAGGCCCCCTTCGACCTGCCCTCCTGCGGTCCCCAGAGGGTCAGGGCCTCCATCGGCATCGCCCTGGCCCCGGTGGATGGCGTCACTCCCAGGCAACTGATCCGCCATGCCGACACCGCGATGTATCAGGCCAAGCGCTCGGGACGCAATGGCTATTGCTTCTTCTCGCCTGAACTCAATCGAGAGGCCGAGGCCCGCCAGGCCCTGGCCCGCTCCCTGCGAGAAACCCTGGATCGGGGCGGCCTGGAGGTCCGCTTTCAGGCGGTGGAATCCTTGTCGAGTGGGTCCTGGGCAGGTAGCCGCGCGCGCCTGTTCAGACCTTCCGCCGATGGCGGTGCCGAGATCTCCGAGCGTTGGCTACCGCAGGTGGGGGCCCCGGATCTACTCGCCACGCTCATGGACTTCCTGCTCGAACAACTCGCGCGGACGCTGCAAGCCGACGGGAACGGGGAAGGATCGCCCTGGGTCTGTTTCAAGTTGCCTCCGGTGTTGCTGCGCGACGATACCTTCATGCAGGGATTGCGCGATCGCCTGGACGAAGGAAGGATCCCGGCGGATCGGCTGTTCCTGGAGATCGACGAGGCCTCGCTCCAGGTCGATGAGGGCCGGTTCCTGCACCGTCTCCTGGAATGCAAGGCCCGGGGCCTCCGTATCGCCCTGGACGGCTTCGGCAACAGGGGTTCGTCGCTGCCTCTCCTGCGCAAGCTCGAAATCGACCTGTTCATCCTCGCACCGGCACTGATTGCAGACTCGGTGACCGATCCGGAGGCGGCGCGTATCACCGCCACCATGATCCGCCTCGCCCATGCCCTGGGCGGCCGTGCCGCGGCCTTGGAGGTGAATACCGAGGGACAGTTGGGATGCTTCCGCCAACGCGGTGGCGACTTGGCGGCGGGTGAGGCAATCGCCCCCTATACCCAGGTCTTCCCATTCCCGCAGGGCCTCGCCCTTCGCGCTTGATCCCCCTTTTCGGGAATCGTCCACGACCCAGCGCTGGATCCCCGGCCCGACGCTCGGTTGGAGCCCGCGCATCCTGGCCTCCGCGACTGGGCGGCGGCGTCAAGCACAGCGGACGCTCCTGACTCAGGCCCGGAACGGGCTGCACTCGCCCACCCTGACAGGATGTTGAACCAATCCTTCCCTGGACCTTTTCAACCGTGGAACCGGCGAATGAGGCGTCCCGGTTCATGCATTTCAACGGGGTTACAGCCCTCTACAACGACAGCCTAGCCATGGACCGCACGCAGGCCCTGGACAAACCCGTCTCTCAGCGGCCTGCTAAGGCTCCACCACCCGCGTCCCCTCGGGGGTGCCCAAGATCAACAGGTCCGCCGGACGCAAGGCGAAGATACCCACGGTGACCACCCCGGCGATGTTGTTGATCTGCTGCTCCAGTTCCGTGGGCCGGAGGATCTCCAGGCCATGCACGTCGAGGATGTGGTTGCCATTGTCGGTGACGAAGGACTCGCGCCACCGGGGGGTGCCGCCCAGGGCCACCATCTGCCGGGCCACGTAGCTGCGTGCCATGGGAATCACCTCCACCGGCAGGGGGAAGGCGCCCAACACCTCCACCAGCTTGGACTCGTCGGCGATGCACACGAACCGGCGGCTGGCCGCGGCGACGATCTTTTCGCGGGTGAGGGCACCGCCGCCGCCCTTGATGAGATGCAGCTGGCGGTTGGATTCGTCGGCGCCGTCCACGTAGAGATCCAGATCGCCCACGTCGTTGAGTTCGAAGACCTCGATGCCGTGCGCACGCAGACGTGCACTGGAGGCCTCGGAACTGGACACCGCCCCGTCGATGCGGTGTTTGACGCCGGCCAGGAGGTCGATGAAGTGATTGACGGTGGAGCCGGTGCCGACCCCGATGATACCGCCCTGCACGTGTTCCAGGGCGGCCTCGGCGGCCAAGCGTTTCATTTCGTCTGGGGTCATGGAGGTTCTCCCTCTGGGTGGTCAGGAAATTGTCGATTATCGCAGACCCGGGGCTACAATGGGCGATCCGTCCGCGGAACGTTCGCGGCGACCCGAAGACTTCAGGGGCGCCCAGGACCTTCCCGAACCCCATCCCTCGGCCGCAGGCCGAGGGGGACTTGGAGCGCGCCCAGCGCAGATTTATTCAGGAAGCCCATGCCCCAAACCTACATCGAGCGCATCCTCCGCGCCCGGGTCTACGACGTCGCCCGCGAGACCCCCCTGGATCTGGCCCGTGGCCTGAGCCGGCGCCTCGGCAACCGCATCTGGCTCAAACGCGAAGACCTCCAGCCGGTGTTCTCCTTCAAACTCCGTGGGGCCTACAACCGCATCTTCCACCTCGGCCCCAAGGCGCGCGAAGGCGGCATCGTGGCCGCCTCCGCTGGAAACCACGCCCAGGGCGTGGCCCTGGCCGCCGGCCGCCTCGGCATTCCGGCGGCCATCGTCATGCCCAAGACCACCCCGCCCATCAAGGTCCAGGCGGTCAAGGCCCTGGGGGCGCGCACCCTCCTCCACGGCGATTCCTACGACGACGCCTACGAACGCGCCCTGGCCCTCACCGAGGAGAAGGGCGCCACCTTCATCCATCCCTTCGACGACCCCGAGGTGATCGCCGGCCAGGGCACCATCGGCATGGAGATCCTGCGCCAGCACCCCGAGCCGCCCCACGCCATCTTCGTCCCCGTGGGGGGCGGCGGGCTCATCGCCGGGATCGCGGCCTACGTCAAATACGTCTACCCCCAAGTGCGCATCGTCGGGGTGGAGCCGGACGACGCTCCCACCCTGGAGCGCGCCCTGGCCGCGGGCCGGCGGGTGTCGCTCAGACAGGTGGGCCTGTTCGCCGACGGGGTCGCGGTGCGCCAGATCGGCAGGGAGACCTTCCGCCTGGCCCGCGAACTGGTGGACGAGGTGGTCCTGGTCTCCACCGATGAACTCTGTGCCGCCATCAAGGACATCTTCGACGACACCCGGACCATCGCCGAGCCCGCCGGCGCCCTGGGGGTGGCCGGGATCAAGCGCTGGCTCGCCGGCCACCCCATGGAGGACGCCGACCTGGTGGCCATCGAGAGCGGTGCCAACATGAACTTCGACCGTCTCCGCCACGTGGCCGAACGCGCCGAGCTGGGCGAGGGCCGCGAGGCCCTGCTCGCGGTGCGCATCCCCGAGCGCCCCGGCAGCTTTCTCGCCTTCTGCCGGGTCCTGGGCCGGCGACAGATCACCGAGTTCAACTACCGCTTCGCCGATGCCGCCGAGGCCCAGGTCTTCGCCGGGGTGCAATTGGACGGCGGCGAGCAGGAGAAGGTGGAAATCGTCCGCCGCCTGGAGAGCAAGGGCCTTGCCGTGGTGGATCTGAGCGAGGACGAGACGGCCAAGCTGCATGTGCGCTACATGGTGGGAGGGCACGCCCGGGGCGTTCGCTACGAGATCCTCTACCGGGTTGAGTTCCCCGAACGCCCCGGGGCCCTGCTGGACTTCCTCAGCGGGCTCGGAAGGCGCTGGAACATCAGTCTGTTCCACTACCGGAACCACGGCGCCGCCTATGGACGGGTGCTCATGGGCATCCAGGTCCCCCCGGATGAGCGGAACGACCTGCGCCGGACCCTCGACGACCTGGGCTATCCCCACTGGGAGGAGACCACGAACCCGGCCTATCGGCTGTTCGCCGGGGTGCTGGACGCCCGAGGCCCGTAGGCCGGGGTACCCCCTCCCCCGTGGAGACGGCGACGCCGGGCCCCTCAGCCGCCACCCGCCGCCCACACGGCCGAACACACGAAGCCCGATCCCAGGCCGCCGGCTCGCACGGGGACGCACCGGCTCATCGTGCGGGGAAGAGGCCCTGCTATGGCATATACCCGTCGCACGTGAATATTTCCGTCCTTCGGTCCGTAAACGGCACTTCCCTGTGCCACTCCTCGTTTTTCGAGGGTGTTCCTCGTGCCCCTGGGCAAGGCGCGGAAGCGAGTCATCGCGGGGACTATGGCGAGCAATCGCCACACCGCCCAGGGGTACGAGGGGCAGCCGCAGTAGCGAAACATTCACGTGCGACGGGTATAATGTCGGCGCCAGCGTGTCTTCAGGGGGAGCATCCATTGATCCACGTCATCGTTACCCTGCCTCTGGTGGCGGCTGGAGGGCTGCTGGGGCTGTTGCACGAAGGTATGCGTCGGAAACGGCTGGCTGCGCGGCTGTCCTCCAAGAGGATCCGCAGCGCGGCGGATGCCGAGGCGACGGCGGTGGACGAGCAGGGCCCGGACCGGGACCCTCTCCTCCCACTACAGTACTCGGAGCGCGCCGCGCACCTCGCCCTGGGGGTGTCGGCAGCCGGGGCGCTCCTCTATCCCCCGTTGGGAATCGCCGCGCTCCCATTCATAGGTTATAGCGCTTTCAATTGGCTGCGTGCCCGGTATCCGGGAGAGCCCACACAATGGAAGTCCCCATCGGGAATCCTGGCGCTCCTGGCGTTGGCGGGGGCCCTGGCCACGGGTCACTGGGTGCTTGCCTCCCTGGTCTTGACAGTCGATCTGGCTGCCCGGAAACGGGCCGCGCAGAGAACGGCGACGGGTTCGCCCCGGATACGACGCTCAGCCCTGTCACGCCGTGGCAACGCACTGCGCATCGCCTTGTTTGTGCTGACGAACGTCGCAGTACTCTTGTTGATGACCGTCGTACTGGCCATGTTCGGCATCGCCCCCCGCGGTTTGCTCGAGTTGGCTGTGTTCGCTCTCGGCTTCGGCATGTCTGGATCCCTCATCTCGCTTGCACTGTCGAAATGGCTCGCCAAGCTGAGCACGGGCGCCCGTGTGATCGACGAGCCGCTGACCGCGGCTGAACAGTGGTTGATCGATACCGTTGCGCACCATGCACGCTGTGCGGGTATCGGCATGCCCGAGGTGGCGATCTACGACTCAGAGGACGTGAACGCCTTCGCCACGGGCATGAAGCGTGACAAGGCCCTGGTCGCGGTGAGTACGGGCCTGCTCGCCCGTATGACGCCGACAGAGGTGGAGGCGGTCCTCGGTCACGAACTGACCCACGTCGCCAATGGCGACATGGTTACGCTGGCGTTGATACAGGGTGTGCTCGATACCTTTGTGATCTTCATCTCCCGCGTGGTGGCCGGGCTGATCGACGGCTTTACGCGCGGCGGGCGCGACGGGGGCGGCCTGGGCACCCTCGGCTATTGGATCGTGGTCATCGTCTTGCAGCTGACGTTGGGATTGCTGGCCACCTTGATCGTGATGTGGTTCTCGCGCCAACGGGAGTTTCGGGCGGACGCAGGCGGGGCGGAGCTGGCGGGACGGGAGGAGATGATCAGTGCCCTGGAACGTTTGCGGAGCGAAAGCGAGCGCTCGCGGTTGCCGGATCGACTTGCCGCCTTCGGGATTCACGCGGGTCCCAGCAGACTGACCCGACTCCTTGCGAGCCATCCGCCACTCGAGGAGCGTATCGCCGCGCTGAGGACGACAGACACCCCCCAATCGACCGCTGATCTGTGCCCTGGCAACGATGAAGAGATGGCTCAATGACGGTCGGACCCCGTATCGCTTGGTTGCGCCGCTCGGGCGCACGAGGCGGCTTCTCCTGCCGTCGTGAGTCAAGTGACGATGTCGCGTATGGCTTCTGCAAGCTGGTCCAACTCCTCTTCCGTGTTGTAGAAACCGGTCGATATCCTGGCTGGTGCCGGTAACTGGTGCTCTGGCTCGGGCCGCAGCATGAACTTCCTTTCATTGAGGCGCATACACAGATCTGATGGATGCCAGCCGTCCACATGGAATCCCACCAGGCCGGCCTCCCTGCCGAGCGGCGTAACGACTCTGGCGCCGGGGATCTCCCTGAGCAGCCCCTGCATATGCCGGGCCAACCTCTGTATGCGGGAATAGATCCAGTCCATTCCCACGTGTTCAAGCAGATACTCCAACGATTTCTGAAACCCTAGGAGAGTGGGCCTGTACATGGACGTGGCGAGCTGATAACGGGCAGCAGAGGGCGCCGGAACAACGAAAGGGGAGACCATATCCAGATCCGAACGGTTCCTTACCGATGTCGGGCTGATAAAGGTCGGATCCACTTCGGCTATGCGCTCTTTGGCGACATACAGTGCGCCCACCCCTTCCGGTCCCAATAACCATTTCCGACCCGTCATGGCGCAGAAATCGACTGCCCACTCATGCATATCCACCGGTACCGCACCTACCGCCTGAGCCCCATCAACGAGAACACAGACCTTGTGGGCGTGGCAGATCTCGACCAGCGCCCGGATCGGAAAGGTGATACCCGTAGATGTCGAGACATGGGATATCACCAACAGCCGGGTCCTTGGCGTGATCATCCGCTCCACGCAGGAGACGAATTCCTCCTCGTCGTACTCGTCACCATATTTCACCTCGACATATTTGACGACGATACCGTGACGGGATTTGATCAATGACAGAGGTGCCAGGCTCGCCACGTGCTCCAGACTTGTGGTAAGCACCTCGTCCCCAGGCAGCCAGCGAAGTCCCCACAAAATAATATTCAGGCCTTCGGTGGCGCTCTGAGTCAAGGCGATCTCTTCCGGAGAGGCGCCGACGATGCGGGCAAGATGTCTGCGAGTGGCATCCATCTCGCTGTAGAGTTCTTCGATGAATGGCAGATACCTGCCCTGCAGATACTCCTTTTCCGCCGCCTCCCTCATGATGTCCGCCCCCATCTTCGGCAAGGGGCCATTGGTTCCGGTGTTCAAATAGTGAACGGCGGTTGTCGCTGGCATTTGCGCACGGATGGCGGCAACTTTCTCTCTTTCTTCATCTGGCTGGGTCAGCATTGCGACGCCCTTGGGTGAGTGGCAAGACCGAGATCCCTCCTTCTCTGGCTGAACCGCGCCATCTACATGGGGGCCAACCGCTCCCTATCCTTCGATGCAATTGCCCGCGCAAAATCCGCGGGCGGTGGCGTGGGGCTCCAAGGAACGAGTGACCGCACGCCGGCCAAAGGATCTCCTCTTCCTCTCGGAGATCCGTCCACGGTGACGGCACCCACCCGCTGCCAGGAGATCAGAAAGGCTTCTTTCCAGGTCCCAAGAGATACCAGATAATCAGGCCGGCCAGGGGCAACAGTAAGATCAGTAGTGCCCACAGCAGTTTCTCGACCCCCTTCACAGAACTCTGAAGGACCATGACGACCGCGTAGATGTCTGCGGCCAGAAGAATCAAACCGACGATGCCGCTGCCCATGATCTCAATCCTCGCTGTCGTTCGTTACCCAGGAATCCAGACGCGCGTTCGATATTAGGATATAACTGCTGCCCAGGCAGATCGCTCACCTGCATTTTCGCGGTTCCCCCGGCCTCGACGGCCAGGTGAACATGCCACCGCCCATCCCTACAGATCCGCAGATCTCTCTACGGAGAGATTATAGCTCATGTTTTTCGGCCTACCAGGAAGCCGGACTTGATGCGTGCCGAGCCAAGAGCCCGTTCTCGTCAAAAACGGAGCCTATGGATACAACATCTCATCCTTGGGAAGCAACGGGGCGGGCTGGCAAGAACCCTTCCCTATTCCACCCCGTCAGACCGCATCGAGGATCTCTTGCGAGGGATCTCCCGCCCCTTTCCTTCCCTATATTGAAGCTTTGGCAGCATGGCGTTGGCCAACGCCAAGGCAAAGCTCGAGTAGATAATGAGATAGGAACAACCCAGGGTCATGCCCCAGAATACAGCCCCTCCAATGCTGATGACACTGGGTATGGTGACGAGCGTCAGGCTCCGCCACAGACTGTTCCGGAGATCGTGTGCGATGTCGAACAGATCACACAGATGGGTGAGGGTACCATCCATCAGGACCACCTGAGCGGTATCCGTGGCGATCGTCGTGGCCCCCCTCAGGGATACCGAGACATTGGCCGTGTTCATGGCGATCGTATCATTTATGCCGTCGCCCACATAGCAGACTTTCCTGCCCTGTTGCTGCAATCGTTCCACGATCATTGCCTTTTCCTGGGGAAGCACTTCGTAATGGTAACTGTCCAGACCGAGCGACTCCGCGAGTCGTCGCGTGGGGTTCTTGTGATCTCCGGATACGATAGAGATATGCTTGACACCCCGCCGGCGTAGCCCTTTCAATATCGTCTCCACCTCAGGCCGAAGCACGGAGACGATTTCAATCGCCCCTGCGACTTCCCTCCCTATGGCGACCAGTACCAGGGACGTTCCCTCCACACGGGATTGCTCGATCCTGTTTGCGATGATCGGGGGAATCTCCATTCCCTCCCTCTCCATGAAACGCGCACTGCCGACGCGAACCACTTTGTCCGCAATGGTGGCAGTTATTCCGTAACCCATGGTAATGCTCGAATCGTCGATGGATGGCAGGTCGAGACGGGATTCCCGCGCTCTATTTATTATTGCTCTGGCAATGGGATGCGTGAGCCTGTGTTCGGCGGTGGCAGCGTATGTCAGAATTTCATCGGCACCGTAGCGGTCGCCTGCACAGACGATCCGACCGGCCTTGGGTTCCTCGTGCGTCAGTGTTCCGGTCTTGTCGAACAGTACGGTATCCACCTCGTTCATTTCCTCGATGACACGCCCGTCCTTGATCAAGATACCGCGGCGGAAGGCCGCGTGGAGATAATTCAGGGTCGTGATGGGTGCGGCGATCCGTAGACGGTTCCCAAATGTACTGTGAATGACGGTGGTGGCGGCCAACAACCCCTTGACAGGAAGGGTCACCACGGTGAGTCCGGCAATGGGGATGGCGATGTAATCGGCCCACTTCTCGCCTTTCAGTTGGATCGAGGTTGCATAGGCGGATGTATTTCGTAGTATTTTCTCGATCTCTGAGATGACGGTTTGGTTGCCGGATTTTGTGACCTTGACCTGGATTCGCCCCCCGACAACGAGGGTCGATGCAAACACCGGCTGCCCTTTCTCCTTTTCGATGAATTCTGACTCGCCGGTCAGGGTATGCTGGTCGATTACCGCCATACCTTCCACGATGACGCCATCCACAGGGATGATTTCGCCGGCCCGGACAACGACAACATCTCCGACGGAGACGCCAGCGAACGCCACCTCGATTTCAACACCCTTTCGCACAACCCATATCTTATCTGCTTGTTGCTCGACCAGATGGGTGACAATGGGCTTGGAGTGGGCCTGATTCATGGCCAGTATCTTTGCCCCGGTGTGATAGAAAAAGACGCCTAACGCGATATAGGTCTGCTGGCGGGTCAGGAAGGCCATTATGATATAGGCACTGTATAGCAAGTCGTGACCTATTGTCCTTCTTTCCAGCAACTGTCTCTGGCCGCGCTTCAGGATAGGTAGACACGTATAGACAATGAACGCAAGGCTTAGCGGATTGAGTACAGGCAGAAATTTCGTCAAAGTGGCCAGGCCCAAGGATATGAGGCTGATCGTGAAGTGACGATTGATCGACTCTTTCGATTCAATGATATTGGTGCGCCGCGTCAGTGATCCCCGTGACCGTTCTGTCGGCTGGGCCCGGCTTGCAGGCCTTGTCTTCCGCCGCCGGTAGTAATCGAAGATATTGACTCCGATGACAGAGCCCAAGAGAATGCCAATTCCTGCGACCATTTGTCAGCGCCTCTTGCGGATCAATGAAGATTCAATCGTCCAGAGATATCGGGCAACGGCCGGGCAGTGATGGTTACACATTGCAAAAGGCCGGGGCAACGGGGCCGCGGTCGGGGAAGAGGAGTTCTGGTTAATGATAGACGGAAAAATCAGGAAGGTGGTGTTCGGATGGTGTTGATTTTCACGCGAGATCGGTGGCCACAGAGGACAGCCGGGACGCGTCGATCGGGGGAAGCCTGTCAACGGTTCCGCAGACCCGGCGGAGCCGAAAGGAACGGCCTGCGTGTGGTCCTACGTGTCCCGCGCACCCGCGCGAGAGGGCGCTGCATCGGGCGAGGCCTGCGTCGTGGAAACGCAAAGATGGGGCTCCACAGAGGTGACCTCGGTCGGCACGGGCAGTGGCCAGGCAGATCCGGCGTGAATCCAAGGGCGCCTGTATGGAGGATGTGACCGATGGGCCCTCAGCCAACTGGGCTGTGCGTGGCGTAATCGCCCGTCTTCAGTCGCCCACCCGCTCCCAACGGCCGTCCACCGCACGCACCTCGAAACGCGCCCAATGGGCGAAGGCTCCCCTTTCCGCGGTGCCACGACCTGGAGCGCCATCACCCGCCTCCATGCGGTAATGCACATGGCCGTCGACGATACGCTCCACGCAGCGTATCCCCCAGCTCGCGCCCAGGGCACCATTCGAGTAGCAACATCCGGGACGAATGGCCTCGGGGGAGAGGTGATGGGTCTCGGCATGTTCCTCCGCCAGGCGGAACAGGGTCTCCAGGTCGCGCTCGCTCACGTCCAGATAGGCGCCCACACGGTTCAGGGCGTAGTCCAGATCGTCCCCGGCCAGGGCCGCGGGCGCGGCCGTGGGCGGCAGGGTCGGCTCGGGCGCCGCCGCGGCCGGGTAACGGCGCCAGGGGAACAGCCAGTTGAAGGCCAGGGCCACGGCGAAGATCACCAGGGCGTTCACCATCACCGGGAAGAACACGTAGCCGAACCCCAGGGCGTGGATCCTGGCCCCGCCGATCACCGCCATCAGGGCGCTGGCACCGCCGGGGGGATGCAGGCAGCGCAGGAAATACATCAGGCTGATGGCCCCGCCCACGGCCACCGAGGCGGCGACGAAGGGATCCGCTATCCAGCGCGCGGCCATCACCCCCACCACGGCCGAGAGACCGTGCCCGGCGAGGAGGTTCCAGGGTTGGGAGAAAGGTACGTGCGGCGCGGCGAACAGGAGCACCGCGGAGGCCCCCATGGAGGCCACGATCAGGGGAACGTCGGCGGGCCCCACGGCCGCGCGCGCCACCCAGAGGATGGCGTAGATGCCGAGGAAGGCGCCGAGGCCGGAGATGACCTTCTCGCTCCAACGGCTGTTGTCCACGACGATGCCGAGCCATTGGCGCCAGTAGGGAAGCGGGCTGCGGTGGGGCATGACGAGGAGATTCCCGGCCGGCCAAAAGAGTGGAGGATAATGAGATGAGTGGCCGGAGATGACTTTGACCCCGGTCAAGCCGGATTCACTCGTCCTCACCCGCCCCATCCCCTATGATGGAGCGCCATGACGGACCTGGACTCGATACTGCGGCAACAGACCCGGCGGCGGCTCGACGGATTCATCGAGGCCGCCGAGGACGCGGGCATGGCGCCGGCGCGCCCTCCAGGGTTCTGGGCCGCCATGGAGCGGGTCTTCGAGGCCAGCGGGTTCATGGCCGGCGCCCTCACCCGCCGGCCGGGGATCCTCGACGGGCTCCTCCGCCAGGGCCTGCTCCTGGGCGACTATGGCCCGGGTGAACTGGACCGGCTCCTCGCCCTGAGACTCGCCCACTGCGCCGGCGAGGCCGACCTCGGCCGACGCCTGCGCCGCTTCCGCGAGGAACAGATGGTGCGCATCGTCTGGCGCGATCTGGCCGGCTGGGCGTCCCTGGCAGAGACCCTGGAGGACCTCTCCGCCCTGGCCGATGCCTGCATCCTGCGCGCCCTGGAGCGTCTCTACCCCGAATACGCCCGCGAGCACGGCCTGCCGCTGGACGCCCGGGGACGGCCCCAGTCCCTCCTGATCCTGGCCATGGGCAAGCTGGGGGCGCGGGAACTCAATCTCTCTTCCGATATCGACCTGATCTTCCTGTATCCGGGCGGGAGCCGGGTGAGCGGCGGCCCCCTGGATGCCCAGCGCTGGTTCGAGGGCCTGGCCCGCCGCCTGGTGCGGCTCCTGGAGCGGCGGGACGAGGACGGCTTCGTGTTCCGCGTGGACACCCGTCTGCGCCCCTTCGGCCGCGCGGGCCCCCTGGCGATGTCGCTGGACGCCTACGAGGACTACCTCCAGACCCAGGCCCGGGAGTGGGAACGCTATGCCCTGGTGAAGGCGCGGATCCTCAGCCCCGGAGGCGAGGCCGCCTCACGCCTGGGGCAACTCGTGCGCGCCTTCGTCTACCGCCGCTATCTGGACTTCGGGGCCATCCGTTCCCTGCGCGGCCTCAAGGCGATGATCGACCGGGAGCTGCACGAGGCCGGCCTGGAGCGGGACATCAAGCGCGGCCGCGGCGGTATCCGCGAGGTGGAATTCATCGGCCAGGTGTTCCAGATCGCGCGCGGCGGGCGCGATCCCGAATTGCAGGTGCGTCCGATCCTGGAGGTCTTGCGCCGCCTTGGGGCCAAGGGCCTGCTGCCCGAGTTCGCGGTACGCGAGCTGAGCGACGGCTACCGCTTCCTGCGCCGCGTGGAGAACCGCCTTCAGGCCTGGCGCGACGAGCAGACCCACCGCCTCCCGGAGGACGACCTGGAACGCCTGCGCCTCGCCCGCGCCATGGGTTTTGCCCGCACGGCGTCCTTCGAACGGGCATTGAATCTGCACCGCCGGCGCATCCAGGCCCATTTCGACCAGGTCTTCGCCTCGCCCCAGGGAGAGCCCCGGGACAGCCCCATCGAACGCCTCTGGCACCAGGACCTGGATTCCCCGGAGGCGATCCGCGCCCTGAAGGCGGCGGGGTTCGCCGATCCCCTGGCGGCGGAGAAACGCCTGCGGACCTTCCGCGAGGGCATCCTCCCGCGGGTGGGCGAACGCGGCCGCGAACGCCTGGACCGCCTCCTGCCCCTGTTTCTGCAGGCCCTCGGCGCCACCCCCGGCGCCGACCTGGGGCTCGCCCGCGGGCTCTCCCTGATCGAGGCCGTGGCGCGCCGCACCGCCTACCTCGATCTGCTGGTGGAGCACCCCCTGGCCCTGTCGCAACTGGCGCGTCTGCTGTGCCTGAGCCCCTGGGTGGCGGAACGCCTCAGCCAACACCCCCTGTTGCTGGACGAACTCCTGGATCCGCGGCGCCTCTACGCCCCCCTGGAGCGGGCCGCCCTGGACGCCGAGCTGGAGGCCCTGCTCGGCGGGGTCCCCGCGGACGATCTGGAGCAACAGATGGAGCGCCTGCGCCAGTTCGCCCAGGGCAACCAGTTGCGGGTGGCGGCCGCCGACCTCACCGGCGCCATCCCGGTGACCCGGGTCAGCGACTACCTCACCTGGATCGCCGAGGCCGTGCTCGAACAGGCCCTGCGCCTGGCCTGGAATCACCTGGTCCGGACCCATGGCCCGCCGCAGGGCCTCGACCCCGGCGGGCGCGGCTTCCTGATCCTCGGCTACGGCAAGCTCGGCGGGATGGAACTGGGCTACGGCTCGGACCTCGACCTGGTCTTCCTGCACAAGGGGGCCGGGCAGACCCGGGGGCCCCGGCCCGTCTCCCACGAGGTCTTCTTCGCCCGCCTGGGGCAACGCATCATCCATCTCCTCACCACCCGGACCCCCTCGGGGATCCTCTACGAGGTGGACATGCGCCTGCGCCCGGACGGCCAGGCCGGGTTGCTGGCGACCTCCCTGGAGGCCTACGCCCGCTATCAGCAGGCCTCGGCCTGGACCTGGGAACACCAGGCCCTGGTGCGCGCCCGGGCGCTGAGCGGCGATCCACGCCTGGCCGAGGGCTTCGCCCGGGTGCGCCGGGCCGTCCTCACCCGGAGACGCGATCCCGACACCCTGCGCCGCGAGGTGCGGGAGATGCGGGAACGTATGCGCGCCCACCTCGACCGCTCGGACGACCGGCGCTTCGACCTCAAACAGGGCCGCGGCGGTATCGCCGACCTGGAATTTATGGTCCAATTCTGGGTCTTGCGCCTGGCTCACGCCCATCCGGAACTGATCCGTTGGAGCGACAACCTGCGCCAACTCGAGGCGCTCGGCCGGCTCGGCCTGATCCCCCGGGAGCGGGCCACGGCCCTGGCCGAGGCCTACCAGTCCCTGCGCGCCGCCTATCACCGGGACGCCTTGCAGGAAGCGACGGGCCTCATATCCAGCGCCGAACTCGGCGAGGCGCGCCGCCTCATCGCCGGCACCTGGCGGGAGTGGCTCGAGCCGGGACGCGACACCCGTTGAACCCTTTTCTTGAGGAGCATCCCATGAACACCATGGCCGACCGCGACGGCGTCATCTGGCTGGATGGCGCACTGGTCCCCTGGCGCGAGGCCAGGACCCATGTCCTGACCCACACCCTGCACTACGGCATGGGGGTCTTCGAGGGGGTGCGCGCCTACCGCACGCCCGAGGGTACGGCCATCTTCCGCCTGCAGGATCACACCCGGCGCCTGTTCAACTCGGCCCACATCCTGCGCATGCCCATGCCCTGGGATGCCGAGACCCTGAACGAGGCGCAGCGCACCGTGGTCCGCGAGAACGGCCTGGAGACCGCATACATCCGCCCCATGTGTTTCTACGGCTCCGAAGGCATGGGCCTGCGCGCCGACAACCTGCGCGTCCACTGCATGGTGGCGGCCTGGGACTGGGGCGCCTACCTGGGCGAGGAGAACATGCGCAAGGGCATCCGTGTGCGGGTCTCCTCGTTCACCCGCCACCACGTCAACATCACCATGTGCCGGGCCAAGGCCAACGGCAACTACATGAACTCCATGCTCGCCCTCCAGGAGGCCCTGGAATGCGGCTACGACGAGGCCCTGCTCCTGGACGCCGAGGGCTATGTGATGGAGGGCAGCGGCGAGAATGTCTTCATCGTCCGTGACGGCGTCCTCTACACCCCCGACCTCACCTCGGCCCTGGACGGCATCACCCGCCGCACCCTCATGACCCTGGCGGACGAGGCCGGCCTGCGGGTGGTGGAGAAACGCATCACCCGGGACGAGGTCTACATCGCCGACGAGGCCTTCTTCACCGGCACCGCCGCCGAGGTCACCCCCATCCGCGAGGTGGACGGACGGGCCATCGGCGCCGGGTGCCGCGGGCCCGTCACCGAGCGCCTGCAGGGCCTGTATTTCGATCAGGTGAACGGGCGGCGGGAGGCGCATCGGGAATGGCTGGCCCTGGTGTGACCGGCCGCCTCCGTGGGCGCGGATTCGGCGTAACCGTTCAGCCCCTCCTGACACGGCGCGGGCGGGTCTCCCGCCGGGAGAGGGAACTCTTGTCGGGGGGGCGGAAGGGTCATGCTTCGGCCGCGAGCGGGCGTGGCCGGGATGCCGACGGCTACTCCGCCTCCAGGCCTAGCTCCTTGATCTTCCGGGTCAGGGTGTTGCGCCCCCAGCCGAGGAGATGGGCGGCCTCCTGACGCCGGCCGCCACTGTGTTCCAGGGCGGCACGGATGAGGACGCCCTCGAAGCGCGGGCCGGCCTCTTCCAGCAGCCCCGTCGCGCCCGCCCGCAGCCGCTGCCGCGCCCAGTCGCCGAGGGCCTCCGCCCAGTCGCCGCCCCCGCCGGACGGCGCCGGGGCCCGTGACCGCAGCTCGGGCGGCAGGTCCTCCAAATGGATCTCCTTGCCGGAGGCCATGACGCACAGCCACCGCGCCAGGTTCTCCAACTGACGGACGTTCCCCGGCCAATCCTGGGCGGACAGAAAGGCCTCCACCTCGGGGGCGACGGTCTTGGCCTCCACCCCCAGTTCGGCCGCGGCGCGGTTGAGGAAGTGGTGCATCAGCAGGGGGATGTCCTCGCGCCGCTCGCGCAGGGCGGGGATGTGGATGCGGATGACGTTGAGGCGGTGGAAGAGGTCCTCGCGGAAGCGCCCTTCACGCACCAGGGCCTCCAGGTCCTGGTGGGTGGCGGCGATGATGCGCACGTCCACATGGACCGGGGCATGCCCGCCCACCCGGTAGAAGGAACCGTCGGCGAGGACCCGCAGCAGGCGGGTCTGGAGTTCGGCCGGCATGTCCCCGATCTCGTCCAGGAACAGGGTGCCGCCGTCGGCCTGCTCGAAACGGCCCAGGCGCCGGTTCTGGGCCCCGGTGAAGGCACCCCGCTCGTGGCCGAACAGTTCCGATTCCAGTAGATCCCTGGGGATGGCGGCCATGTTGAGGGCGATGAAGGGACGATCACGGCGCGGCGAATGCCGGTGCAGGGCCTGGGCGACCAGCTCCTTGCCGGTGCCGGATTCGCCGTTGATGAGCACGGTGACGTGGGAACGCGACAGCCGGCCGATGGCGCGGAAGACCTCCTGCATGGCCGGGGCCTCGCCGAAGATCCCGGCGGCGGGGGACAGGGGTTCTTCTTCGGCGGACGCGGGGCCGCGATCCGCCCGCTGACGGCAGGCCCGCCGCACCTGTTCCACGGCCTCGTTCAGATCGAAGGGCTTGGGCAGGTACTCGAAGGCGCCACCGTCGTAGGCGGACACCGCGCTGTCCAGGTCGGAGTGGGCGGTCATGATGATGACCGGCAGATCCGGATGGCGTTCGCGCACCCGCTGCAAGAGTTCGATGCCGTCCATCCCGGGCATCCGGATATCGGAGAGGATGACGTCGGGTTGCTCCTGTTCCAGGCGTTCGAGCACCCCGCGGGCGTCGGCGAGGCCCTCCACGGCCATCTGCGCCTTGTTCAGGGCGCGCTCCAATACCCACCGGATGGATCGGTCGTCGTCGATCACCCAGACCTTGCACTCAGCGCTCATAGGACGGATCCAGGGGCAGATAGACGAGAAAGCGGGTGTCGCCCGACTCGCTCTGGCATTCGATCAGTCCGCCGTGCTGATTCACCAGCGTCTGGGCGATGGTGAGACCGAGACCGGTCCCCCCCTGCTCCCCCGAGACCATGGGCAGAAAGATGCGTTCCTGAAGGTCCTGCGGGATGCCGGGGCCGTCGTCGCGGATCTCCACCCGCACCACCAGGCGGTAGTGGCGTTCCCCGATGGTGAATTTGCGTTGCACGCGCGTGGCGAAGACCAGGCGGCCATCGGCCCCAGCCGCGCGGGCGCCGTTGCGGGCGATGTTGAGCAGGGCCTGGATCAGGCGGTCCACGTCCCCACGCACCGGCGGCAGGCTGGGATCGTAGTCGGTGAGCACCGCCAGACCGGTCTCCGCCTCCACCAGGAGGCGCACCCGTTCGAGGACCTGATGGATGTTCACCTCTTCGAACCGTTGCGGCCGGTTGGGGCCCAGCATCCGGTCCATGAGGACCTGCAGGCGGTCGGCCTCCGCGATGATGATGCGGGTGTATTCGCGCAGCCCGGGGTCCGCCAACTCGGCGTCGAGCAATTGGGCCGCCCCGCGCAGGCCCCCCAGGGGGTTCTTGACCTCGTGGGCGAGGCCGCGCACCAGGGACTGGGTGGCGCGCTGCTGGGAGAGCAGGTGCTCTTCCCGGGAGATGCGCAACTGCCGGTCCAGTTGGATGAGTTCCACCATGACCTCGCTGCCCGAACCCTCGTCCGGCAGGGCCTGGGCGGTACAACTGATCGTGACCCGGCGGCCGTCGTGCAGCGGCAGCTCCAGTTCCCTCTCGGTGACGGGCTGGGCCGAACGCATCACCTGTTCCAGCTTGTGGGAGAGCTGCCCGCCGGGACAGGGCAGGATCGTCTGCGCATCCTGGCCCAGGAGGTGGCGGGCACTCAGGGCGAATAACATCTCGCCGGCGGGATTGATGTAGCGCAGGCGCAGACGGGCATCGAACAGCAACACCGCGCTGGTGAGATTCTCCAGCAGGCGGAGCGCCACGCCGGGCACGGGATGAGTGGTCTCCATGCGAGTAGCTTAGCAAAGGCCATGCCACACAAACGAAAAAACGCCCCCGAAGGGGCGTTTTCACTACTCCTGGGGCGAGGGGTCTCAGAGGGAATAGTAGAGATCGAACTCCAGCGGGTGGGTGGACATCCGCAGTTGGGTGACCTCTTCCATCTTGAGGTCGATGTAGGCGTCGATCAGGTCGTCGGTGAAGACCCCGCCGGCCTTGAGGAAGTCACGGTCGGCGTCCAGGGCCTCCAAGGCCTGGTCCAGGCTGTGACAGACCGTGGGGATCGCCTTGGCCTCCTCGGCGGGCAGGTCGTAGAGGTCCTTGTCCATGGGGTCGCCGGGATGGATCTTGTTGAGGATGCCGTCGAGGCCGGCCATGAGCATGGCGGAGAAGGACAGGTAGGGGTTGCCGGTGGGATCCGGGAAACGCACCTCGATGCGGCGGGCCTTGGGGCTCGACACATGGGGGATACGGATGGAGGCAGAGCGGTTGCGCGCCGAGTAGGCCAGCATCACCGGGGCCTCGAAACCGGGCACCAGACGCTTGTAGGAGTTGGTGGAGGCGTTGGTGAAGGCGTTCAGGGCGCGGGCGTGCTTGATGATCCCGCCGATGTAATAGAGGGCGGTATCGGACAGGCCACCGTAGTTGTCGCCGGCGAAGACGTTTTCCCCGCCCTTGCTGAGGGACTGGTGGACGTGCATGCCGTTGCCGTTGTCACCCACCAGGGGCTTGGGCATGAAGGTGGCGGTCTTGCCGTAGGCGTGGGCGACGTTCCAGACGGCGTACTTGAGGATCTGGTTCCAGTCGCCGCGGGTCACCAGGGTGTTGAACTGGGTGCCGATCTCGCACTGGCCCGCGGTGGCCACCTCGTGGTGATGCACCTCGGTGACCACGCCCATCTCCTCCATGGCCAGGCACATGGCGGCGCGCAGGTCGTTGATGGAGTCCACCGGCGGCACCGGGAAGTAGCCGCCCTTGATCCCCGGGCGGTGACCGATGTTGCCGTCCTCGTAGACCTTCTCGGTGTTCCAGGCGGCCTCTTCGGAGTCCACCTTGTAGAAGGCGCCGCTCATGTCGGCCCCCCAGCGCACGTCGTCGAGGACGAAGAACTCGGGCTCGGGGCCGAAGAAGGCCTGGTCGGCGACGCCCGTGGACTTCAGGTAGGCCTCGGCGCGCTTGGCGAGCGAGCGGGGATCGCGCTCGTAGCCTTCCATGGTGGTGGGCTCGAGGACATCGCAACGCAGGATCAGGGTGTTCTCGTCGGAGAAGGGATCCATCACCGCCGAGGCCGCATCGGGCATCAACACCATGTCGGAATCCTGAATGCCCCGCCACCCGGCGATGGAGGAACCGTCGAACATCTTCCCGTCCCGGAAGAAGTCCTCATCGACGACGTGGGCGGGCAGGGACACGTGCTGCTCCTTGCCGCGGGTGTCGGTGAAGCGCAGATCGACGAACTTGACGTCCTCGTCCTTCATCATTTTCATCACTTTCGAGGCCATGACTGTTTCGAACTCCTGGTTGATTGACAAGATCGGCTTGGGGGTGGGTTCCGGCGGATGGCGCGGATCCCTATGTTCTGAAGCGTTAAGCACTATTTATGCCAAGTCCTGCTGAAGCCCGGGACGCGGCCTGCCGCGGGACGGGTGCTGCGAATACTAGGGGCGTGACTCCGGGGAGTAAAATCAAATTGGAACAATGTCCGTATAAGCAGAGGTAATACGCACTATTATGGTGCATTGGCCGTATCGGCCGCACCAGAAAAGTGCGTCCGACCCGGTCCCCCGTCATTGTTTGAAGAGCAAGGTCACCCGCCCGAACCTCCGCTCCCCCGCCAGGGCCTCACGCAGGGCCCGTTTGAGGCCCTCCCGGGCCGCGGCCCGCGGGTGCGCCGCCAGGGGGAACACCAGTTCCACCTCGATCCGGCCGTTGAGGTAATGCAGGCGCAGGTCTTCACGTTCCGCGGCCTCGGGGATGCCCTCCCAGTAACGATCCAGGATGGCCACGGCCTCCCGCCGCAGGGGCAGGCCGACGCAGGAAGGGGGGGTGACTTCGTCGTCCTCGGGGTCGATGTGCACGGTCACGTCGGTGATCTCGTCGAACTCCCGCTTCAGTCTCTGCTCCACGACGATGGAGATCATGTGGCCTTCGGATACGGAGATGCGCGGCTCCACCATGACGTGGATGTCCGCCGCGGCCATGCTGCCGATGCGGCGGGTGCGGAACATATGGATGTCGCGCACCCCGCCCACGTCGAGGATGGTGCGGCGCATGGCCTGGATGCGTTCCGGTTCGAGGGCGGTATCCACCAGCTCGCGCAGGGCGCCGGCCCCCAGGTCCCAGCCGATGCGGGCGATCATCACCGCCACGATCACCGCGGCCACCTCGTCCAGATAGTCGAGCCCGGCGAGGGTCCCGGCGATGCCGATCACCACCACGATCGAGGAGACCGCGTCCGAGCGATGGTGCCAGGCATTGGCCTGGAGCATGTCGGAACGGATGCGCCGCGCCGCCCGCCGGGTGTAGTGATAGAGCCATTCCTTGCTGACGATGGACAGCAGCGCCACGTACAGGGTGAGCAGGGCGGGCGCCTCGAGGGTCGCCGGGGCGAACAGGTGGCGGGCCGCGTCCCAGGCGATCCCCAGGGCGACGAGCATCAGCAGGGCGGCGAGGCCGAGGGTGGCGGCGGTCTCGAAGCGTCCGTGACCATAGGGATGGGCCTCGTCCGGGGCCTCCTGGGCGTGATGGGCGGCAAACCAGACCATGGCGTCCGAGAGCAGGTCGGAGAGGGAGTGGATGCCATCGGCCACCAGGGCCTCGGAATGGCCTGTCACGCCCACCAGGATCTTGAGCAGGGCGAGCACCAGGTTGAGAGCGGCACCCGTCAGGGTGACCCGCTTGATGGTCCGGGCGCGCTCCTCGATGGCCTCGCTCACCGTGCCGCCCCCACTTCGATCAGGATGCGGCATTCATCGCCCTCGTCGCGCAGATCCAGGACGCGGTGGCCGCTCATGCGGCACCACGCCGGGATGTCGTTGAGGGCTCCCGGATCGCTGCACACCACCTCCAGTCGGTCCCCCGGAGAGAGTCCGGCCACCCGGTCCTGGACCCGGATCACGGGGAGCGGGCAGAGCAGGCGGCGGGCGTCGAGGGTGAAGTCCGTCACAGCAGCCAGTCCGCGGGGATCTCGTGGGGACGCAGGGGGGCGACCCGGAGGCGGCGTTCCCCCCCCTGCGGATGGCCCAGACCGATCTCCACTTGCGCCAGATCGCGGCCCTTGCCGTAGCGGGCGACGATGCGCGCGGCCAGCTCCAGGTCCGCCGGATCGGGATCGCCGTCCACCAGGGCCGTGGGCCCGGGGCAGGAGAGGGTCTCCAGGAGCGGGAGCTGGCGCCGGTATCCGCCCAGGTAGCGCCCCTCGCCCTCGTCCCGGGCGACGATGACCTTGAAATGGGGGGCGGGGCGGATATGGCGGCCCACCTTGAGCAAGAGGATGTCGTCGAGCCCGTAGTCCCTACTGGGGCGGTGGCGCCACAGATCGGCCAGCTTCACCGCGTACTGGGCATCCGTGAGGAAACAACAGCCCCCCGCCGGCTGGGCGTAGTCCTCGATGCCGAAGCGCCGGGCGAGGGCCATCTGCGGTTTGCGGGTGCGCCCGGAGAAGTCGTACAGGGCCGAGCGGTCCACCCAGCCCTCGCGCTCGGGCAGGGTCGGGGGCAGGTTCTGGGCGCACAGGGGACGCAGCAGGAGATCCCCGGCCCCCGATTCGCGCGCCACCACCGGCAAGGTATCCTTGCGCTGGGACATGGGCCGCTGACCGATCACCTCGCCGGTGACGATGAAATCGAATCCGTGCCCGCGGATCCACTCCAGGGCCTTGCGCACCATGAACACCTTGCAGTCCAGGCAGGGATTCAGGTGGGCGCCGTAGCCGTGGCGCGGGTACAGCAGGACCTCCTTGTATTCCTCCACCACGTCCTCGATGTGCAGGCGGATACCCAGTTGCTCGGCCACCCAGAGGGCGTTGTTACGCTTGCGCCGGTTGCGATCGCGGTTGCGGATCGCATGAGTATGGCCCTCCACGCAGAAGCCGGTGAAGAAATTGATGCCTTCCACGTGGATCCCCTGCTCCTGGATCACCCGCACCGCGAGCATGGAGTCGAGGCCACCGGAGACCAGGGCGAGGGCCTTGCGTACGGGTCGGGTCATGGCGGTTGTGGATAACTTGTGGTGGGTGCGTGGAAAAGCCGAAGGGCGAAAGGCTATACTGTTTCGCTTTATTCAACCAGGGGAAGAGCCTTGAACCCAGTCCCAGAAACGCCCGGCCCGGGCACCTTCCAGGGGCTCGTCTTCGCCCTCGAGGCCTATTGGGCCCGGCAGGGCTGCGTGATCCTCCAGCCCTACGACATGGAGATGGGGGCCGGGACCTTCCACCCCGCCACCTTCCTGCGCGCGGTGGGCCCGGAGCCCTGGCGCTGCGCCTATGTCCAACCCTCGCGCCGGCCCACCGACGGCCGTTATGGCGAGAATCCGAACCGCCTGCAACATTACTACCAGTTCCAGGTGATCCTCAAACCCTCGCCCCTGGAGATCCAGGACCTCTATCTGGGCTCCCTGGAGACCCTGGGCATCGACCCCCTGGTGCACGACATCCGCTTCGTGGAGGACAACTGGGAGTCGCCCACCCTGGGCGCCTGGGGGCTGGGCTGGGAGGTCTGGCTCAACGGCATGGAGGTGACCCAGTTCACCTATTTCCAGCAGGTGGGCGGGCTCGACTGCCGGCCGGTGACGGGGGAGATCACCTACGGCCTGGAGCGCATCGCCATGTACCTCCAGGGGGTGGAATCGGTCTATGACCTGGTCTGGACGCGGGGCCCCCAGGGCACGGTGACCTACGGCGACGTCTTCCACCAGAACGAAGTGGAGCAGTCCACCTACAACTTCGAGCAGGCCGACAGCGCGGCCCTGTTCCGCTGGTTCGATACCTGCGAGGCCGAGAGTTCCCGCCTGATCGAGGCCGGCCTCCCGCTGCCCGCCTACGAGCAGATGCTCAAGACATCGCACACCTTCAACCTCCTGGACGCGCGCAAGGCCATCTCCGTCAGCGAGCGCCAACGCTACATCCTGCGGGTGCGCCGCCTGGCGCGGGCGGTGGCCCAGGCCTACTACGAACGCCGGGAGGCCCTGGGCTTCCCCATGCTCCGGGAGGATCGGGAGGCCGCCCATGTCTGAGACCGCACGCCTGCTCGTCGAGATCGGCACCGAGGAACTCCCACCCCTCTCCCTGGAGGGCCTCAGCCGGGCCTTCGCAGAGGCCTTCGCCCAGGGCCTCGCGGAGGCCCGCCTGGAACATGCCGCCATCGAGCGCTTCGCCACCCCCCGGCGCCTCGCCCTACGGGTCGAGGGCCTGGCCCGGCGGCAACCGCCGCGCACCCTGGAACGCAAGGGACCGGCCTTGAAGGCGGCCTACGACGAACAGGGCAACCCCACCCGCGCGGCCCTGGGGTTCGCCCGTTCCTGCGGCGTGGAGCTGTCCTCCCTGACCACCGAGGAGACCGCCAAGGGCGCCTGGCTGGTGTTCCGGCGGATCGAGCCGGGAAGCCCGACCGAAGAGCTGATCCCCGGGATCCTGCGCTCCGCCCTCGACCGCCTGCCAATCCCCAAGCGGATGCGCTGGGGCGACCTGGATGTCGAATTCGTGCGCCCGGTCCACTGGCTGGTGGTCCTGCTCGACGGGCAGGTCGTCCCCTGCGAGATCCTCGGCGTATCCAGCACCAACCGGACCCATGGGCACCGCTTCCACCACCCTGGAGCGCTCGTGGTCGAGGATCCAACTGCCTACGAATCCCTCCTGCGCGAACGCGGCTGTGTGGAGCCGGACTTCGCCCGCCGGCGCGAGTCCATCCGCACTCAGGTTGAGGCCGCGGCGCGCCAGGCCGGGGGCGAGGCGCGCATCGACCCCGGCCTGTTGGACGAAGTCACGGCCCTCAACGAATGGCCGGTGGCCATCGCCGGCGGTTTCGATCCGGGTTTCCTGGAGGTCCCGCCCGAGGTCCTGGTCCAGACCATGCAGAAGCACCAGAAGTACTTCCCGGTGGAGGACGCCCAGGGCGCCCTGCGGGCATCCTTCGTCACCGTGGCCAACATCGCCAGCCGCGTACCGGAAAAGGTCCGTAGCGGCAACGAACGGGTGATCCGGCCGCGCTTCGAGGACGCCGCCTTCTTCTGGCGCCAGGACCTCGCGCTGCCCTTCGAGGACATGGGCGAGGGCCTCTCCCAGGTGGTCTACCAGGAGGGGCTGGGCTCGATGCACGACCGGGTCAGGCGCATTCGCGCCCTCGCCGAGCACTTGGCCGGCCACCTCGATCTCGACCCCGACCTGGCGGCCCGCGCGGCGGACCTGTGCAAGAACGACCTGCTCAGCCAGATGGTGGCCGAGTTCCCCGGTCTCCAGGGCACCATGGGCCGCTATTACGCCCAGGCCGCGGGCGAACACCCCTGCGTGGCCGCCGCCATGGAGGAGCACTACCGCCCGCGCCACGCCGGTGACCACCTGCCCCGGACGGCCTGTGGACAGGTGCTGGCGCTGGCCGACCGCCTGGAGGCCCTGGCCGGCAACTTTGCCATCGGCAACCGGCCGAGCGGGGTGCGCGATCCCTTCGGCCTGCGCCGGGCCGCCCTGGGCATCCTGCGCATCCTCATCGAGACCCCACTGGATCTCGACCTGGCGGACCTGCTGCGGCGCGCGGTGGAAGAGGTGACCGACCGCGGCCCCGATCCAGAGCTGGTGCAGGCACTGCGCGACTATTGCATGGAACGCCTGCACGCCTATTACAGAGACCGGGGGATCGGCGGCGACCGGGTGGACGCGGTCCTCGCCAGCGGCGCCACCCGCCCGTATGACATCCATCGCCGCATCCAGGCGGTGGATACCTTCCTCCACCTGCCCCAGGCCGCGCGCCTGGTGGGCGCCAACAAGCGTATTCGGAACATCCTGCGCAAGGCCGGAGAGGCCCCGCCGGAGCGCGTGGACCCGTCCCTGCTCGTCGAGCCGGCGGAGAAGGCCCTGCACGCGACCATGGAAGAGATGGCCGTCGGCGCCGCGCAGGCACGCGCCGCGGGCGACTACGAGGCCGCTCTGAAGGCCCTGGCCGGCCTCGCCGATCCGGTGGACCGCCTGTTCGACGAGGTCATGGTCATGGCGGAAGAGGAGGCCCTACGGGCGAACCGCCTGGCCCTCTTGCGGCGCCTCCACCGGCTCTTCCTGGAGGTGGCCGACGTCGGCAGGGTACAACTGGGGGACTGAGATGAACCGCGATTCCTACGCCGCGATGCTCGCCGAGGTGGCGGCCTTTCACCGCAAGCATCGTTTCCGCGAGCAGGGTGGGGAGGAGATGACCTACCGCATCACCCTCATGGCCGAGGAACTGGGCGAGGTGGCGGCCTGCGTCACCAAGGGCAAGCCCGACTCCGAACTGGCCGAAGAGCTGGCCGATCTGCTGATCCTGGTGATGGGCTGTGGCATCGCCCGGAACCTCGACCTCAATGAGGCCTTCTGGGACAAGATGGGCAAGTTGCAGAAACGCCAGGGGCGCATGATCGACGGGCGAATCCGGGTCTCCGAATTCCGCGGCCAGGACTGACGCCATGCCCAACACCTTTCTCATTCTAGACCGTGACGGGGTCATCAATCAGGACTCGGATGCCTACATCAAGGGCCCCGAGGAATGGATCCCCATCCCCGGAAGCCTGGAGGCCATCGCCCGCCTGAACCGGCACGGCTACCGGGTGGCCGTGGCCACCAATCAATCCGGGTTGGCGCGGGGATTGTTCGATCTCGACCGCCTCAACGCCATTCATCAGAAGATGGCCCGGGCCCTGGAACAACTCGGCGGCGGGATCGAGGCCCTGTTCTTTTGCCCCCATGGTCCCGACGAGGGGTGCGAATGCCGCAAGCCCAAACCCGGCCTCCTGCTGGAGATCGAGGAACGCTTCGGGCTCGACATCCGCGAGATACCGGTGGTGGGCGACTCCTACCGCGATCTGGAGGCCGCCTGGGCGGTGGGCGCCCAGCCCATCCTGGTACGCACCGGCAAGGGCGGACGGACCCTGGCCGCCCATCCGGGCCTGGAACAGCGCATTCCGGTGTTCAAGGACCTGGTGGCGGTCGCCGACTGGGTGTTGGGCGGAGGCTTGAAGGGATGATCTGGCTGAGATCGCTGGTCTATTTCGTCGCCATGACCCTGAGCATCGTGGTGGCCACCCTGGCCATCTGGGCCTGCCGGCCGTTCATGCCGTTCCCGCGTCTGAGCCGCCTGGCCAATGCCTGGGGCCTCGCCAATCTCTGGTTGTTGAAGGTGATCTGCGGGCTCGACTACCACATGAAAGGGGCCGGACATCTGCGTCGGGAGGGTGGCTACATTGTCCTTGCCAAGCACCAATCCACCTGGGAAACCCTCTCCCTGCGCGGTCTGCTTCCCCCGCCCCAGGTCTGGGTCCTCAAACGCGAACTCCTCTGGGTACCCTTCTTCGGCTGGGCCCTGATCCCCTTCCACCCCATCGCCATCGACCGCAAGGCCGGGCGCAAGGCCATCCGCCAGGTGATAGAAGAAGGCCAGGCCGCGCTCGACCAGGGCCGGGTGGTGGTGATCTTTCCCGAAGGCACCCGCACCGCCCCCGGCGCCAAGGGACACTACGGCACCGGCGGGGCCCTGCTGGCGGAGAAGAGCGGCTACCCCGTGGTGCCCATTGCCCATAACGCCGGCGTCTTCTGGCATCGGCGGGGCCTGAAGAAGTATCCGGGCACCATCCAGGTGGAGGTGGGCGAGCCCATGGACCCTCGCGGTCTCAAGGCCAAGGAGATCAACCAGCGGGTGGAGGAATGGATCGAGACCCGCGTGGCGGCGATGCCGCAGTCTCCCGAGGGGTGAGGAGAGACGGTCGGGAGCACCGTTGTTGTTCCAGCGGAAGAAGGACCGTACCAGGGAACACGAGGCGAAAACGTGCCAACCCGGCCGCGTGACGACATCGCCGACACCTGCCGCATGACGCTCCGGAGTTCGCTGCGCTCCATCCAGGCTGCGAACGGGTCCCCCTCAGAAGTCCGCCGGCCTCACCACCGGCGGCACTCCCGCGCGGTTCAGCACAGGCAGGCGTATGGATCATCGTCGTGGACACGTCCGCATGGCCTAGCAGTGCCTGGAGCGTGTGGATGTCATAGCCCGGCTCCTTCTGACGCAGACGCCAGGCCTGGAGGTCCGGCCACCTTGCCAGGGCGCGGAGGTAACCCGTGATTTCATCGCGCGTGAGGGTACAGAGCCCCCGCCCCGGAAAGGCCGCCGCCCGCGCCTCCACGTCGCGGCCATATCAGGGACGGGCCGTTGCAGGCACGCCCTTGCTCACCCGCAGGTGAATTAGCGCTGCCAGAGGGGCCCGGCGGGGTCTTCGGAGACAGAGAACTTTGCGCTTGTTGGGGGTGGCGGGGATGTGCTACGTTCGACCATACCTTTAAATCTATGGGGATAGTACGAATCTACCTAGATCCGATGGGGGAGGAACCATACGATCTGGGGGCCTTGATTATCGTTTAAAATGCCGCGAATACACAGGGAGGGTTACAGAATTGACGCATGAGATTATAAATAATGCAAGAAAGCCATAACAAGGCGCTGCACCTGACCGCTATTATGCGGCGCTCCATAGCGTCAGGTGAGGCTTGGTCGTTATGTGCAAAAAACGTTCGTAGTCTTTAGCTGGTTAAGTCGCTATAATCTAAGGCATCATCACTGCAACTGATGGTTTGAGAGTAATGCCAACAATTTCAATGTTTTACGGGATTATAATCCGTATGTATTGTGCTCCATCTGAGCATAATCCTCCGCATATTCATGCTTACTATCAAGAATATAAAGCCATTGTTGATATTAGAAAGTGTGAGATAACAGACGGCAATCTTCCTAGACAAAAGGAAAGGTTGGTATTGGCTTGGGTAGAAATCCATCAAGATGAATTACTAGCTGATTGGGATTTGGCGTCAAATGGTGAACTGCCATTCAATATTGATCCTTTAAAATAAAGGAGGATTGTTTGTGTACTTATCCGTGAAAAATGTAACTCCCCTTGCAGATTATAAACTGCTTTTAACCTTTGAAAATGGCGAGGATAGAGTGTTTGATGTCAAGCCATATTTGGAGATTGGTAAGTTCTCTGAATTGAAGGACACAACGTTATTTAATTCTGTATCGGTCAGTTTTGACTCAATAGAGTGGGCGAACCATTTGGATTTAGATCCAGAGCTTTTATATCAAAAAAGTGAGATTGCACCAGCACATAACAAGGCCAATTAACGCGGACAGACCTCCGCGGTGTTTCTTTTGTGGTGGAAAAACTAGCACAAAAGAAACACCACTACGGCTTGCCGTTTATTGGTGGCACTATGGTGGGGGAAGCACTATGGAGCACTATGGGGACGAGCACTATGGCGAGCACTATGAACACTATGGGCACTATGGGCACTATGGGGAGGCACTA